>JAEEGL016762762.1_pt1 | contig 10292 bp, 6 predicted proteins | sample 9134231 | NCBI WGS metagenome assembly JAEEGL01 (sample SAMN16246548, study PRJNA631951) | gut metagenome | biome: gut microbiome; feature: rumen; material: fiber-attached | host: Bos | place: Iran: Karaj | collected 2018-10
AAGAAATAACCGCCCTGCACCCCAAGCTCGAGCGGTTTATTTCCGTATAGACAGGGGACTGACCGTTTGCCGGCCGCTCCCTCTGTTATTATTTTACATTGCGCGGACCGCCATTGCAAGCGCTTTTTTCGGATCGGCCGGCAGCGATCCGGTCAGACCGAATGTGTCAGTCCTACCGCCCCGCGAGGGTCCTGAGCATGGAGACCCTGTCGGTCTTTTCCCAGGCGAAGCCCTGGTCTTCTCTTCCGAAGTGGCCGTAGTTGCTGGTCTTTCTGTAGATCGGCTGCCTGAGGCCCAGGTCGCGGATGATCGAGGCGGGCCTGAAGTCGAAGGCCTTGCAGACGATCTCGGCCAGCTTCTCGTCGGGCAGTATGCCTGTTCCCTTGGTGTCTACCATTACGGAGACCGGCTCCGCGACGCCGATGGCGTAGGCCAGCTGGATCTCGCAGCGCTCGGCGAGTCCTGCCGCCACCACGTTCTTGGCCGCGTAACGGGCCATATAGCAGGCGGAGCGGTCCACCTTGGTGGGATCCTTGCCGGAGAAGGCGCCGCCGCCGTGGCGGGCGTAGCCGCCGTAGGTGTCGACGATGATCTTGCGGCCGGTGAGTCCGGAGTCCCCGTGAGGGCCGCCGATGACGAAGCGGCCGGTAGGATTGACGAAATATCTGGTCTCATCGTCTATAAGCGATGAAGGTATCACCGGTCTTATAACATGCGTTATGAGATCTTTTCTGATCTGCTCCTGCGTGACCTCGGGGGCGTGCTGGGCGGAGATGAGCACCGCGTCGACTCTGACGGGCTCGCCCTTCTCATCATATTCCACGGTGACCTGGGTCTTGCCGTCGGGCCTGAGATAAGGGAGAGTGCCGTCCTTGCGGACGTCGGTCAGCCTCTTCGAGAGCCTGTGGGCGAGTGATATGGGCAGGGGCATCAGCTCGGGGGTCTCTTTGCAGGCGTAGCCGAACATGAGGCCCTGGTCCCCGGCGCCCTCGACGTCTACGCCCATGGCGATGTCGGGGCTCTGGTGGTGGATGGTGCTGACGACGGCGCAGGAGAAGCTGTCGAAGCCCAGCCCGCTGTCGTTATAGCCTATGTCTCTGATCACTTCGCGGGCGACGTCCTGGAACTCTATATAGCCCTTGGTGGTCAGCTCGCCCATGATCTGGCAGAGGCCGGTGGTCACGGTGACCTCGCAGGCTACTCTGCTCATGGGATCCTGCCTTAAGGCCTCGTCGAGGATGGCGTCGGCGATCTGGTCGCAGATCTTGTCGGGATGCCCCTCGGTCACCGATTCCGATGTGAATAATCTTTTCATAGTGGTTCTCCTTTTTTCAGTTCAGCTCACATGGCGGCAGGGAACGATTCCCGCGCGCCGGGAAGCTCCAGCTTCGCGGCCTGCCTTCCGGCTCCTGTCCGGTCCCGGAGGGATGAAAAAAGCTTCCTCCGAAAGGAAGAAGCTTGAAAATCCAATGGTTCCTCATCTTTCAGATCTCTCTGCAGGATTTGGCACCTTACCGCTCTTTGGGCTTGAGATCCCAAAGTTTCGCAGGTTGCCGGGCTTCACAGGGCCTGGACCCTCCGCCGCTCTTGATGAGCATATTCATATTTCGCTGATAATATAGCACTGTCCCCGCGCCGTTGTCAATGTCTGTTTTCTGTGATATACTCATATGTCAAAGCGCGATATTCACAGATATTACACAGGAGAAGCTTAAAATGTCAAAAGGAGGACTGACCGGCGCCGCTCTGACCGTGGGCCCGGCCCTCATGATGACAAACATGATGCAGAGGTAAAGATGGGATTATTCAGCAAGATCTTCGGAGATCTTAATGAAAAAGAGATAAAAAGGATAGAAAAGATCGTCGACAGGATCGAGGCTCTCGACAGCCAGATGCAGGCCCTGTCCAACGAGGAGCTAAAGGCCAAGACCCCGTATCTCAGGGAACGTCTGGCCAAAGGAGAGACCCTGGACGACATACTGCCCGAGGCCTTCGCGGTCTGCCGCGAGGCGGCCGTAAGGACGGTGGGCATGAAGCCCTTCCACGTGCAGCTCATAGGCGGCGTAGTCCTCCACGAGGGCAATATCGCCGAGATGAAGACCGGCGAAGGCAAGACCCTGGTCGCGACCCTGCCGGTCTACCTCAACGCCCTCGAGGGCAAGGGCGTCCATGTGGTCACTGTCAACGACTACCTGGCCTCCACCCAGAGCGAGTGGATGGGGAAGATATATACCTTCCTGGGCCTTTCCGTGGGCTGCATAGTGCACGAGCTCACCGGGAGCGAGCGCCGCGCCGCCTACAACGCCGACATCACCTACGGCACCAACAACGAGTTCGGCTTCGATTATCTGCGCGACAACATGGCCATATACGCCAGCCAGCAGCTGCAGAGGGAGCTCAACTACGCCATCGTCGACGAGGTCGACTCCATACTGATAGACGAGGCGAGGACGCCCCTCATCATCTCCGGCACCGGCGGCGAGTCCAGCGAGCTCTACTTCAAGGCCGACAAATTCGTGCGTACCCTGACCCGCGGCGAGGTCTTCAAGGACGGCGATCCCCGTCTGGGCGGCACCGTCACCACCACCGGCGACTATACCGTCGACGAGAAGGACAAGACCGTGGCCCTGACCGAAGAGGGCGTCGCCAAGTGCGAGAAATACTTCGGCATCGAGAACTTCTCCGACCCCGACAACATGGAGATCAACCACCATGTGCTCATCGCCCTCAAGGCCCACGCCATCATGAAGAGAGACGTGGATTACATCGAGCACAACGGCGAGATCGTCATCGTCGACGAGTTCACCGGCCGCCTCATGTTCGGGCGCCGCTACAGCGACGGCCTGCACCAGGCTATCGAGGCCAAGGAGGGCATCAACGTCCGAAACGAGTCGAGGACCCTGGCCACCATCACCCTGCAGAACTACTTCAGGATGTACAACAAGCTGGCCGGCATGACCGGTACCGCCAAGACCGAGGAGCTCGAATTCACCGACATCTACAACATGAAGGTCGTGGTGATACCGACCAACAAGCCGGTCATCAGAAAGGATCTGGACGATTCGGTCTACACCACCCAGGCCGGCAAGTTCCGGGCCATCATCGAAGACGTGGTAAGGCGCCACGAGACGGGCCAGCCCGTGCTGGTCGGTACCGTCTCCGTCGAGAAATCCGAGATACTGAGCGAGATGCTCAAGAAAAGAGGCGTCCCCCACAACGTGCTCAACGCCAAGCAGCACATGAGGGAAGCCGAGATAGTCGCCCAGGCCGGACGCCTGGGATCCGTCACCATCGCCACCAACATGGCCGGCCGAGGCACCGATATACTGCTGGGCGGAAACCCGGAGTTCGAGGCCAAGCGCGAGATGAGGAAGCTGGGCTACGACGAGGAAGCGATCTCAGCCGCTTCCAGCTTCGTCGATCTCAGCGATCCCGCCCTGATAGAGGCCAGAGAGAAGTTCCACGCCCTGCTGGATGATTTCAGCGAGGTGAGAAAGGGGGACGCCGAGAAGGTAAAGCAGCTGGGAGGCCTTCATATCATAGGCTCCGAGCGCCATGAGGCCCGCCGCATAGACAACCAGCTCAGAGGCCGCTCGGGCCGCCAGGGAGACCCCGGTTCCTCGCAGTTCTACGTCGCTTTGGACGACGACCTGATGAGGCTCTTCGGCGGCGACAGGGCCCAGAACATGATGACGAAGATGGGCCTTCCCGATGACGAGCCCCTGGAGACCGGCATACTCACCAAGAGCATAGAGTCGGCCCAGAAGAAGGTCGAGGGCCGCAACTTCGCCGCCAGAAAATACGTTCTGCAGTACGACGACGTCATGAACAGGCAGAGGAGCGTCATCTACGCCGAGAGAAAGCGCGTCCTGATGGGAGAAGACCTGCAGGAGCACGTCGTCTCCATGATGAAGGACATGGCGGACGAGATGGCGGAGGCCGTCACCGTGGCCAGCCAGTACCCCGAGGAGTGGGACTTCTCCGATCTCAACGTCAAGCTCAGGGCCGTGAGCGAGGAGCTCCCCGCCTTAAGATACGAGGGCGAGGCCCTGATGTCCCTCACAAAAGAGGGCCTGGCCGAAGACATCCTGGATTCCTTCAAGGCCGCCTACGAGGCCAAGGAGAAGCAGGTAGGGAGCGCCCAGATGCGCGAGCTCGAGCGCATGATACTGCTCTACGTGGTCGACCAGAAGTGGATGGACCACATAGACGCCATGGACCAGCTCAAGACCGGCATCGGCTTGAGGTCCCTGGGCCAGCAGAACCCGGCCCAGGCCTACGCCAACGAGGGCGCCGACATGTTCGACATGATGATCAGGTCCATCTGCGAGGACATGGTCAAGTATGTGCTCAGGATCACCGTCGAGACCAGGACCGAGAGAAGGCAGGTCGCCGGCGGCGGCACCGGCAGGAAGGACGCCGTCCTCAGCGCGGCGGACGAGGAGAAGGCAAGATCGACGGGCTCAAGGCCCGCGGCCTCCCGTCCCGCCCAGGGCCCCGTCATGGCGAGGCCCCAGAACGTCTCGACCAACGCGGGCGCCGAGAAGCCCAAGCCCATCAGGGTCGAGAAGACTCCCGGAAGAAACGATCCCTGCCCCTGCGGCAGCGGCAAGAAATACAAGAACTGTCACGGACGCAATTTCTAAAGGAAAGGTAAAGACATGCTCAAGTTAGACGCCCTCAGAAACGGGCTGCCACGGCAGGAAGAAGCTCTCGCCAAGCTGGGAGGTTCTCTTTGACGTCGCGGTCTTAAGAGAAAAGATCGCCGATCTCGCTCTCGAGGTCGAGACCCCGGGCTTTTGGGACGATATCGATAAGGCCCAGGGCCGCATGAAGCTCAAAAAACAGCTGGAGAACGAGGTGGGCGCTTATGACAGCCTGGCCTCAAAGCTCGAGGAGGCGAGGCTCATGATAGAGATGGGAGCCGACGCGGAGAGCCAGGGCCTGGAGGAGGAAGCGGCGGAACTGGCGGACGAGGCCGAGGAGACCCTCAAGAGCTTCGACGAAGAGGCCGAGAAGCTGCGCATAAGGACCCTCCTCACCGAGGAATACGACGACACCAACGCCATACTGTCCATCCATGCCGGCGCCGGCGGCCTTGACGCCCAGGACTGGGCCGAGATGCTCCTGCGCATGTACACCCGCTGGTGCGAGGCCAAGGGCTTTTCCGTCAAGCTGCTCGATCTTCAGCGCGATACCGACGGCGGCATCAAGTCGGTGACCATACTGGTCAGCGGCGAGTTCGCCTACGGTTATCTCAAGACAGAGAGGGGAGTGCACAGGCTGGTCAGGATCTCGCCCTTCAACGCGGCGGCCAAGCGCCAGACCTCCTTCGCCTCTGTCGACGTCACTCCGGAGCTGCCCGACGACATCAAGGTCGAGATCGCTCCCGAGGACCTGCGCATCGACACCTACCGCTCTTCGGGCGCCGGCGGCCAGCACGTCAACAAGACCGATTCGGCGGTCAGGATCACCCACCTTCCCACCAACATCGTCGTCACCTGCCAGAACGAGCGCTCGCAGATCCAGAACAAGGAATACGCCATGAGAGTGCTCTATTCCAAGCTGCTGGCCCTGGCCAGGCAGGAGCATCTGGACAAGATCTCCGAGCTCAAGGGCAATTACGGCCAGATCAGCTGGGGCAACCAGATACGCTCCTACGTCTTCCAGCCCTATACGATGGTGAAGGATCACCGCACCGGGGCCGAGACCGCGGCGGTGCAGAACGTGATGGACGGCGATCTGGACATGTTCATCAACGCGTCGCTCAACGCCTTAAGGAGCGGCGGGCTCTAGAAAGGAGGCCTCATGGGCAGGATCAAGGCGGTGCTCTTCGATTTCGACGGCACCCTCATGGACACCAACCAGCTGATACTCGATTCCTGGAACCACGTCTACGATACCTACGGTCTTGAGCGTCCCCCGAAGGAGCATATCACTCCCACCTTCGGCAAGGAGCTCGGCGCGAGCCTCGCCGAGTACTTCCCGGACCACGACGTGAAAGAGACCCTGAGAGTCTACAGGAGCTTTCAGGCCCTGCATTTCAAGGACCAGGTCCACCTGTTCGAGGGCATGCCCGAGCTGCTCGCGGCCCTTAAGGAAAGAGGCCTGCGCCTCGCTGTCGTCACCTCGCGCGTCTGGCAGACCCTGCACAACAATCATTACGATTTCAGGGAGGAGCCTCTCTTCGAGATCATAGTCTCGGGCGAGGATATAACGATGCCGAAGCCCTCTCCCCAGCCCTGCCTGATCGCGCTCGAGCGCCTGGGGCTCGGCGCGGACGAGGTCCTGATGATAGGAGACAGCGCCCACGACACCCTCTGCGCCCGCAACGCCGGCGTAAGGTCGGTCCTCGTGGGCTACAGTCTCGCCTGTCCGCCCGCAAGCGTCAAGGGCACCGAATCCGAGCCCGACTACGTCATCGACCGGCCCTCGGACCTGCTCGCCCTCATCGACAGGATAGAGGCGGAATAAGACGTCAGGCACGGGACGCGGCCCCGAGGGGGCGGGTCCCGAAGAAATCAATAACAAAAAAGCGAAAGCCCTGCGGCAAGCCTGTCCGCAGGGCTTTTTGGAGCTGGCGAGGTGACTCGAACACCCGACCTGCTGATTACGAATCAGCTGCTCTACCGACTGAGCTACGCCAGCAGGATCGGTAAACGCAACTAATAAAATAGCACAAAGGCGGCCGTTTTGTCAATGAAAAGAGGAGGCGGACCCTAAGACCCGCGGCGGGGCGGTTCCTTACCTCATGCCGTAGAGGCAGACGGCCCTGTAGCCGCAGTACATACAGCCGCCGTTCCTGTCGTCGAGGGGGCGGGGACGGGGGCTGATCTCTCCCGCGGTGAGCCGGCGGCAGACGGAGGCCAGGGTGGAGCGGAATTCCTCGCGGAACCTGTCGAGCTCCTCGCTGCTGATCAGGGCGCTGCACTTGACCTCGCCTTTGGGGGTGGTCTTGTAGCCTATCATGTCGGAGCGGCCTTCCTCGGGGATGGAGCGGTCTATGGCGCCAAGCACCTCGGGCTCGTCGACCACCATGCCCGAGAGGGAGTATTCCTTCTTCACGGCCTCGGCCAGTCTCTCGCTGAGACCTCCCGCCATGAGCTCGTCGAGGCTCGCTTCGAGCCCGGGCTCTTTGATCTGGAAGTAGAACATGCCGGCGGGCTTCGCGCCTCCCCCGGCCGCGCCTTCAAGATAGGTCGAGAGCTGCAGGCTGAGCCCCTGTTTTATCTTATCCCTGTCGAACTTGATCTCGCCCGATTTGTAGTCAAGCACCTTGATGTAGCGGCCGCCGCTGCCTTCGAGCACGTCTATGCGGTCGATGCGCCCTTCGACGCAGACCGTGCCCAGGGAGGTGGAGATCTTAAGGGGCGGCAGTTTCTTTCCGCGGCCGAAGCCGGTCTCAAAGTACATGGAGCTTATGCTGCCGCGGCGCACCTGATCTACCATCTGCCGCGCGAAATCGAGGCAGACCATCTGGATGCGGCCGCTGCGGTAGCTCTCGGCGGCGCCCGCGGACAGCAGGCCGCCGAAGCCCGTCTCCTTCAGCTCGTCGAGTATCTGCCCCAGAAGGGCGGCGAGATCGTCGTCGCTGATGCTCATCCAAAGGGAGGTGGGGTCGGTGATGGCCGTCCCGGCCTCGACAGCGGGGGCGCTCAGCCTCTGCGAGAGCCTCAGCAGGGCTTCGTGGTGCACGCTGCCCACGGCGGAACCGTCGATCTCGAAGACGCGCTGCTCGTCGGGCGCGAGCCCGTAGCGCACGAAGTGGCTGAAGGGGCACGCCGAGAACTTCTCGAGCCGCGAGGGGCTGAAGGAGAAGCTGCCTCCGTCTGAGAAGAGGCCCTTCACCCTCTCATCGCTGAGCGCGGGACTGGCGGTATCGTAGAAGAGCGCCTGTTCGGCCGCCTCCGCCGCCGGGTCCTTTCTTTTCTTAAGACCGTTGTATACCGCCTGCCACAGCGGGGGGAGGCCCTCGGCGCCCCTGCCGGCGTCGGCGGCCTTTCTGAGCTCGGTGGAGATCTTCTGCGCCGCGGCGGCCCCGCTCTGCAGCATGTCGGCGGCGGCGCTGCGGTTCTCGATATCGCGTATCTCGCGTATGCCCGGAAAGCGTTCCTTCAGCTCTTCGATCAGGGGCGAGGGCTTTAAAGCGTCCTCGCCTTCGGCCGAGACGCACCAGCAGAGATACTTCCTTTCGGCGGGAGTCGAGAGGGCCTGGTGCACGGCCAGCCTCTCTTCGGCGGCCAGGGCCTCGTTCCTCTTGGACAGGGTGTAGCCCATCTCCTCGAGGCCTTCGAGCTCCTTTTCGGTGAGCAGGGCCTCTTTGTTCATGTCGCGGGGGATGAGGCCGTCGTTCATGTCGGCGGCGAAGAGGACCTTTATGCCCTGCAGCCTCGATCTGGTGACGGTGCCCAGCTGGACCCTGCCCTCAGCCTGGGGCAGCACGCCGATGCTGATGTCCGAGAGAGCGTCCTCTATCATGTCGCGGAAATCCGCGGCGCTCATCTTTTCCTCTCCCATGAGCAGCACCGACTGGTCTAAAAGACCGCAGATGCTCTGCCAGGCCTGGGCGGTCTCTTCGGCGGCGTCCGCGAAGCCGTCCGCGGTAAGGGAAAGGGAGAGAGCCTCGAGGACGCGGGGGAGGGCGAGGCCCTCGTCCAGGAAGGTATAGAGGGCGCGGCACCTGTCGCCGCAGCTCGCCGCCTCCTTAAAGGACGAGAGGAAGGGCGAGATCAGGCCGCAAAGCTTTGCCCTTAAGGCTTCCAGCTCCGCGAACTCCTCCTCGCTGTATTCGTTCTTTCCGTATCTCAAGGGCTCGAGGAAGGCCTTCCCCCTCAGCCTGTAGCTGCGCGCGTAGTTCTCGAACTCGCCGGTGAGCGCTCCGAAGCTCTCAAAGCCCCTGAGCTCCCCCTCCGGCGCGAGATCCGCCAGGCCCTGCTTCATGAAGCCTATGACCGAAGCGGGCTTGAGGCCGTCGGCCGCCATGTCGAGCAGGGCGGATACCAGGGCGGCGGCCGGGCTGTGCATCACGCTGCGCTTGCTGTCCATGAAGACCGGTATCTCAAGGCTGCTCAGGACTCTCGCCAGGGTCTCGGCGCGGCCGGGAGCGTCCGCCGTGAGCACCGCGATCTCGCCGAAGCTCACTCCTTCTTCTCTCACCAGCCTCAATATCTCGGTCCCGACGGTGCGGGCCTGGGTGAAGGGATCGGAGCAGCTGATGAGGAGGGGGATCGTGTCTTTCGCGCCATCCGCGGCTCCCTGCCCGCCTGTCCCGCTTTTGCCCGTGAGGGCTTCGGCGCGGAAGGGGACGCCTCTCTTCGCCGCGGCGCCCTTGAGAAGGCCGAGAGTCTTCAGCGGTGCCCGGAAGAGCTCCTCGTCTCCCTCTTCCCCCTCTCCCAGGGGCAGCATCATGCTCAGGCCCGCCGAGCATTCGGCCAGGGCGGCGAGAAATGCGCAGTCTCTTTTGGTGAAGGAATAAAAACCGTGGTACCAGATCTCGGAGCTCCTGACGTAGGCGCTTGCGGGGATCTTTTCCGTGACGAAGGCCAGCAGGTCCTCGGCGTCGGTGAAACGCCCCTTCATGGCCTCCTCGTAGCCCTCGGTGATGATCTTCATGTCGTGGAGCTTCTCGTAAAGCAGGCTCTTCGGATCGAGGTCCGAGAGCAGCGCCTCTATGTCTTTCGGACCCAGGTCGTTCTGCTTCAGCTGGACGGTGAAATCCCCCGCGAGCTTGAGGAACTCCCTGCTCGAGGCGGAGCGGGAGAACCTTTTGAAGGAGGACGCGTTCTTGAGGGCGATCTTTCTTAAGAGCATGGTCCTGCCGAGGGTATCGACAGGCGTGAGCCCGGGCCCGCCGGTCTCGCGTATGATCTCCTGCTCCAGCTTGTTGCCCGACATGATGTGGAAGTCGAAGAAGCCGGGCCCTCCCAGCTTCTCGAAGGCCAGCTCTTCGGCCTTGAGGGTGAACTGGGCAGGGACCACGAGGATCACGCGCCTCGCGGGGCTCTTCCCCCCGCGCACGGCCTCTATGCTCTGCTTCAGTTTTGCGAAAAGCGCCTCCTCCAGCCTTTGGGAGGATCTGTCCGTGAATACGCTGAACATTTTCTCACCTCATTTTTAAAAATTATATCAAATAATCCTTGAAATTCACAGATGACCCTGCTATAATTCCACTGTTCGCAGATGAACGATATCCGATCTGGGGTATTGGCGCAGTTGGGAGCGCGCCACACTGGCAGTGTGGAGGTCAGGGGTTCGAATCCCCTATACTCCACCAGATACTAAAAGACCGTCCG
>JAEEGL017216102.1_pt1 | contig 10292 bp, 10 predicted proteins | sample 9134231 | NCBI WGS metagenome assembly JAEEGL01 (sample SAMN16246548, study PRJNA631951) | gut metagenome | biome: gut microbiome; feature: rumen; material: fiber-attached | host: Bos | place: Iran: Karaj | collected 2018-10
ATAGGAAATGCTTATTCTTACGACACTTCCGGGCGTGTCACGTCATCCACAGACTCAATGGGAAGGAAAACTGAATACGAATATGCCTTCACCAACAGGTCCGAGATAAGCAAGATAAAGCACCCTGATGGGTCTGAGACTAATTACACTTACGACTCTAATACCCACAGACTGCTTTCAGTTACCGACCCTAACGGAAAGACGGCGGTCTATGACTACGATAATGACGGCAATAACCAGAGCGTCCACATGACCGGCGGCAGCGACACCCTCTGTTCCGGCGTAAAGAACTTCGGGACTGCAGGCTATGTTACCAGCCAGACCGACAGCCTGGGGAATACCACGAACTTTACTTACAACACGAACAAGGGACTTGTAAGCACGATCACGGATCCGAACGGTTCCGTTACCACTTATTCCTACAATACAAATAACGACCTGCTTACAGGCCTTACCAAGGGGAGCTCTTCAGTAAGCTATACCTACGCAAACAGAAGGCTCACGGGGCTTACTCACAGCGGCGGGACTGATGTATCTTACGGCCTTTCCTACGATCAGTTCGGGACAAGGACAGACGTAACCGTCGGGAACGTCAGCCTGGCTAGTTATACCTATGCGCAGAATAACGGTGAGCTTACAAGGACAGACTACGGCAACGGGACATATACCGAGCCGGTGTACGATGAGTACTATAGGCAGACAGGCCTTAAGGTAAACGGCGTGGAGCAGTTCCGCTGGCATTACGGCGCAGACGGAAAGGTCGGCCTTGAGGAAGATCTGGTAAACAATGTCTCCTGGAGATATCTGTACAACACAGGCGGCAGTGTGGTTTCTGCAGCATCCAGCAGCGGAGAGCGGATAGATAATGTTTATGACGGAGATTCCGGAAGAACTACCAAAACGACCGTATCTGTCGGAGGAACCAAGGCAGAAACTGAATACAACTACGATCAGGACAACAAGTTCTTAAGCAGTATAGATTACACTGTAAACGGGACCACATTTGCTGATCTTGACTACAGTTACGATTCGTTTGAAAGAAAGTCAAAGACCATAACTGCACCCGGAGGTCTTGACCTGGGAATAAGCTACTCCTTTGTCGGAGACCCCAGCGAACACACTACGACGCTAATACCCAGTCAGCTCAACATAAGCAACGGCAGCGAGCAGCTTGCTTACGAGTATTCCTATGACCAGATGGGGAACATCTCCCGGATCCGCTTTTCAAGCTATTCAGGCTGGGAAGATGTAGCAAGCTACGGGTATGACAGTCTCAACCAGCTGGTCAGAGCGGATGAAGACGGAAAGACCAGAGTATTCAGCTATGACACCGGAGGCAACATTCTTTCCGTAACGGAGTACGATCAGATAACAGGCGAAGTTCCCGCAAATGCAGTCCCGACATCTGTCATCAGTTATGTCTACGGAGACAGCAACTGGGGAGATAAACTCACATCTTTCGACAACCAGACCATTACTTACGACGCAATAGGCAACCCGCTTTCATACAGGGATGGTATGTCCTTTACCTGGCAGAACGGCAGGCAGCTTGCAGGCGTAACGGCTGGAAATACCGCCATATCTTACAATTACAACACTTTCGGAACAAGGATCAGCAAGACCGTTGGCGGCGTTACTACAAACTACACTCTGTCAGGACCTCAGGTGGTTAAATCTACGACCGGCAGTGATTACACGTTGTATTTTTATGATGAGTCGGGATCCCCCATAGGTTTCAGAGAAGTAAGGAACAGCCTTTCCAAAGACTATTTCTATGTAAAGAGCCTCATGGGAGACATACTCATGATACTCGACGGCGAGGGCAGTTATGTAGTAGAATACTCTTACGACGCCTGGGGCAAGTGCAGCATTGCATCTGACCTTTCCGATGATCATCTGGGAGACAGGAATCCCTACCGCTACCGTGGTTACTGGTTCGATCCGGAGACCGGACTGTATTATCTGCAGAGCAGATACTATGACCCGGAAGTGAAGCGATTCATTAATGCAGATGGACTAATTTGTACTGGACAGGGATTATTGAGCTGCAATATGTTCGCATATTGCGAGAATAACCCAACGAATTGCAAAGACGATAGCGGTTATTCGATGCGTTACCGTCCTATAGACGGAGGATACATCGTCGCTGGTGGTGGCGGAGATGCAGTCGTTACATTGGTCTGTGCAGTTTGCGCTATTGCTTATTCTGCCTGTAAGAAAGTAAAGAGTATTCTATCACAGTTACCTGATATTTCAGAAATGGCGAGGAGCATGTATCCAGATTTGGCAATGTCATCGCCATCTATTCAAGAAATCGCATCAAGTTTTCCATTATTGAAATGTGAAGAGGCCGTGAAAAGTATGAGAAAGCACTATCCTGGAGGTGATATAATAAAACTGGAATATGTAATAGATGATGAATATGAAAAGATTTATACAAGGCGAGGTCATTTTATCACGGCAAACAATCCTAATGAAACTATTTCGATTAATGGTAAGCACTATGGGTACTACTATGAGGGTTTGGTGCATTGTAATGTATTCCCGCAAGGTTTAGATTTGGATACATGGGTTAATAGTTTTTATTCAATAGGGAAGAGAAGAGTCTATAGAAATGGTTTAGAACTGTATTATTATTGGGATTAATGCAGATATTTTAGGAGAGATGGTCAATGGATAATAGAACTATAAGATACATTAAGAGTCAAAGGTTAGATCAGCTATACCATAAACAAATGATGATGATTAAAGCGCATCCGACGCTTATTCTTGGGGGCAAAAGCATTGATAGATTAATGCTGTTCTGTTTAGGATTCTCAAGCGCTATAGAACAATCGTATTCTTATCATTTTTGGTTTGAATCACTTTTTGAAGAGTATATTAACAATAAATTCTATCAACCAGGGGGACTCAATTCTTTCTATCAGATTGCGCAAGATAGAGAAGGTGAAGAAGCTGTTGATCTATATTTTGAGGAATACGAATCCTTCATCAAAGAGTATGATCTCGAAGGGTATTTTTCAGAAAAACTACAGACCAAATATTACCATGACAAAGTCATATGTATTCAAATACCGGATAATTGGAGCGTAAAGAAAGAGTCGTCGATTGTTATAGTCGACCAGAATAGTCAAAAGAAGATGGAATTGTGGTATTCTTGTGATTCTAGCATAGCTGCGAGTGCGCATTTGGTTGCCGAACTCAAAAAACTAATAATGGCAAATGATGTTTCACTAATAAATGAAGATGCTATTTATCTTGATAAACTAATAAAAAACACTCAGAAAAAGAGGTTTGATAGACGTATACAAGAGTGTGTTACAGGGTATTCTAAGTCAAGACCGGGATTATTCAGGTATTACATTGTTGCAGAAGCAGATAATTATGTCATTGGTATGTACAATGATAACTGTTACTCGAAAGCTACAAGTATTTGCGATTCTATTATCTGTGGAGCTCGTTTTCTGGAACAACATATTATCCATTAAATGGTACAAATAAGGGTGGACTTCGATTCCAAAGGCTTTGAGTGGCAGAATCATACGGGAAGCGTAACAGCTCCGTTCAATTATACTAGGCGATTAATTGGAGGAGTAATCTATGTACAGAATAATACGAGTTGTCTTGATAATACTATTCTTAGTCATAATGTGTGTAGTTTTAAGCCCTAGAAAGGGAATTGGGATTAAAAAGACAAAAGCCATGTGTGCCGGATTATTATCATTATTGTTCATATGGGATGGGTCAGCTTTAGAATGGTATTATCCATCAACATCGCCCCGTTTATACCCTGGGTTTTCATTTTGATTTAGAGGAATGATAATGTTTGGTACTATAAGAGAGATCTTGTTTGTTACACTATTGATCATAGTTACCGTTATAATCCTTAAAATGAGAAGGAGATCAAAAGGTATAAAAGTCCTTGGTTTGATAGTCGTTCTCAGCTTTTCATTATGCTTACAGCTGATACCTTTCGAAAATGTGTTTTACACTTTTCCGTCACTAGAAGCAGCTTGTGAGTATGTTGATACTGGAGAATTAAAGACGGTTTGCGAGGGAAAAGAATCATTTCTGGTATACAGCATTAATAAGAGCTACAGAAATGTAACACAAAATGCATTCAAAAAGACTGATAACGGACTGAAATTGCTTATATCGGCATTGGATATAAAGCACATATTGTTCAGTGGATGTGAAATTGACACCACCGGTGTATTGATCACGATTGGGATCTACAAGATAAGAAACACTGATGATTACTATATATGTTTATCCACAACGAATTTTGATAAACTGCAGATCTCAGATAAATACAGTACAGTTTTCACTGAAACAGAATGGGTCGAAGATAAACCAATGTACGACTATCTGGGGTATATTCACGATTTGGAGCTTCCATATGTGTTTGAGATAAACGGTACCTGGTATAGTACAGAAATGTTTCCTTAAACAAATACAGCACACTGGATGTATATAACAAACAATGATATCTCCTGTTTTAACAATTCACAGCCAAGGAGCAGACGAAAGATCTAATTGTTTCTGCTATTAACTCCGGATGGATTTATTATCTCGTATTATATGGCCTTAAATGGTGTTATGGTTTATTCTAAGTATAAATGCATAACACTGAATAAAGGCGAATAATACGAAAAAGAACGAATGTTCCAACCTTCGTAATCAATAGTGAAAAGAGAGTCGGAAATAGACTCTCTTTTCACTTTATATAATATTATCCAATTGGCTTGAATAATTCCTATACACATGTCATGTTTTGCCTTGTTGAATCGTTTCCTATATAGAAGGGATATATCCAAGAGAAGATAAGGAGGCTAAAAATGAAGAATCTCAAATGTGTTCTATTATTGACGTTAGTTTTAGTTTTGTTATTTAGTTCGAATGCATTTGCTGCACAGATCGACCCGGATGGGATAAACTGGACAACACCAAATCCCACAGTTAGGGTAATTAATGGTGTGGCGACATGTGAGGCCAGACTCTTATTTGCGGGAAAGAGTATCGATGCCACGCTGGAGCTTACACAGGGTAGTTCGGTCATAGGCAGCTGGAGTGACACAGGCTATGGATACTTATTATTATCCGGAACAGCGAATGTTACTCCTGGCGTAACCTATACTCTTACGGTTTATGGAACAGTGAATAATTCATCGATTACGCCCGCATCGATAACATTTACACCTTAAAACATATTTTGCGATGTAACACCTCTAAAGGTTGGATTTCTCAACCCACGATGAGTGTGAATAATGGTGTGGCATCATGTAAAGCCAGAATTTCTTTTGCTGGTAGTCATATTGAAGCAACACTTGAGTTAACGCAGGGGAGCACAGTAGTTGGAAGTTGGAGTGATACTGGAGAAGGCTATTTATTGTTAGCTGGTACAGCAAATGTTACCCCAGGTGTTACTTATGTTCTAACAGTGTATGGAACTGTTGATGGTAATGCTTTTTCTCCGGCTTCTATCACGGTTACACCGTAAAGACTGGATTAAAAAGGTCAAATATGAACAAAAGTCTTTAACAAACAGAAAAAACAGGAGGAATAATGGTATGAAAAAAGTGAGTGTATTATTAGTGGTTGTCCTTTTGATAGTGTCAGTGACATCGTTTGCATTTGCTGCACACTATCCTATGGTCACGGTAGATCACAATATGGAAACCTCATATAATACAAAAAAACCAAATGCAACAAACGGTCCTATGGTTTGTAAGTATACAGCTGGTAGTCTTTCAAATCAAAGCATATCTTCAGAAACATGGATTAGTATTGCAACTGATGAGACAGGTTCAGCAAATGTATATATGAAGGGCGCAAATGGAGTCATAAAACAAAAGGCGAATGCATTTGCAACTGGTGGATATGTCAAATCAGGCGTCGCAACGATAAACGGTTGCTATTCTGCGGAGTATGTTGAGCATCGAGCGGTTAGAACATATCATGATGCTAACGGGGATCCAACATATGCTGATGATTGGGGTTATAGGTTCGAATAGTATTATTTCTGAAATATGAAGTGGCTATATCTTATTTTTCAAAGGTCAATTCAGTATTGTAAAAAGAGCAAAATACTTTTTGCTCTTTTTGCAGTAGGCACTATCATCAATGCTATTATGGTTTGCTATCTTTATGGAAATCTTCTCCCTGCAATCTTTAATAGGCAATCAAACGATATTAAAATGTACAGAACCTATCAACTGGGATTTGATTCTGATCATTCTGATACAACGAAAAACTATGAGAATTTGAATAAGTTAATTACCACGGATCTATTCGAGTCTGTTATCCTGAGATCTTCCATACTCATATCCGGCGAGAGAGTAAGTACCATCTATTATGGAGATTATCCTGTAATTTATTTAAGTGGGGAGCATAGATTGCCACAATATGGTGAAATCATTATTCCTAAACTGTATTCATCATATTCATCAGGGGATTGTATCAGTATAAATGATACTATGTTTAGGGTTGTATCAGAACATGGAGGAGATGATTATTTTATCTCTTATGATTCATACAGAGAAATAGTTGATCTTGATATTGAGGAAGAAGCTATACCTAAAACTAGACGTGTCAATCTAATTTCACGTGAAAGATATATTGAGAATGATGATGAAGCTCTCAAATCAATAGAAGAACTATTTCCGGATTATTTCATTGTCCGTCCTCATGGAGAAAACAACGACCGAATAGGGACTCAGCATGGAGTAATACAATTATTAGTTAGTTTTATCGTAAGCATAGTATCATTTATGTTTTTGCTTGTATATTTATTAGACACGGGCCTAAAGGAAAACATAATTAGCAGAATTGTTGGTGCAAATAAAATAACGCTTTCTTCTCTGGTTTTCTGTGAGGGGTTATCGCTTACTATAATTTTTAGTTCAATTGGTATCTTGCTTCATTTGGCGTTGACGCCATTAGTGTTTTCAAAATTGAACGTAATTGATGGGATATTATATACGAAAAAGGATTATGTATATATTTCATTATTCATATTTGTATTGAGTTTTGTTGTGGTATTCTTTTTCACCAGGAAATACACTAGTATTTCACCTCTAAAAGATAGACGGAAAGTGAACTGAGGTGATTGTATGATGAAGTGGGTAGTATTGCTGGATGGTTACCTTAAGGGAATGCGGCTTCATGTTATTGCTATAGTATCTCTCATGACATTGTCAATGTTTATTTGGATAGTAACGATTGGGACATTAAGATATGTTTTTTATGACTATAAAATTGTGAAAACAGCCGAAGACGATCTTTATTATACAGAAGCTTTTTTGACTGATAACGATGTTTTATATTTGGCCAATGGAGAAGCAACAGAGGTTTCTAAAAGAATCGAGGCACTTATTGACTTGCCTGCAATTGATCATGTTTATTGTGTATACACTGTTAACTCGGTAAGTTATTTAGATAAAGCGTTTAGTATTACTCTGATTGATCCTAAACTCCTATCTGATTTTCCGGCTCTAAAAGATTTGGGCATTGATTTTGGCGACTCGGAAGATGGATGTATTCTCGTTGGAACTTATTATGATAATGTTCATGGAGAAATTGAATTAGGTTTTAATTATCCACAACCTCATATGGAGAGTTTCCATGTAATACATCAAATACGATCAGATTATAAAAGGCTCTCTCTCAATAATGCTAGTACAAATCCGTTAGCAGAGGATTTGTTTACTGAGACATATTCGGACATAATTATGCTGGCAACTCCCAGTAATCTGGATCGCTTTTCCAGAATGGCTATTGTTGGGAAAAGCACAAATTATATAATTGGTATGAAGCACGATGCAACTCTGGAGGAAAAACAAGAAATAATTGATTCCACAAAAACAATAGCGAATATGGTGTCTATAAAAACAATTGCAGAAAATACAAAAAACGAGATTTTTACCGCGATTAAACGCCAGGTACCTCGGCCTGCATTTTTATTACTTGCCACAACTGTTTCATTTCTGAGCATGGCCATATTATTTGTAAAAAGAAAAAAGGTCGAAAATGCAGTTTCTCGACTATGCGGGGCAAGCCGAAAGAGAATAGCAATCATAGCCATGTCAGCTATGGCCGTTGTTTCAATACTCCCGGCGTTAATTAACTCGCTCATTGTTTTACTTATAGACAGGTCGCGGTTTAGCGAAATATTGTTTCCTGGTAAACTATATGAAATCAATCTAAGCGGTTTGTTATTAGGGACACCCGCATATCTAATGATTATTGTCTTTTTTGTCTTAACAGCATGGATTTCTTTTATGGTGGTTTTATATTCGGGACAAAATATGTCACCAGCAGAGTATTTGGATTCATGTAATTGAATAATAGGTAACTACTATGATAGAGATGATAGATATTATAAAAAAATACAAATATGGTGACACGGATTTTTACGCATTGAAAGGTGTTACTCTATCAGTAAAAGATGGTGAGTTTGTTGCCATCTGTGGTACATCAGGATCGGGAAAGACTACGCTCCTCAATATAATTGGATTAATTGATGATTATAGTGGAGGAACATACAAGCTAAACAATCAAGAAATAAAAGGATTAAGTGATAAAAAGCTTTCTATGATTAGGAATAAGAGCATAGGATTTGTGCTTCAGGACTTTGCGTTGATAGAGAATCAAACTGTGTTATATAATGTTATGCTCCCGCTTCTTTATAGTGATACGGCATTCAAAAGTATAAAAAGCACGGCTTTAGATGCAATAAACATGGTTGGGCTATTAGATTTCCAAAAGAAAAAAGCCAAACAACTCTCCGGCGGACAAAGGCAACGTGTCGCAATAGCAAGGGCAATTGTTAGTTCGCCATCATTGATTCTTGCAGATGAACCTACAGGTCAGTTGGACTCAGTGAGTAGTAGACAAATTATATCGCTTCTTAAGCATATAAATGATTCAAGAACAACAGTTATTATTGTTACCCATGATTCTGAGGTTGCATCTATGGCGCAGCGCGTCATTCGGATTGAAGACGGCGTTTTGGTTTGAGATTATAAAATGGTACACTGAAAGAGTTTGATAAAGCGGCAACACCGAGTATCAATAACGAAATTAAGCTATTGATACTCGGTATTTTTGTCCGGATTTGGAATAGCTTTGAGCAGGCAAGGAGGCAGATGTTATAGGATGCTTCTGGGAAATACCATATATCTAATACAGCATCGAGTGCAAAGCAACGCAACACGCGCAAGAAATATTGCATATGTTGCTTGACATTGTTGCATGATTGCTGTATGATAGAATCCCAAGAGGGATAATGCAAGGAGCATAATATGGGTCACATAGATGAGATAATAAAATATTATAGGGTGTCTCCCCCGGATAAAGAACAACTGGCGGAGCTCATTATAAGAGCAAAAGGGGCAAAGCGTAGCATGCGACAATTTGCTGCTGATTGCAATGTTAACCCGTCCACACTTTCCAGAATAATAAACAAGAAAACACTTGGTGCAAATTCCAATGAACTAATAGCTACTATAGCAGATAAAGCAGATCCCGACAGTGGCGTTACATTCGATATGTTGATGAACGCACACGGGATGAAGCTTATTACTGATAATAGTGTATTACAAATACATCTGAATATAGATTCAGTAAAGAAAACGCTATATAAGGAGATATTGAAAAGGCATTATACTCTTAAAGAAGGAGACTGCCCTTGGCTGGAATCATTCCTGGGAAAGTGTTGGCTATCACTTGATTTGCGTACAAATGCCCTTGGAACAGATAGCGCAGTCTGGTTATTCGACATATGGAACGAACGAGATGATGAGGCGAACGACTTGTCCAGATCGTCAGATCGCTTAAGACAATGGCTGCTTATGTATATGGGAATGCTTAGTGTTCAGGAACGTGTTATAGATCGGCTTTCTGTGATTGTCACAAATGAGATGCTGTATAGGAGAGTGGTGGACGCTTTGGATAAGTATACTTTCAGCAATGATATTTCTCTTATTTACATCAACATCGACGCCGGAAAAGTAATCGATGAGTATCTTGTAAAGATGGACAAAAGGCAGACCCGGGAAGATGTGTTTTATAACATAAACTATAATGTACCGGATTCGGACAACTCGATAGTGAGTACGGATAGGCCGAAAATTGTATGACTATTATTGGAAGGTGGATATAGATGGATAAAGATATATACGAATCTCTCATGTCGTTTGCACGAGTTTTTGGTGAGACCATAAAACCATTGAATGTAAAAACGTTGGATTTTTTTGGCAACGAAACGATTAGCAGTGCGCTTAAATCTTTCA
>JAEEGL017332585.1_pt1 | contig 10292 bp, 8 predicted proteins | sample 9134231 | NCBI WGS metagenome assembly JAEEGL01 (sample SAMN16246548, study PRJNA631951) | gut metagenome | biome: gut microbiome; feature: rumen; material: fiber-attached | host: Bos | place: Iran: Karaj | collected 2018-10
GAACCGGTCCAACAGGCCAACCGGCCGGAGCAGAGCCATCAGGTTGGTGACGTTCATATTCGTGATCGTGCCCGTCTCGAACTTATGGACGGTGGAGACGGAAACGCCCGCAGCCTTGGCCAAGTCTCCCTGGGAAAGGTTTATCATCAGCCGGTAATCCTTGAACCGCAGCCCTAGCATTTGCAGGATCTGTGTGTTCGAATACTTCTTCAAGTCCATATTGCATCAGTCTTTTTCAATGCAAATGTAATTAATTATAGTTAAAACTCAAAATACCCTATTAAACATTATTATATTATAGTTTATTATTTCCCGCTATGGGTCGAAACAAAGATAAGGACGGGAAAAGTCCAATAACGTTTTTTGGGGAACAAGTCCGTAAATAGATCGAATCGCAAGTACTATGCTTTACAAACATAATGTTTATGGAGCATAATGCTATTCGGGCCAGCCTTTTTTGTTCATTTTCATCGCACCCTTTTCGACTTTTTAAAGCCCATCGTCTTAAACGAAAAAAGGGACACAGCATCTTAGAATTCAGTATTTTCAATACTCGCGCATCAATACTCGTCTTGTCAATTGAAAAAAAGCATATTATATTTGAAAAAAAACTATGGATACTGATAGAATTCAAATCAACATTGATACTCCCGTAGAGGTGGAGTTTCATTTTCCCATTAAAGATGTTTCTGGGAAGAGCCATCAGGCAATGATAAGATATCAATATCCTTTGTTTGTAAAAGACTATTTCTCTAGAGCAGAGTCTATTCTTGCTAATAAAGTCTTTGAAGGAATAAAAATACGACTTACAAAAGATACTTTATATAGTTCTCGGAAAAGATGGATTATTCAAAAGAACACCTCCGGGCTAAGGTTTGTCGGTAACGTTCTTGTTTCTATCAATCCATCAATTTGCGATTTGTCTTTTGAGGTTATTCAAACCCTATCTAAAGATAATCAGCTTAAGTGTTACGTTTTACAACTACCACTATATGTACGATTTGAGGGGACAAGAGATGAGCTGATATTTAATAATCTAAGTTTTGATTACCCGCTTACAGACGAGTGGCATGATATTGTTTCTGAACTATCTAGCCTCAGCAAACTTATCAATGGACAACTATCAAGGAATGATTGGGAGAAACTATGGTCTGAGATTAACCAGTCGTATTATGTCGTAGATTCAATTATTCTTGCGGAGGATTATTCTATTCCAAACAATATCCAAGATAATCTGATCTTGGAGTATAAAACCTACAAAGAAATCCCTGGAACAACGAAGACTTATAGAATTGATCCTGCAAACACAAATACCCAAACTCAAAAACACATTCATGTGTACTTTGATGGCAAACAACTTTATGCGATGAATGTTGACGGAACGCCACACGACGGAAGTAAGTATAGATTATCTAAATCTGATATGAGGTTTCTCGCGAGCCTGGGGTTTAAGGTTCCAGAAAACGGAATACTTGATGCGTATCTAATTAAAGATAACAAACAAACCCCACCTTCATAAGAGATCTGACGTGTAAAAAAGCTTTTGGGGGTAAAAGCTAGTAAACTGACATTCTAAGACGTAATATACTCTATTTACAAGTAAGAGGGATTAAAAGCGAGTCACATCTATTTTTGAAAAAAGGTTTTCTATAAGCGTAGAACGCCGTCTTCTAGGTGGCCTAGTAAGTGACACGCTAGTAAAATGTATTTATTATTCGTTTGTTTATTCCCAACGAGATTGTGTTAGCAGGTTGTATTTCTCCATAACGCTCGTTTTAAGGGTTTTGATAAATACGCGTCGAATCCAAGCCGGCATTACGGCTAAATCCTCTTTTATTGTATTTAATTCAGGATGACGAAGGATAAGACCTCGGATCGGCCCCATCAATTCCTCCGGCACTTTCCCTTCGCCATATTCCTTAAGCACCTGCACAATGAAACTGGTATAACGGTTTTTGATGGCGAAATTCTTCAGCGCAGCATGGCGAAAGGTGATAGTTCGGCCAGCAACTTTGATCTTGCGAGTCGAACCGGAGGTCAGAAAGACATAGTTCATTGGAACTTGAGTGGATATCCCCAGATAGTTTTCAGCTGCCGCTCCTGTTGGAATCACCTGTGCGCAATCGCGTTTGGCAATCGCTTCTGCAATCTTCTCCATGGAAGGATAAACTAAGCCGAAACGTGTTTCTATCGCTTTGACGTAAACGCCTCGAGAGAGATGATGAATCACCCCCTGCTTCGACAGACTCGAAAGAATCTGCCCGACGTATTCATCATCGAACTCCGGGAAGCTGTTGCTGAAGAAAATCGCATCATTCGGTGCCTCCTGGATTCGCTTTTTGATTATGTTTATAACCTTGTCCCCTTTAGCCATGTAAATTTACTCGGTAATTTTTGCAAAAATACCGATAAAATGGTTAACACTTTGAGGTTTTTGCGAAAAATGCCGTTTGGAATTATGAGGAAACTGTGGAAAAACGTGTTTTAATGGGTGGCAACAAGAGAACATTGTTATTCTTCTTAGATAATGCGTAGAGTTTGTTTATCTTATTCCGACTGGATTATGCGATTATCATTATTATTATCAGTATATTTGCATAAAATTGAACACGATATCTCTGCCCTGTTTTATTATGAATGCTGTTATTTTACAACGGAGAGCCACTTTTTTTGTGTCAAACCCGATTAATTTTAATGAAGACCTTTTATCTGTTTACATCAATAAGTTTTCAGGTCTAGGTTTACTTCCTTCTGTGAATAAAGGATTTGGTATTAAGATTACACCAACTGGAGTTGAACCCCAAGATATCATTTCTTTGGACCTCAAAAAACTGGACAACACTCTTAAGGTCTCTTTTGGCCCCGATAGAGTCGATGTTTTGAGTACAAAAAACGATGAAACGTTGGATGTCTTTCTGGACAGGGTTTCCGAATTGTCCGATGTAATTAAACAGATCTGTGGCAGTTTTAATCGTCTGGCTCTTGGAGTTAATGCTCGATTTCAAATGAATCCAGTATTATGCCAAAAGTCATATAATCTTCTCACCAAGTCGGATGACGTGGATCCTATTGAGTGGCAAATTAGAAAGGTTAATCGAGTTCCATTGACTACGGCAGATAAAAAATATGAGGCTTTGATTAATCTTGTATACTCTTTGTCGCGCAACGAGTCATTAATCAATCTTCCAAATTCAAAAGATTCTATTGTAATTGAATTTGACTTCAATACGATGGTGGGCACACCTGCTATTGTCCTTGATTCTATTGAAGGTGTTTTTTGGGGATATGCAAAAGAACAGATCGAGGAAGGGATCTCCAACTATAAAGCGATTTTTGAATCATGGGCGCAATTGAAATAGAGCAAGGGATAGATTACATAGGACTTGCCTCTGATTTTGAGAGATTCTTTATTGAAAGAAGCTCATCAAAATCAGATAATTTTCTACAGGATTATGACGCAAAACGCCAGAAATACTTAAATTGGATTAGTTTAGGAGTAACAGAAGATTTCGCCAGCACTCAACTTTCTGCCATCTTTGATCAACCCTCTTTTTGTTCGGGTAGTAATATCCGTCCCATCTCAACGGACTCTTTCGATAAGAAATACAAAGATGCATTTATTGGGATACTCAAGGCTACTATTTTTGAACTTGGAGAGGATAATTTAGCAACGGAGTTGTTTTCAAAAATGGTCAAAGAGAATAAAGATGCTGCAATGAGTATTATTAATTCTCTTTTTATTGAGAGTTTTTCTGAAGAACTCACATGTGTAAAAATCCTATCTGTCTTAAATGATTATTCGTATGATGAATTGTATCCATTCTCACAAACAATAGCATTAGCCTGTCTATCAAATCAATCTTCAAGGGTAAAATCCGCCGCATTTAACCTTTTTGCTCATTGGGGTAATAGACGAGCATTAGAATTATTACTCTCAATAGAGCCACCAACAGAAGATTGGATTAAAATGAAGTATTACAAAATCAAGCAATCACTTGAAGGACAATGCTCTATGCAAGAAAGATAAGCGAAGATGGATGGTTCGGGAAAGATGATCTAGATTCAGATTCGATTTCTGAATTGGGGACATCGAATCATCAACTGTCTGTTTGGAAAATCGAAAACATTTGCAATCAAACAGATGTTGATAATATCGCTCTTGCTTTAGCAATGACAAAAAGCAAGATTGAAGAACTCTATATGGTATTTCTTAATCCGTCTGATTTAACCTCGTCATATAATTGGAACCTTTCATTTGACCCCCAAGATGGGGACACTAGATTCGCTCTTATGAAAAAGGAGCACACAAATATTGTTGTTAAAAGTATTTGGGAACAAGGTTTTTTATCTGAGTATATTCATGGATTAATTAAGGATGCTAAGAATTATATTTACTACGACGTAATTGAACTTAAGCGCCTTTTTTTAGATGCTTATAAAGCAAAGAAGATTCCGGAAGAAGGCTTAGATGGCCAATGGAAAAAGGCCATTAAAGACATAAAATAAAGGGAAAGAGATCCCCCCGGACGGGACTGAGGGAGAGGTTGTTGGTTTCTTCTTTTGTTAATAAAGAATTCCGAACATCCATAGGGGGATGCGAGCACAATAACCGGTTTCGATACCGGCAACGGCCAGGTAACTGTCGGGGATGCCGGCAATCTGATTGAATTCCTTGCTTTCGCCACCTACCTCGAACAGATATTTCCCATTCACAAGGAAATCTCCCTTAGGAGGCATCTGAACGGTGCTGATAGCGGAGAGTTGGTCGATGAAAAAAGTCTCCCGGAGCGTGCCGACATCAATCTTCGGAGAAAGGGCGTACATCAGATTGGTGTTGCCTAGGTAAATCTTCTCGGGATTAACCAACTTTTTATAGCTTTTGAGTTCTACGGTGAGAAGCCCCAGAATTTCGGCCTTATCTAAATTGTAAAGAAGTTTCAACAGGGAATCCCGCGTCGTACCGAGAGAGGAGGACAGCCGACTCACATTGGGTTGCATGGGAACGTTCTCCGCAATGATCATCAGCGACTTCTTGCACTTCTCGATGGTATCGTAGGTAACCTTTTCTACCGCGGGGAGGTCGCTTTCAATCACGGTATCTACTACCTCCTTCAGGCGTACCAGGAAGTCCGAGCCTGCTTCTTTGTAGAAGGGATATACACCCGAGCGCAAATATGCCTCGAATACCACCAGTATTTTGGTTTTGGCGGTTATATCAATGGAAATGGTAATATGATTTTTCAGGAGGTCTTCCAGAGAGATTGCATCCGCGTGAAGGATGTCCTCATAGGCCAGGTATTCCCGGAAAGACATTCCCTTAAGCGTATAAGAGGTTTGACGGCGGGACATATCCACCTTGGCATTATCGATCTCCAGCAAGGAGGATCCCGTATAAACTATCCGGAGATCCTTATACTGGTCAACGAGGTTTTTGAGGATGGTGCTCCACCCTTTATACTTGTGGACTTCGTCAATGTAAAACTCCGTTATTCCCCTCTTGTAAAGGAATTCAATCAGATCCTGCAACTGATGAGTCCCGAACCAGTAGTGGTCCAGGGAGATGTAGAACGTATCATCCGGATTGCTGTATTTCTCCTTGATCCGCTGCAGAAGCATGGTGGTTTTACCTACGCCACGCTCTCCCTTGATACCGATGACGCGGGAGTCCCAGTTAATCAGTGGATAAAGGTAGCGCTTGAAATCCAGCGTAACCTGGGCGAGTTTACTGTGGTAAAACTCAACAATGGGGCGAATATCTGTCAGTTCCATATCAGTATTTTTCTGGCGCAAATATACAAAACACTTTTGGAAAAGCGAAATTATTATGAAAAAACACTTTTAGAAAAGTGAATCATGTCGACAATCACACTTTTAGAAAAGCTAATCGGCCTATTATCTGCAATTGTCTTGACTGCTTAGCAAAACGGCTATCACTCAGATAGATACGGGTAAGAAAAGTCCCTTACCCCGCACTTTTTCCAACGAGTTTTCACTGTAATAACGCATTTTTTGGAACGAGTCCGTATATAGGTTGAACCGCAAGTATTATGCTCTGCAAACATAATGTTTATGGAGCATAATTACAGATGTTCAGACAAATTACACTAAAGCAACCCATCAAACTTCGTCATCGAGCTAGCCTTGCTGTCTTTGAAGGGAGTGACCTCCAGAGCCTTCTAGAGGGGACGGGACTAGATTTACGATTCTCGCTCTTTTCGCGGGGATAGGAGGATTTTTCGCGGGGACTTGATCACTGGATGGCGCAGGTGCGAATTTTTCGCGGAGACGTGCGCCACCTGAATATGATAAATTCCTGATACTTAGGTGGTTAATTATTAACGGCGGTGCAGGTCCCAAGCATTTTTCTGCACCTGCGCCATGCCGTCCGCTCTCCCCCTCTGGGACAGCCCCATCGTGGTAATTGACCGCTCCGTCGTCCGCTCTCAGACCGGCAATAGATCAATCGTTTACAGTTCTGTTATCTCTCCTCTTCAATACATCCCAACCAATATATTCCGGAGACAGGCATGAACGTTTGTCAAAAAATGGTTTACTGCAAGCAATGCTTCATAAAGTCGCAACGTTTCCATCATTTCCTTGCTCTCCTCTATATCCATCATTCTCGACTCATAAAGCTTTTCCGAATCAATGTGCGTTTCATAGTTTCGTTCGTCTCTCCACCAAGACGAGACCTTCGACAGTTTTTCTAACCGGTCGGTCAATTCTTGGTATTGACGTTTTATGATCTCTGGGAAAAACAGCAAATAACCCTGTATGCGAAACCATTCTGCCTTATTCTTATTTGCATCATTATACCCATAAAGTCTCTTGAACCCCTCATTAAGGATAACCTTCATCTTTCCGCGCATGAAGCGTTTATCATAATCCGTATCAGCGAGAATAAAATACTTTCCAGCAACCATACAGTCACACATTGTCATCACGACGAATAAGGAAACAGAATTAACCACGTGGCATATCCGATGATAATCATCTTTGAGCTCTTCCGTGCGTTTTAACTCCTCTGTAATAAAAGGGAGACCGGAAGCAAAGATAGAGACTGTCTCGTCAATGATTTTAACAAACTCTTTCCTTTCTTCTTCGTTAAGAGTATGGCTATTATACTCCACATTCTGGAACCACCTATCATATCGATAGTTCAAAACAGGAGAATATGTCCGGAAACTAAGGTCCTCTTCTGGGGTAATCATAATTTAGTAGTACATCTCAATGTAGGAATATGCCTTATCAAAGACCTCTTGATCCTTAATTTTGTATTTGAGCCAAAGGATGGTGCGCAGCTGGCGCTGGACCTCTTTCTTTCCGGAGACGGTCTGGAACACGTCATTAAAGTTGCGCACAATGGCAACAACTTGCTGGTCGATATCGTTTACCACGTTCTCGACGATAATCGGCGTCTCCGGGCTCTTTATGCTCTGGAATAGTTCAGTAAGAGCAGCCTTAGCCCTCTCTCGATTATCAACGGGCTTGACATCTTTTTCTGCTTCGAGAACCTCCTTGGCCATCTCCAGAATATCCTTCAAGAACTCGATACTAGTCTTGAGGTTTTGAGCCATCTTCTCGCGGAGTTCATCCATCTTCTGAGCCAGCCTCTTGAACTTGGGATTATTCATGTGCTGACGGATACGAGGGACAAGGAGCTGCTCCACTTCCTTGATTTTCTTCTTTGCATCGGCTTCGGAGATGGCAGCATCAAGAACGGCAGCATCAAGAACGAGCTTTTCAAGAGACTCTTCTCCCTTGCCGATATCGATGGTGGTCACATGCCGGTGGACCAACTCAATTGTCTTGGGGCCGAGCATCTTCCAGACAAGAGATCCCGTTCCGCTGACGGGCTTGATACTTTCATAAACTTGGCACAACCATACGTAGTCGTCTTTATACTGTGTCAGGAAATCATCCGGGGAAACGATATCCCAAGTGTGCGAGAGCACCATAAAATCTGCAGCGAACTGATCCTTCTGGTCGTTTGTAGGCAGGCACTGCTGAGCCTGAGTCAGTCCTTCGAACCCACTAACCTTACGGTCCACATTCGGGAAGTAATCCAGACACTTCTGCATCAACTCCGGAATATGTGATTTAAGCTCATTCTTGTTGGCGATGACCTTACGCATGGAGGCATCATCAAACATCAGGGCCTTGGCCACATTATCGAAGATCCCCACGTAGTCCACCACAAGTCCATGCGTCTTCTGATCATTATAGACTCGGTTTGTGCGGCAGATGGCCTGCAGCAGTGTGTGGTCCTTCATTGGCTTATCCAGATACATGCACTGCAGGATTGGTGCGTCAAATCCGGTGAGCAGTTTGCTGGTGACGATGACAATCTTCAGCGGATCCATCGGGTCGCGGAAACGATCGAGGATCTTGCTCTCCTCGTCCTTGGAACGTCTCCACTGCTTATATTCGTCTGCCTTATCTCCTTCGGTATGCATTACGATGGTAGTGGCATCTTCGCGTCCAAGGAGTAAATCAATCTCCTTTTTATAAGCGACGCAGCAGGCGCGATTGTAAACAACCACCTGAGCTTTGAGCCCTGTCGGTTCGACATTCTCCCGGAAGTGATTCACGATGTGCTCACAGACTTTCCGGATACGATCAGGAGAAGTAAAGAGGGCCTCGGTGTTGGTCTTCCGGACCAGCATCACTTTGTCTTCCTGAGAAATCTGATCGGTCAGAGCATCGAATTCGGCGTCCAATGCCGCCTGATCAATGTGGAGTTCAACAGGAACGGGCTCAAACTCCAACTTCAGTGTAGCCCCGTCCTTAATTGAATCAGAGAAGGAGTATCTGCTCATATAACCGGACTTGTCAGACTCTGCACCAAATGTAGCAAAAGTATTGTGGTCCAGTTTGTTGATAGGCGTACCCGTGAGACCGAAGAAGAATGCGTTCGGCAGCGCCATGCGCATTTTCTCACCAAGACCTCCTTCCTGTGTACGATGAGCCTCATCGCACATGAGGATGATGTTGCTGCGGTCGGAGAGCTTTTCAGTGACGTCGCCAAATTTGAAAATGGTGGTAATGAGGATCTTTCTCTGGTCCTGTTTGAAGAAATCAATCAGTTCCTCTTTGCTGGAAGCCCCGGCCAGATTTGGGATATCCACGTTGTTGAAGTCGGCTGTAATCTGAGACTCAAGATCCAGACGGTCGTCCACGATTACGACGGTCGGGGATTTGAGTTCCGGCTGCATGCGGAGTTTCTGGGCCGCGAATACCATCAGCAGGGATTTGCCACTTCCTTGGAAGTGCCAGATGAGTCCCTTCTTGGGATATCCCGTCTTCACTCTTTCCACGATGGCATTTGCGCCCTCGTACTGTTGGTAGCGGCAGACAATCTTGATCTTGCGATGCTTTTTGTCCGTAGAATATAGAGTGAAGAATCGCATGATATCCAGCACCTTTGCTGGCTGCATCATTTGGGTGAACGAGCGATGTACATCCTCAACAGTTCCTTCTGTCTTTACTTCGCCTTCAAACCAAGGTCCCCATTTGGTGAGCGGGGCTCCGATGCCGCCATAGCGGAAGGTCTTGCCTTCAGTGGCAAAGTTGAGGATGTTGGGAACAAACATCTGCGGGATGCTCTGCTCGTAGCTGAGGATGTCGTTGGCTCCGTCTGCCCATGTGATACTGCTGCGTACTGGGCTCTTGATTTCACCAAGCACCAGAGGAATACCATTGATGAGGAGAACGATATCGAGACGCTTGCCTCCCTGGGTGCTGGACTTGGGATACATCCATTGATTGGTAATCACGCAGTGGTTGTTCTGCATATTCTTGAAATCGAAGAAGGCAATCGGGATATTATCCCCGTCCTTCCCAAAGGGATAGCTGTTCTTCTCGAAAATGAGCTCTTTGAATCGCTCGTTGGCGGTAACCAAATCATGAGGCTGGACGGCCTGTACAGCAGACCGGAGTCGATAGATGACCTCATCGGCTTGGTTTGGTGTTACACCTTCATTGAGCCGAAGGATGGCGTCCTTCAACCAGCCGCCCACCAGCACATCCTGCATGTCGCGGGGAATGCTGTCGGCCGGTACGTATTCCCAGCCAACCTTCTTGGCAACCTCAATGAGGGATTTTTCAATGGTATCTTCTGTAAACATATCGTGGTGTGTTTTAATTCAAATACTTTGATTTATCGGCTTGTTCGACGACGGTAGCAAAGCGCTGTTGCTCATCGATTGCTGGTAACAGAACAGGCACTCGTACTAAGCTTCCCTGAGTCATCTTTTTTCTTGTTGTTCCGCTGACATATTCATTCAAATCAC
>JAEEGL017380042.1_pt1 | contig 10292 bp, 6 predicted proteins | sample 9134231 | NCBI WGS metagenome assembly JAEEGL01 (sample SAMN16246548, study PRJNA631951) | gut metagenome | biome: gut microbiome; feature: rumen; material: fiber-attached | host: Bos | place: Iran: Karaj | collected 2018-10
AAGAATTAAATCTGTGTTTGAGATGATTTTATGGGTTTTGTGTTGTGGTTTTTTAGTAAATTATCTATTTTTTAATAACAATTATGGTACAATGTCAAATTTGTTGATTTATGAAAAAAATCCTAATTTGGATTATAGAGAGAATTTGATGAATTTGTGTGTAATTATATGTGTTATCTTTTTATCCATGATATTATGGGTCAAGCAAAATAAAAAAATATTACATTTAATTGCAATTGGCTGCACAGCAATGCTTGTAATGTCCATAATTAATATTGTAAGAATAAACACATCTTTTGAGAATGCAAAAACAAAATTAGAGAATACATGTTTTGATTGGGAAAAAGGAAATTTAAATTTCAGCAAGGAAAAAAAGAACGTTGTTGTAATTATGCTTGATAGAGCGATTAGCACATATTTACCATACATATTTGAAGAAAAGCCCGAATTACAAAATCAGTTTTCGGGCTTTACTTACTTCCCTAACACTATATCTTTTGGTGGTCATACAAATATTGGCGCCCCTCCTCTATACGGCGGATATGATTATCTGCCAGAGGAAATGAACAACAGAATTAACGAGAAATTAGAGGATAAACATAATGAAGCTTTAAAAATGCTGCCTGTATTGTTCTCTGAAAACAATTTTGATGCAACGATATGTGACCCTCCTTATGCAGGGTATTCTGAAATTCCAGATATTTCGATTTTTGACGATTATCCAAAAATAGGTGCATATAATACGATCGGAACTTATCCAAATGATATTACATCAATGAAACTGCTTAATAGAAATTTGTTTATTTATAGTTTAGCTAAAGTTTCTCCTTCGATATTTCATGGATTTATTTATAATTCCGGCAATTATTTGAACGCTTCCATAGCTCTATCTCCTTCTTGGGATAACAGTATCGACTTTATCCAAAACTATGATGTTTTATCAAACTTAAGTAAGGTGACAGATTTTTCAAATGAAAAAGGAATGTTTTTGTTCTTACAAAACAAAATAACACATAGCCAAACTTTGCTTCAAGAGCCAAACTATGAACCATCTTTAAGAGTTGATAATTCTAATTATTCATTAAATGATCAATTCAAAACATCAATCACTGGAGAAAAAATAGAGATAAATGGATTATCTCAATTGAGGCATTATCATATAAACATGGCAGCATTTATTCAGCTTGGAAAATGGTTTGATTATTTGAAGGTAAACGATGTTTATGACAACACTAGAATTATTATTGTATCTGACCATGGATTCGATTTAGGGCTAAAACCCGAATTAATGATGTATGATGATGATATGCTGTTTTATAATGCTCTTTTAATGGTAAAAGATTTTAATGAAAGCAATTTTGGTATTGATTATTCCTTTATGACAAACGCTGATGTTCCATATTTAGCAACAAACGAAATCATAGATCGACCAGTTAATTTGTTTAATGGTAATGAAATCACAGAAACAAAAAAGAAAGATAGAGTTTTTAAAGTGTTTGGTTCTCATCAATTTGATGTTGAAACAAATAACGGAAATCAATTTAATCAAGATGTCTGGTATTCAATTCATGACGATTGCCTAAATCCAGATAATTGGAAACTAATTCAATAACAGGAAAGACATTTCAAACCATTGTTAGACAGGTTTTAATGATTAATCATTCCGAGGTTAACCATATGATATAATTTAAGATAATGTGCCAGTTCGGAGAATGGCATATAGTTGTGTGAAATTTACAATCAAGTGATTTTGTATATAGAAGCAGTATTCTTCAATCTTGATATATTATTACTATGAAATAAGTCAAGTGTAGGAAGAAAAAGATTCAAAAAATAAGCGATAAGTAATAAGACTAACATCATAAGTTATAAAAAGCAATACGTTACACTCTCATACAAATCGCTATCCGTTCGGATTGTACATAGAACCGGATTGAAAAATCGAGGAATTAAGCTGATCAGATGTTTCCTGAAGAGAAACACACCAAAACATCAGAAGTCACTATAAAATCTCAGTAATAAAACTGAAATATATAAGAACGCCGCCATAACCTATCTCGGCATCAGTCTTTTAATGAGCTGTGTAAATATTGGGAATAGAAACGGCATGTTCTAGATAAGTTATGCGAGAAGTCAACACATAGCGATTTTGATAGAAGTAAGCAATCTTTGGCAAAGAAAGGATAAGAGGAAATTATTTATGACCAAAATTATTCTCTTTTTAAATAACAAGAAAAGAATATCCTATTTGTGCTTGTGTGCACTTTTTATTATTAGTATGACACTTTTTTATAGATACATTTACAATTTACAAACAAGTGATTATATTCCACATATTACAAGCGCATTAAATGAAAAAGGATATTCTTTAGTTGGCGTTTTGTTTTTTTTGTGCATTAGTATTACGAAAACAAAACTTAGCATTGTTATTCTGATGTCGCTTGTGACCGTTGTTACAGCAATAATGGGTTCATGGTTTATGAAAAAACTTCTTATGATGATGAATGTTGAAACAGATTTCTACAATTTAATACCGATTTCTGCTTCATCTATGTTTATATGCAAGTTATGTATTCCTGTTTGGTCACCGCTTTATTATGAAGGGGCTTTTTCAACTCAACCATGGCACAATTCTACTTATACTTTCATGAGGCTTTTTGGTCTTTGTGCTTTAATAATGTTTTTTGTTATCCAAAAAGATTACACTATAGAGTTAAGAATTAGAGATTGTTTATTGTTTACATTATTTATGGTATTAACAAATTATTCAAAACCGAATTTTATTATTGGTTTTGCACCAATCGTGTTGATTGTGCTGATTTATGATTTTATAACATCAAAAGGCAAAACTTTCAAAAACGCTTTCTTATTTGGCATATGTATCCTTATTTCTAGTTTAATCCTTATTTATCAATATAGAATTCTATTTCCATCAAACAGCAATGATCAAACAATTATCTCTATTTCTCATGGATTGTCTTTTATTTTCAAAGATTACCAGTTCCCGCTTCATTTTGTATTAAACTATACATTTCCGTTATTCGCCTCTTTTTATATAATAAAAAATAAAAGAGTATTTTCTAACAATTCGTTAAGAATTTTTGCTGAAACAGTGGCAATGTTGGCTTTAAGTTTTTTGGAATATCTATTTATTGTAGAAACAGGAAGTAGAGCCGGAGATGGCAATTATGAATGGGGACTGTACTTTTTTTCTTATATAATGTTTATAGTTTGCATATGTTTCATATATAAATTAAAGGAAATAGGCAAAATTTCAGATACTAAATTTACGCTTCTTAATTACATTTATGTAACTCATATTATTTTTGGTACTTTTTATTTTGTTTTATTGGTTATTGGTTTCCTTTCTTGGAGAGTATAATCATTTAGTTTTATATATAAAAATATTTGATTTATCTTTATTTCCGTTTATCGACAACAAGGCTAAAGGTAAAGAATTTATTGCATCATGTGGATATTCCAAAAACACCTCGGGATTATTTATTGAAGCATGAAAAACGATAATAGTTTTTCTAATTTGATAACTGTCAGCGTTAAATAACGGTGTTTGTGTGATTTGATTATACAAAAAAATTAGAATATTAATGAATCAAAATGTTTTTCCTTTTAAAAATGCATTTTCCTATTTTGGTGTATTAAGAATTTATTATTTTGAATTACTTTAATTTATTTTTTTTTGTTATTTTTCTAAAATTTGTTTTATTTCATCAGCGTTGTTTGAAACCATTATATAGTATCCATGTCTATTTGAACTATCAGTTACAGTTTCACTAAAATTACTACCATCGATAAAATAATCAATGATTTTAATTTTTTTGTTTTTTCTTGCTGCTTCAAATAAAACATAATCGTTTTTGTTAAACAAAAATTTTATGCCTGCATTTTGAATTCGTTTATTATCATAGTTATCTGGCTTGTTTCCCAAAGAAACATCAATAACGGATTTTACATAATCAAAACCAGTAGATAATTCAACCAAGCTGCTTCCTATCATATCTCCTCCCATTCTTCCTCCGATTTCAATTAGTTTAATGTTTCCTTTGGTATCTATTTTTATCTCGCTGTGTGAAGCCCCGTATTTAATCCCTAAAGAATTTAAAGCATGATTAATTGTATTTTTAGTCTTAATAAATAAAATGTCTGAAATATCTGCAGGTTCCAAATGTCCGGTTTCAATAAAGTTAGGCGATCCCGTTGTATATTTTTTCGTAACAGTCAATATGGTATGTATGCCATTCCACGAAATAGATTCAACACTATATTCTTGACCATCTGCATACTCTTCAACCAATGCCTTTTTATCAAACCCGACATGTTTTGCTTTTTCAATTGCAAAAATAAGTTCCGAATCATTAAAAACTTTTGTTATCCCTCTGCTTCCTGATCTGTCAATCGGTTTTACAATCAATGGATATACTAGATTCTTTTGATTTAAATCATCAATGCTATCAACAAGTATACTTTTTGGAGACGGATCATTATTTTCTTCAAAGCATTTTCTCATAAAGTGTTTATTGGTCGATTTTACAGTACAATTAAAATCATTTGATACCAGGCCCATATTTTGAGCAACATAATTAACAGTAATAATCGCAAGATCGGATGCGATCGAGCATATTCCATCGATATGTACTTCAATACATTTCTTTAAGATTTCTTCTTTTTCAATAATTGATATTGGATAAAAGTAATCCGCTTCCTTTTCCCCAACATCATTTGCTTTCCATGCAAAAACATGAGTAATTAATCCCATTTTTTTTGCTTTCCTTATTAGTGGAAGCTGCAAATAACTTGCGCCAATTATTGCAATTTTTTTCATATCTCTGAGATCTAGTTAATTATGAACTGGTGTTTAATAAAAAATAACAATAATTTTTTAATTCTTATAACCCTTACCATTATACAACAATTAGCTAAATATAATAATACTCGAAAAACAAACAAAAATAATATCTATAATATTAATATCAAAAGTGAAATTAAATCATCTAGATCGAGTATAATTCGATATATAGCACTATTTTCACTAATTGAAACAAAAAACAAAGAAAACAGATTTGTTGCTTGTTTATAAGTTAAGAAGAGATGATGTGTTAAAAACTATTATATAATAATAAATATGAAAAAGATTAGTTTTAATGTCCCTCCTTATATAGAAGGAGAAGAAAAATATGTTGCTGAAGCAATAAATAATCATAAGATATCTGGCGACGGCACATTTACTTTTAAATGTCAGGAATTGTTGGAAAAAGAGTTCCATTCAAAAAAGATATTTCTAACAACTAGCGGTACAACCGCATTAGAAATGGCTTGCATGCTTGCAGACATAAAACCAGGAGATGAAGTCATTTGTCCATCATACACCTTCTCAAGCACGGCAACTAGCTTTGTCATATTTGGTGGCGTTCCTGTTTTTATCGATATTAATCCGGATACCATGAATATTGATGAAACAAAGATTGAAGCTGCAATCACAAAGAAAACAAAAGCCATTATGGTAATGCATTATGCTGGCGTAGCTTGTAAAATGGATACTATCATGAGTATTGCCAGAAAACATAATCTTATTGTTATTGAAGATGCAGCTCAAGGTGTAGATTCAAAATACAACGGACAGTACTTAGGAACTATCGGTGATTTGGGATGTTATTCGTTCCATGAGACAAAGAATTATTCAATGGGTGAAGGTGGAGCCATCTCTATCAATAATGAATCATTAATAGAAAGAGGAGCTATTGTAAGAGAAAAAGGTACAAACAGAACTCAGTTTATTAATGGTCAAGTAGATAAGTACACGTGGGTTGACAAGGGATCTAGTTATTTACCTTCTGATATATTAGCCGCATATTTATATCCTCAATTACTTGCTATTAATGAAATAAAAGAAGACAGAGTTAGCTCATTTAATCGGTACTACGAAAATTTGAAGGATTTGGATTGTATAGAATTGCCAATAATTCCTTCAAATACAGAACATAACGGACACATGTTTTATATTAAATCGAAAGACTTGGAAGAAAGAGTAAGATTGCAACGCTTTTTAAGAGAAAATGGAATTGAATCAGTATTCCATTATATTCCTTTACACAGTTCTGAAGAAGGTTTAAGAGTAGGCAGATTCGTTGGTGAGGATAAGTATACAACAATAGAATCAGAAAGATTGTTGAGACTTCCAATGTATTTTAGAATCGCAAAAAAAGATATTGATTATGTGTGTGAAAAGATTAAGGAGTTTTATAAATAATGGATATTTCTGTTGTTGTTCCCGTATATGGATGTCCGGAAGCATTGAATCCGTTATGTGAGAAATTAAATAAAACATTAAGTCAAATAACAAAATCTTACGAGGTCATTTTAGTTAATGATGGATGCCCAAAAGGATCGTGGGCAATAATAGAAGAACTATGTAAAAACAACAAAAAAATTGTCGGTATTAATCTTTCAAGGAATTTCGGACAATTACACTCAACAAATGCTGGAATTTCTAAAGCAAAAGGTGATTTTGTGGTGTTGATGGATTGTGATCTTCAGGATAAACCAGAAGCTATTACTGATTTATATAATGAGATTAATAAAGGGTACGACATTGTGTTTGTTAAAAGAAAAAACAGAAAAGAAAATATTATCACTCTAGCTTTTTCAAAAATGTTTTATAAAATATATAATCATTTTGTTGATGGTTATTATGATGGCGACATTGGAAATTTTTGTATTGTGAGAAAAAGAATAGTTGATAAATATAATGATATTAAAGACAATAATAAATCCTTTACTACAACCTTGGCTTGGATGGGGTATAAGACATCAATACTGGAAATTGATGGTGATAACAGATTTGAAGGGAAGTCTTCATATACTTTAAGAAGAAAAATACAATTAGCAATAGATATGCTTACATCACAATCTAACAAGCCATTAATTGCAGTGGTATACTTGGGGCTGATTTTAGCTGCAATTGCATTTTTATATTTGATAGTACAAGTAATAAAATATTTGATTTTTAGGGATGCACCAGAAGGTTGGACCAGTATAATTGCTGCCGTTTTTTTTATGGGCGGATTAACGCTTGGAAGTATTGGCGGTGTAGGTATCTATGTTGGCAATATTTTCAACCAAACCAAGGGGATTCCTGAATATTTAATTGATGAGATATTAAATGGAAAGGAATAAATGCATAAATGAAAAATAAAACAGATATTAAATTCATAGTTATATATACTATTGCTTTTTCTTTGTGCTGTTTGATTATTTTCAGTCCATTTTATTTAAACGGGATTTCTCTTGTCTACAATAAAGATGGTTGGATGCAATATCTAAAACTCTTAATCTACTATTCTAGTTATTTAAGAGAAATATTCAGCAACATTTTTATTAATCATGTATTTGTTATACCTCAATGGAGTTTTAGTATTGGAGAAGGATCAGATATTTTTACCGCTTTCCAGTGTTACGCTTTTGGCGATCCTATTGCTCTTCTTTCGGTCTTTTTTAACGGAAACAATATGTATATCTTTTTTATAAGTTCCATTATTCTAAGACTTTATTTAGCCGGATTGTCTTTCATATATTTCTGTAAATATATGAAAACTACAAATAATTATGCTATCATGGCGGGAACTCTAACTTATGTGTTCTGCCTTTGGGATTTCTTTAATTCAGTAAGACACCTTCATTTTCTAACGCCAATGATTATTTTTCCGTTCATGATAATGAGTGTTGAGAAGTTGATAAAAGAGGATAAGCCTTTGCTTTTTACCATAATGGTATTTGTCATCGGTGTAGTGAATTTTTTCTTTTTCTGTATCATAGTCATGCTTGTAGCACTATATGTAACAGTTAGACTATTAGTTTTATATGGAAAAGATCATAAGTCAATATTGAATAAACTTATAAAAATAATCATTTATTCCTTCGTTGGGGTTTTAATGGCCGGATTTGTTGTCCTACCAATGCTTCATTCATTTACAGATGATTTTAGATTGGAAGTTGCAACCAACATCAGGCTGATTTACCCTCTGTTCTTTTATTTGAAATTACCTTCTTCTCTATTTTCTACAAGTAGATATTATTGGCTTTGCATGGGCTTTGCGATCCCTGTTTTCTTCGCTTTAATCAGTGTTTTCTTCAGAAGAAAAGAGGAAAAATTCTTATTTGTGATGAATTTGATCAACGTAGTATTTATATTGACTCCTGTTTTTGGGCAGATTACTAACGGCATGAAATATATCACTAACAAATGGAGCTTTGCGATGTCTTTATTAATAGCTTATGATCTGGTTGCTGAATGGGATTATTTGAAAGAAAAAAAACAAAACATGTTTCCTATTTACGTGGCTTTGTTGCTAGCGTCAATAGTTTTAAGCAGGAGTATTAACATCACAGTTCCTATGCTGATTGGTTTATTTTTCTTACTCACTTTATTTTATGAAAAACCAATACAATATTTGCAACTTGATGTAAAACAATTGCTGTTAGTTTTTTTGGTGGCACTTTGTGTTATATTTAATGGATTTTGGATGTATTCTCCTCTAGGTTCCAATTATATTGAAAGCGGAACTTTGATTGAAGATAACAAAAACATAATGAATTTGTCTGAAGGAAAAGTTATTTCAGAATTATCAGACAATGATTTTTTTAGATATTCTGGAGATGATTTAACAAGGAACGCCTCATTGATCTTTGGCACACATTCAACCGATTATTATTGGAGTCTGTCAAATAAATATGTTTCTAGATATAGAGTGGATATGGAAATAGATGAGTACTCTTTGAGTGGATATCTAGAATATGGTAAACGACCAGTTTTGTATTCTTTAGCGAATGTTAAGTATTATATCAATCCAAAAGGAAATAAGAGTATTCCAGATGGATATACATTGAAAAGCAATACAGGCAGCTATGATCTATATATAAACAACAACTATCTGCCTTTTGGCTATACATATGATAAAGCAATATCTTATGAAGAATGGAATAAATTGAACGTTGTTGAAAAAGAGCAGGCACTAACTCAATATGCTGTTCTTGACGGAGTGGGTATAACTGGCGAAACTATTAGTATCGTGTCTAAAGAAATTGATTTTAATATTTCTTCTTCAGAAACCATTGAAATAAATAATAAATATACTGTGAGTAAAAAAGACTCCTACATTGATTTAAAATTTAATGATCTTTCAGATTGTGAAGTATACTTATCAATCAAGGGATTAGATTACGAAGATCAAACTATCTGGTTGAAGAATCCAAGTACAGAAACATATTTAAATGTTGAGATTTCTGGTCAGGTAGTAAATAGCGTAAGATATGCAACAGCAGATGATAAAAACCAACATGGAAGGCATAATTTTACTGTTTATTTGGGATCGTTGAAAGATTTGAAACTTGATCAAGTAAGAATTCGTTTTTCAGAAGCAGGAATATACAATATTGACGATATTTCCATTTATTGTTTGCCGATTGGATGGTATGAGGAAAGTCTGAAGTCATTAAAAGAAAATGTAATGAAAGATGTTAGGATTGAGAATAATAACGTTAAGGGAAATATAACTTTGAATTCTGATAAGTATCTTGTGTTGTCAATTCCTTATTCAACGAACTGGAAAGCGTATGTTGATGGTAAAGAAGTCAGAATATTCGTGGCTAACGGATGTTATACAGGCTTGGCTTTATCATCTGGAAATCATTCAATTGAATTGGAATATAGTCCAAAACTAATCAATAACGGATTAATTGTTTCGGCTTGCGGATTATGTATTTTTGCTTATTTAGTTTTTTTGAATAAGAAAAGAATAAAGCAATAATGAAAAACGAATATATTTTTATCATATGGAATAAAGCGTTGTTTTGTAAAAGGAAGATCCTTGATGATCTAAAGAACAGTTTTGTTGTCGAAAAGTATTTTTACATTAAGTGGAATGAAAATCATTTTAAAGAAAATCAGAAAGCATTATATGGCCATAAATCAACGGATGCTATAGAAAAAGTAAAATATACAGGGAAAGGCAATTTTATGATTATTTTAATCAAAGATGATGATCCTGTTTATGAAGAAATTAATACACCTGATGGTACAGATAATGTCAATAAGAACGTTTTAAAGAAAAAGAAAATATATCGTAAGTGGACAGCTGATAATTTTAGAATACATGCATCATTAAATGAAAAAGAAACAAATCATGATCTTACGATATTGTTGGGGCAACATTATAAAAGCATTATTGATAATTTGGAAAACGAAACTTTGATTAAAAAAGAAACAATTCGCTATAAGG
>JAEEGL010088672.1_pt1 | contig 10291 bp, 7 predicted proteins | sample 9134231 | NCBI WGS metagenome assembly JAEEGL01 (sample SAMN16246548, study PRJNA631951) | gut metagenome | biome: gut microbiome; feature: rumen; material: fiber-attached | host: Bos | place: Iran: Karaj | collected 2018-10
AAATCTTAATAGACGTAATTATGCAAGATCTTGGTTAATTGGTATTATCTTATTTGCTTTAATAATCTTTGTTTTAGTTTATTTCTTTAAAGTAGATATTTTAGGATTTATAGAAAATTTAATTGGATACAAAATAGATATACAACATTTTAAATTTACTAAATTTAAATAAAAAAAGAGTTTTAGCTCTTTTTTTTATTATCATGCATAATCATACTTTCATATAATAAATCTACGATATGATTACTTGGTTCTAATTTATATTCTTTTATTAAGTAATTAATTAAATCATCATTATATTCAGTATCTAAATAATTACATATAGATTCTTTTTTATTCTTTAATTTAGATAAATAACCTTTTGTATAATTATTATCAAGTATTAAAAGAGGAAGATTATTACTCCACTTTTTAAACTCCTTTAGGATATCTTTATCATCATCTACATAAGTAAAATAATCATTATCATAACTTATTAAGTTAACTAAATCCTTATTAGTTATTTTATCTTCATTAAGTCTATAATCAAATCTATCTATTAAGTTTAAGTCTTTAATCTTTAAAGCTTGTAACTGTATTATTTTACCTTTAGTATGATCTGAGTGTGTCGGAATAATCTCAATAATTATAAACTCTTTCATTATATTTCACCTAACATTCTTTTAGTATCAAGTTCTATTTTCTTTAATGATGCTTCTACTATTTCATCTTTTGTTATATTAAGTAAACTAGCTACATTAATTAAATTAAATAATATTTCTTTTAAGGTATCTTTATCATCATTAAAATAAAAATTACTACCTAATTTATATAGATATGCAATATTATCATTAACATCTTCTATTCTATTAAATTCTAAATCTTCAAGAATTAAATTTTTATAATTATATAAGCACAAAGTCATAATTATACAGTCTGCAAATTCTTCTAAAACAAGATCTCTATTAGGTGCTTTATTAGTCCAATACTTAAAACATTTTGTTTCATTAGCAAACTCCCCTATTTCAACTAATAATTCTAATTTATTCTTTTTATACATATCTTTATCTTTTTTACTAAATTGTTCAATAAAGATATCATCTAATTTATTATTATTTTTATATACTTCTTCTAGAAACTTCATATAAACCTCTTTCTTAATATAACATAAAAGAGTGACCTAAGTCACTCTTTATTGTGCAGTTGTTGAGAAACTATCTGATACTCTCTTATTAGCATCTGTTGCAAGAAGAGTTATTGAATGTCCTTTTTCTGTTACTAAATAGAAAGTAAAGTTTGTTCCAGATAAATCTTCAAAATAGAATGTTTTTCCATAAGTAGAAGCTGTATCATAAACAGAACTACTTAATACTCTTAAATCAAAATGTTTTGTTTTCTTAGTTGCATTTGATGTATCAATAACACATTTTGAACTAGAATTTGATTCACAGAAATAAACACGATTTATTTTTGCTGTTGAACTTACTTTAAATTCAAAAATACGTACACTATCAAGGGCAAAATTATATCCATATGATTTACCCCAATCAACATGGAATGTTCCTGTTGGATTTACTGGTGTACTTGGTACGGTACTTCCACTACCACCAGCATAACATTGTGAACTAGCATTTATACCAGCCATATAAACATAAGTATTTGATTTACCTAAATGGCTACCCCATACATAACTTCCATTATTAATGAAGCATCCTTGGTTTCCTCTATTAATATATGCATTACAATATGCTTCAGATAAATTAACATCTACAGAATAAGATCCACTACTTGCCCCATAAATACAAGTACCATTACTTGGGTTACAATAACAACTCTTGGTATTAGATGGTGTATTAACTTTAATATTTACATATCTAGTTAATATATCTCCTTCTTTACCATTATATACAGCTTGAGCTCTAATTACTGTTATGCCAGTTCTCTTTAATTCAAATGGTCCATTATAAGATATATTTGGTGTACAAGTATTACTTAATCCATAAGAATATACACAATATTTAATATAACTATAATTACCATTTGGTGTAATAGTTAAAGTTGGATAACTTGTCTTTGGATTATTTACTGCATTACTATATGTTTTTTCAACAGAATCATTATTACTTGTAATCTTAACAGTAGCTACACCATTACTTCCACTACTACTTCCTCCTCCACTTGGAGATGGACTTGGAGTTGGTGTTACACTACTTCCACTTACTTTAAAGAAGACATTAGTACTTGCATTCTTATTAGAATTAGATTTTACTGTTACATAAGTACTTCCATTTCCTACAGCTGTTACTAATCCACTATTAGTTACGGTAACAACAGATGGATTATTTGATTCATAAGTAAGAGTTTTATCTGTAGCATCAGATGGTGTTATTGTTGCATTAATTTGATGGTTTCCACCAACTGATAAATTAATATTATTATCAGATACGTTTATAGTTCTTACATCAACTACTTTATTATTTACATGAACAGTTGTTGTTGCTGATACCCCAGCACAAGATATAGTAATTACTGCATCTCCTGCTGATACTGCTTTTACAAAGCCATTATTATCGACTGTTGCTACTTGTGAATTATTACTTGTAAATTCAAGGAAAGTTAAATTAGCATTATTAGGTACATTATCATAAGTTAATTTTTTACCATCACCTACTGTTAAATTATATATTTGTTCTTTAAATGATAATGATGTTGGCAATATATAAATACCTGGTGTTACTTGTTTATCAATAACATATACATTTATTGATGCTGTAACATTATTATTAACTGTTACTCTAATAGTACTAGTACCAATATTAACAGCTGTTAATCCACCATCTTTATTTACTTTTACTACTGATTCATTAGTTGATGAATAAACAGTAGATGATACCATAGCATTATATGGATCTTTCTCAAATACTAAATTGTATGTTGAATTAGGAGCCATTACAATAGTACCTTCTTTAAACTTAATTGATGTTAATATAACATCACTACTACCACTAACAACTGTTACTTCACAAGATGATGTATATACTTTATTATCTTTATCTTTATAAGTTGCTGTTATTGTTGTCTTACCGGGTTTTAGTCCTGTAATTAAACCATTACTATCTACAGTAGCAACTGTATTATCACTACTTGACCAAGTAATAGTAGGACTATTTACATTATTAACTTTAGCATTTAATTGTTTAGTACTATTAATACCTATAGTTTCTACTTGTGAAGAAACGGTAATACTTGTTTTTTCTTCAGTTTTATTTGATGATGTTGATTTACCAAAAATGAGCATTAATATAATAAGTAATATTACAGCTATTAATATCCATATTAACTTTTTATTTTCATAATAAATAGTTGCTAGAGAATTACTACTTTCTACTTTTTCTTCTTCTATTTCATCATCAAAGAAATCATCGTCATTTTTCATAAATCATCTCCCAATATTATTATACTTTTATATATATTATTTTGCAATAAATAAAAGAGATACGAAAGTATCTCTTTTCATTATTTTACTTTTTGAATTGGCCATTCCCATGGACTTGTTTTATCAGCTTTAATTCTTAATACTTTAAACTGATTACTCATATGTCTTCCAGATGAATCTTTAATACCAATTGTCCATACAAGGATAAAATCTTTAGTTGAATATCCTTGTCCCCAATTATTTAATTCTTGAGCTTCAAAGTAATAATTTGCATTATTACTAGAACTTAATTCTTGTACATACCATTTATTTTCAACAGCAGGCATCTTAAACCATGTTCTTCCACCTTTAGTACCGGTACTCATTTTATTAACTTGAGCTGATGTTCCTGTACATTTAGATGAATCTATGGCTCCACCAGTAGTAACAAGATAATAACAGAAACCAATTAGATTAAAGTTTTTATCAGCTTTAATACTATTTAAGGCAACAAAAGGATAATTAGCAATACCGCTAGTAAATTTAGTTGTTTTACTAGGCACTGAATAAGATTGAACTCTTGGAATACTTGATGTACCACCACCAGCTGTACATTGACTTTGAGCATAAGATCCTCCTGGACTTGTATATCCACTTGGACAAGCATTTTTTCCTTCAATAGATTTTGATGACTTGGTTGTTGTTACTCCTGGACACCAATGATTAACAGGACATGTTGCACATCCACCACTTCCATTATAGTAAGCTCCTTTAGCACAAGTTATGGAATTACTTCCTCCACCACTTGTACATTGACTAGAGTCATATGATCCTGCTGGGCTTGTTTTACCACTTGCACATGCATTTCTTCCTTGAACAACTCTTGATGATTTAGATGCCGTTATTCCTGGGCACCAATAATTAGCTTCACAAGTTGCACATGCACCGTTTCCATTATAATATGTTCCTTTAACACAAGTTATAGATGTTGCACTACCGCCACTTGTACATTGTGTTGAACTAGTTGATCCTGCTGGACTAGTTGTACCAGTTGGACACGCCTTACATCCATTACCATCACCAGTTGAATAATAATTTGCTGCACAAATAGTACAATCACTTGGCATAGATGAATAAGCAGCACTTCCCTTACCTGCAGGACAGGCAATCATTCTATCTCCAGAACAATAATTACCTGGTTTACAAGCAAGACAAGATGTTCCACTTAAATATCTTCCTGGTTGACATTTATTTGTTCCTGTACCACTACCAGATATTTTTACATATCGTGTTATTTCTGTTCCTACATTATTTTGATAATAAGGTACTACCTTAAAGACAAATGTTCCAGGTGTTTTAAATTCAAATGGTCCATTATAAACCGTATATGTTGAACAACTACTTTCAACATTATATTCATATTTACAATACATTACTTTATCTACGTTACCACTTGTTGTAACTGTAAGCGTTGTTGATGTCATTGTTTTACCACTTACGTCACTGACACTCTTTTCAACAGCATCATTGTTACTTGTTAATTTAACAGTACCTACTGTTGTTCCACCACTAGAACCTCCTCCTGGATCTACTGGTGTTGGAGTTGGATCAACCGGTGTTGTTCCACCATTAACTGTAACATTTACAACACTATATATATTTGGTTTTGACGCTGATGCTACTTTTATTGTTGTTGTACCAGCTCCTGTTGCCGTGATATTACCAACTGAATCAACTGTAGCAATTGTATTATTATCAGATTCATAAACTAATTCTTTATTTGAAGCATTAGATGGTGAAATACTTGCACTAATTTTACTAGTATCACCAACATTCATTGTAAGTGATGTACTACTAGTAATATCAAGAGATATTACTTCAACAGTGGCAGCTTTTACATGAACTTTCATTGTATCTTTAACACCGAATGATGTTACTGTAATTTCTACATCACCTGGTTTTCTTGCAATAAGTTCATTATTTTCAACTATCGCAATAGATGGATCAGCACTTACCCAATTAATATAATCTTTTGATGAGTTTTCTGGTTCTTGGGTATAACTAATTGTTTTTCTTTCACCTTCTGTTAATGTTATATCTTTTTCAGATAATGTTATACCTGTAGGTAAAATATAAATTCCCGGTGTTATTTCAGAACTGATAACTATTAATTTAATACTAGACATTTTAGCTGCATTATTAACAGTAACACGTAACATGGCATTACCTACTTTTTGAGCAGTAACAAGACCGGTATTAATATCAACATTTGCTACTTCGGTATTACTTACTGAAAAATATTTATTCTTTACTTTGGCCCCACTCGGTTCTATTTCAATAGTTGGTGTATATGTACTACCAACACTCATTACAAGAGTTCCATCATTAGCAAATTTAACTTTTTCGATAGCAATTCCTTCATCACCTTCAGTAACTGTAACTTCACAAGTATATTTTTCATTTTCATATTTAGCTGTTATAGTTGCTTTACCAGGAGATACTCCTTTAACTCCTCCAGTATTATCAACTGTTGCTACTCTTTCATCACTACTTATCCATTCAACACCTTTATTAGTTTCAGTTCCATTAACAAGAAGTTGTAATTTAACTCCTGCTTCTGTCGTAATGGTTTTTTCTTTCTCAGATAGTTCTATTTTATTAGAACTTCCTGTTTTACTAATAGCCGAAAAAATAATTAATAATAATATAACTACACCAACAATGATAAATAATTTTTTATTTTCATTAAAGATATCCATAAATTTATCCATTGTTGATTTATTACTATCATCAATACTTTGATCGTCTTCTTCTATTTCAAATTCTTCATCATCCATAAAGACTCCTTTTTATACCTTTATTTTATTATATATTCTATGTTCTATCAACCGATACCATTGAATTTATCAGCTACTGATGAAAACTTTACAAGTTTAAAACGATATTTTTGTTTTACTTTAGGATATTTTTTATGATCTACTTCTGATAAAAACATTTCAACTGGTCTTACCCATAAAGTCATATCTCCATAAAGTCTTCGATATACAACCATTAATTCTTTTGTTTCAGAGTCTTTGGCTGTATCAACAACTAAGTAATAATCTCCTTTAAAGTGTTTATAAATAGCATTTACTTTTAATTTTCTCATAAGTCCTCCATAATTATTTTACAAAAAAAAGATGATTTATTAAATCATCTTTACTCATTTATTTCTTCTAATGTGATGTTAACGTATATATCTTCATATACATCTTCATCATAAACATCTCCTGTACTATTATCTTCACCTGTTAAAGCTTTAGATGCTTCTACAACAATCGAATCTTGATCAACATCACTTACATCAATGTTACTTGATCCATTATAAGTTGGTGACATTGCAATATCTACTGTTTTATTCAAATCATCATCACTAGGATATGCTGTACCTGTTTTCGTTTCAATACTAAAGCATACTATCTTAGTAACACCACTTGCAGTATAACCAATATATGCTTTCTTACTATCTACTTCAACTTTAAACAAATGATATTTATTACCATTCTTTTCTTTTTCACCCATATAAGATGCTGTACTTCCAGCAGCTGTAAAGTTTTCTAATACTACAGCTGTTGAGATATCACTATATGAACCATTAATAAGATTAATAGATGCTTTTATATTATCATCATAAGCTACTAATGTATTAGCATTTACTTTTGTTTTATATGCTTCAGGAACTTTAAATTGATAACCACTAAAAGATACATCTTTAGTTGGTACTTTACCAGCATCTTTAATAAGATACTTATATGCAAAGTAACCACCAACACCTAGTATTATTAAAATTAAAATAATTAGTATAGGATTACCTTTTTTCTTTTCTTGGACTACTTCTTGTTGTTGCATATTATATTGATTATTAAATTGATTATTATATTGGTTATTAACATTATAGTTATTATTCATTGGTTGATTATTATAATTTTGATTCATATTTTGATTATTATAATTATTATAACCTTGATTATTATTTACAGGTTCACTATTAGTTGGTTTTGGTTTTGTTGGAATAATAACTGAACTCTTTGTTTCTTTTTTATCTTTAGGTATTGTTGGTAATCCTTGATTAACATTAGCAAGTTGAGGTCCTTCTTGAGTAGGAACTGATGTTACTTCTTGTGGTGCATTAAAATCAGGAATAGGTTCAACTTTTTGCACTTCCTCTTCCTTTGGTGCACCCATCATAGACATAACATTACTAACACCTCTTGGGCCATCAATCTTATCATAATTAACAGCAGGAGGTTCTATTTTCTTAGCATCAATATCAGGTAGACTCATACCATTACCTTCACCAATAACAGGTGCTATAGGCCCATTATTTACTGTTGGCATTGCTACTTCTTTAACCTCTTGATTATCATAACTAAATTCTTGTTCTTGTGTATTAACTGGTGTAATATTATCAAGATTTGGCTTAGTAGGATCAACTATTGGTCCATTATTAATAACAGGAGTTATAGGTCCATTATCTACTTTATTTTCATTAACAACTGTAGGAATATCAGATTCCGTAACTACTTCAAGACCACAGTTTTTACAAAATTTGTCATTACTAAATAAAGGATAACCACAATTTTTACAATTCATATTTTCACTCCTTTTCTATTTATTCTCTACTATAAAATTAGTTAATTCATTTATTAATTCATTACTAATATTATCATTATTAACTCTTATCTTTATACCTAATACTTTATCACTTGATAACTTATAAATCAATAATTTAGTATTGGAAGTATATGTTTTTTCATAGAATAATCCACCTTTTGATGTAAAGTTAGCTTTATATACTTTAAATTCTTTATCATTATATTTACTATTACCTTCTAAAGTTAAATTAGTATATTTACCATTATTCTTATTCGTGTTAATTAAAGTATTCATATCATTAATTGCATACTTCTCATTAGAATATATTTGATATTCAACATTATATTTATATATTTCATTTATATCATCATAATCACTTGTAAATACTCTTTTTTCGTAGACATTACTATTATGTCCTACTTCCTTATAACTAATAGGAAGTATAATTTTGACATCTATTTCATTTGTACTTGTTATTCCTTTTAGTTTTAAATGACTAACTAATTTATTATTACTCTCTTCTCTATTAATATAACTAGATATATTTTGATAAAAATTAATTTTAAAACTATCTATTAGTTCACGTGATACCGATACATTTTTATTTTCAAAAACAACTACTAAAATATGATTTCTATCAAGTGAATAAATAAGTTCTACATTTTCATAAAAGTTATCACCTAAATTAGAAGGTATAATATAACTATTTTTATAAATATAATTTTCTTTATTCTTATCTACTTTTTCAATATTCTCTTTATATTTATCATTTTCTCGATACTTATTATACTTTTGATATAGAGAATCACTTGTATCATCTTTAATATATTCATAAATATTACGTTTATATATATTTACTGATAAACTAGATGATTTTAAATAATCACTAAAACCTTTATAAGAATATGATCCTGATAATGAATAATATCTTGAACTTTGATAAGCTTTAGGGATTGTATAATTAACTAAATAATTATTATTAGCAATCTCTTCTGTATAATTATCATCTAAACTTTTATATTCACTACTTTGTGAGAAATTAATTTTACCGTTAGTAATTTCTAATTTTTCTTCTAAATCATATTTCTTCTCTTGTAATTTGAAATTATATATTACATTATTAGCACTATCAAGTAACATATCAAAATATTTACTATCAGCTTCATACGTAATAATTACTATGTATTTACTATCTTTATAAATACTTACTTTAACATTATTACCTTTATTTTCATATAGATAACTATATCCTAGAAAATGATTCTTTGTTAAATATATCTTTTCTTTAGATAATAATTTATAATTACTATTATTCTTTTCTATATCATAGATAATATCATCTATTAAACTATCAATATCTTGATATACTTTATTATCACTTAATTCTTGAATATTAAATGTTAGTTTCCCTTTACCATGAGATAAGACAAGTTTTTCTTCATTTGTTTTAATTATATGCCAGCTACCATCATATGAAACACTATAATAATCATTATTAAAATCATGATTAGTATCATATATAACTAGATAGAAGAATGATAAAATGCATCCTATCCCAAGAAGAAACATAATAATTACACATGGTATACGATATTTATTTAATAAATCTTTCATCATATCACCATAATAACTATTAAGTAGTTAAATTCTTCTATCAAGACTACTTGATAATTACCTTTCTCATAAATACATTTTTTATCTGTATATAACGTTTCTTTGAAACCATTATTTAATAAATTATTTTTAAATGATTCTGCCATTTTCATTGGTCTTATATTATCTAAAGTATTTTTATAACGAATACTTACAGTTCCTTTATGGTAATTAGCTTTTACTATTTTCATATGAATACTATTTGAGATATCTGTTATTTCATTAATCTTTTTCCATCTTGATTCTGAAATATTATTATTAGATTCTTCATTGACATATGAAATATAATAATCTTTCTTTAATTCTTTAAAACTAACTGTTTTTATTTCATTAAAATCTATTTTAGAGAATTTAGATTGTATTTCATATAAAGCTTGATATGGGATAGCAAATGATGATGGACTATTAGAAAGAATTGCAGTATTCATACCTACTACTTCACCACTAGTATTAAATAGTGGACTTCCTTCATCACTTGTTGATACTGGAATGGTACTTTGAATATATCCATTATCAGTAACTAATAATCCTTTATTAGCTTTATATCCTATTACTTGATTAGATATTGCAATAACTGGTTCTCCTACAGTTAATTTATTAGCAAGTCTA
>JAEEGL010609937.1_pt1 | contig 10291 bp, 7 predicted proteins | sample 9134231 | NCBI WGS metagenome assembly JAEEGL01 (sample SAMN16246548, study PRJNA631951) | gut metagenome | biome: gut microbiome; feature: rumen; material: fiber-attached | host: Bos | place: Iran: Karaj | collected 2018-10
ACGCCGCATCCAGAAATAATCTGACCACACTTATAGTTTTGGGTATCATAGCATTTGCCCTTATCATTTCACTTGCATTTGCTTCTATCACGATATCCATAAAGCCTTTGGCAAGGATTACCGATTCCATTAAGAATCTTGGCAATCTTGATCTTAACAAGGATGAAAAGATCAAACCGTATGTAGGCACCAAGAGTGAAGTGGGTATGATCGCAACAGCTGTCGATTCGCTTTCCGATACTTTCAGAGATGTTATCAACACTCTTAGTGACTGTTCGGAGTCACTTGCACTTAATACCGAAGAAATGGACGATGCTTCAAAGAATCTCCGTGACAATATAGAGACCAATGCGGCCACAACGGAAGAACTTTCCGCAAGCATATCAAATACCAACGATGCGATCGTCACCATGAACGATGAGATAAACAAGATCCACGATATGGTGGATGAAATTTCTTCAAGAGTTAAGGACGGAACCGAGAAGAGTGATGCGATGATCCGCAGCTCATCCGAGATGGCCGAAAAGACCGACAAAGAGCTTGAGCACAATATAGAAAAGATCAATTCCACCAAGAAGAAGATCGAAGAGGCCATGGAAGCGCTCTCGTCTCTTTCCAAGATCGATGAGATGGCCAACAGGATCCTTGAAATTACAAGTCAGACAAACCTTCTTTCGCTGAATGCATCGATCGAGGCTGCAAGAGCGGGCGAAGCCGGAAGAGGTTTTGCGGTCGTAGCGGGTGAGATCGGACATCTTGCCGAAGACAGTTCCACAACTGCTACGCAGATCCAGACCATTACGGTTGATTCCAATGCAAGTATCGAAAGAGTCAAGGAATGTTTCAATGACATCATTTCTTTTATGGAGAACGATGTCATGATGCAGTTTAAAGAATATGCCGATATGGCCACAGGCTACGGAAAAGATGTAAAGACTATCCAGCAATCGGTCGAATCGATCGAAGATATTGTCACCGAGTTTGTAAACTCCATGACTAAGATAAAAGAACAGGTTGAAAACGTAAGCAATGCTTCCGGCGACAATGAGACCGGCGTAGGCGATATCATTAACAATAACGATATCACCACAGAGACCGCCGACAATATCATTAAGGTGGCAAAAGAAAACCGCGCAAATGCCGAAGAGATCAACAGCATTATCGAAAAATTCAAATATTGATGCAATAACGGTCTGATCATGAGGAACGGGATTTTTGATCCCGTTCCTCTTTTTTATGATTATTGTAAATTTGGTTTGACGATGTATAAAGCGTAGGATAATATATCTTCTATGAGAAAGTATGAGTTGATCGCGCCATGCCACTTCGGACTTGAAAGCGTGCTTAAAAGAGAAATAACGGATCTTGGCTATGATGTATCTTCGGTGGAGGACGGAAAGGTTTCTTTTATCGGGGATGAAGAAGCGATCGCAAGAGCCAATATAGGATTGAGGACGGCAGAGCGTATCCTTATTAAGATAGGAAGTTTTACCGCCGTTACTTATGATGAACTTTTTGAAGCCACAAAAGCGCTTGACTGGGAAAATTATATACCCAAAGACGGAAGATTCAATGTTGTGAAGGCTGCAAGCATCAAGTCAAGATTGTTTTCTCCGTCGGACATACAGTCCATTATGAAAAAAGCCATGGTGGAAAGGCTTAAGAGCGTATATAATATCGAGTGGTTTGAGGAAACGGGCTTTGACTATCCCGTAAGAGTTACGCTTATGAAGGATACGGTCACTGTCGGGCTTGATACTACAGGTGTAAGCCTTCATAAAAGAGGGTACAGAAAGCTTGTATCAAAAGCTCCGATAGCGGAAAATCTGGCAGCCGCGCTCATCATGCTGACACCGTGGAAGAAAGACAGGATCCTAGTAGATCCTTTTTGCGGTTCCGGGACGATCCCGATCGAAGCCGCATTGATGGCCGCCAATATAGCACCGGGCCTTAACAGAGAGTTTTCTGCAATGGATTGGGAAAATATCGTGTCGGGCAAAGTTTGGAAGGATGCCTTTGACGAGGCGAGAGATGAGGTTGATATGCCTTCCGACTGTGATATACAGGGTTATGATATTGATAATGCAATTATAGAAACCGCGCGGGCAAATGCCCGCCTTGCGGGAGTGGATAAGCTTATACATTTTCAGACACGGGATGTTAAGGACTTAAGCCATGCGGGCAGGTATGGATTTATCATCACAAATCCGCCTTACGGCGAAAGACTTGAGGATAAAGAAAACGTTTCAAAATTGTATACTGCTCTGGCGGAACGGTACAAGGCATTAAAGGACTGGTCGATGTTTATGATCACATCCTATGAAGGCGCCGAGGAAGCCATGAGATTAAAAGCGGATAAGAACCGTAAAATATATAACGGCATGCTCAAGACATATTATTACTCATTTATGGGTAAGAAACCGGAAAAGAGATAAATTGGAAAACGACAACTTTGACAGAATAAAATATATAAAGAGTTTTGTGCTTGTATTGGCTGGTTTTTTTGTGATAACAATGACGGTCATGATGTTTTATGCAGCAAATAAGGTTGTGATCGTAAGCGCCGAGGAAGCTGAAGCTTTGGTAAAAGAAGAAGACGTGACCGAAACGGTCAACAAAAATTCAACATGGAAACTTGAGATAAGATCATCCAACCAAAACGGCAATTTTATCATAGATTGCCCGGAAAGCGCGTCTTCGGTGAATATCTCGGAAAGACCGGATCTCAAGACCGTTTCTTTTATATTCGAAGATATTACCGCTGAGTATTTTAAGAACAATCCGCCTTCGGGAGATTTTTCGGATATCTCGGACATATATGTAAGCACTACGGATCTTGGTACGATACTCGAATTTTCGCTTAAGGAGATGAAGGCTCCCGATATAGTCGCAGCGGGAAAGACGCTTAAGGTTTCTTTTAAGGATTATGTAAGCGACAACGTTGTTATAATCGATCCTTTTTACGGCGGAGTTTACACCGGGGCCAAGGTAGGCCAGATCGATGAAAAAAGCATTAATCTTAAAATAGCAAGGCGTGTCAGAGAACTTTCCGGCGATAAGGATTATACGGTTTATCTTACCCGTACCGCAGATATTACATTAAGTACCGAAGACAGGATAGATCTTATAGAAAAGCTTTCGGGCGATTACTATGTCGGGATCTCTTTAAATGCCAATATGGAAGATGAGCGCGAATTCGGAATGAGCGCTGTGTATAACGGAAATTTCTACCGAAACGGTTTTGAAAATGTGGATTTTGCGGAAACGCTGTTAAAAGAAACCGCTACGGAAGCCCGGGACAGAGCTCTGTCGCTTGAAAGAGCGGGAGAAGACAACGTAATACTTATGACTCTTGAAATTCCGGGAGCATGTATTAAAGCCGGTACGATCACAAATGCCGATGAGGCGTCGTTACTTACCGATGATGAATATATAGATAAAATAGCAAGGGGTATCATAAAAGCCCTTGATGAGACGGTGGCACAATGAAACTTATTTTTGCAACGGGTAATAAGGATAAAATGGATGAGATCCGTGAGATCATGGACGATCTCGGATTTGAGGTTTCATCCATGCAAGAAGAGGGAATCGAATCGGATCCCGACGAAAACGGAAAAACGTTTGAAGAGAATGCCTTGATAAAGGCCAAAGCGGTTTTCGAAAAAGTAAAAGAAAAAGGGCTCGAAGCCATAGTGCTTGCCGATGATTCCGGCCTTGAAATAGATTGTCTGGGTAAGGAACCCGGTGTATATTCGGCAAGATATCTGGGTCGTGAAACACCTTATAAAGAGAAGAATTTAAATCTTATAAAGCGTGTGGATGAAACGGGCGACAAGGACAGGACCGCACGATTTGTGTGTGCCGTGGCAGCGGTATTTCCCGATGGCCGAACTGAGGTTGTAAGAGGCACGATTGAGGGAACGGTCGCAAAGACACCGTCAGGCAATAACGGTTTCGGATATGATCCGATCTTCTATGTACCGGAATTTGGATGCACTACAGCAGACCTTACGAACGTTGAAAAGAATAAAGTAAGTCACAGGGGAAATGCTTTAAGACTTATGAAGGAAATCCTTTTAAAGGCTGATGTATAAAATGATACTGTATATATAAAAAGGTTCGGATCTTACTCCGAACCTTTTTTGTATTAAAGTTGTGTTCTTTTAGCGGATACTAATTTGTGGGAAGAAGGATGCTGTCTGTTTCGTAGCGGTTTCCGTATACGTCCACGATCGAATAGTATATATATGTATCGAAGCCCGTAAGATCGATCTCGTCAAAACTTACGGTCATATCTTTTGCATAGAACTCATCTTCGTTGGCTTCATATATGATATCATTGCTGTTCCATTCAACGCCTTCATATACGATGTCGACAATATCTTCGTCGTTGAAAGTAAGAAGCATATCGCCGTGTTCGCCGGTATCGTAGTTATAAGTATAGTAACCGTTGATCTTTCCGTTTGTGTTGTCCTGATCGTAATAGATGACTATTACGGCTCCTTCGCCGTTGACCGTTGCCAGAACTTCACCGGTCTGTGACCATGCATCGGTTTCGGAATCGTTATATATGTTTTGACACCAGTATGTGGTCACCATACCGTTTATGAATGTCCATCCGGTGGGATTTACGATCATAAGATCGTCATCGTCGTCAAGCGTCCACCAGTAGTCCTGACCGAGCATAAGGCCGTAATCACCGCCGTCTGCGATAACGTTGACTTCGATATGGTCGATTATGCTCCAATCGTCATCGTCCAGTTCGACTGCGTAATAATCACCTTTTTTGACATACTCGATCGTAGAGGTTTCGGGACCGGAGTAATTATTTCCGACTATCTCGGATGTGATCTCATAATTGTACCAGTCACCGTAATTTTCATCACCGGCATATGCATATATAAGGGATACGAGATTGTCGTAACAGCCTATGATGGCAGGATCGTATCCCAAAGATACAAGAGACGCGCGGCCGTCGTCATAGTAATCATAATAATCGTAAGGCGAATAGAGCATGAGCCCGTGACCGTAGTGCATATCGCTTTCGGTGTATACGACCGCATTAACTGCAGAATTTATAAGTGCGGTGGAAGTGGGGGTATCGTACTGGGTCGCGAGAGTAACGATATCCACACAGTCGGCACCGAGATCGTAACCGCAGTTACCGCGGGCTAAAAGATAGTTTTCGTATCCGCCGTTTAATATATTTGTATTGATGCTTGAAGCATATTTTACGTATGCGTCCATTATCGCATCGATCCTGCTCATCTTGATGACCGACATAGAACCCACAAGATCATATTTTTTAAGGGATTTCATATAATCTCTTACAATGACTTCGCAGTAATCCATGGTAGCCATATCGGGGGTTGCGGCTCTGTTGATCCATCCGGTGTAATCGATACCGATACCGTTGACATAGCTTTCGGCTGCAACCATGTAATCCGCATGATCCTTTATCGCAACGGCGATCTCCAAAGAACACATGTTACATGCATCGAATATGATGGAATCAAAATGCACGTCGGCTTTGTTAAGTGCATTGTAAAGATTAACATCCGTAAGAGTATCGTTGGGATAGAGTTCGTCGCGTCCGAACTGTACCGGAATTCCTCCGCCGTGATCCCAGAGCACGAGGGTATAACCTTCTGCAGGATAGGCTTCTTTTGCAAACTTTATAAAGTCGGCAAGGGAATCTTCCTCGACCATACTGAGCTTACCAAGGTTATCAAGTTCTATAAGCTCTCTGTCTTCTATGGTGAATCTTTGAACTTTTCCGTTTTTCATCGGCTTTGTGGCCCAGTTTTTGCAGCCGCCGGTCTGTAATACGATATTTGTCTTGTCGTCGATCCTCGACTTCATCATTTCGGCAAGATCTTCCGAAGCGCTGCCGTAGTTTGATTCAAGATCGCTTCCTATCATATATATCATGATGGTCCTGTTTTCGGGAATGATCTCTTCGGGCTCATCGGGGAAAGAAACCGAATCCGATACACTGTCACTTACCGAAGATACACTGGAGACCGAAATGGAAGATATGCTGTTTGTAGTCTTTATTACGGGGTTGTTTTTCTTTGAGTTTATGCCCACAAATACAAGTGTCACGATAGCCGCAATACCCAAAGCGGCAGCGCCTATTATCGCTGCGATCTTACCACCGTTCTTATTGGTCTTAACGGGTTCTTGAAGAACAGGAGGCTGGGGCATCTGATAAGCTGTTTGCGGTGCTGCCTGACCTGCTGTATAACTTTCGGGCTGCATAACGGGGTGTGTGGGCGCCGAATTGACCGAAGCCACTTCTTCGGGGGTGACGGGATCGCCGCAATTGTTACAGAATTTATTTCCGGGAGGTATCATTGCTCCGCATTTGTCACAATACATTTTAATTTTCTCCTATTATAATATATGTTTTACGTCTAAATATTTTAAAGGGTTTTAGAACGCTTTTCAATAATTTTTGCGTGATTGATAATTTTACGCAACTATGATAGAATATCTCGGAAGATTTCGGAAGGAAAGTTTCATTATTATTGAAAAAACACTTGCATATAAAAAACAGTCGTGTTAATATTGCAAGGTGCTGTTCGTTTGTGTCCGTAGCTCAGCTGGATAGAGCAACGGCCTTCTAAGCCGTGGGTCGGGGGTTCGAATCCCTTCGGGCACGCTATGGTGGATATGGCGCAGTTGGTTAGCGCGCCAGATTGTGGTTCTGGAGACCGTGGGTTCGAGTCCCACTATCCACCCGTAATTTTTTTATCCAATAGGTGACTGTCGGAGAAAGCTTTGGGCTATCGCCAAGCGGTAAGGCACAGGACTTTGACTCCTGCATTCGCCGGTTCAAATCCGGCTAGCCCAGTTGGAGTTTAATATGTACGGGCTACTAGCTCAGGTGGTAGAGCACTTGACTTTTAATCAAGTTGTCGCGGGTTCGAGTCCCGCGTGGCTCAGTAATTAAGGCGAAGACCCTAGGTTTTCGCTTTTTTCTTTATAGGAAATACCTATAAAGAAAAATACGCTCCGCTAAGGATGCGCACTCGCGAAAAGGGTAATCATTGCCTTCGGCAACCGCGCTCGGCGCGAGCGTATCGTAAGCGATACGCTTTGTTCTTTTTCTTTTACCCGAAACGTATTATACTGAATGTAACACATCAAACGGACGGATCAAGAGATGACAGCATTGCTTGCAGAGCAAAAAACCGCAAATCAGTGGATATTGATCATAACGATAGTTGCCTGCTTTACTTTGGGTTTTGTGATCATTGATCTTATCAGGACCACAAAAGAGTTCGAACGCGAGAGAGAACTGTCGAAGCTTCAGACCGAAGATGCGCTTAAGGCGCAGGCTGCGGCTGTTAAGGATGCTGAACTTAAAGAAGAACAGGCCAAAAATATCAGCAAGGAGATCCTGACTCCCATAAACGCGATTCGTTCGCTTACGAATCTTCTTTCGGATGAAGATATAAGCGACGAAGTCAGAGAATACCTGGATATACTTAACGTATCGGCGGATTCTCTTGCCAATACGGCCAATGAGGTCGTGGGATATACGAATCTTCCGACTGCCAAGGATATAACGCCCGAGTCGGGAGCGGATCTTAAACTGTTCATTCCCACGACAAATATACTTGTTGTGGATGATAACCTTGTAAACTTAAGGCTTATAAAGGCTTTGCTGTCCTCAACAAGGGCCAATGTTGTTTCGGTTGATAACGGTTACGAAGCGATCGACAGGATAAAAAACGGCGAGGAGTTTGATATCATCTTTATGGACTATCTTATGCCCGGTATGGACGGCATGGAGACCACAAAGCGTATCCACAGACTTCAGAATGAAGGTGAGCTTACTCCGATCATAGTGCTTACTGCCAATACGGGACCGGAGCAGACCGAGGAATTTTATGCCGCGGGAATGTGTGATTTTGTCACAAAGCCCATTTCCTTAAGACAGCTCGATCAGGCTTTGATCAAATGGATACCTAAGGAAAAACAGCAATTTGTCAAAATGTCCGAGATCTCAATGGAAAAGTCGATAGATGTTTATCGACCGGAAAGAGCCATTAAAGATTATTGGAATGATTATGACCTGTTTAAGAGTGTTTTGATGCTTTTTTTAGATACGGGTGATGCTTTGGTACCTGCTCTGGAGGAAACCGACAGGGAAGAGATCGAGATAGAACTTGCAAAATTCGGTCGCTTTACAAGATCGATCCGTGCTACGAGACTTGAAGCCTTGATAAATGAACTTACGGAGGCTGCTATCGCGCCGGATAAATCTCTCTATCGTTCAAAGATCTATGCCGTAAGGAACGAATACAAACGTGTTTCCGATACGATCCACGAATTCCTTGACAGCCACGATGCAAATGAAGGAGAATAGATTAGGAAAGAAAATGCGGATATGGTGGAAGTGGCAGACACGCCAGATTTAGGTTCTGGTCCGCGAGGGTGCAGGTTCAAGTCCTGTTATCCGCATAGCAGAAAAACCCTTGAAAATCAACGTTTTCGAGGGTTTTTTCTTGTTTTTAGGTGTCCTGTTTGCCACAAAAAAATTGCCGTATTTTAAAGGAATTTTAATTTCGTGAATTAAAAAATGTCCATGAAATGTCCATGAAAAAACGTGAGATTTGACCTCACGTTTCATCAAAGTTATTCAGCATTTTACTTATGTTTTTCATGTCATCTTGCCTACGCATTTTTAGAGAATAATCGTAAATTCTGTCCATGACATACGGCGAAGACCAACCGCCGCTTTCTTGTATGGTTCGTCTGTCCACCCCCAACTCGGATAGCCGTGCCACATAATAATGCCGCAACTTATGTGGCGAAAACTTTTCTATACCCAATTCCTTTTGTTTCCGTTCTAACCATTTAATGATACTGTTCGGGTGTCCATTATAGGCATAGCCCTGTTCTTTTATCTTATCGGCAACCCATTGAGGAACAACAACATCACGTTCCGATTCGGTTGTCTTTGTGGACTTAATCACCCATTGTTTGTCTTTATTTAATACCTTTGCCTTGTCAATGTGAATAATGTTTTCTGTTACGGACTCGGCATCCACGGCGCAAACTTCCGAACGTCTTAATCCGTTCATCATAAGGATAAGTGCAAGTTCGTATTCAGACCCTTTAGCGGCTTCTACGAGCCGTTTTACATCATCATTGGATGGAAGATATATCTCTGTCCTTTTCTTTTGCGGTAGGGTCGTGTTGAGCGTCATACGGGGGTTATAAACACCGAGTACACCCGAAACAAAAGCATGGTAATTTCTTACGGTCTTCGGGGCACGGTCTAAAGCCAATTCGTTTACAAGTTTTTGTACATCATTGGCGGTTATCTTATTAATGTTCATATCCGAAAACCACTTCGGTATCAGATTGATATAATTATTGTATTCCCGTTCGGTCGTGACGGAAATTACATTCGCCTTTGTAGAAACATAGTGCTTTGCGCAGGATATAAACGAATCTTTTACAACGCCACTTGTAGAAAGTAATTCGGAAATAGCGATTTGTGCTTCTCGGACTGTCGGTTTATGGTCAAACGTAATATCATACCGCTTCTTGTCTACCTGTTGTCGCACCCTGTATTTCCCCGAAGGTAATTTCTCTATTGTCATTTATACTTTTCCTCATACTTCATAAACTGCTCTTTGATATTCTTTAAATCCGCTTGTCTTATCGGAACAACGTCGCCACACTCCATTGTGAAGCAGTCGGTTGCCTTTCTAACAGAATCCATGTTCACCAAATAAGACTTGTGGCAACGGATGAATCGTGTGTCGGACAGTTCCTTTTCTATGTCGGATAGTTTCTTATAAACGGTATAGATTACATTCTCGTGACAATGGATAGTACACTTATTAGAGTTTGACTCGATGTAACATATATCCGAAACAGGAACGTGAAACACCTGCTGACGGATTTTGAAAGTCAATGTTCTTATTGAAGCATACTGACATACCCTGTCGAGAGTGCGGAAGATATCTTGTGCGTTATAAGGCTTCATAATATATCCCCTTGCATCCACTTCGAACGCTTCAAGAGCGTGGTCTTTCGTGTCGGTCGTAATTATGATGTCGCCCGCATAACCTTTAGCCCGCATCTTTTGGCATATTTCAAGACCGTTTGAATTTGGCAAGAAGATATCCATAAACACTATGCTTGGGGTGATGTACCCTTCTTCATAGTCGGCATAGAACGCAAGTCCTGTGTCGTATATGTTAATAGAATAGTCTATGTGCTTTTCATCAAGGTAGTTTTCAAGAACAACCTGCAATATTTGCGCATC
>JAEEGL010998127.1_pt1 | contig 10291 bp, 10 predicted proteins | sample 9134231 | NCBI WGS metagenome assembly JAEEGL01 (sample SAMN16246548, study PRJNA631951) | gut metagenome | biome: gut microbiome; feature: rumen; material: fiber-attached | host: Bos | place: Iran: Karaj | collected 2018-10
GCAAAAAAAATCCAAAATAGAGGAGATGCCGATGTCTATGAAATCGCTAAATCACTCTCCCGTGGATGATTAATGGGTGCAAGAGGAAACTCTGGTGTCATCACCAGCCAAATCTTCCGTGGCTTCAGCCAAGGTTTAGAAGGCAAAAGCGAAATCAACGCAGTTGAATTTGCGGATGCTTGGCAAAAAGGTGTGGAAGTCGCTTATAAAGCGGTTATCCGTCCAGTCGAAGGTACAATCCTTACCGTCGTTAGAGAATCCTCACAATATTTACATGACAATGTGAAGCCAAATCACACAATTGATAAGGCGATTGAATTATTAATTAAAGAAGCTCATGAGTCCTTAAAAAGAACTCCTGAACTCTTACCAATTCTTAAAGAAGTTGGTGTCGTCGACTCAGGTGGTGCTGGTTTAATCTATATCTTTGAAGGTATGAGAGAAGCCATCAACGGTAATTTCGTTGAAAGAAATCAAGCCACAGCCACTGACGCTGATAACCCAATTATTGCCGCAGGTGCTGCAATGGAAGAAGAAGAATTTGGTTACTGCACAGAATTCATCATGTCCTTAGGACCAGATTCCGTAAAGAAACCATTTAATGAAAAGAGATTTACTAACATCTTAAATAGCCATGGTAATTCTTTAGTCGTCGTTAGAGATGAAGATATCGTTAAGGTCCACGTTCATACCTTAACTCCAGGTAACATCCTTAACTACGCACAACAATTCGGTGAATTCTTAAAACTCAAGATTGAGAATATGACCGAACAACATCACCAATTAGCCACTGGCGCAATGGCACCAGAGGATGCTCATACTGATTTAATTCCCGAACCAGAAAAAGAAGAAGCACCAAAAGAAAAGACTGATTACGCAATGATTGCTGTTTCTTCCGGTACAGGTATTGAACAATTCTTTAGAGACATCGGTGTTACCGAAATCGTTAAGGGTGGTCAAACCATGAACCCATCCAGCCAAGATTTCTTAGCAGCGATTAAACACGCAAATGCGAAGAATGTTTACATCTTCCCAAATAACTCCAACATTTTAATGGCCGCATCTCAAGCTGCCGAAATGGTGGAAGATAAAGATGTTAACGTTTTCGTTATTCCATCAAAGACCATTCTCCAAGGTATCAGCGCTTCCATTATGTTTAACTGCGAAGCAGATCCAGAAGAAAACTTTGAAGAAATGAAATCCGCTTTAAGCAATGTTAAATCCGGTGAAGTTACTTTCGCTATTAGAGATAGTGAAATTAACGGTGTCAAAGTCAAGAAAGATGACTACATCGGCATCATGGAAAAAGAAATCATTTCCGATAATAAAAACAAAATCGAAGTCTTAAAGGCTTTATTAAATAAAATGATCGATGAAGACAGTTCTTTAATTACGTTAATAGTAGGGGAAGACGTCAATGAAAAAGAAGTTGAAGAAGTTAGATCTTACATCGAAAACACATATAGCGATCTTGATTTAGATCTCCATATGGGCAATCAACCTGTTTATTCATTCTTAATTGGCGTCGAATAAGAGGTATGAAACTCAGAAAAATTATCTCATTAGCAGTTAATTTACTCGCCATCATCTTCTCGATGATTGGCTTCCTTTTAATCGCAAGAGACACACCAGCGGTTGCCTATGTGAAATTTTTCACATTGGTCACAAACTTGATGATTGTGGTTGTTGGAACTATTTCAGTTGGATATTCCGTTGAATTTCTCATTAATAGAGAAAAAGTAATTCTTCATCCAACTTATCTTTTCATCTTAAAGCTAATCACATCTGTCGGTTCTTTAATCACATTTTTAACAGTGGTGTGTTTTTTACAACACACTGAATATGCAAAACCAGATGTCAGTGCAATCATGCACGCGAATAATGTTATGCATCATTATCTCGCGCCTCTCACATTTACATTAGGTTTTATCTTGTTTGATTTTGATAAGAAATATAACTGGAAGATATTCTTCACAGGCATTATTGTTTTAGTCATTTATATGGCTTATGGGATTCCAATCTCCAATATTCCAGCCTGTGCAAGCTGGTGGACAACAGGAGGTAAGCAAGCTCCATATGTCTTTATGGACATTAGTGTTGTGAAGCAATGGATGTTTGCCTTAATTCCAGGATTCATCATTGGTGGTTTAGGAATTAGTTTCTTAGTGTGGTTATTTAACCGTATTGCTTACTTATTATTCATCGGCGATGAAATTAAAGAAGATGCCGAAGAAACCGCAGAAGAAAAAGCTATCGAAGCTAAGGTTCAAGTTACTGAAGCTGATGAAGCAGCGGTAGGTGAGATTCTGAAGAACCGTAAATCCGGACCAAGAATCTATCACATCTCTCGTAGAGAAGACAAGATGTGGCAAGTCAAATTCGCAAACGGCAAACGTGCATTGAAGTTATTCAACACACAAGCGGAAGCAATCGTCTTTGCGAAGAAACTCGCCAAGAGCCAATTAGGTAGTATTAGAATTCATTCCTTAAAAGGAAGAATTAGAAAAACTGTTTAATTTAAAATATAGCAAATCAAATGGTTTGCTATTTTTTTATTATTTAATAATAATTATGGTGATGAACGAAAAATTAACTAAATCACCGAGACTTAATAAACTCCTTTATCAAATGGGTATTTTTAATTATTACGATGTAATTAATCATTTACCTAGAAGATATGAGAATTTTAACTATACTCGTGAAAAAGGATTAGAAGATAAAGAGAGAGTGGTATTACTTGGTAAAGTAATATCTATTCCTCGTCTTAATAAGGCAAAACGGGTCGATGTAACCACTTTTGACTTTATGACGGTCAACAAAACGTTTTTCCGTGTTGTGGCCTTTAATCGTCCTTATTTAGCAAAGAATATCAATCTTGAAGATAATTTCACTTTAGTAGGTATCTATAACCGCAAAAGAAATGAAATAGATTTCCTTAATTTGTATAAAGGTGAGATTCCAGAAAACGAAAGAATCAAACCTATTTATTCCTTACCTGCGAATTATGAAAATCATTTATTCTCTTCATTAGTAAAGAAATCATTAAAAGAAGTAGAAGGACATGTCTCTTCATTAGTTCCTTATGAGTTTATAAATAAGTATCGCTTAACATATAAATCACAAGCACTTAAATGGGCGCACTTCCCAGAAAACTTAGAACAAGTTAGGCAAGCACTAAGACATCTTAAATATGAAGAAGCTTTAATGTTTTCTTTAAAGAATCAGATCATTAGAGAAGAGAACAAATCTCTCGCTAAGATTAGAAAAGAACCTATAGATTTATCTCTTTGTGAACCTTGGTTAAAAACGCTTCCTTATAGGTTAACCGATGACCAACAAAAAGCCGCGGAAGAAATCATTGAAGACATGAACCAAAGTGGTTTGATGTATCGCTTACTTCAAGGCGATGTTGGAACTGGTAAAACTTTAGTGTGTTTTGCTGCGCTTTATGCAAATTATGTTCGCGGTGATCAAGGCGCTTTAATGGCGCCAACCGATGCTTTAGCAAGACAACATTATGAAAATGCATTAAAAGTTTTTGCAGGAACAAAATTAAGAATTGAATTGCTTATTGGATCAACGCCTGCAAGTAAGAAAAAAGAAATATATGCTGACTTAGAAGATGGCTCTATTGATATTGTTATTGGAACACATGCATTATTCACAAAAGCCGCAATTTACAGTTCTTTAGGACTTGCAATCATTGATGAACAACATCGATTCGGTGTTAACCAAAGACTTATGTTAGCCAGTAAAGGTGAACACGCTGATCTATTAATGATGTCTGCGACGCCTATCCCTCGTTCATTAGCGTTATCCCTATATGGTGACCTAGATATTTCTACTTTAACCACATTCCCAAGCAAGAAAAGAGATGTGACTACAAAGGTAGTTAATTCTGATGATAAAGAGATATTTGAACAAGTAGATAAATCACTCGCAGAAGGACATCAAATATATGTTGTTGCACCTTTAATTGACTACCGTGAAGATGAGAGATATTCAGTTGAGAAATTATTCGCAAGATTTGCACTTAGATATAAAGAAAGAGTAGGTTTATTACATGGCAAGCAAAAACCCGATGAAAAGAACCTCGCTTTAGAAAAATTTTATTCTGGTGAAACACCTATTTTAGTGTCCACACCAGTTATTGAAGTTGGTATTGATGTTAAGAAAGCTAACCTCATGATTATCTATGATGCTTCTAATTTTGGTTTAGCTTCATTACATCAACTTAGAGGACGTATTGGTAGAGATGGCAGTAAAGCCACATGCCTTTTAACTCTTGATGATGAACAAGACGAAGAAGCAAAAGAAAGATTAAATGTCTTAGTGAAAAGCGAAGATGGCTTTATTATTGCTGAAGAAGATATGAAGATGAGAGGACCTGGTGAACTTGCTGGTTTTAAACAATCAGGCATGCCTAATTTCTCATTCTTAAATGTTGTTAACGACTACAAGATCTTTGTCTGCGCTAGAGATGACGCAAAACAAATAATGAAAAACCGCAAGAAAGAGGAATATCAATACATCCTTAAACGTGCGGAAAGAGAAGTTAATATTAGCCCTATCTTAAAGGGTTAGAAAAACAATAAAAATTGTTTTATATACTCTTAACATGTTAGAATACATGTCGAGGTATTTACTATGGTTAAAATTGTTGTTGATGCTATGGGTGGAGATAATGGCTCCTCTATTATCGTTGAAGCGATTAATAATTTCTTAAAAGACAATAACGATGTGGAAATCACCGTTGTTGGTAAAAAAGAAGAATTAGAATCCTTAGAAGGCAAATGTAGAATCCTTGATGCACGTGATGTTGTTCCTATGGAAGCTGGTGCATTAGAAGTTATGAGATTAAAGAATTCATCTATGATGGTCGCTATTAAAACCATGAAAGATGAAGGACTTGATGCCATTGTTTCATGCGGATCTACTGGTGGTTTTTTAAGTGCTGCAACAATTAATTTAAAAATGATACCTGGTGTCAAAAGAGCGGCTTTAGTCGCTCCTTTCCCAACCGCAATTAAAGGCAAATACGTAACCATATTAGATATCGGTGCTAATAATGAAAACTCACCTGAAGAATTAGTTCAATTTGCATTAATGGGCAAATTATATTCTCAAAGCATTTATGGTGTTAAAACACCAAAGACTTATTTGTTAAGTAATGGTGCAGAAGAAGGTAAAGGAGCTCCCGAAGTAAAGGAAGCTTATAAATTACTCAAAGAATCTAACTTTGAAGGTTTTTCTGGAAACATTGAAGCGAGATACGCTTTAAATGGTGATGCAGATGTCGTTGTTGCCGATGGCTTTACAGGTAATATCTTCCTCAAATCTAGCGAAGGTATCGCTAAGATGATGTCTACAATGATTAAGAAAGCATTTAAGAGAAACTTATGGTCCAAGATTGGTTACTTACATGTCAGAAAAGGCATGAAAGAAATGACTGAGACAATGGATTATAAAAATACTGGTGGTGCAATGTTATTAGGTATTAACGGTAACGTTGTTAAAGCACATGGTAGTAGCGATGCTAGAGCATTCTATCACGCTTTGCGTGTTGCTAAGTTATTAGCGGAAAAAGACGTTGTAAACGCTATCAAGAAAGGAATAGAAAATGCGTAATATTAATGACTTATTTAAAATCATTAATGTCCAGCCTAAGAATGTGAAAATATATGAATTAGCATTAACACATTCTTCCTTTAATGCTGATGCGAATACTAAGCATATTGATAATGAGCGTCTCGAATATATGGGAGATGCCGTTTTAGATTATGTTTCAGCGGATTTAATATTCAATAAATTCGGTGAAATGGAACCTGGAAATATGTCTAAGCTTAGAAGTTTCTTAGTGAAGACTCATTCGTTATCTAATTATGCGAGAAAAATCGAATTAGCAGATTTCATTAAAACTGGACATTCAATTAGTCAAAAACAAGTTAATCAAAGCGATAAGATTCTCGAAGATTGCTTTGAGGCTTTGATTGGTGCTATTTATGTTGATCAAGGAATCAAATTCACTTTTAATTTTATTAAAAAGATGATGGAAGATGACTTATTGACCTATGGTCAAGAAGACTTAACAGACTATAAGAGTATGCTTCAAGAAGAGATGCAAGCTGAGCATCGTGAGAGCGTGCATTATGTGGTCACAGACATGTCCGGACCTGCACATGATCGTGTATATACAGTCAATGCGATGTTTAATGAAATCGTTCTAGCTTCCGGAACAGGTAAAAGTAAGAAAAGTGCTGAACAAGATGCAGCGAAAAACGCATTAAAGAAAAGGAGTGTCTAATGGGATTACTATCATTCTTAAAAGAAAAGTTCAGAAAGAAAGATAAAACCACTGAGCAATACTCCAAGGGTATGGAAAGGTCGAGAAAAAACTTTTCCTCAAAATTAAAGAATCTTTCTGAAAGATATAAAACAGTTAATCAAGATTACTTTGATGAACTTGAACAAATCTTAATTGAGTCCGATGTCGGTATCAATTTTACTTTAAATATCATCGAAGAAGTTCTCGATAGAAGCAAAGAAGAGAGTATTACTGATCCTCAAACTATCAATGAGATTTTAGTGGACCGTATGTTTGTTGGATATGCTTCTAAAGGTGATATTCAAAATGAATTATCATTTACCCCTGGAATACCTACTGTGTTATTAGTAGTGGGTGTTAATGGTGTCGGCAAAACCACAACCATTGCTAAATTAGCATATCGCTATATTAACCAAGGGAAGAAAGTTATGCTCGTAGCCGCGGATACATTTAGAGCTGGCGCGACCGAACAATTAACCGTATGGGCGCAAAGACTAAATATTGAAATCGCCACTGGTAAGCCAGAAGCTGACCCAGCATCAGTTGCTTATGATGGTGTAAAACGCGCTAAAGAAGCGGGTTGTGACCTCGTCATTGTCGATACTGCTGGTAGGTTGCAAACAAAAGCGAACCTCATGGCGGAACTTGCCAAGATTAAACGTGTTATTGGTAAGGAAGTTGAAGGTGCTCCACAAGACACATTCCTTATTATCGATGCCACAACAGGACAAAACGGTGTTATGCAAGCGAAGGCTTTCGCTGAAGTCACTAATTTAACTGGTGTTGTTATCACCAAGATGGATGGAACTAGTAAAGGTGGCATTATCTTAGCTATTCGTGATGAACTTGGAGTTCCTGTAAGATTTATCGGTTTAGGTGAAAAAATGGAAGATTTGCAAGAATTTGACCTAGATAAATACCTCTATGGTTTATGCGTGGAGGAAGAATAAAATGGCAAATATCGATGAAACAATTAGATATGTTGATCTATTGAGTTTATATGCAAATTTGCTAAGTAAAACACAAAAAGAAGTTTTAGAAGATTATTTCTCTTATAACTTATCTATCAGTGAGATTGCAGAAAACCGTAAAATTTCCCGTGCCGCTGTCGAAGATGCGATTAAAAAGGGAAAGAAAAAACTAGAAGATAGTGAAAACAAACTTGGTAGTTTAAAAGTATTACAACAAATTAGAAGCGCAATTGAGAATACAGATGACCCTCAATTAGCGGAACAATTACAAGAAATGGAAAGGATGATGAAACATGGCATTTGAGTCTTTAAGTGATAAACTCTCGAATATATTTAAAAAGATCCGTGGTCAAGCTCGTTTAACCGAGAAGAACATGGAAGACATGCTTAAAGAAATCCGTGTTGCTTTATTAGAAGCAGACGTTAACTATAAAGTAGTCAAAGAATTCACTAATAATGTTCGTGATAAAGCCGTTGGACAAGATGTTTTGGGTAAACTCAATCCTTCCCAAATGCTTGTTAAAATTGTCCACGATGAATTAGTGGTTTTATTAGGCAGTGATGATAGTGAACTTCATTATCAAAACAATAGACCAACAATTATTATGATGGTTGGTTTACAAGGTTCAGGTAAAACAACAAGTACCGGTAAGTTAGCTTATTTAATGAAGAATAAGTTGCATAAAAAGGTTTTATTAGCTGCAGGTGACGTATATCGTCCTGCTGCTATTGACCAATTAGCGCAAATTGCAAAATCCATTGATGTTGACTTAGTCAACCTTGGTACTGGTGTTTCTCCTGTAGAAATATCAAAAAGAGCCCGTGACAAGGCTTTTAATGAGCATTATGACGTATTAATCATCGATACTGCTGGTCGTTTACAAATCGACGAACAATTGATGAAAGAACTCAATGATATTAAAGATGCTGTAAGTCCAGATGAAATCTTGCTCTTAATTGATGCTATGGCAGGTCAAGATGCCGTTAATGTTGCTGATTCATTTAATAAGCAATTAACATTAACTGGTGCAATTATGTCTAAGTTAGATGGTGATGCCCGTGGTGGTGCCGCCTTATCAATTAGACATATGACTGGTGTACCAATCAAATTTAGTGGTATTGGTGAAAAAGTTACTGATTTAGATATCTTCCATCCAGATCGTATGGCAGATCGTATCTTAGGCATGGGTGACATTGTCACCTTAGCGGAAAAAGTCCAACAAGAAATGGATGAAAAAGAAGCGAGAAAAACCGCGAATAAGATGATGTCTGGAAAATTCGATTTGAACGATATGCTTGATAACATGAAAAAGGTTCAAAAGATGGGTTCCTTAGGTGGCTTAATGAAATTAATTCCAGGTATGCCTAAGATGACTCCTGAACAACAAGCACTTGCTGAAAAGGAAATGAGAAACTTTGAAGTAGTGATTAATTCTATGACACCATATGAAAGAAGCAATCCAGATGTCTTCAAATATTCTAGAAAGCAAAGAGTTGCGGAAGGATGTGGCAAGACTATTGCTGACGTAAATCGTGTTTTAAAGAAATATGAACAAATGAAAGCTACCATGAAACAAATGGAGCAATATAAAAAGAGTGGAAGATTACCTCCAGGTGGCCTTGGTGGCTTAGGTGGTATGGGCGGCTTCCCAATGTAAAAAAAGAAGAGGTTGTTATTAACCTCTTTTTATTTGATAAATTTGTGTCCTTTTTCTATAGCGTCTGTTTCCCACTTAGGGGTTTCATCGCTTTCTAATTCCTTAAGTAATTTCATTTCCTCTTTACTTAAGTTTCTATTTTTTAATAGTTCAGGACGTAACTCTTTTGTGATCTTTAAAGCTTGTTTCTTTCTCCATTTGTTAATGGCGGTGTGATTACCGCTATAAAGGATATCTGGAATCTTATCGCCGTTATAATCAAATGGTTCTGTGTATTGAGGATATTCCAATAAACCATCTTCAAATGATTCTTCAACAATACTATCTTCACTAATTGCCCCATCAATCAAACGAATGATTGAATCTGCAATTGCCATAGCGCCAATTTCTCCACCGGTTAGAATATAATCACCGATTGAAATTTGTTCATCAACATACTTATTAACTCTTTCATCAATGCCTTCATAATGGCCACATAAAAGAATCAAGTTTTGCTGTGAGTTTTGCAATTTATGCGCTAATTTCTGGTCATATTGCAGTCCTTTTGGGGATAACATAATGACTTTAGAATTGCTATCTTTTACATCATTGATGCAGTCGATAATTGGCTGACATTTCATAATCAAACCAGCTCCGCCTCCGACAGGCGCACTGTCTACGCGACCATATTTATCTTTTGTATAATCGCGTATGTTAACGATTGAAATTTCAACCAACTTCTTTGCAATTGCTCGTTTGATAATTGAATTGGTTAAGAAGCCATCAAACATTTCTGGAAATAAAGTAAGGATTGTTATTTTCATAGCATGCCCTCGATAACTTCTATATATATTTTCTTGTTTTCGATATCAACTTTTTTGATAAATTGTTTAACGAATGGAACAAAGAAATCTTTACCATTTTGGCGTTTCACTCTAAGGGTGATTTGAGCTGGGAATTCTTCAACTTTAGATACTTTTCCTAACTCGTTTTTGTTTTGATCAATGATTGAACAATCAACTAAATCATCATAAAAGTAATAACCTACTTGTAAATCGTTTCTATCCTTGATAGTGTGGATTTCAAAACCTTTAAATGTTTTAGCTTCTTCTGGAGTTTTGATGCCTTCAAGTTTCACGAAAACTAATTGCCCAGACATACGAAAACTTTCTACAGTCATTTCTAATCTTTCATCTGTAGCTTCGTTATATAGATACACTTTGTTACCCTTTGCGTATCTCTTTTTAGGACTATCGGTAGTGTTAAAAACCTTGAATGTTCCATCAAGTCCATGACTATCAATAATTTTGCCGATTTTTAAATAAGCCATACTTTTTACCAAAAAAGAGGACTAGTCC
>JAEEGL011173179.1_pt1 | contig 10291 bp, 6 predicted proteins | sample 9134231 | NCBI WGS metagenome assembly JAEEGL01 (sample SAMN16246548, study PRJNA631951) | gut metagenome | biome: gut microbiome; feature: rumen; material: fiber-attached | host: Bos | place: Iran: Karaj | collected 2018-10
CTGATAGAATCCGCGGAGCATCTCTCTCGTCGCCCGCCCCGAGTGCTGAAGCGACCCGAGATAAATGTCCGCCTCCGCATAGACGGACTCCGTGTCCCTTCGCCGCAGCAGCTCCCTCCAGCGCTCCTCGGGCATTCCGCCTTCCTGAGCGCTCTCCCTCTCCCCGGCCGGCAGTGCCATGTCGAAAACGTGGTTTTCCAGGGCGACGTTGTCCATAGAAAGGCTTACCATCACCTGAAGGGCATCCCGGAATTCCGCCATGGTGCAGGGCTTCTCCGCGACGAAGAAATTGAAGGCGTTCGGGAATTTGGGAATAAAGTCATAAAAAGCCTCCCTGCACCTCTCGATCACTGCTTCCCTCGTCCTTCCCTCCTCCGGCAGCGGCAGGCAGTACCTTGTCTCATCCAGCCGGACGACCGGCTGCAGCTCCTCCGGCCGGTAGAAATACTCGCGGAGCACATTCCTGATGATAAACTCATAAAGCCCCCTCTCGATCGGAAACTCGGCAGTATATATCAGGCACTGGACGAGGAGCGGTATGCAGCGCATCCCGGAAAAGGCCTCTTCCAGCGATCTCGCCCGAAGCTCGGAGAGGATCTCCGGATCTCTCCGGATGACTCCCCTGGAGAGATCCGTCCAGAAGAGCTCCGCGACCTCCAGCCGGTTGTCCTTCCAGGACTCGGCATCCTCCTTCGCCTTCTGCGAGCTGCTTCTCTCCCTGTAGAGCTCCAGAGCCTTCCCGATCACTCTCTCCAGTTCGGCGTCCTCCACGGGCTTCAGCAGATAGTCGATGGAGGAGAGCTTCAGCGCCTTGGAGACATACTCGAACTTGGCGTAGGCGGTAAGGTAGATGCAGATCGTGTCCAGCCCTCTCTGACGCACTTCCTCGAGAAGCTCCAGGCCGCTTCCTCCGGGCATCTCCACATCGCAGATCATCACCGCTACTTCATTGGCATCGAAATACTTAAGGGCCTGGTCCTTGTTGTACGCGCAGCTTATCTCCCCGAAGATGCCGGGAAAACTCCTCTCCACCTTCATCATCGTGCTCTTTGCGCTGTAATACTCGTCGTCAACTATTAACAGGTTCATCCTTTATCTCCGCCACCGGCCGGCTCCCGGAAAACACTGCTCCCCGGGGCCGGAGCCCTCATCTAATACTTCCTGTACGGCAGGTCAATCTCCGCCCTGGCTCCCCGGCACAGGCCGTCACCGGGAAGGGTTCCGGACGGAATATTGTCAAAACTTACCACGGCGTCGGGAAACACGTCAGTGATCCGGAGTATCGTATTGCCGACGCCGATGTGCCCGTCATTATTGTCCGGATGGCTCTGGATGTAACGGATTCTGGAGAGCATGCCCTCCTCTATTCCCTTCCCCGTATCGCACACCGAGATCTTCAGCCTGCGCTCCTCCGGGTCTCCCGTGAAGCGGACGGCGACGTCTATTCCGAGCCGGCTCCCCGAAGTGGCATTGTGCTTTATGGTATTCTCCACGAAATTCAGTATCCCGAGCGGGACCACTGTCGCGTCATCCGTCCCTTCATCGCACTCCAGGGTGAAGTCAAGTGATTCGGGATAACGGATAGAGGACATTTCGATATAGTTCCGGACGAGCTTCAGCTCCTCCGAGAGGGACACCGTCTGCCCGGAGGAGAGAATATAGCGGAGGTGGTCCGACAGGCTCCTCAGCATCTTCCTCGCCAGGTCCAGCTCCCCGAACTCCGTGAGCTGGTACGCGGTATTAAGGCAGTTGATCATGAAATGGGGAGCGACCTGCTGCTTAAGATACTGCATCTCCAGCTCCTGATGCTCGATCCTCCGTTCATAAGCGTCAATCTTAAGGTCCCGGATCTCGGCGATCATCTGGTTATAGGTCCGCGTCATGATCCTGAGCTCCGAGATCCGTCCCTCCTCCGGAAGCGGCCGCTCCAGGCTGCCCCCGGAAACGTCTGCCAGAGCCTCCGTAAGCCGGGTCACCGGGACGACGATCTGCCTCCGGAATAAGACCGCCATGGCAAACCATCCCGCCGCGGCAGTGAGCGCGGCGATCAGCGCGATTACAAAGAAGCGCCGGTAGATGGCCTGAAGATCGGACATGGGCAGGAGCTGTCCAAGGACGATCCGGTCCGTCACCGGCCTGATGACCGCAAGCATTCTCACCTTACCCGTGTTTTCCGCCCGGAGGTCCGCATCGGGGCGCTCTATCCTTCCGATCCAGTATCCCTCCCTGCGGCTCTCCTCCGGCAGCAGAAGCGGTTCTCTTCCGTCTCTTAAAACACTCCTCTCACCGTCAACAAGGTACAGTCCCGCCGGGTTCTCCTCCACCTCGGTCACGGAACTTAAGAACGTGGACATCCTGACCACCGCCCCCAGATAGACTCCCCGGAGTTTCAGCGTCCGGACCAGATAGTACTCCCCCTCGTAATCCTTCACCATCCAGCCGCCCGCCGGTCCCTCCCCGATCTCCTCCAGCAGGATCTGCTTTGCGTCAGCGAAGGACAGCGTGGTGTGGCTACCGAAAATAAAGGTGTCACTCTCCGGAACATAGGCGAACAGCCCGTCCACGGTGTAATTGTAAGAGGCGCTGAAGAGTTTTGTCCGGATCCCGATCTGTGTCGGGACCCACTCCGCGTCGCCTTCCTGCATGTAGGTGAGCCGGTTGAAATCCGCGTCGGAATCCCCTGTAGTGAAGAGATAGGTATCAATCCTGTCCAGCTCCGCCCTGAGCTGCTTCTGGTACATCAGTGTCGAATTCTGCGCGTCGGAAATAATCCTCCGGTCCATGATCCGGATCACCGATACATTGTTGTAGAGCAGTATGGCAAGAAAGAGCGCAAGGATTCCCAGAAGGAAGAGAAGAAGGATGCGGTGAAGCGAGACCGGTCCGGTCCTGAGGAGTTTTTTCATGGTATACGACGGCTCCGGAAGCGCGGAGGTATCCTCCGCCCGGGATGGGAAAAGGGACCTATAAGCCTGTTGGGGGAACAAAACGGAATAGTGTTAAACAGCCTCTGTTTTGTTATTTTACCATGGATTCCGGGCAAATATAATGACACCATCATCATCGCCCTGTCCCGGGATATATGCCCGCCGGATAAGAGAAAACGGAGGAATGCCATGAGCAGCAAAACTGTTGCCGCGAAACCGAGAATGAACCGGAAGCGCTTTGCCCGCTATATCCCTGTCTATGTTCTGATGCTCCCGGGGCTGATCTATCTCTTCATCAACAACTACATGCCGCTGCCGGGACTTGTCGTGGCCTTCAAGCAGTACAACGCGAGGAAGGGCATCTATGGAAGCCCCTGGGCCGGCTTCAAGAACTTCGAATACCTCTTCCAGACCAACGACGCCTGGCTGATCACGAAGAACACCATCCTGTACAACGTCGCCTTCATTGCGATCAACACCATTCTCGCGATCACCGTCGCCATTCTCCTCTCGGAGATGTGGGGCAGAACCAAGAATTTCTACCAGAGTGCCATCCTGCTGCCGCATCTGATCTCGTCGGTCATCATCGGCTACCTGGTCTTCGCGTTTTTCAGCGTCGAGAACGGCTTCGTGAACAACTTCATCCTGGCAAAACTCGGGAAGGAGCCCATCAGCTGGTACTCGGAGCCGAAGTACTGGCCCTTCATCATCGTCTTCGTCAGCGCCTGGAAGGCCATAGGCTACAACTGCATTATCTACCTCTCCACCCTCCTGGGATTTGACCGGTCCTTCTACGAGTCGGCGATGATCGACGGCGCGACCAAGTGGGAGCAGATAAAGTACATCACTCTTCCGCTCCTCAAGCCCACCGTGATCATGCTTACCCTGATGGCCGTCGGCCGGATCTTCTACTCGGATTTCGGCCTGTTCTACCAGGTCCCCATGAACCAGGGCGCACTCTACCCCACCACCCAGACCATTGACACCTATGTGTACCGCGGCCTGCTGCAGCTCGGCAACATCTCCATGTCGGCCGCTGCGGGTGTCTACCAGTCCGTCGTCGGTTTCATCCTGATCCTCGGCGCCAATCTGCTGGTCCGGCACATCGACAGCGACTCCGCGCTGTGGTGAGTTTTTCCCCCGCCTGATCCGTTTCAATGCGCCGCCCGCGGGCGGACGCCTGTCCAAGGAGACTGCAATAGAATGAAAACCAGAGAAGATAAGCGGTTTAACTTAATCGGCCATATTGTACTGATCATCCTGACCGTCAACGCCCTCCTTCCCATCGCGCTGATGTTCATCTCCTCCCTGACCGAGAACGCCTCGCTCATGAAGAACGGCTACTCCTTCTTCCCGTCGAAGTGGAGCACCTATTCCTACCGGTGGATCTTCGCCTTCAACGGCGGAATGGTCCTGAGGGCCTACGGGATCTCCTTCTTCATCACCGCGGCGGGCACCCTGTTCAGTGTGCTGATTACCATCGGGCTGGCTTACGGCCTGTCCAAGAAGGATCTTCCCGCAAGGGGTTTCTTCACCTTCTACGTGGTGTTCACCATGCTCTTCAACGGAGGCCTGGTGCCCACCTACATCAACTACACCAACGTGTTCCACTTAAAGGACACGATCTTCGCCCTGTTAATTCCGAGCCTCCTGATGAGCGCCTTCAACGTCCTGCTGATGAAGAGCTACTTTGTCTCCGGCGTGCCGGATGAAATCCTCGAGGCCGCCTACATCGACGGCGCGACGGAATTCAAGACGCTCACCGCCGTCGTCGTCCCGCTGGCCAAGCCCATCATCGCAACGGTCGCCATGTTCTCCGGCATCGCCTATTGGAACGACTGGAACAACGGCTATATCTACCTGGTGAAGCGCACGGATCTTTTCAGCATCCAGAACCTCTTAAACCGCCTGATGCAGAACATCAACGCGCTCACCCAGAACGCAAGCGATGTCTCCAACGTCTCCCAGGGCCTTGCGGAGATTCCGTCGGTCACGGTCCGCATGGCCATCGCGACGCTCGGCATCCTCCCCATTATTATCGTCTATCCTTTCGTCCAGAAGAGCTTCGTCAAGGGCATCACCCTGGGTGGAGTCAAAGGCTGACGATGTTATAATAAGGCTGTTAATCCGCCCGCAAAGGCGCCGGTCCCTGCCGCACGGATTAACAGCCTTTATTGTTGCCCCGAACCGCAAGGAGACTGTCATGAACAAAATCCGAACCATCATCACCCAGGACGCGGAGGTCGACGACCAGAATTCTCTCCGCCACTTCCTCTTCTATGCCAACGAAGTAGATCTGCAGGGCATCGTGCAGACCTCGTCCAAGTTTCACTGGGAGGGCGTTCCCGGTGCGGTGAAACCGGACCGGAAGCGCAGCGAGCACGAGTTCGAAGGCGAGGAGTCCGGTCCCTTCGACCAGCCCTACCGCTGGCCCGGAACGGAGTGGATGTTCCGTGTGATAAGCGACTACGCCGCGGACTACCCGAATCTCATCCGGCATGCGGACGGCTATCCCACCCCGGAATATCTGCGGTCGATCACCAAAGTGGGAAACATCGGCTACGAGGGGGAGACGGAGGTTTCCACCGAGGGCTCCGACCTGATAAAGAAACACATTCTCGATGATGATCCCCGCCCCCTGTACCTGCAGGTCTGGGGCGGCACCAATACCATCGTGCGGGCACTCATGGACATTGAGGCGGAGTTTAAGGACAGCCCGGAGTGGCCGGAGTTGCGCGCAGGGATCATGAAAAAGGTCATCATCACCGCCTGCGGCGAGCAGGATCCCACCTACCGCAGCTACATCGCCGAAGCCTGGCCGGACATTCTCTTCGTCAAAACTCTCCAGATGCGCAGCTATGCCTACCCCTGGTTTGTCATGCCGGAGGGCGAGTCCAAGGATACTCTTAAGGCGGATTTCATGCAGCGTGAAATCACGAACGGCAAAAGCCGCCTCACCGACGGCTACTGCACCTGGCTGGACGGACACCGGTACCTGGGCGAGGGAGATCCCGGACAGTTCGGTACCAACCCCAATATCACCAGGGAGTGGTTCGGCGCAAAGATGGGAATGCCGGAGCCGGTACCCCACGATTTTCTCTCCGAGGGCGACTCTCCCACCTTCTTCCCGCTCTTTGACTGGGGCTTCCGGACGCTCGAGGACTTCTCCTACGGCGGCATAGCCGGGAGATACAGCAAGGTCTCCGACCAGTTCAATTCCAAAGGGGAACCCCTCAATGTCTGGGACGTGGCGATGGACGGATACACCGGCCGGGACGGAAAGACCGTCTCCACGGAATCCATGTGGCCCTATGTGGCGGATATCCAGCGCGACTTTGCCGCAAGAGTGGACTGGGCGGCCGCGGACCGCTATGAGGACGCGGAGCACCAGCCGGAACTTGTCATCGAAGGCGGGCCTGATCTTACTGCGAAGGCGGGAGAAACCGTCACCCTGAGGGCGGATGCCTCCTGTCCCGACAGCGGTCTTCATGCTGCTGTCAGCTTCCGGATCTATGAGGAGCCCGGCGCGGAGTGGTCCGCAAGGGCGAAGCTTTCTTCCGACGGTCCTTCCGCAGAAGTCGCCATCCCAGCGGAGGCGGAGCCCGGCGACCGGCTTCATATTATCGTGAAGGCGCAGTGTGACGGACATCACAGACTCACTCACTACCAGCATGTGATCGTAACGATTATCTGAAACCAGGCACCGGCGTCCCGGTCGTGCCATGACATCCCTGAATTCCGGAGCGATGTGCCGGCGGCATCCGCTGTGCTACAATAGGTCCATGAACACGACCGCTCCGAAGAACAACAGGAATAATAAGGCGCCGCACGCGGAGAACCGCGCGCGGCGCCTTGCTGCCCTCTTCTTTATTCTTGTCTTTATCCTGCTTGCCCTTTGCGCGGCGGCGGTATTCACCGTGGATCCCTTCTTCCACTACCATGCGCCGTTAGCGGGTTTTCCTTATATCGTGGACAGCCAGCGCTACCAGAACCCCGGGATGGCTGCCCGCTTCTCCTACGACAGCGCCATACTTGGCTCCTCCATGACGGACAACTTCGACACCGATGATTTCCGGGAGCTTCTCGGAAGAGATACGATAAAGCTCAGCTCCGACGGCGCCTACCCCCGCGACCTTGCAATCCTCATGGACGTGATCTTCAATAAGCGCAATCCCTCAGGGAAGGAACAGCCTGTGCGGGAGCTCTACATCGCCCTCGACCTTATCACGCTGACGGCGGACTCCGGGGAGACCAAATTTCCCATTCCCGGGTATCTTTATGACCGCAATCCCTTCAATGACCTGGAGTATCTCCTTAACCGCGACGTCCTTCTCGACTATGTCGCCATGCCGGTTGTCAAGCGCTCTCCTACGGATCTCTCCTTCGTCTACGGAATGGACTGGCTTATCGACGAGTGGACCGGGCCGGAATTCGTGCTCCGGCACTTCACTCCCTCCCCGCCTTATCTGGGAGACGAAAGCCCGGAAAGCCGCGCGGCCGGCCTTGTCAATGCCACCGCGGAGAATCTCCGGACAAATCTCCTCCCCTATGTCGAGGCGCACCCGGAGACCGGCTTTACCTTCTTCTTTCCTCCCTACAGCATCCTTTACTGGTACAACATGCAGCATGAGGACCTCCTGGAGGCAAGGCTTGAACAGACCCGCTCTGCAGCGGAGGAACTGCTCCGCTATGACAATGTACGGATCTTCTACTTCCAGAATGAGGAGGCGCTTGTCGCCGACCTGAATAATTACGGCGACTACACCCACTACGTCCCGAAGGTCTGCCGGTGGATGACGGAGTGTTTTTCCTCCGGAGAGAAAGAGCTGCGTACCGATAATCTCGATGCTGAGCTCAAACGCACGCGTGATATCGTGCTTCAGTATGATTTTGACGCACTTTTCGCAGAATACGGCGTGTCCCCCGGACAGGATTAATCTCTCCGCCTGTCCCTGCCTGTATTGCCGCAATAAAGATGCTGCAAGGCCGCCGGGTTCTGCAGACAAAGAAATCCCGCCGGAGATTCCTCATCATGGAATCCCGGCGGGATTTTGTCCCGTTTTCACATATACTGCTTGCCGGTAAGCTGCTTTCCCTGTCAGGAGATCGGTGCCGCCCCGAGGATGCTCGAGACGTAGAGGAAGCCGGCCCAGCCGTCGTTTACCAGTCCCATCACGTTCGGATAACCCGCAGGAACAATCGTCTGGAACTTGATCCCCTCATAGCGGAACTGAATCACCAGAGTGACGTCCGGCCTTGCCGCCAGCGCCTCCATGACATCCTTCGGGAAGCTCATGTAGATGTCCGTCATGACCACCACCGTGCCGCCCGCGGGCGCGGTCTTGATGCGGTTCCTCGCATCATCGCAGAACGCCGTGTAGGAGGATACCACCTGGGTCGCGGAGACATGTCCGCAGCTGGTGCACATGTAATACATCACACCGTCTTCCGTCGAAGTGGCCTCCTTTACCGTGGTCCACTCATAGTGATGCTCGTGAGGCGGAGGGGACGGCGGTGAGGGCGGCGTGGACGAAGCGGCGGCCGGCGCGCTGCTCTTCCAGACTGCCTTTATGACGTAGTTGTCATATATGTACAGATAATCGCCGGGATCATAGGACTTTCCTTCCACTTCCCAGTGATCAAAGCTCTTTCCGGAAGGTGCGCCGAAATCCGGTTTCGGCAGGACGACCGGCGCGCCGTATTCCACTGTCTGGCCGGCCATATATCCTGTTCCGCCGTTCGCATCAAAGGAATAATTCCTGTACGCGTCGATGAACACCGCCTCAAAACTGACGGTATTGCACGGCATATTGAAGATCAGCGTATCCTTGCCGAGGTCTTCCACCGGGATATAGATGCCCGAAACCTCCCAGTGGTCGAATTCCTTCCCGGTGGGCGGGCTCTGCGCCCAGACAGTCACCTGCTCCCCCTCATAGACTGTGTATTTGTCCGCAGTTCCTCCGGTCACGCTCACAGCGAAGGCCATAGCCAGGTTGAACTGTACTCTGAGGCTCAGATCACTGGTCAGATTGATCGTCACCGGATTGTCTGTGGAAAAGGTATGACCGTCCGGAGTCAGCCAGCAGCTGAACATGCATCCGGGATTCGGTTTTGCCTCAAGAGTGTAGACACCGGGATCCAGAGGGAAATCGATTATATTCGCCCAGCCGGTGCCGGAGCCGTGGAGATACACCTGTCCGGTGCCGTAGACAAGCGGCTCTACTCCCAGTGCGACTTTCATCTTCGGGGAGGAGGATACGGAGGCCTCCGTCATCTCCACATGCGCCGCGGGATTGAAATACTGGTCAACGACCGTATCTCCCATCTTCGGCACCTTGCCGTCCACCGGTTCGGTGATGACCATATTATCTCCGAGCTTGATCATTCCGTCATCTGCTGCAATCGCCTTCATTCCGTAGGCGGAGACGTCACTGCTCGAAATACGGATGTCCCCCAGGGCATAGATACCGGTTCCGCCCGCCACGGCATAGAACGTCGAATCGTCTATTTCCAGATCTCCGCCGCTGACATGGACTCCGCAGGTATTCCCCTCGACGTAGATGTTTCCCCCGAGGAAGGTCACGTTGGTATAAGCGTAAAGGCCGTTATAAGCCGTTGCGATGATAGTCGCCATGCAGTTGTCGAAAGTGGCGTTGCCCCATGCCACATAGATGCCGGAATCGACACCCTTGGCCTCTACCCACGAATCGTGGGCGTAGAGGAATTCCGCGACCTCAATCGCATTGCTGTCCGCGGAGTAAGCAAATACCCCTGTATTCTCCATGCGGAGCTGCTTTGCCTGGATCGCGGGGCCGGAATTCGAACTGACGGTGAGCTTGCCGGATCCTGTAATCGTCAGGTCATAAGGGCCTCTCAGAGTCCACAGTTCCAGGTCCGTGTCCATGTTGATCGTCGTGCTTCCGCTGAGCTGGATATTACTCGCCGTGATCGCGCTGGCGTTGACGTATCCGGAGATGGAATCACCGGCATGGACCTCCATTCCCTTAAGGGGCAGGAACAGAAGAATCATTGCGAAGACCGCAATAAGATGGTGCAGGAATGTTTTTCCCGTGTTTTTGTTCATCTTCATACCTCCGTCAGGAAAGCGGCACGCAGCCAAGGATCGAGCAGAGATACAGGAAGCCCGCGTAGCCGTCCCCGTTGACGAAGCTCATCACATTCGGGTATCCCGCAGGGACAGTGACCTGGAAGCGGTGTCCCTCGAACTTGAACTGGATCACCAGGTTCACGTCCGGCCTTGCGGCAAGGGCCTCGAAGACCTCTTTCGGGAAGCTCATGTAGATGTCCGTCATCACGACCACCGTTCCGCCCGCGGGCGCGGTCTTGATGCGGTTCTTCGCATC
>JAEEGL012100295.1_pt1 | contig 10291 bp, 9 predicted proteins | sample 9134231 | NCBI WGS metagenome assembly JAEEGL01 (sample SAMN16246548, study PRJNA631951) | gut metagenome | biome: gut microbiome; feature: rumen; material: fiber-attached | host: Bos | place: Iran: Karaj | collected 2018-10
CTTAGCCGGGTTGATGGTGATGGCCTTCAGTGCATCGAAGCTGTCCATTCCCGCTTTAACGGCAAGGCCTGCACAGAGAGGCAGATACTGCTGCGGGATCACGGGCGAGTCGGTCACTATAGAGACCATGCAGCCCTTCTTTGCGAGGATGCCGGGGGTCGTCCATGACTTGTTCTGAAGCTCGAACTTGGAAGCGTGAGTAAGGGTCGGCCCAACAGAGAGCGGATAATCACACTCAGCAAGCTTGTCGGCTATGAGATGTCCTTCAGTGCAGTGATCTATCGTGATGTTGAGGTCGAATTCCTTTGCCAGTCTGATGGCTGTAAGGATGTCGTTTGCCTGATGGGCATGAATCTTTAAAGGGATCTCCTTCTTGAGGACAGGGATCATTGCCTCACACTTGAAGTCGAATGCAGGCTCCTTATTGATATCTCCCTCGGCAGCTTCCTTCTTCTCCATGTACTGTTTTGCCTTGAATATCATGTTCCTGATCACTGAAGCAGTGGACATCCTTGCGAAGTTTCCTTTGTCCCTGTAGACTCTCTTCGGATTCTCTCCGAGAGCGCATTTCATGGCGATCGGATCCTTGATTATCATGTCATCCACACAAATACCGTGTGTCTTTACCGCTATCCAGGTCCCTCCTATCGCATTTGCGCTTCCCTGTCCGGTAGCGACCGTAGTAACTCCTGCCTTTGCTGCCTGGTTTATCGTGGGATCCATGGGATTGAAGCTGTCTATGGACCTCAGATGAGGCGTGCAGATATCTCCCGGCTCATTATAGTCGGCACCTTCGAATCCGATGCCGTATCCGTCAAGCCCGAGATGGCAGTGAGCCTCCACGAAGCCGGGATATACGTTGAGCCCCTTAAGATCTATAACTTCGCATTCGGCGCTGATCTCAGGCGCGATCTTTGAGATCTTTCCGTTCTCTATAAGGATATCTGCCTTATATGGTTCTCTGTTCACTGCGTCATGCAACATACCGTTCTTTAATAACATCGTTCATACTCCTTCCTTTTTCAAATATCTGTACTCAGGCATTGAACTGCCTGAATGACATACTTTTTTCAAATGATCCCGTCTCTTCTGAGACGGGATCCTGTTCTCATTTCTTTTTATTTGCCATGTGGAATCTCACGGCATATATCAGTACTGCAACGGTGCCCGCCACGCAGGCTATCAGCAGTAGCGGTACTCCCCACTTCAGGATGAAAGGTATCTCCATATCAGTGATGGAATAGCCTCATTCCGGTGAATGCCATTACGATACCGTATTTATCGCAGGTAGCGATGACGTCATCGTCTCTCACTGATCCGCCGGGCTCTGCAACGTAGCTGACTCCGCTCTCTCTTCCTCTCTCGATATTGTCGCCAAACGGGAAGAAGGCATCGCTTCCAAGGGATACTCCGGTAAGAGAGGACAGATATGCGTCCTTCTCTTCCTGCGTAAATTCCTCAGGTCTCCTGGTGAAGAACTGCTCCCACACACCGTCCTTGGAGAGGTCTTTTCCGTGTTTTCCGAGATACATGTCTATAGCATTGTCTCTTTCAGGTCTTCCTACATCTTCCTTGAACGGAAGAGAGAGGACCTTCTCATGCTGTCTTAAGTGCCAGTAATCAGCCTTGTCTCCTGCAAGCCTTGTGCAGTGAATCCTGGACTGCTGGCCTGCTCCTACACCAATAGCCTGACCGTCGACTGCATAGCAAACGGAGTTGGACTGGGTGTATTTTAGGGTTATGAGGGAAACGATGAGGTCCCTAATGGCTGATTCGGGCATATCCTTGTTGGCTGTCACGATGTTCTTAAGAAGATCTCTGTCGATCCTGAAATCGTTTCTCAGCTGCTCGAAGGTGATTCCGAACACCTGCTTCTGCTCCATCGGCTCCGGAACATAATCCTTGTCGATCTTTACAACGTTGTATCCGCCGTTCTTCTTCTTTTTGAGGATCTCAAGAGCCTTGGGAGTATAGTCCGGAGCGATTATTCCGTCCGAGACTTCTCTTCTGATGAGCCTTGCAGTCACCTCATCACAGGGTTCGCTGAGGGCGATCCAGTCTCCGAAGGAGCTCATCCTGTCGGTTCCCCTTGCTCTTGCATATGCAGTACCTATTGCGGAATCATCGAGTCCCTTTATGTTCTCCACGAAGCAGGCCTGCTTGAGTTCTTTGTTCATCGGGATGGCAAGTGCTGCAGAAGTGGGGCTTACATGCTTGAAAGATGTAGCTGCAGGCATTCCGAGGATGTCCTTTAATTCCTTGACGAGCTGCCAGCTGTTGAAGGCATCGAGGAAGTTGATGAATCCCGGTCTTCCGTTGACGATCTCTATCGGGAGATCTTCTCCGTTCTTCATGAATATCCTTGCGGGCTTCTGGTTCGGGTTGCATCCGTATTTGAGTTCAAATTCTTTCATTTCATTTCCCTTTCGTATATCGTATCCTGTTCAGTTGTTCTTGTTTATGATCCTGGTCTCTGTCTCCAGAGTCTCAAGATCTATCTTCATCGTGCATAAAGAAACCTTGTTTGCCTCGTTCAGGCTGTTCCATATCTCATTCGTCCATGTATCCATAACGCAGGTGACCTCTATCCTTCTCGGCTCTCCGGTGAAAGTCGGGATCGGATCTCCGTCGGTATTGTAGGTGTGGATGAAGTGTCCGAGTCCTGCTATCGGGCTGTAGCTGTAGGTATACCTGAAGCACTGGCTGCCCTTAAGGTCTCCGCTCTTCAGTATGCTCATCTTGTATGTGAAATCCCCGTCAGCGAAGTTGAGTATGCTGCTGATCCTGGGGGTCCATGCGGGGCCGTCCGGCTCGAACTCTCTGGTGTCAAGAGCATCTTCGAAGCTCTTTCCCTCTTTCAGGAATTCCTCTATCGTATCGGTCTGATTTCCATTGGTGACTATAACTGAGTTTCCGCACTTCTTGATCGGCGAATAAATGATGAGCGAAGGATTCTGAACCTTGGAAGCATCAAACGGATAGATTATTACCTCGCCGTTCTCTTTCTCCTCAAAAATGCGGTTACGGCTGTTATCGCTCCTGCCCATTATGAAATAGGCGATCATTGCGAATCTTCCGCACTTGGATTTTCCTACCATTATTCCCCTGCCGGGATACGGGTTGTCCTGAAGCAGCTCGCTTGGCTGATAAGTCTTGTAAACGTCCATCAATAGATCCTCCTCAAAAAAATAAGGGCACTCCGTTAAGAAGTGCCCAGACGGTCGACATAAATGCTTTCGCTCCTCCATGGTGCTCCATGATTATCCGTCAGTCACGAAAGCTACACATAGATTCTATAAACCAGGGAAGGCCCTGTCAACACATTCTGCGAATGATTCGGGCACAATCCCGTATAATGTTCGGTTATTCTTCCTTCACCAGCTTTGAGCCATATAGAGCTTCCAGAATCACCGGAATGAGTATCAGATGCACTATTATGCCCGGCCAAGCGAACAGGAACGCTCCGGAAAGGAAAGCCTTGAACGGGAATTCCAGATTGAAGAGAAGTGCGATTACATATCTCACTATTCCCCACACTATCCTTCCTGCCAGCATGGTGATAATAAGGGTAATGTATATCCTCAGCAGTCTGTTCCCTTTCTTTTTCTTCAGAGCCCTGAACACCGATCCGCTCACGAATCCGTATGTCAGGAGCTCAAAAGCCATTCCCACGGCATCGGGGAACAGCGCAGGCATCCCGAAGAGCACTGCCCTTAAAAGAGGGCATATGAAACCTATGGCAGCACCGTATGCCGGTCCCAGTATGAATCCCGCAAGTATCACCGGTATGTGCATCGGGGAAAGCATCTTTCCGATCGTAGGTATCTGTCCCGTAACGAACGGAAGCAGCAGTCCTATTGCAAGAAACAGTGCAGCAAGAACGATTTTTTTAGTTTTACTCATTTCCTTCTCCTATCATCTTTCTTATTTCAGTAACCGGTCTTCCCGTCTTTTTTGATATCTCAAGCAGATCGTCGAATTCCGGTTTTGTCTTCTCAACTCCAAAGCCCTTTGAGCTCTTGAACCTTACGGTACCAAGGGCAGTGTCTTTTTCAATTATATCCCTTTTAAGGACGTAACGCTTCTTTTCCGTTTCCCTGATCCCTATGGTCGTGCTGTTCGTGAAGATAGCCCTTACGAGCTCATCCTTTCTGTCATCACTGACGAGCACTGTTATGAGGTTCCCGGGTCTGTTCTTCTTCATATAGACAGGTGTTACGAATACCTCTCTCGCTCCTGCGGTAAAGAGTGCGTCCGTCATGGCCCCTATTTCTTCTCCCGTCATGTCGTCAATATTGAAATCAAGCTCATATATGCTCTCTACCTTATCCTCCTCAGACCCAAGGACCGTCCTAACGGCATTGAGAATGGGGAAATCTTTCGTTCCGAATCCATAGCCGATCTTTTCCGGCACTATGACAGGCATAGGAGAGTACTCGTCTGTAAAGTACTTGACCAGAGCAGCTCCCGTAGGAGTGCAGAGCTCTCCTGATATCTCTTCTCTTGAATAGATCGGAACGCCCTCGAGTATCAGCGCAGTAGCAGGTGCCGGGACCGGAAGTATCCCGTGAGCACATCTCACGGTCCCCTTTCCCACATGTATCGGAGAGGCTATGACCCTGTCAGGGCTGAGTTTCCTCATCAGATAACAGACGGCACATACATCGGCGACCGCGTCCCTGGTCCCAACTTCATGGAAATGGATCTCATCCATCTCCTTTCCGTGGACCTTTCCTTCAGCCTCAGCTATGAGCCTGTATACGTTTATTGCATCTTCCTTCACCTGTTCGGGAAGAGACAGGCTTTCGATCATGCTCCTTATGTCTGAAACATGGGCATGATGATGTCCGTGATGGTGATGGTGTTCCTCTGTATGATCATGATCGTGGTGATGATGCTCCCCGTGTTCATGGCCGTGATCATGATCATGGTGTTCTTCCCCGTGATCGTGATGGTGATGATGTTCTTCCTCTGTGTGATCGTGATCATGGTGATGATGCCCGTCTTCATAAGGCTGTTCCTCTTCACCGTTAAGGATCACTCTCATGTGAGTTCCCGTTATCCCCGATTTCTGTACCGCATCGGCTCTGTATACGGTCTCCGGGATCCCGAAGGAATTGAGTTCAGCAAGCACTTCCTCCCTGTTCTCAAACAGCTCCAGCAGAGCAGCAGTGAGCATATCCCCTGCAGCTCCCATCCCAAGATCCAGATATAATGTCTTCAATTCCCTGACCTCCGAAAAAAAGACATGAAAAATACAATTCCGTATTTCCATGTCTTCGTGACATTTTGATGACGCTTCTGCGCCTGATTATTGTTTATTATATCAGAAAGGATCCTTTTGGAAAAGGTCCGAAGCATGCTGTTACTCAAAGGTTTTTGATATATAATTAATTATGTAGATAAATACTATTAGGGAGGAACAAGATATGTACAACCAGCCCTGGAGACTAGTCCAGAACAGGATAAGAGGCCGTGGTGGCCGTGAGATAGACAAATTCAGAGGCATTTTCCCTCCTGTGGATGACAGATCGGGTTCTGAAGCCTGGATCGGTTCAGTCACCAGAGTGGGCAATCCTCCTGCTGACAAGCCGAATTACGGATGCAGCGAAGTCATTCTTCCGAACGGTGAAAGGAAGTTCCTTTTTGAAGCCATAGAGGAAGCTCCTGAAAAGATCCTCGGAGAAAAGCACATGGCCGTCAACGGAACGGGTCTGGGAATGCTCATCAAATATCTCGATGCATGGTTCCAGTACGGGTTACAGTGTCATCCCACCAGACCATGGGCAAAGAAGATGTGGAACAGCCCTTACGGAAAGGAAGAGAGCTGGTACGTCATCGGTACCAGAGATGACACGAAGGAACCGGCATATATACTCCTCGGCTTCAAGGAAGGCGTCACGAGAGAGGTGTTCGAGGAATACTACCGTAAAGCCGATCTCAAGGCCCTCGAGAATCTCTGTCACAGGATAGAAGTCAAGGTCGGAGAATCATACTTCATAGGCGGAGGCGTACCTCATGCTCTCGGAGAAGGTTGCTTCGTGATCGAGGTACAGGAGCCAAGCGATATCACCCTTGGCGCACTGCCGATGGAAGCAATAGCAAAGGAATGGAACATCAAGTTCCCCGACATGTCCGAAGAGGCTCAGGCTCTCTATGATGAGAGGCTTCTCGGTGCATATGTTTATGACGGCTGCTCTTATGAAGAGAACTTAAGGAGATGGAAATCCCAGAAGAAGATCCTGAGGAGCGGAGACTGGGGAAATGAGACGATAGTCATAGGTCCTGACCACACCACGTATTTCTCATTCACTGAACTCACCGTAAACGGAACAGCACCATTAAGAGATACCGGTTTCCCCCAGGTGGGCATAGTTCTCAAGGGAGAAGGAAAACTCACTTATGAGGGCGGAGAGATGGATATCAAACAGGCTGACGAGATATTCTTCCCTTACGACATAAAGGACCTGAAGGCAGAGGGAGACGTAAAGATCATTCTCTGTCATCCGGAAGGTGTCACATATTAATTGAGAAAGATAATAAAAGAGGAGGCTCAGATCGAGTCTCCTTTCCATATATCCCGTATCCCTACGGCATATCGATATACAGTTTGTTCATGTTCTCCCTCTGGGGGATCACGATGCCAAGTATCCTGTCCCTCGTAATGGGACCGTAGGTATCGCTGTCAAGAGAGATGGCCCTGTTGTCCCCTCTCAGAAAATACTCGTTCTCCTTAAGGGTGTATTCCTGCCCGGTTCGAAGAGTTATGGTGGTTCCGGGCACTCCCGCAAGTCTCTTTATGACGATCTTGTTTGAGCTTAAAGACCTTGCGATCACGACGTCTCCGACCTTTGGTTCTGTAAGCCAGTAGGCAGTCTTATTCAATCCCACTATCTGTCCTTCCTTATACGTCGGAAGCATGGATTCTCCGTCCACGTACATTATGTCCAGCATGAATATCTTTATGAGGATCAGTACTACGATATAAAGTATTGTGAGCCTGTCCCACATCCTGTCCTTATCCTTCTGAAAGATATCTATTTCCATATCATTCTCCATCCGTTCTTATATGAGGAGCCCCTGCATCTGCGAGAGGCTGGCCAGGGAGAGATCCGTATGTGAGACCTCCTCCTCCGTCATGTGCAGCATCAGGGCATCCTTCCATGTCATATGGTACCCTTTAATCATAAACCTCAGCACCTCTCCCATGGAAGAGAGATTCTCGATATTGTTTCTCAGTAAAGAGACAGACCTAAGGGAGGCATCAATGATGTACATCCTTCCCTCAAAAAGATCGAAAAGAAGTGTGCTCACATTATTCGTATCAGTATTGAGGGAGAATCCGTTGATCACTGAATCCTGAAAATACAGCTGTTCATTGGACTGTTCCAGAGGGATCTTCATGAATCCGAAATTGCAGTGTTCCAGCTTTGAGAGCTCCTTGAACGTCTGTTGAGTGAAGGAATTGACTGTGACGAGCACATATCTGTGTCCGAGCTGCTTCATCCTGTCCGGATCTCTGATGTCGATATATTCCGTGGCTCCCTCAGGTGCGTCTACTATATCTCCTGAATGGACTATACTTTCATATCCCTTGAGGTCCCCGTAGTACACGCTTCCCACCTTTCTGAAATCACTGTCGAAGACGACTGCGGAGAGGTCTATGTCTATCCTTTCCTCTCCAAGGTTCTTCCATGCTATGAAGAGTCTGATGACATCGTTCTTTTTCATATCCAGTTCCATATATGAGCCTCTGGTGAGTACGGATATGTTCCCCATGGCATCCTTTGAAATATTGACATTGCTGTCCCTTTCTGATGTGGAGAGGATAAGACTGTCCAGCTTGTCCAGCATTTCTGCATTGTCTGTTATGCCATCCGATCTGAACATGGAAAGGTATTTCTTTAAAGGGTCCTTGTCGGAGCTCACCATATATGAGAGCTTCAGCCCGTTAAGGAGCGTGTCAGCTGCTCTTGAGGCATACAACTGTCTTGCAGCGTCTCCCGTGGCATAGGTCTCCCTGATCTCGACATAGGTCCCCTTTGCATTCACCACTCTTGGTATATCGAACGGATCATCCTTGAGGCCTATGTTCCTTAACCTGACATAGAGCTGTATCAGCACCCTTCTGTTCACGGCGCCTACCCTGCATATCTTTTTCAGCATATCCATGAGAAGAGAGAAAGCCTCCTCATCCTGACTGTTGAGGCTGTTGATCAGTGAAACCAGATTCCTTATGAAATATCCCTGTCCCGTGACTGCCTTCGAACAAAGAGAGATGTATCCCTTTATCGCGGCGATCTTATCCTCTCCCGAGGTGTTCCTTGCCTTCAGAAAGAGATCGTTGAGTTTTCCCGTGAATGTGACATATCCCGTCGAAGAGGAGTTGAACAGAAAAGTCTTAAGCCTTTTAGTCCTCTCGAAGCTGTTCCAGTTGACTTTCTGTGATGTCAGAGTGAAGAACCTCTTCCATGGTTTCTCATATCTCAGAATATCGTCGAGTACGGGATAAGCGTATACGGCTTCGTCATCCCCTATAGTCCCGTATCTCTCGGCAGTCTCTTCTATCAGTGTGTACAGATACCTGAGCTCAGTCCTGCTGAACTTTCTGAACTGTATATGCCTGGAATCCAGTCTTTCTCCTGAAAGATGGGAAATGAGCCTCAGGACGTCAGTGACAGTGGAGAACTTCACCGTGATGTTCCTTTTTATGAGAGCAGGAGCTATATGGATCAGAGTTTCCTTCATCTTTATCTCTGAACTGTCCAGAATGTTCCTTATATCATCCTCATTCAGGACAAACAGCAGGTCCTCAAGGGACTGAAGATCCGACTCTGACAGAGTAACGTTGGAATTCAGAAGCGTCTTCACTTTCCTGCAGAGTCCGGAATACTCGACTATATCGAGCTCTGTCAGATTGGCTCTGTAGGTCTTATACAGTCTCTGGCGGCTCACCTTTTCCACCATGGTATCGCTTTCAGGAACATATCCGAAGAGATAGTGAAGAATGGCGTTGAAATACAGTTCGTCTTCACTCATCCTCATGACTTCTTCCGGGAAGCCCTTATAGAAGACCATGTAGTCCTTTCCCTTGTGGAATCTCTCAAGTACCGAGAAGAATGCCATGAGGTACGGAAAAGTGACTGTCCTGTCCCCTTCCTTCAGTTCCTCTGCAAGGGATCTCGACGGAGTAAAACCGAAACCTTCCAGTTTTTTTATTATCGTAACGAGTTCACTGTCTGTATACTTTACGGGCTTTGCGGTCCTTGCCTTAGGTATATACATCCCCTGGAAGTTCAGAAGAGCAGCCTTCTCGACCCTGAACATGATGTCATTTCCCGGCACTTCGTTTACATCTATCATCTGTCTTTCCTTTTCATGCTATTTTTCTTTTTGCAGACGAGATCCTGCCAAAAGAAAACAGGTGATACCCCTGCCGTAGATGGGAAACTGACGTTGACAAGAACAGAAGTAAGCTTCCCTATTACACGGCAGGAGTACTTTAGCCGTAGGATGAGGTGCAGAATCTCCAAAAAAACAGAAGTATGCCCCTCCAATACACAGCCATAACCATTATACTTGTTCCAAACCTTTTTTCCAATGAACCATACAGGATAGGTCTCTTCCGACCGTTACTCTGTTCCGTTTAAGGTTTATAATATAAATATAGAGAAACACACTTCGATGAAAAGTGTCACGGTCACTTAAAGGTCTTTGGCCTTTTTGATAAAGATTTAGTAATTAGGGAGGATAAGAAATGAGAGTACAGTTTGCAGTAGACTGCATCACACTGGCACAGGGGCTCCATCTCGCGGAGCAGATAAGGGATTACATCGAGATAATCGAGCTCGGAGAGGAATTCATCGCAAGATACGGACATATGGCTATCAGAGAGTTCAAGAACGAGTTCCCTGAGAAGAAGATACTGGCTGATATCAAGATCATGGACTCCGGATATAAGGTGGGTCTTCCCTGCCTCGAAGCAGGAGCTGACATCATAACCGTATGCGCAAGAGCCAAGGAAAAGACCATTGCTGAAACTATAAGGGCATGCAGGGAAACAGGAAAGGAATGCTTCGTAGATCTCGTTGCAGTTCCGGACTACAAGGAAGTCGTGGATATGATCAACAGACTCGAACCTGACTATGTGTGTGCACACCTTTCAGGCGATGACTCAAGAGACGGACAGGCAAAGACCACGGAGAGGCTTGAAGAGATGTTCAAAGAGATCTCCGAGTGCAACTTCAATGCAAAGCTGGTCCTTTCGGGAGCTATCAAGACAGAGAACATC
>JAEEGL012648854.1_pt1 | contig 10291 bp, 11 predicted proteins | sample 9134231 | NCBI WGS metagenome assembly JAEEGL01 (sample SAMN16246548, study PRJNA631951) | gut metagenome | biome: gut microbiome; feature: rumen; material: fiber-attached | host: Bos | place: Iran: Karaj | collected 2018-10
AGGAGACCGGCAAACCTACCGCCGTGCTCACAGGCCCTTCCCATGCGGAAGAGTTTGCGCGGGGCATACCCACGACTATCGTAGTCGCTGCCAAAAGCAGTGAGGATGCTCAGCTCATACAGGATGTCATGTCAAGCTCATCCATCAGGATATACATAAACGATGATATGATAGGCTGCGAGCTCGGCGGCGCATTCAAGAACATAATCGCACTGTGCGCAGGCATAGCGGATGGCATGGGTCTCGGCGACAACACCAAGGCTGCGCTCATGACACGAGGGATATGGGAGATATCCAAGCTCGGCATCGCTGTGGGCGGCAAGGCGGAGACTTTCGCAGGACTTACGGGAATAGGCGACCTTATCGTGACCTGTACCTCTATGCACAGCCGCAACAGACGCGCGGGCATACTCATAGGTCAGGGCGTATCCCCCGAGGAAGCTGTGAAACGTGTAGGCACGGTGGAGGGCTACTTCTGCTGTGAGGCTGCGTACCAGCTTTCGCAGAAGGTGGGAGTATGCATGCCCATCACCGAACAGTGCTATCAGATACTCTACAAGGGCAAATCACCGCAGACCGCTCTCCGCGACCTTATGGCAAGGCCTAAGAGAAGTGAGACCGAGGCTGCATTCTGCGACTGGCAAGTATAATATGAAGAAGAACGATATAACAGAGCTTGAGATAACTGATGTCACCCTTGAAGGGAGCGGCGTAGGCAGGCACGAAGGTATTGCTGTATTCGTGCCCTTTACCGCTGTGGGCGACCGTATTTCATGCAGGATAGTCAAGGTCTGTCGTTCGTACTGCTTCGGCATAATCGAAAAGCTCATTAGCCCCTCTCCGTACCGTACGGACAGGGGCTGTGCTGCTTACGGAAAGTGCGGCGGCTGTACGTTCAGACACATATCCTATGAGGAGGAGGCGCGCCTCAAGCAGCATGCGGTGCGTGAGATGTTCACACGAATAGGCGGCTTCGACCCTGCATCCTACACGGAGGAGGACATCATCGGGGCGGATATGACCGACCGCTGCCGCAACAAGGCGCAATACCCCGTTGCAGTGCATCCCGACGGCACTGCATACTGCGGCTTCTTCGCACAGCGTAGCCACAGGGTGATAGAATGTGAAGACTGCCTTCTGCAGCCGCAGATATTCTCAGATATAGCACAGGCCTGCATCGCACATATCAACAGATACAGGATACCCGTATACGATGAAGTCACGGGCAAGGGCATCGTGCGGCATATATACATAAGGCAGGGCTATCATACCGGAGAGATCATGCTGTGCATAGTGGCGGCGCGCCGCTTTGACATGGAGGCGCTTGCGGCGGAGCTTGCCGCACTGTTCCCCCGTATACGCTCATTTATACTCAATATCAACTCCGACAGGACAAATGTGATCATGGGTGAAAAGTGCATAACCGTCCGCGGCAGCAGCTTTATCGAGGATATCATGTGCGGCAGGCGCATACGTCTCTCTCCCCTGTCATTCTATCAGGTGAACACTGCACAGGCGGAAAGGCTTTACGCTAAGGCGCAGGAATACGTCGAGCCCGCGGGGAAGGATATACTTGACCTGTACTGCGGTGCAGGCACTATAGGACTTTCCATGGAGGGCTTTGCCCGTCTGACAGGTGCGGAGATAGTGCCTCAGGCTGTGGAGAATGCGCACTTCAACGCACAGGCAAATAATATCGCAAATGCCGAATTCTTCTGTGCGGATGCCGGAGAGACTGCAAAGCGCCTTGCAGATGAGGGCAGGCTCCCCGATGTCATCATCACCGACCCGCCGAGAAAGGGCTGCGATGAGCAGACCATCGACGCTATGGTGCAGATGCATCCCGAGCGCATCGTCATGGTATCATGCGATCCATCCACCGCCGCAAGGGACTGCCGCAGGCTTGCCGATAAAGGGTATACTCTGCAGAAGCTATGTACAGTGGATCTGTACCCCGGCACGAAGCACGTTGAGACGGTGTGTCTTCTCGGACGATCAACTTAAAAGGGATATAATATGAAAAAAATGACAACGAAGCAATTTCAGATACTGACGGACATCAACAAGGTATGGGACTTTCTGACGGATATATATGACCGCAAAAACGGGAGCGGGGTCGCTGCGCCTTTCTTTGAACATGCGATACTGGCATCATGGATGGATAATTCCTATTCCTATCTGGACAGATTCTGGTTTGATGGCGACAGGACAGCGGCGTTTGTGTTCTATGAAGCTCCGGCGACGGATATCTATTTCAGCGTGCGCAAAGGGTATGAATATCTGGCAGATGAGCTTATAGAATATGCCGTGACGACCATGCCGAACTGGGATAATGAACAGCAGCTTGTACTTTTCAACGGTCAGGAATATCTTATGGAAGCCGCAAAGAAACACGGATTCAAAAAGGTTTTTGAATATGATGACAGGATATTTGATCTGAGAAATGAATTAAACTATGAGCTGCCCGACGGATATCATTTTGTTGACCCGAAGGATATAGATCCCGTCAAAATAGGAAAACTGTGCTGGTACGGTTTTGACCATGGTGACAAAGGCGAGTTCACAGGCTGGGACAAACAGGATACATCATTTGACTGGACTCCCGAAAAATCCTATAAGGATTGTCTTGGGGATATAATGGCACCTCTCCCGCATTCGACGCATGAATATGACGTTATTATCGCCGATGAGCAGGGAGAGTATGTTTGCTATTCCGGTATGTGGTGGGTGCCTCAGAACAAACTGGCATATATGGAACCTCTTTGCACGGCACCCGAACATAGGCGAAAAGGGCTTGCCGCCGCGGCACTGTCTGTTCACTGCCGCAGGATGAGAGCTCTCGGAGCGACACATATGACAGGCGGCGGCGATCCTTTCTATGAGAAGATAGGATACGGCATGGGCATGCATTGGAGCTTCTGGAAAAGGGAGAAGCAAGATGATCAGAAAAGCTGAACTAACCGTTGCCGAAACTCTTGCATCCTTGGCGATACAGATGTGGACAGAGCATAGCCCGGAGGATATGGCAGAGGAGTTTCGTGAAGTAGTGACAAATGATGTGCGGAAGTTGGCGGATTTATAAAAATTCTTGGTATTGAAAATGACAGCAATGATGATACGCATCAGTTTATTATATCCGAGGGTACTGCTCTGATGATAATGACGGGACAGAAAAGAATAATCAGAACCGGAAAATTTGCCCGGCATTCACGGTCGATGATATTGAAAACGAATACAGAAAAGCGCAGGCGCTTGGAGCAAGGATCATAGAACCGCCGGCAAAACGCCCGTGGGGTGCGGTCAATATGAGCTTCTGCGATCCCGACAATAATGTGATATATTTTAGGCAGTTCCATTAGCAGGTGAAAACTATCATGAATGAAAAGATATTACTGGATATACTGACATCGGGTTTTGGGATAGAATCTCCTTCTTTGGAATTTATAAGAGAAGGCGGTGCCCGTACATATACCGTGACCGGTGAGAATAATTATCTGCTCAAGGTCATAGGCGACGCTTTTTCTGATACGGCAAGACAGTCTGTTTCTATCATGAGATATCTGGAAGGAAACGGGTTCCCGGTACCTGAAACGATACTCACAAAGAGCGGCGAAGCTGTTTTTGAAACAGAAGACGATGGTCAGAAAAAACTGATAGTCCTCATGGGATTTATCGACGGAGATGAGCCGGAGCTCCCAAAATGTGCATCCGAAGTCGGAGGGCTTGTCGGCAGATTCCATCAGTTGATGGAGAAGTACCCCGGGGATGCTGTAACTAAGGGAAAAGAATTCTTCATCGGACGATACTTGGAATTTCTTCGCAAGAAGAATTACCCTCGCATGCCTGAGTATGAAATTTTGGGAGAGCGCCTCTGGGATAAGGTAAAATGCCTTCCCCAAGGCTTGTGCCACGGAGATCTTCACAGAGGAAATCTGCTGCAAAATGCCAGCGGGAATATATATCTTGTGGACTTTGACACCGTTTGCTATGCGCCTTTCATGTTTGATGTCATGGTCATGTGCGATATGACGGATTATTTCAGACTGAATCAGGAAGATATCATACTTACCAAGGAAGTATACCGTAAATTCCTTTCGGGATATTCTGCTTATCATACGCTCAGCCGTGAGGAGATCCTTTCTTTTCCGTACTGGGTCGCGATCAGACATTTTCAGCTTCAGGCAACGATACTTGAGATATACGGCATCGACTGCATAGATGAACGCTTTATAGACGGACAGCTATATTGGCTCAACAAGTGGCAGGATGCAATGGCAGATTTTGCGGAAACTTTGAACTAAAGAGGAACGCGGGCATGAGTATCAAAAGCATTTTTGTGGATTTCTACGGAACTATCGTACATGAAGACGGTGAAGTGATCAAAAAGATCACGGACATCATATGCAAAACCGGAAGAGTGGAAGATCCTTCCGAGGTGGGTGCATTCTGGTGGAAGGATTTTCAGACCATGTTTACGAATTCCTTTGGTGAAGCATTTGAAACACAGAGAGTGCTGGAGGAACGGTCCTTGATACATACACTGGAGCGCTTCGGCTCGGATGCCGATGCAACTGTACTTAGTGATATGATGTTCGCCCATTGGATCAAACCGCCGATCTTTGAAGATTCAAGGGAGTTTTTCGAAAAAAGCCCCTTGCCGGTATATGTGGTGTCTAATATCGACACTTCGGATATCCTGCAGGCGATCGCCTATCATGACCTGCATCCGGCGGGAGTTTTTACTTCCGAGGATGCAAGGAGCTATAAGCCGCGGAAAGAATTATTTGAACTGGCGTTGAAGTCCACCGGTCTGTCGCCGGAGGAAGTGATACATATCGGAGATTCCCTCAGCAGTGATGTGCAGGGTGCGGCAAAGGCCGGGATCAGAGCCCTGTACTTAAATCGCTTTGGAAAGAGCATCCCCGAAGGTGTAGAGAGCATTTCCGGGCTGTCAGAAGCATTTATCGGGATCATCTAAGTGAAAGGGAAATATTTGTATGAAATGGATATTCTTTGATCTCGGGGCGACATTGGTCGATGAGAGCGATGTTTATAAAAGCCGCATTGGATATGCTGTCAGTCAGTCAGGCATAGAGCCTGCTGAGTTTATTAACCGGGTGTATGAGGAAGCAAAGATAAGTCCGACACCTATCAGGGCGGCTGCCAAAGCCTACGGAGTGGTATTGCCGGAATGGGACAGCAGCCTTGAAAAGCTGTATGCGGGAGCTTCTGATATAGTTTCTTACCTGTATGGAAAATACAAGCTTGGGATCATTGCAAACCAATCGCTCGGGACGCAGGAAAGGATCGACAATTGGGGCATAGGAAAGTACTTTGATGTTGTCATGGCTTCCGCAGAAGCAGGATGTGCAAAGCCCGACCCGAAGATCTTTTCCATGGCGCTCGATAAGGCAGGATGCAAGCCAGCAGATGCCGTTATGATCGGTGACCGTCTGGATAATGATATTATCCCTGCCAAGAAGCTGGGAATGGAAACCGTATGGGTGCGTCAAGGCTATGCCGTATATCAGAGCATAGACGACGAGAGCAAGAGACCGGATCATATCGTTGACAGCATAGATGATTTAAGGGAACTTGCGGATATATTCTTTGAAAACGATTGATCTCTATGCCAATGGAGATACGGCTCAACGGATTTCCGTAATGAAACAGAGCGGCCGAAGCACAGGAAATGCCGCATCCGTAAACAATACTACACCTGTATCAAAGGGAGAGAAAGATATGAAAAAGTGGTATGATGAAGAATATGAATTCACCGTGGAGGTTACGGGCTTTCTGCACGGAGACCATACGGAGCGCTATTGCCGCAACGGCGAGGAGATAGGCGACAGATACACCTGCACCTACGGCTGCCCTGTCAATCAGGACGGATACGGTATATGTTCAAAAACTATGATGATGCTCTATCCTCTTATGGAAGCGGTGCGCAGCGGCGGCGACCTTGAAAATCTCGGCGGCGACAGCAGATACTCAAAGACTGTGGTCTGTCCCGACGGCTGTGTGATATTCAAGCTGACAGCAAAGCCTCTTGGCAACGAGAATTTCCATAAAGGCGGCTTCTGGGATTATCCCGACGAGACTTGATACGAATATCGTATGACCATGAACGGGGGGTACTATGGCATCGAGCATCATCCACCTCGCTGTTACAGGCGAACTTATAAAACAGCGGCAGTTCACAGACGTGAACAGGCTAAGATTTGGGGCTGTGCTTCCCGATGCGGGACACGGCAGCAGCCATATGAAGATATATGTTGCGGGAGGTCACAGGAAGACCTACGACCTTGAAGGATTCAGGAGCATATACGGCGGACTGATGAAAAAGGATGATCTGTATCTCGGGTATTATCTCCATCTGATACAGGATCTTGTATACAGGCATTTCGTATATGACAAGCATCACTGGGACCCGCACACACCCGGCAATGTGGAGAAGCTCCACAGGGATTACACCATCGGGAATACATATGTCATCAATAAATACGGTCTTTCAAACGACCTGGCTGTCCCCACGGACTTTGACGCAGAGCCCATAAACCGAATATGCGTATTTGATACCGACGGACTGATGCAGCGCATGGCTGAGTATTTCATCCACGTGCCCGATGATGATATATTCTTCTTCACAAAGGAAATGGCAGACGAGTATATCGCTGAGGCTGTGGACTGCTGCATCCGTGAGCTTGACGCCCTTGACAGTGAAGGCGGCACAGACAGCTATACCGCGGCATGGGAAAATGCTCACCGCTCGCTGCTCGAAAGCACGCTCAATACACGCGATCTCGGCATGTACCGCATTGCAGGTACAAAGCGGTATACAGCCGCAAATGTGATATACAGGAGCGACAGATGCGACACGCTCAGCGCACATGACAAGGAGCTGCTGCTGTCGCGCGGCATAACGACTGTCATTGATCTCAGGAGCACGCAGGAGGCTGAGCAGCAGCCCTCTGCCTTTGCCGCCTATGATGACTTCAACAGCTTCCATTTCCCGATAACGGAGGGTATGGAGCCGCCTGCCAGCCTTGATGAAGTGCCGCTGTCATATATGTCCATCGCGGCGGCGGACTGTATGAAGGATGTATTCGGATGTATCGCCGATGCGCCGGGAGGAGTGCTTTTCCACTGCACCGCAGGCAAGGACAGGACAGGTGTGGTAAGTGCAGTGCTGCTGTCCCTTGCGGGCGTATCCGATGAGGATATCATATATGACTATGCACTCAGCCGCGAGTTCAACAAGGTGCGGCTCGAAGCGTTCCTGCAGAAGCACCCCGAGACAGACAGGGAAATAGTGCTTGCAAATGAGCGCTCTATGGAAAAATTTCTTGAACTGTTCCGTAAAAAGTACGGTACAGCGGAAAGGTATCTGTCTCACACAGGGCTCACCGCCGAAAGGATACGCTCTCTCGGCGCAAAGCTCGGATAGGAGGATATATGGAAATTATCAGAGTGACCATAGCTAAGGACAGCAACACCGTAAAATACATAAAGCTCATACGCGAATTTGAACCCTCGCTCTCTATGGGTGAGATAAAGGCACATATCGAAAACGGCGAGCCCGTGATATCATTCGACATGGATTCCCATGACTGGATACACATGGAGGGCATGACAGAAGAAAAGTGGCAGCTCGGATTCTACAGCTTCCTTGACAAGCTGCGCAAGAGCGGTGCTGTCCTCACGCTTACAGAGGAATACGCCGGTAAGTGCGAAAACATCACGATGGAGCAGCTTGCCGACGAGATACGCAATAACAAGGAACTATGGGATGAGCTTGAGACATATCCCGACTAAACGTGACTATGGGGAGGATATATGCATACTACCATCATATTTGTCAGACACGCACAATCACTTCACCCCTACGGCGATGACCGCACACGTCCGCTGACAGATGAGGGGATGCGTGACCGCAGTATAGTGCTCGATACCCTCAGAGACCGCCATATAGACGCATTCCTTTGCAGCCCCTACAAGCGCAGCATCGACACTATACAGACGACTGCCGACTTCTTCGGGATGGATATAATCACCGATGAGCGTTTCAGGGAAAGAAAGTCGGGCATAAACTCGCATATACACCTGGCGCAGAGGTGGATCGACTTTGACTATGCAGAGAAGGGCGGCGAGACTATGCAGTCCACCCGTGACAGGAACATAGAAGCCCTGAGAGACGTACTGCACAGATATGCGGGCGGCACTGTCGTGATAGGCACACACGGCACGGCGCTCAGCAGCATACTGAGTTACTACGACGATGTCGGGCTTTACGACTTTCTGCGTATCGTGAATCTCATGCCGTATATCATCGAGCTCACCTTTGACGGAGAGGATTATATAGGCAAAAAGGAGCTTGCCTATATAGAGAAGCCATATCTGAAGACCGACTTTTCCGTTATCACGGCCTGCGGCGAATCCTGCGAGGGATGTGAGAAAAAGGCCGACGGCAGATGTCCCGGCTGCATCGCCGCAGACGGATATGTCCCCGAATGGGCAGAGTCGGGCAGATGCAGGATACACGCCTGTACAAGGGCGCACGGTGTGAGCTTCTGCGGGATATGCAGCGAATTCCCGTGCAGCAGGATACCCGAGCTCATTCCGTGGAACAAAAACATAATCACGCATCTGTCATATCTCAGAGATAAATATAACAGGCAGAAGCAAAACTGAATACATAGGGGAATAGATATGTTTGAGACCGAATTTGCACGGACAGAGTACATTGCATCCGATAATGCCGTGCTTCATGTATGGAAGAAGGAAGCGCACCTTGAGGACTACCGTGCGCCCGTGACCGCATCACTTGATCTGCTGCGGGATCATCCGGGCAGCATATTCATAGTCGATGCGCGAAACGGCTTTGAAGACGTGAAGGAAGATGTGGAATGGGGCTTTGACTTCTTTCTGCCCGAGCTCAAAAAGACAGGCTGCAAAATATGGGGCTTCATTCTGCCCGAAGTATCTCACATAGAGGGTGAGATAGACCTGTGGACAAAGGAGATAGAAAAGAATTTCCGCGTGATACGGGCGGTATCATATGAAGAGATACTCTCTCAGTCTCAGGGAGATGCGGAGCTGTGGGATCTGTACGACCGTGACGGCAACAGGACGGGCGAGGTGTTCAGACGCGGCTTCGGCAATTTCAGGGATATCCCCGAGGGGCGGTATCATCTTGGCGTGGATATACTCGTGCGCCATATTGACGGCACATATCTGCTGACCAGACGCAGCGAGGACAAGGATGTATACCCCGGGTACTGGGAGGCAAGCGCAGGCGGTTCTGCAGTTAGCGGTGAAGAGCCGCTTGAAGCGGCAGAGCGCGAGCTTGCGGAGGAGACAGGGCTCACAGCCGACAGGATGGAGCTTGTGGGAGTGCTGTTCAAGGACAGCAGCAGAGCCATGTTCTATACCTATGTGGCGTATGTGAGCTGCGACAAGGACAGCGTAAAGCTGCAGGAGGGCGAGACCACCGCATATAAATGGGTGGACAGAGAGGCCTATCTCAGGCATATGGATTCAGATGAGGCCATCGCATCACAGAGGGCAAGATATTCATCGTATATCGACCGCATAAGAAAGGAATGATCATATGGAGTATTTCAAGAGCGAGCGAATAGCAGACGGATGCTATATGATATCCAATTTGTTCACACCGTCCACACCCGCGCTCTGCTATCTTGTAGAGGGCGATGACTGCGCACTTCTCATAGATACGATAATGGGATTCGGCGACCTTAAAGCGTACTGCGCTTCGCTTACCGACAAGCCCGTCCGCGTGATAAACACCCACGCGCATTTCGACCACTTCGGCGGCAATTTCCACTTTGACTCCTGCATCCTGCATCACAAGGACATCGCCTTCTTCATGGGGCAGCTCGGCTATACCGGGAAGCAGATAGCAGATATAGCAAGGCAGCAGGCGCTCCCCGAATATACAGATCAGATATCCGACGATGATTTCGCGGATGTATCCCCCATAAAGGTATACCCCGTATACGGCGGAGACGTGTTCGACCTTGGCGGCGTGACACTTGAAGTGATAGAGGCGGGCGGCCATACCGCAGGCTCGATAGTGCTGCTCGACCGCAAACACCGCATACTCTTTGCAGGCGATGCGTGCAACGGCAATACTTTGCTCGAATTTGACAACTCCCTTAGCATTGCGGAATATATGGAGACTTTGCTGCGCCTTAAAAAATATCAGTCCGAATTTGACATGATGTACTGCGGACATGAGGTCTTTGACAACAGTATCATAGACGAGGCGATA
>JAEEGL012663436.1_pt1 | contig 10291 bp, 7 predicted proteins | sample 9134231 | NCBI WGS metagenome assembly JAEEGL01 (sample SAMN16246548, study PRJNA631951) | gut metagenome | biome: gut microbiome; feature: rumen; material: fiber-attached | host: Bos | place: Iran: Karaj | collected 2018-10
GCAAAAAGCCTGCTGTCGAAGGAACATTGTTGTAGTAGTAAACATAGAAAAGCATTACAGAAACAATTACACCCCACATAACAGGAACAATACAATAAACATAGAAGGTCTTAGTTGCAGACATTCCGAATACAGTTTTCTTGGTCAGAATTCTTTCATCAATTCCTTCTTCTACAAGACGCGATGCATACTCGTTACAGATTTTACGTGTGTTTGCATAAGCAAGAAGTCTTGCAACATAAGAACCAAGAAGACAGCTTACAAGGCTCACCAGATTCAGGCTGATATTGATGTGGTAGATAAAATGGTAAGCCGCAGCAAGTCCAAAAGAACATACTGCAAAATAAGTAAACGCTTCGTTATGCTTAATTTTTGGAAGGCGGTGCAGATCCAGGAAAAGCTTTGTTCTCTCCTCCTGATTCATTCCTTCTTCTTCCCACTTTTCAACATCGTTAGATGTCTTACCCATAAGAATGCGATTTGTAATGGTAGACAATACAAACTGTGCAAAAAGTACACCGGCAATTACTACAACAATAAGAGGCCAGTGTGTAGAGAACCTCAGGTTCATAATAAAAACTGTATACAAAAGAAGTACAATACCGCAGGCAATATCAGGAAGATGACTTGCCCTTAAAATTTTCTTTTCAAGTGACTGATATTTTTCGTTCTGTCTCATTATTTCACCTCCTTAGACATTGATGCAACTATTGCATCAACTTCGGCCTGAGTATTCTCATCTTCATTGCTATACTCTCCCATGTCTTCCGGCTGGAGATTTTTCAACTTAGTAGAAATGAGACACAGGTTCTGTGCAGAATCGCTGATTTTTTGTGTTGAATTTGAGAAGGTCTCTGCAGCTGCCGCAATCTGTCGCAGGGTTACTACAATCTGCGCAAACGAAGTTGTCTGCTGCTCAATAATTGTCTTAATATCGCTCGAAGCATAGTCCATTGTTTCAGAAGAATTCTTAAGTTCTTCAAAGCGGTCATTCAACTCATTAATAATTTTTGTTCCAGCGAGAATCTTGTTGCTTCCATTCTGAGAAGAAGAAAGAAGATCTTCTGAAGAATGCTGTATTTCAACAATTCGCTTTCGAATCTCATTTGTAGACTGAATTGTATTGTTTGTAAGGCGGCGGATTTCGTTTGCTACAAGTGCAAAGTTTTCACCAATATCACCGGCACTTGAAGCTTCGATTTCTGCATTGAAAGCAATGATGTTTGTCTGGTCTGCAATTCCATTGATGATTCTAACGATATCAGAAATACCATTGATTTTTTCTGTAAGTCTCTTAATACCTTCAACGGTAGTATCATTTGCCGACTGAATTTCATCAAGCTTACTCATGTTCTGCTTTAAGATTTCAAAACCGTCTATGATATTATCAGTTGTCTTTTTCGCAACAATCGAAACCTCACCGATTTTTTCGGCAATGTTTTTAGAAAGGTTATCAGTCTGTTCCATTGCAGAGAGAAGTTCTTTTACACCCGAGTTCTGCTCAAGAGAAGTAACAGCAGTCTCACGGGAAATAACAGAAAGCTCGTTGCTGGATTCTACAACCGACATACTGATTTCCTGACTTTCTTTAAGGATTTTCTGAAGAATGTCTACAACTGTATTAATCAGATACATATTGTACATAAACTCATTGGCAAGACTCGTTGGTGCCTTCTGAACCTTGTGAAGGTTATCACGATTAATACCGCTTAAAAGAACCCTCATGTTGTTTATCGATTTCATCATTCGTTTGAAAAGAATAATAGAAAGGAAATTGTAAGAGCCTGTTGTAACAATTACAATCAAAGCCAGACGAGGGAATACAAACCTTGGAGTCATATAAGCTGCATAAGCGCGCCATGCAAGAATGAATATAAACACTGAAATATAAATAAGAGGCACAAACATCTGAACGGTAACAATCACTGTCGATTTCAATCCGAAGGTATGACGTTTTTCTACTTCTACCTTAGAAATGCCTTTGGCAATAATATCTGCTACATGCTGTGAACAGATTTTTTCACTTGAAATTGTGAGCGTATAAACCGCAGAAATCATGGCTCCTAAATAGAGCATTACTCCCGAAAGCAAAATAGATTCTGAATCAATTTTTATAACATAGAGGAGAAGTAAAACCCAGCCAAAACTACATGCTATATAAATTGTAAAAATTGCCATAGCAAGAAAGCTTGGCAAGCCCATAAGACGTTTTACAAGCTTTGTACGCTCTTTTTCTGTCGTTTCATAACAGTAAAAGGTTTCCAGATCTTCCGAAATAGACTGTGTAATCAACGTAGATGTAATTGAGAATAAAAGAGTATGAAGTAAGATACAAATCAATATTCCAGTTGAAATAGAAAACAAAAGCTTTTGAACAGGTATATCTGCCAGCAAAATACAATACACAATGGTCATAGTCTGAAATACCAGATCCCATGCTAATATACCTTTGAAAATCTGCTTATTAAAGCTTTCACTTGTAACAACAGTTTCCTGCTGCTTAAACTTTTCCTTAAATATCATGCGTCCTCCTCTTAAAACGCCCTAATTTTATTTTGACGTAAGCGCAATTGCGCCATCCCAGTTTTCAGGTTTATTCACTGCAAACTCGTTGCAGCGTTCCAACATCAATTTTGCAGCCTTATCCTCAGGCATAAGCTTAACTGCCTTTTCAAAATAAGGTATTGCAAGACTAAAGGCTCCTTCGTTATAAGACTTAAAGCCCTTTTCATATGCCTGTGTAAAGTCCTGTGGCAGAGCCTTTGCATCTGCACGGTAAATAAATACAGCCTCTTTCTTTCCCTTTACTTTAACGGAATCAAGAAGCAGGAAATTCATAGAAGAGTTTTCTTCTATTTCATCGCGTACTGCCTGAGAAATAACAATTTTGGCTCCGTAAAGTTTGGTAAGTCCTTCCAGGCGCGAAGCAAGGTTTACTGTATCACCAATTACCGTGTAGTTTGTTTTATCGGTACTACCAATCTGACCTACAATAACATCTCCGTAATGAATTCCAATACCAATATCCAGGCTGATTCCCTCAGGGAATTTCAACTGACTACAAGGAATTGAACCGAGCTGCGAATACATTTCTATTGCGGCCTGCACTGCTCTTTTTGCATTATCGTTGTAGCTGATTGGAGCACCAAACAGAACCATGATTGCATCACCGATAAACTTATCTACAGTACCGCCATACTTTTTAACTGTTTCAACCATGCGGGTAAAATACGTATTCAAAAAGTTTACGACGTCTTCCGGCTGATTAATTTCACTTATTGTTGTAAAGCTTCTGATATCGCACATCAAAACTACAACGTTTCGTTTTTCATTATTTCGCTGAAGCTCTGAATCATCGTCGGAAACAATAAAGTCATCAATTACCTGCTCCGGTACAAACTTAGAGAACGCTGCTCTAAGCTTTGATTCCTGCTGTTCAAGCTGATTTCTATAAGCTGATTCCTGAAGTATACTTGCAAGGAACGGCATAATAAAATCAAGTGTAGACTGAACCTTGTAATTGAAAAGCTTTTTTCTTGTAGAAGCCAGATGAAGGGTTCCTATAAATGTATTTCCGCATTTTATTTCGTAACAATAATACGATTCAAATTTTTCTGTTGAAGTTTCATTCGGACCAAAGTCAAAGCTCAGCACTCCATCAGGATTTGCAATCTGAATAAAACGCTTTTCCTCGTAATTGATTTTATGCTTTTTCTTTGCCTTTAATTCAAACTCTGTTTTACAGATGTTCCAGAACTCTTCTATTACAGTAGAATTAAAATGCTCTATTCCGGTTTTGAAAACCTTGGCGTTGTTGGAATCAACAATCAAAGTTATGGCATCATACTCGCAGGCCTTGTAAAGCATTCTGAAGAGATTACCTACAAGATACTCCAGGTCCTTTACATCCTGATACAGATTCATAACCTTTTTTGTCATTGTAAACAGACTGTCGCTCTTGTTAATGGAATTAATCATCCAGGTAGCAAGCTGCTTTTCTGAATCTTCAGATGCTTCTGTTTCTTTCAGTTCACTAAAGGTATCTACGGTAATGTAATCCTGATCAAGCAATTCTTTTACAGCCGAAACAAGCTCATCCAATTTATCTGTAGAAACTGTAATTGCCTTGTTTGCAAGAGCCGCGTTATTCCAGAAATCAAAAATCTTTTCATCTGTCGAAATTACAATAATCGGTACATCGCTTTTTGTTGAACCGGTTTTTAATACATTGCAGAGCTCCATTCCGTCTATTGAGTTTAAGACCTTATTTGTAATCAAAAGCTTTGGAGGCTCTTTAACAAATGCCTTTAAAACCTCAAAACCATCATCAAAAGTGCGAACCTCATATTTCTGTTTTTCGAGAGCGACACAAATCATTTTTGAGAGAATCTTCGAAGCTTCTGCTACGTAAATTAATGGTTTTTCTTTTTTACTCATTAAGCAGCTCCTTTACCTTTGCCGTCAGGTTCTCACGTTCAAAGTCTGATTTTACGATATAACCCTGGGCACCAAGATTCCTTGCCTTTTCCAGTGTGTCACTTTCGAACACAGAAGAAACCATAATAACAGGAATGTCTTTAAGCTCTTCTTTATGACGCATATTATGAAGAAGAACAAAGCCGTCCATTCGAGGCATTTTTACATCGGTTACTACAAGATCAAATGAATGCTGCTTCAGCTTATCAAGAGCATCAATTCCATCAACGGCAGTAGAAACAGTGTAATTTTCTGCTTCAAGAATAATCTTTTCAATGTTACGTGTTGTGTGTGAATCATCAACAACAAGAATCGAATGAATCTTAGGCATTTTGCGTACTTCAAGATTTTTAACATCATAAACATTAACAATCTTAAAGCGGCGGATAATATCCGGAATGTTCAGTACAGGGATAATGCGGTAATTATCATCGAATACAACTCCCTGCAGTGCATTAAAGTTTTTCAGAATTGGAGGAACCGGCTTAATTACGACAGTTCCGTAATGCAGAATCTTATCTACCATTACACCAATCTTTCTGTTCAGATATTCAAGAACTACAACCGAAACTTCGTTTACAGTAGCCGGCTGTTTTTTATTATTCGGATTAATAATATCAAAGTCGAAAATCGGAATCAGGGCATTATGAATATTCAAAACCGGTCCGTGCTGCATCTCAAGGAATTCCGATTTATTAACTGTTACAATTTCCTTGATGTAGTGCGAAAGAATCAGATATGAATTATCAGAAACCGAAACAAACAGACCATCCTGAGTTGCAAGAGATGCCGGGAGAGAAAGCTCAAAATCAGTTCCTTTATTAAGCTCTGTAGAAACCGAGATTTTTCCCTTGAGTTTATCCATTTCGGTACGGACAACATCGAGTCCTATACCGCGTCCAGAGAGCTCTGTAAGCTGATCCTTGGTAGAAAAGCCCGAGCTGAAAATAAACTGTAAAAGTTCTGCTTCATCTGCATTAAGAAGCTCTGCCTCGCGCTCCGGGAAAAGTTTAAGTGCCTTCTGGCGGATTTTTTCGTAGTCAATTCCGCGGCCGTCATCCTTTACGTTTACAAAGATGCGGTTCGAAACCTGGCTTACAGAAACAGAGATTGTACCCTTCTCCGGCTTGCCAAGCTTTTTACGTTCTTCTTTAGTTTCAATTCCGTGGTCAATCGCATTGCGCACCAGGTGAATTAAAATTACCGGGAGCTTTTCAAGAATGAATTTATCGATTGTGATTTCCGACTGCGGAATATCAAACTCAATATTCTTTTCTGCCTTCAAGGCCTCGGCAATAATCGAACGCTTAATTGGGCGCAGAATCATATCGAACGGAAGCATACGCAGAGAGATGATATTTTTCTGGATATCTACACTCTGATTTTCGAGAACCGTAATATTTTCCGAAAGCTCCTGGAAGGCCTGGAACTCTGACATTCCGCTCTTTTTATTTAATTCTTCAATTTCATTTTTGAGCTTGATCTGACGCATTATGAGTTTATCAAGCATCTGTAAAATTGAATCAATCTGAGGAATCTGAACCTTGATGGTTTGTGTATCGTGGAAGAACTCGGCATTTGCATCTACCGGTTTTGCTTCTGCATTTTCCTCTGTATTCTTTTTACGTTTTTTAGAGAAGTCAGAAATAAAGTCAGCATCCTCAAGAGCATTATCAATGTTCTTCAGAATCTCATCATACTGCTCAATTTCACCTGCAGTGTTATTGCCGCTTTCAATTGAGTCGATTGTTGAATGAAGGACTGTGCTTACTCCAAGTAAAAGCTGAATTATCTTATTTGGAATTTCTGTCTGATTGCTCTGAATATTTTTAAAAACTGTTTCGAGATGATTTACAATTTTTTCAATCTGCATATATTCCATCATGCGCGAAGAGCCCTTAAGGGTATGCAGCTGACGTAAAATTTCAGGCAGGTGCTTTGTATTACGTTTTAATTTGGCAGCCTGAATTGCAATATCATCAAGAGAATCGAGTATTTCGCGCGCTTCTGAAATATAGTCTGTAAGGAACAGGTTCTTATCTATATCCATTTACTGTCCTCCTCCGATTGAAAATGTATCGCACAAAGAACTGATGTATGCAGGACTAAAGGAGTCCAGTGCAAAATCATAAGGATTATTATCTCCACAATCAGTAATCAGTTTTTTGCATTTAGAAAAATAAGCATTGGCCTGAGGAATTTTTCCAAGGTCACGCAGTACCATTCCATGATAGAAGAAGGCCGGCCAGAAGTCCTGGGCAATTGCCTCCGTTGACGCAAAGAAGTTTTCTGCAGCTGCTCTGTTATCTGCATGATATTCGATATAGCCCTGCATGAAGAACGAATATTTTTTTGTACCAGTTCCACTGATTGTTAGTGCAAGCTTACGGGCTTTATCAAAATCGCCGTTATGAATTTCGTTGCACATATCTTCGTAAACCTGTCTTACCTTTGCATCAATAACAGACTCGGTAGTTTTTACTTCTGTGTCACTTTCGCGCTTTGAAAGCTGTGCGTGCTTTTGAACTTTATTTTTCTGAACCTCACGCTGAAGCTTTTGATTTTCCTTTTCAATCTGCTTTTTCTTGAGACTCCTGCTTACCGGTGTATGAGCATCTGATTTTTGTACATCAGTGCTCTTAACAAAATAATAAACAGAACCGCTGTTAGTCTTGGTTACATTATACGGCATCATAGACTCATCAAGAGAGCCTATTTCGTTCATTGAATAAAAGAGCATTCCGTTATTCTTGAGTCTGAACGAAATTTTTTCTGCAATATTTTTGCGGGTTGTCTGATCAAAATAAATAAAGACATTACGCATAAAGATAATATCAACACCATCGCTGAACGGAAGAGTAGAAAGCATTCCGCTGTTCAGATTAAACTTAAAAACATGAATGCGGTTAATAAAATCCTTTCTGAACACAAGTTCATTTTCTTCTTTTTTATAATAAGGAGCTAAAAGCGAATGATATTTCTTTCCATCAGGACGGAGTGAATATACCGAATAACGGCCATTCTTAAAATGTGCCAGAGCCTTGTCATCAATATCCGAAGCATAAATTGTCAGGTTTACGTTCATTGAAGCCGCAAGAGCTAGAAGCGAAATTGCTTCTTCTCCGGTAGAACAGCAGCAGCTCCAGATTGAAAGCTCTCTTCCCATGTATTTTGGGAAAACCAGCTGCTTCAGGAAATCAAACTGACTTTCCTCTCTGAAGAAGTAGGTCTCGTTTACAGTTACCTGATTAATAATCGCATCAAAATCAGGGGTATTAGGGACAAGCAGCTTTACATATTCTTCGACTGTAAGTTTACGTACCGCAGCCTGTTTTTCTATATGAGCAACAAGAGAAGGAAGCTGAATATGAGAAACATAAATACCCGAATGCTCAATGATATTTTTCAGAACAGGAGCAATAACAGGATTTGCGTTCATGGCATTAATTGCATTTGTAGCATTCATATCACTCATGCGCGCCCTCCTTTCTCAATCCCTGTTAAACTCCAGAGACGTTCCGGAATCTGCTTAAGCGGAAGTACCTCACACGAACCGCCCAGTTCAAAAGCTGCCTTTGGCATTCCATAAATAACGCTCGAATCCTTATCCTGAGTAATCGTGTATGCACCAAGCTGCTTAAGCTGAAGACATTCCTTTGCTCCGTCGGCACCCATTCCGGTAAGAACAACTGCAATACAATTTTTGCCCAGAACTTTTGCGGCACTTTCAAACATTTTAGAAACCGAAGGACGCAAAAAGTTAACCGGCTCATCATGATTCAAAACAAGATGAAAATCATCTGACACTATACCGCTTGCAGAGCCCTGCATATAAGGCACAAAAGTAACATGATAATCAGATGGGGCAAAATAAACATGCCCCGCAAGAGGCCGGATATTATTTTCTGCAAGATGCACCGGCACTCCAGATTCAGAAGCAAGCCAGTTAATAAGATTTTTATCAAAGAAAGAATCAATGTGCTGGGTAATAATTACAGGAAGCGGAAAGCCGTTACCGATTCCCTTTAAGAAGTCCAGAACCGCGCCAGGGCCTCCGGTAGAAACACCTACCACAACAGCCTTAAAGTGTCTGTCAGAAAAATCCTGTGGAAGCTCCTGCAGAGACTGAGTAACAGTTCCGTCTTCATTTATAGCGGCAATAGAAGTCGGATGCTTTTCAAAAAGCTCGGAGCGCTTCAAATCCAGAATCTGCTGTTCAAGGAAGGAAGCAAACTCTTCTATTTTCTGAGCGGTAAAATTTATAAAATCCGGAAGCTCAAAAAACTTCACAAGATTAGAATTATAAATCGGCTTATCGTCTTTTGAATAAAAAATAATTGAAGGGTATCTTACAAACCGGCAGTACTCAGAAAGCGTACTGTTTCTGTCGGCATCAAAAATTGCCTTGTCAGAAATAATTACATCCGGCTTTAATTTTTCGCAGGAAGCAACCATAGATTCGTACGAAGCTGATTCATATACGCATTCTAGACGTCTTGATTTGAGGATAACTTCTTTTAATACAGAACGGATTATAACTGATGAACCAGCAACAAGAATCTTACTCATATTTCCTCAAGCTCTCCATAGCTCATATAATCTATGGTTTTCTGGACATCAATTAAAATGCGCATTCTGCCCTCTTCAAAAAGACAGGCCATAAAACCTAAGCTTTTAAATTTTTCAAAATACGGATTTGCAAACAATGAAAACTTTTCAAGATCTAAAGAACAGACCTTGCATTCCTGGGTTGTAACTATCGAAGTTTTATTGTCATTATCATCTTTTAATACAATTAAGGTTCTTACGTGAGTAGGACGCGGATACTGACTGAAGCCGATTGCAATTTCATCAAAATCAAAAATTCCGGTGTGCTGCTCCTGCATAAAGGTTACCTGAACATCCTTTACACCGACTGAGGAAAGTACATATTTATTGGGAATCAGAAAATCAATTTTTTGATATGAAATACTGATAAATTTTTCAGGCTGCTTCAATCTCTTTTCCCACTTTTTCAATAATTGCATTTACGTTCATTACAAGAACTTCCTGGCCGTCGATTTTAATAGTTCCGTCATAAAAATCAGTTACATCCTCTTCGGAAAAATAAACGATTTCTTTTTCTGAAGAAGTATAAAAGTCTTTTACATCTGTAATTCTAAGGCAGGTATGACTTTCATCATTCAAAACGACAAAAAGGAAAGAATGCTGAGCTTCTTTACCTTCAAGTACGGCAGGATCAATTACTACATAAGGGTCGCCATAACGGTTTAAAACACCGTTAACATAAGGTGGCACAAATGGAAGTGGAAATACAGTTGCATCGCGCAGGATTTCTTTTACATTTTCTGCTGGAATCGCAAAACACTTTTCTCCGATTGTAAAAATTAACCAGATAGACTTTTTTTCTTTTTGTTTTGCTTCTGATTTGGTTGACTTAACGTTTTTTATTAATGACAAAAACTCTTCTTCCATAATGTTACTATTATACAGTACAAAATATGAAATCGGCAAGTAAAAAAAAGGGCCGCGCCGTGAAGCGTGACCCTTTTTTTCTGTTAGAACTCTGGTAGCTCTCTACTAGAACTCTACCTTTTTAAGGTGCCAGATATCTCTTACATAATCTTCGATTGTGCGGTCAGAAGAGAACTTGCCGGCGTTGGCAATGTTCTTAAGTGCCATCTTTGCCCAGCCCTTCTTATCCTGATATGCCTCAGCAATGCGCTCGCGGGCCTTGCAGTAAGAATCGAAGTCTGCCAGAACGTAGTAAACATCCGGGCGCTGACCTTCTACACCGTAAATCAAAGAGTCATGA
>JAEEGL013033203.1_pt1 | contig 10291 bp, 7 predicted proteins | sample 9134231 | NCBI WGS metagenome assembly JAEEGL01 (sample SAMN16246548, study PRJNA631951) | gut metagenome | biome: gut microbiome; feature: rumen; material: fiber-attached | host: Bos | place: Iran: Karaj | collected 2018-10
TCCATGACCGGGCCGATCTTCCGGTTGGGATGGACGCCCACCGCCGCGCCGGTAGCCCGCCGTGCCAGCGAGCAGGCGGCCGCGCCGCAGTGCCAGAAGGTGACGGTGTTTTCCCTCTCGTCCAGAGAGACCGGATCACCGAAAAAGACCGGCTCTCCGCTGAGGAACATGCCGATCCACATGCTCAGCGCGCCGTAAACGTCCGCCTCGCAGGCGGCGGCCACGCCGTCGTCGTTCAGCAGTCTCAGCACGGTGCAGACCGGCGTGCCGTAGGCGGTGAAAAAGTCCGGCCAGCAGCGGGAGGCAAGGGCGCCCACGCCCCGCTCCCGGACGTACTCGCTGTAGGCTTTGTAGAGCCGTGCGTGGTCCAGCCGGTTCTTTTCCGGGGTGGCGTCCAGCCCGCAGGTAGCGCAGGCGGTCGGCAAGGTGCAGCACGGCAGCGCCTGGTGGTTCAACGACCACAAGACGGGCATGATCGACCAGCTCACCACGCTGGCGGCGGACGGGTATCTGGCGGGTTCCGTCGGCATGCTGACCGACTCCCGCAGCTTCCTCAGCTACGCACGGCACGAGTATTTCCGCCGTATCCTCTGCGAGCTGCTGGGCTCCTGGGTGGAAAACGGCGAATTTCCCCCGGACGAGAAGGCGCTCCGCACGATCACAGAGGGCGTCTGCTTCAGGAACGCCGAGCGCTTTTTCCATCTGTCCGTATAAATGCCGCGGCGGCGGGGCGTCAGCCCGCCGCCGCGGCATTTCCCGGCTTGCAATGCCGAACGGGCCATAGTATAATAAAATGTGTTTTTATCCGCTTTACGCGAAATGGCAGAGAAAAGCGTTGGAAGGAAAAGCCGGAAAGGAAGGCGGCGGTTCGTCCTGCGGGCCCCGGACTGAGGGTCCGCAGGACGTCGGCTATTCGCCCCGGTTGAAAGAGGAGGCGGTCTGATGGACCGGCAGATGAAAATCACGATCGGGATATGCGCCTATAATACGGAGCAGTACATCGAGCAGTGTCTGCGCAGCGCCATGGACCAGACGTATGAAAACCTGGAGATCATCGTCATAGACGACGGATCCACAGACGGCACGGGCCCGTATCTGGATCAGATCTCCGATCCGAGAGTGCGCGTCATCCATAAGCAGAACGAAGGACACGCGGCCGGAAGAGAACAGATCGTGCATATGATGACGGGCGAAGCCGTCTACTGGCTGGATTCCGACGATTATCTTCTGCCGGAGGCGGTCGCCGGCAGCGCCGCGCTGATGACCGGTCTGGACGCCGACATCGTCAAGACCGTGGTCTTCCGGCGGGAAAGCGATCTGTGCGGCGTATACTCCCGGGAAGAGTATTTGAGGCTCCTGCTCCGGACCTCCCGGGGGCATAACGTGATCGGGACTCTTTTCAAAAGGAAGCTGTATGACGGCGTCCACCACAATATCGGTTTCACGTCCGAGGATTTCTTCATTTTTCCGCGGCTGGTCGAAAACGCGGACAGGATCGTTTTGGAAAACAGCGGCAATTACTGCTACCGGGATCTGCGGCCCGGCGGCATCACCGCGGAGGGCAGAAAGTCTTTCCGGGGTTTCTACCCGCGGACGGTGCACCGGTACGACCGGTACGAGAGATATAAAAAAGCATATCCGGAGGAATGCGAAAAGACCCTGACGCAGCTGACGCATTTTGCGTGCATGGCCTGCCTCTTCGCCGGGGGCGATCCGCGTGTCGCGGAATGCCGGGACATCCTGGCGCGCGAGGAAAAGGAGATCCTGGCCTCGAAGGCCGTCAGCCCGTATAAAAAATGGCTGACGGAGGAGATCCTTCACTCGGGGAAGGCCCTTCCGGCGATCAGGCTGTTTCAAAAAACGCTGCTGAACGCGAAGATCCTCGCCGGCGACGTGCTCAGGGGCCGCACGCTGCAGAGTGTCCGTTACAGGCTCGGCGAGCGGAAGAAAGACGAAAACAGCCGTTGATTCGACGGAGCCTGTACAGACGCCCGCCGCCAGACAAGCAGGAGGAGCATCTCCGTCCATGAAGATACAACGAACCAAAAACGCCGCGAACAATATCGCCTTCAGCGGGCTTCTGCGGCTGACCACCACGCTCGTCCCCTTCCTCATCCGCTCGGTCATCCTGCGCTGGCTGGGCCCGGAGTATCTGGGACTGAACGGCCTGTTCCGCTCCATCCTCGAGTTTCTCAACCTGGCGGAGCTGGGCGTCGGCAGCGCCATGGTCTTCAGCATGTATCGGCCCATCGCCGAGGACGACGGCGAGACGATCTGCGCCCTGCTGGGGCTGTACCGCCGCTTCTGCCGGATCATCGGCCTGTTCATCGCGGCCGTCGGCCTGTGCCTCACCCCGTTTCTGCCCGTGCTCGTCAAGGGCAGCGTGCCGGCCGGCGCGGACCTGCGCATCCTGTATTTCATGAACCTGGGCAGCACGGTGCTGACCTACTGGTGCTTTGCCTACAAGGGCTGCCTGCTGACGGCGCATCAGCGCGTGGACGTTGCAAGCCGGATCCGGCTTGCCGTCTGTCTGGTCGAATACGCGCTGAAGATCGCCGTGCTCATCCTCCTGCGCAGCTATTATCTGTATCTGCTCATCCAGCTGCTGGCGCAGACAGCGACCAACGTCGTCACGGCGCTCCGCGTCGGAAAGCTCTTCCCCGGGTACGTGCCGCGGGGGACGCTGCCGAAGGAGCAGCTTCGGGACATTACGCGGCGGGTACGCGATTACTTCACCTCCAGGTTCTCTCACGTGATCTCGGAATCGGCGGATACGCTGGTCATTTCCTCTTTCCTCGGTCTTTCCGCACTGGCGGTCTATCAAAACTATTTCTTCGTCATCGTCGCTCTGCGCGGTTTTCTGAACGTGGTGACCAACGCGTGCATCGCCGGCATCGGCAACAGCCTCGTCACGGAGAGCGGGGAGAAGAACTACCGCGATCTGCGCCGCTTCAGTCTGCTCTTCGGCTGGCTGATGGGCGTGAGCGCCGCCATGCTGCTGTGCCTGTATCAGCCCTTCATGGAGCTTTGGATGGGAAGGGCGTTCATGCTCCCGGAAAACTGCGTCGTCTGCTTTGCGGTCTATTACTACAGCCTCGGCATGAACAAGCTCATCAACACGTTCAAGGACGCGGCCGGCATCTGGCATCGGGACCGGTTCCGGCCCCTGACCGCCGCGCTGGTCAATCTGACGCTGAATCTGGCGACGGTACGCGCGCTGGGTCTGTACGGCGTGCTGCTGTCCACGGTGATCTCCATCGTGCTCGTTCAGGTCCCCTGGCTGCTGCACAACCTGTTCAGCGAGGTCTTCCCCCGGGAGCATCTCCGGGAATACACGCGGCAGTTCGCCTTTCTTGTCCTTCTGGCCATCGCCTCCTGCGCGGTCTCACGGCTGATCTGCTCCTGCTTCCGCGTCGATCCCTGGCCGGCGCTGCTGCTCAACGGCGCCGTCAGCTTCCTGTGTCCGAACCTTCTGTTCTTCCTGTGCTACGGGCGCGACAGGCTGCTGCTGGACACCGTCGGGCAGGTGCGGCGGGCGCTTCGTCCCGGCCGCGGCGGCAGGTCCTGACGGCCGGTGCCCTCTCCCGCATTTCTCAAAACCGCATCAGAAAAGGAGCTGTGAAAAATGAGACCCTTTGAAACGAACGACTATAAGATCTTCGAGCTGTTCAACAGCCGGTGGGGGCTGGTGACCGCCGGGGATGCGTCCCGCTACAACACCTGCACGATCTCCTGGGGCAGCCTCGGCACCCTCTGGGGAAGGTCCGTCGCCACCGTGTATATCAATCCGGATCGCTACACCTGGGAGTTTTTGAAGGACAGCGACACCTTTACGGTGTCCTTCTACCCGCCGGAGTACCGCGATGCGCTGGGCTATCTCGGCTCCCATTCGGGCCGGGACGGGGACAAGGTGAGCGCCGCGGGGCTGACCCCCAGACCGATGGACGGGGCCGTCACCTTTGCGGAGGCGGAGCTGACCTTCCTCTGCCGCAAGCTCTACCAGGGCGAGTTCCACCGGGAGGGTCTGGCCGACGAGATCGATCGCGGCGTCTACGGAAACTGGCGTCCCCACTGGATGTTCGTCGGCGAGATCATCGGCTGCGAAGCCGTCGGCCGTCCGGACGAATGATCGGAAAAGAAGCGTTTGCGGAGGGATCGAATATGCTGAACATCAAAAAGACCGTTGAAAACGACAGGGCCATTGTCGCGCTGGCCGGGCGGCTGGACACCGCCGCCGCGCCGGAGCTGGACTCGGAGCTGAAGGACATGCTCCCCGATCTGACCGCGCTGACGCTGGACATGAAGGAGCTGGACTACGTCTCCTCGGCCGGGCTGCGGGTGCTGCTCTCGGCGTACAAGGTCATGAGCCGGCAGGGTGAACTGAAGCTGAAAAACGTGAACGAGGTCATCATGGAGATCTTTGAGGTCACGGGCTTCTCCGACATTTTTACGATCGAATGAAGATCATCGGAAAATTCAAGATCGGCGGCCTGCAGCAGAAGATCTTCAGTCTGATGCTGTTCTTCATCATCGCGCTGATCGGCGTCTACGCCGCCGTCGCCGTGTATCAGCAGCGCAATCTCGCCGGTGTGGTGCAGGAAGCCGGCGCCCGGCAGCAGAGCTCCATCGAGGCCGTCTCGGAGGAGACGATGGAGGCCGTGCTGAATTCGTCCCTGACCCGTACCACGGCGCTGCAGGCGTATATCGCCAACGAGCTGTTCTCGGAGGTGCGGGGCGACGTGCAGACGCTGCAGGCCTTCGCCGGGGAGCTCTTTGCCCACGCGGAGAGCTTCTCCCCCCGGGAGATCGTCCCGGCCCCGGCCGCCGACGGCCAGCCCGCGGTCCAGTTCATCCACGAGGAGGGCGTGGACCCCGCGGACTCGGAGCTGCTGGGTCTTGCGGCGAACATGAGCGATATCATGCAGGCCATGTACGAATCCTCCGGCAAGATCAGCAGCATCTTCGTGGGTACGGCGGACGGGAACATGATCCTCGTCAACGACCGGCCGGACACCTTTCTCGCGGAGGACGGCTCCACTCTCACGCTGGATATCCGCCACCGGCCCTGGTATACCCGGGCGGCGGAAGCCGGAGAGCTGGTCTTCACCGGCGTGGAGCTGGACGCCTATACGGACGTCCCCATGCTGGAATGCGCCGCGCCGGTCTACCGCGGCGGGGAGCTGGCGGCGGTGGTGAGCGCGGATATCTGGCTGACCTCCATCAGCGACTACGTGGAGAGCCGGTCCTCCGAGGACAGCTTCGTGTGCGTGGTCAACGAAAACGGACACATGCTCTTCTCCCCCATGAAGGAGGGCGCCTTCCGGGTCGGTCTCTCCACTGCCGCGGCGGATCTGCGCCAGAGCGAGAACCCGGCTCTGGCCGCCTTCGTCACCCGGGCGCTGCAGGAAAACACCGGTCTCGTCCTGGTGGCCGTGGACGGAAAAGAGTATTACATGTGCGGCGTGCCGCTGGAAACGCTGGGCTGGGCGGTCCTGTCCGTGGTGGACAGGGATCTGACCCGCCAGCCCACGGAGCTCATGCTGGCCCGGTACGAGGAGATCAACGACGACGCTCAGGCCGCCTACGCGCGGGGCTCGGAGAATTCCCGCAGGACCGTTCTGGTCATGACGATCGCGATCCTGGTCCTGGCGACCGCCGCGGCGCTGATCCTGGCGGCCCGGGTGGTCAGGCCCCTGGAACGCATGACGAAGCGCATCAACGACCTGAGCGGCAGCGACCAGGCCTTTGAAATGGCTGGCGTTTACCGGACCGGGGACGAGATCGAGGTCCTGGCCGAGTCCTTTGCCTCCCTGTCCAGGCGGACGAAAAACTACATCGACCAGATCACCCGGATCACGGCGGAAAAGGAGCGCATCGGCGCTGAGCTGGCCCTGGCCACACGCATCCAGGCGGATATGCTCCCGGGCATCTTCCCCGCCTTCCCGGAGCGCAGCGAGTTCGACGTTTACGCCTCCATGGACCCGGCGAAGGAGGTCGGCGGCGACTTCTATGACTTCTTCCTGATCGACGAGGACCACCTGGGCATGGTGATCGCGGACGTGTCGGGCAAGGGCGTGCCCGCGGCGCTGTTTATGATGGCCAGCAAGATCATCCTGGCCAACAACGCCATGATGGGCAAGTCCCCCGCCCAGATCCTCAACGACGCCAACGCGGCGATCTGCTCGAACAACCGGGAGGAAATGTTCGTCACGGTCTGGCTGGGGATCCTGGAGATCTCCACCGGCAGGCTGACCGCGGCCAACGCCGGCCACGAGTACCCGGCGATCCGGCACTCGGGCAGCGACTTCGAGCTGTACAGGGACAGGCACGGCCTGGTGATCGGCGCCATGGACACGGCCCGCTACAGACAGTACGAGCTGCAGCTGCAGCCCGGCGACCGCCTGTTCGTCTACACCGACGGCGTGCCCGAGGCGACGGACGCCGACAACCAACTCTTCGGCACGGAGCGGATGCTCGCCGCGCTGAACGAAGACCCGTCCGGCAGCCCCCAGCAGCTGCTCCAGGCCGTCCGCCGGGCGGTGGACGGCTTCGTCCGGGACGCGGAGCAGTTCGACGATCTGACCATGCTCTGTCTGGAGTACCGGGGCCCCGCCGCCGCAGACGGCGAAGCGCCCTGACACCGCAAAACGAATAAACGCCGCGGACGGGAGAGTCTCTCTTCCCCCGCGGCGTGATATAATCCACAGCAAAGGCGGTTTTGTTCCCGCGCGGAGAGCGCCGCGGGGATCGCGTTCCCGTTCCGGAAAGCCAGCGAGGAGGCGCGTTGCATGGACGCACAGAAAAGCAATACACGCATGATCCGGTCTCTTCTGTTCCGTCTGCTGCCGTATCAGGTGCTGCTGGCGGCGGTAGGCGCCGTGAGCGGGCTCGTTTCCAGCTATTTTGCCGCAAGCTGCGTGGGCGTCAGCGCCATGAGCGCCGTCGGCCTGTACAACCCGCTGAACCTGCTGCTGCAGGCCATCGGCACGATGCTGGTGGGCGGCGCGGTCATCCTGTGCGGGAAATACATGGGGCAGAACCGGCAGGACAGGTTCCGCAACGCCTTTTCCCTGGACTTGACGCTGGCCGCCGTCGTCTCTCTCGCCTTCACCGCGCTGTTTCTCCTGCTGGGCGCCCTTGACCTGACGGGCTTTCTGACCCGGGACGGGGCGGTCCGCCCGCTGTTCAACCGCTATCTGCTGGGCCAGGCCATCGGCGTGTTCCCGATGATCCTGGGCAGCCAGCTGGCGGCCTTTCTGTCGCTGGAAAACCGGGGCGGCCGCACCGTCGCCGCCACGCTGATCTACATCGCCGTGAACCTTGTGCTGAACGTCCTGTTCGTCCGACTCCTGCGCTGGGAGGCCTTCGGTCTCGCCCTTGCCTCCTCCCTGGGCCTGTGGGCTTTTCTGCTGACCCAGGCGCAGTATTTCCTGTCGGGCAGGTCCCATCTTCACGCCTCGTTCAAGGGGCTGGACTGGTCGGAGAGCCGGGACATTCTCCGGATCGGGCTCCCCGGCGCGGCGGGGACGGGCTATCAGACCGTCCGCGGCCTGATCGTGAACTGGCTGCTGGGCGCCTTCGTGGGCAGCGCGGGCATCTCTGCCCTGGCCGCCGCGAACAATCTGCTGGGTCTTGTCTGGGCGATCCCCACCGGGATGCTGGCGGTCTCCCGCATGATGATCAGCGTCAGCGTGGGCGAAGAGGACCGGCAGAGCCTGACGGACGTGCTGCGCGTCGCGTTCCGCTCCTTCGTCCCGCTGATGTTCGCCGTCGCCGGAGCGCTCATCCTCTGCGCCGTGCCGCTCACGCGCCTGCTGTTCCGCGATCCGGCCGAGCCGGTATACCGCATGACGGTCATGGGCATGCGCCTTCTTCCGCTGTGCATGCCGCTGGCGATCGTCTGCACCCATCTCACCTGCTACGCCCAGGTGAGCGGCCGCAGCGGTCTGGTCCATGTGAGCTCCCTGCTCGACGGGGTGGTGTGCGTGGCTCTCTTTACCGCGGTGCTGATCCCCGCTCTGGGCATGAGCGCCGTGTATCTTGCCAACATACTCAACGGCCTCGCCGTGCCGCTGCTCTTCGTCGCCTTTGCCTGGCGGAAAGCCGGGCGCTTTCCCCGCAGCATGGAAGAGCTTCTGGCGGTGCCGGAGAGCTTCGGAGCCGCGGCGGACGAGCGCATGGACCTGACGGTACGCAGCATGGAGGACGTGGTCAGCGTCTCCCGGCGGGTACAGGGCTTCTGTCTGGATCGGGGCGTCGACGCCCGCCGCGCCTATCTGGCGGGACTGGCCATGGAGGAAATGGCGGGCAATATCGTCAGCCACGGCTTCAGCAAGGACAGAAAGCGCCACAGCGTGGACGTGCGCGTAGTCCGCAAGGACGATTCGGTGATCCTGCGGATCAAGGACGACTGCGTCCCCTTCGATCCGGGCGAGCGGCAGAAGCTCGCCGAGGGGGACGATATCACCAAAAATATCGGGATCCGCATGGTGTTCAAAACGGCGAAGGACGTCCGCTATCAGAACATCCTGGGCATGAACGTGCTGACCGTCCGGATCTGAACGGGAACGCAAACAGCAGGCGCATCGGCCTTCCGGCCGATGCGCCTGCTGTTTTCCGTATTACATGGAGCGGTACTTCTGGAGCGTATCCAACAGCCACTGGCCCGTAGCGCTGAAATCGTCTCTCTCAAAGCCGCTGTATTTGTGGACGTTGGACCGGATCGCCGAGCAGGCCTCGGGCGCCTTGGAAAAGGACCACATACAGTAGGAGATGTTTTCTCTCTCCAGCAGATCGATCCAGAGGTCGGCGCTTTCCAGATCCCTGGGCAGTCCGCCGCTGGAGGCGGTAACGCCGAATTCCGTGACAAACACGGGGAGTCCCTGCCGGCTCACGGTCTCCGCCATATCCCGCACGTCCTGTCCGTGGGTAGCGGAATAAAAGTGCAGCGTGTACATCACGTTATCCCAGCTCAGCGGATCGGCCGCGACGCTGTACAGGTCCTTTGACCAGTCGGGATTGCCGACGATGATCAGCGCGTCGGGGTCCCGCTCCCGGATGACGGGAATGACCTTCTCGGCATACGCCTTGACGCACGGCCAGTCGACGCCGTTCGGCTCGTTGCAGATCTCATACAGGACGTTGTCGTAGTCTTTGTATTTTTCCGCCATTTCCGCAAAGAAGAGCAAGGCTTCGTCGATATAGCGGTTGGGATCGCCGTCGCTGAGGATATGCCAGTCGATCAGTGCGTACATGTCGTGCGCCCGGGCGAGCTCGACGCCTCTGGCGATATCGTCCCTGTGCCGCTCTTTGTCCCCGTTGGTGCAGTAGCCGACCACGCCCACCCCGTAGGTGTACATGGCAAAGCGGAAAAGATTGACCCCGACTTCCTCGGACAGCTCGGCGAACAGCTTGTCGTTGATCAGATCCTCGGCGGTGATCAGTCCGTTGGAGCTGACGCCCCGGAGCATCACGGGCTCTCCGCTCTCGGAGCAGAGCTTTCCGTTCAGCACCCGAAGGCGGCCGCAGGAGGACGGTCTCGCCCTGCCGTCGTCGACCACGGGCTCCGCCGGGACTTCGGCGCTCTCTCCGGCAGGCTGCGCCGCGCCGTCGGGCTCCCCGGCCTCCGCCGGAGCGGCAGACGCGTCAGGCGCCGCCGGAGCGGCGGGGGAAGCGGCGCACCCGGTGAGAGCGGACAGCAGAAGCACGGCCGCCAGGAGAAAAGACAGAGTTCTTTTCATAGTGATCTCTCCTTCCATCCCGCCTGCGCGGGGGTCAGTGCATCGCGGATCGGCAGACTTCAGGCGGCTCAGCCCATGCGGACGACGACGGAGACCCGGCTCCCGGGCGCCTGAACGGGCAGGATATTTCCCTCCACCGCTTTCCCGTTAAGCGTAACGGAGCGGACGCCTTTTTCCGCGCCGTCGGGGTTTTCCACCGTGACGTCGTACACCGCGCCCCGATACCGGCGGCTGACGGTGAAGCCCTTTACGGACGCGGGGATGCAGGGATCGATCTGCAGCCCGTCCAGCGTCGGCTTCACCCCCAGGATCGCCTGGGAAACGCTCAGAAACGTCCAGGCTGCGGTGCCGGTGAGCCAGCTGTTCTTGGCCTCGCCGAAGCCGGGGGCGTCCTTCCCGGCGATCATCTGGCTGTATACGTAGGGCTCGGTCCGGTGGATCTCGCTGATATCCTCGATATAGGCCGGGGCGGTGCGGCGGTAGACTTCAAAGGCCCGGTCTCCGTGGCCCAGCTCCGCCTCGGCGCAGACGATCCAGGGGTTGTTGTGGCA
>JAEEGL013703196.1_pt1 | contig 10291 bp, 6 predicted proteins | sample 9134231 | NCBI WGS metagenome assembly JAEEGL01 (sample SAMN16246548, study PRJNA631951) | gut metagenome | biome: gut microbiome; feature: rumen; material: fiber-attached | host: Bos | place: Iran: Karaj | collected 2018-10
GTACGATGAAAGGCTTGCACTCGTCATGTGCCACCTCAAAGTAGGCTTCGCCAACAAGTTCTACATCACGGCTGTTTCCTGTGAAGCGTGAAGGGAACGTAAGCTTGCTGTCAGAATTAAGATGAACCTTTGTACCATCAAGGAGAGTAAGCTTGTACTCACCCCCCCTTGGCACACAGATGCTCGTCATCTCCACATTGTCAGTACCCTCTATCACGACTTCGCCATTGGTTACAGAAGCGTTTATTCCTGCCTTATGTATATTGACACTTGTCGAATCAAGTGGTATCACCTCTCCACTACTTGTCTCTATATAAGCAATGGACGTTCCTGGCATGGAGCTGGCTATTAGCTCATCATCAGTATTCCCGCTTGTAAAGATGACCGATGTGGCAATGATTACAGGAATGAGTATCGATGCTGCAACTGCTATTGGCTTGCGATATGATCTGAACCATGTGGTTACACTCTCATTCTTTCGTGTCACATCGTGGTCAGTGTTTATTTGCATACCAATCCTCTTGGAGAATCGTTCAAATGCAACATCTGTGTCGAGACTGTCGTACACCTTGCGTTTGTGTTGATAGTCTCCCTTTTTATATAATGTCCTTATTATATTGTTTATGTCCATATTTATTCTGTTTTGTCCATTCATATAACAACTGAAATGTCAAAAGTGGGTACAAGAATTTAAGAAAAATTCAATTTTTCTTTCAAAAAATCTTCATTCCATCCCTTTTACCCATCATTTTGTAACGATTCGTTGTTCGTAGGTTCTACGAACGCACGGCTATTGAGAGGAGACCGCTTTGCGGTCCTATTGATAGGCGTGCGTTTGCAATCTTATTGACAGGTGACCGCTTTGCGGTCATTGTTACACAGTTATTGTGAAACCTCTTATTTATACTTGCTATTACTACTTTCTCATTCCTCATTCCTCATTCCTAACTCCTCATTAAAATTAAACTTTTTGTGCTTGTTTATGCGTATAATTGAAAGGAATGTTGTAACTTTGTGGCTGAAAAAATGTTAAAGCTGTTTTGAACCCAAAAATGATAAGCATTACTGATATAATTGTTTCGGTGTGTACGGCATGTGAAAGGGCTGTACAGGGTGCTTGTCGTCTTTGCGATGCTGGGGCGAGAGGTAAATCGCTGATAATCCCCCCCAGAATCATTGTAAATACGGATTCAATGGGTGCGCCTTCATGGGCGGCTACGTTATAGGGTACGTTTCTATGTAGATAGAGACGTGCCTTTTTGCGTTATTAAATCCCATGGACGAAACGACAATAACAACTGATATTCTAACATAATATTAAATAATAAAAACAATGTTTCTCAAAATTAAGGAATTGACTGTGTCGTCTGCCTGCTGGCTTGGTGATGCAGCGAGAAAGTCGGCAGCTGCACTGCTGCTGATGGTGTTTGTCATGACTGCCCAGTCGGCAATGGCAGAGAAGGTGATGTATGTCATCGCTGAAGAAACCGGTGGTACAATCTCTGTGACTCAGAGAGATGCCAATGGTAGTATTAGCGATCTTGATGTCAAACAAGTGAAGCTTACGTTCTACTACGGTGAGCGTCCGACAGACATCCCTGAAGGTAAGGATGTGTGGAGCAAGCGTACTACGAGTATTGGCGGTCGTTGCATCTTTGATGTCCCTACCACTGCTGATTATCCAGCATGGTATGTAAGTAGTATAAGTAAGGATGTGGCAGAAAGGCATGAGGCTGTTTGGAATGTGAATTTTGACGATAGTTTCGCCTCTGCACGTCCAACGACTACTGCTTACTGGTTCTTTGGTCTGAACAATGCAGGATTCAGTGATCTCGATGAACTGAACACAAGCAGTGTGAAAAACATGAAATATATGTTTGCATACTGTAAAAACACTATATTGGGAGGCATAGAAAACTGGGATGTGTCAAATGTTACCAATATGAGTTATATGTTTGACATGTGTACTGGTATAAAAAAACTGGATTTAAGTGGTTGGAAAGTGTCAAAGGTAACAAACATGAGTAGTATGTTCCGTGAATGTACAGGACTTCAGACACTGAATCTCCTGGGATGGAATGTCACAATGCTTTCTAATACAAGCTATATGTTTAGTGGCTGCTCAAGCCTTAAGACAATCTTCTGTAATGGAAACTGGAACAAGAGTACGCTGAAGACATCAACTGCTATGTTTAGTGGATGTACCAGCCTTCCTGGATTCAAAAAGACTTTTTCTACAAAAATAAAAGCACGTCCTTATCCTGATGGCTATTTCACTGCATTCCTGACTTACAACAAAGACGGTTACTACGAGGTAAACAGCGAAGAGGACCTTAACCTGTTGGGAGAGTATTCACATATTTCCACATGTGACGGTATGACATTCAAACTGACAAGAGACCTCGATTTTACGGATGCCCAGAAGAATAATGGTGCTAACTTTACACATATTGGTGTTTTTCAAGACAAGGTCTATGGTACAAAAAACTTTTGTGGAAACTTTGACGGTCAGGGACATTCTATCAAGGGATTGTATCTTTCTCGTAATGGTCTGTTAGGTTTGTTTTTCGATGTGGATGGTAATGCATGCCTGGAGAATATCGTCCTTATAGACCCACAATTTTATACAAAAAATGAAAATAGTAAAGCGTGTGGATGTATAGTTGGTGGTATGCAAAGTGAAACAACCGTTGTCCGTAACTGCACAGTGTTTGGAGGCTCAATATCTGGAGGACGTTATGGGGCAGCTATTGCAGGTGTGGCTAAAGGCACTATTGACGGCTGTGCAGTGATAGGTACGGAGGTTGATGGCTTAATAAAGAAATCGTTAATATGCTGTGGTACCGAAGATAAAACAGTCGTCAAGAACTGTGTTTATTACAATCATAATGGCTATTCTTTTGTTGATGATAATAATTATAAAGATGGTGGTGGCAACAAGCCATTGTACCAGTTGTCATTAAATGATGATGCCACAGCCGCCAATGCAAAATACATATATGACGGAAAGGCATACTATGTGGAAGGTGCCAAGGTAGCTCTCGGCAGCAATGCACGTACAGGCTACACGGCATCATACAAGAGCGATGATGTTACCATCTCTGACGGTACGTTCAGCATGCCTGCAAAGGACATCACGGTCAGTGCATTGTGGACAAAGAACGTGATGGAGATGTCGGATGCCACAGACATATATTCGTTTGTTGCTGCCAACACGGACAAGGTGTATGACCTCACCCTTGCCAACCGCACCCTCTACAGGGACGGTGACTGGAACACAATATGTCTGCCATTTGACCAGACGATAGCAGGCAGTGTGCTCGACGGTGCTGAGGCACGTGAACTGGCTTCGGCAAGCATCAACGGCAGCACGCTCAACCTCAACTTCAGCGAGCCTGTGAGCAAGCTCACGGCAGGAAAGCCTTACATCATCAAGTGGGCAAAGGGCAGCGACATATCCAACCCTGTGTTCACAGGCGTGACAGTAAGTGATGCCAACAACGACTTTGAGAGTGAGGCTGGTGACGTGCCTGTCCGCTTTGTGGGTACATACGAGAAGAAGGTGTTCAACGACGAGGACAAGACCGTGCTCTTCCTCGGTGCAAACAACCATCTGTATTATCCTGACGGAAAGGGCACAACGACCATCGGTGCTTGTCGTGCCTACTTCAAGATTGGCGATGACAACAATACGTTCAATGCCCGTCAGTTGACTGGTTTCAACCTCAACACGGACAGTGAGACGACTTCCATTGCTTCTGACCAGATAGTCCTTGGCGACGAATCTGCCGCATGGTATTCTCTCGACGGCCGCAAGCTCAGCCAGAAGCCAACAGAGAAGGGCGTGTACATCGTGAATGGCCGCAAAGTCGTGATTAAGTGAGCGAAGCTCAACGTCGTGATTAAGTGAAAAATGAACGAAAATTTATTTTGACACGAATTATCATTAATTATTTTTGATAATTCGTGGCTAATTGGTGATAATTCGTGCAGAAACAGCACCGAAGGTGCATTTTATAATTGTCATAAATCAGATTACAGAAACGTATAAAAAAGATTTTGCTTTAATTTTCGTTCTTAAAAGTAGAAAGTAAAAATTTCAAAGAATATGAAAAAGAATTATTCAGAGCCATCAATGCGTATGGCAGGAGTACAGATTCGCTGTTCACTGCTTGTGGGAAGTGACGTAAACAAAGCGAGCAGCAACGCAGGTATGGATGAGGAAATAACGGGTGGAAACGGTGTAGGCCGTGCCCGTCAGCGCCTCAGCTTCGACTTGTAAAAACAGGAAATCCTTCGTCATTGCGACGAAGGATTTTTTGTTATAAATGGTGTCTTGGCTAAGTCATTTTTAGTTAGTGGGTAACTCACATAGAGTTACCCACTAACTATATTGCAGTTACCCACTAACTCTAATATAGTTACCCACTAACTCAAAATGGGGTGGTGAACTGCTGTTTTGTTGTTGAGTCTTTAGCATCTTTTTCCGGATGGCCGCCCCCTTTGGGGGCTGGGGGGCTCGAACGCTTCTCTGAGCATCTTGAGTGCGCGTTTCTTGTGAGTCTTTACCGTTTCTACAGACAGATGTAAATGTTCCGCTATCTGTTTTGCGGTCATTCCCTGCATGCTCTTGTTGATTACCTCCTGCATTCGTTCTGGCAATCCGTCCACATACTCCATGAGTTTCACAATCTGCAGTTCGTATTCTTCATCGTATTCGTCCATCGCTTCGTGACAGGATAACATCATATTCTGTTCATAGCTGCTGATTACGGCATTGTGTTTCAATTCATTCATTGCCATATTGTGTACGGCACGATACAGATATGCTTCCAGAGCCTTTGTGTCATCAAAAGTCTTGTTGCTGTTCCAGATGGTCACTATCACGTTTTCCACGATATCCTCCGCCATCAGAATCTCCCCCACAATGCCCTCGGCATGCATTACCAGCGCCTTGTAGTAACGATGGTAAAGCTCCTTATATCCGCTCATGTCATGTGCGTTTATGAGGCTGATGAAACTGTTATCCGATGTGACCAATCCCTTGTTATATATAAAATTCGTTGCAAATGTATGAATTTATCGCCTTCTGACAAAGATTTAGTGAACCAAAAAGTTTATAAATGACGGAACTGAGAAACAAATAATAGGTCTTACAAGTTTCGGAAGAGATTCATTTGTGGTAAAAAAGAACATCCCTCCACCCTGAGTCGGGTGGAGGGATGTCTGTGTTATTCGAGGTTATACTCTATTGTCGTTACTACACGTACTCGCTTGATGAATGGGGTGTTGGCATCGCGGTCCTCGATGGAGAACTGTCCCTGGTAGGCGGTACGGATGTTGCCAAGGTCGCTACCACTGTCTTCTGCAAACTTCTCGGCTGTGGCACGTGCATTGCGTGTAGCCTCTTCCACCATTGCCGGCTTGATGGTGTTGAGACCTGTGAAGTCGTAGTTGATGGAGTTGCCGTACTCGTCATTGACGATGGCTACACCTTGCTTCATGAGGTCTGTCTGGCGACGGATGAGGGATGTGACCTTCTCCACATCGGTAGATGTGACGGTGATGACACTCGTTGCCTTGTAGCGGTAGTTGAGGATGTCATTGCCATAGTTGTCTGCCTGACGGTCAGATATTGATGGTGGATTGACGATAATCTCTGAATCCTTTATTCCTGCATTCTTGAGGAAGGCTACTACCTTCTGGTTCTTGCGCTCAAGGAGATTGTACATCTCCATAGGGTCGTTGCCAAGCTCCTTGTACACGAGTGGCCATGTGACCTTGTCTGCCTTCACCTCACGTTCGGCAAGTCCCTTGACTGTCACGATACGGTCGCGGTCCTTGAATGCCACGATTCCTGTCTTGATTGTCCATCCGAGGCTGTAGAGTCCGATGGACACGATGCATGCAGCACCAATGATGGTTCTTTTGTCCATAATCTAATAAGTTTTTAAGTTTATGAGTTTATGAGTTTTTAAGTTTTTAAGTTTTTGAGTTTATAAGTTTATGAGTTTTTAAGTTTTTAAGTTTTTAAGTTTTTAAGTTTATAAGTTTATGAGTTTTTAAGTTTTTGAGTTTTTAAGTTCTTGCGTTCTTATGTGTCTGCAACTCGCTTAGAATCTGTAGCTGAGACCGAATGTCACCTGATTGAGGTGCTTCTCGTAGCTGTAAGTATGTACAGATAAGTTGTCCCACTTGTTTGCTGTCTCGTTTACCTGCACCTCACCGTTGAAGTTGTTCTCCCACTTCATGTATGCTTCGAGATTGTTCCATTGCTTTGCTACACGGAGGGTGCACCACCAGTTCTTTTTGTCGTACTCATAGTAATCAATGTTGCTCTCGTAGTAGGTATATGTGACTGTTGCTGATGCCTTGATACCGAGCGGGAAGTTGTACACAGGAGAGAGTCTTATGTCGAGGAACTTGTAATCATAATGATCTGAAAAGTCCTTGTAAGTCTTATATAAACTTGCGTCCGTGCTTATGCCGAATCTTCCGAATGTACCGACGGCTGATGCTGAAAGTCCTAAGAATTCTTTTGTCTCAGTCGTTGGTTCATAGCCTGAATGATAATTCGACTTGAAGTCTTTGTCGATGTTGATTTTACCCATGGTTGCATCAATGGATGCGTTGATGTGACTACCGATGAATGAGTATATCAGGTCAGCCTTTTGGGCTGTTGTCGTCATGTCTTTAATGGCTATGTAGTAGTTGTATGCGTTAACCCCAGTTGATGGAGAGAGTATTGTTCCGTAAGATTTGTTTTGTTTGTATGCAAGCATAAGCTCGTGCTTGTTGCAAGGCTTGAACGATAGGCACGCATTTGTAATAGAAAACATCTTGTCTCCGTTGTAATCCTTTGTGTCTGGAGTGTAGCTTAGGTCGTTGTTTATAATGAAATACGTAGCATTGTGTAAGTCTTTGCGATATGCAATGCGTTCGCCTACGTTCAATGTCCATTTGTTGCTTAGACGGTAGTCAAAGAAAAGGTATGGAGCAATGTTGTAGTAGTCAGACTTGTTTTCTTTAGAGTATTGGTTGTTCTCTTCTTTACTATGAGTCCATACCATGTTCAGACCAGCCTTCAGGGTAAGGTCGTCTGTAGGCTTCATGTCGAAGAATGAGTTGAGTCTTGTTGATATGCCGCTGTAGTCGTATGCAAAGCAATCGTACAGATAATCATGCTTGATTATGCCTTCAACAGAACCATTACCGAGTCTCTCTATCTTGCCGACGGAGTTGTAGAGGTCGAGAAGATTCTTGTCATTGGTTTCAATGTAACCGTAATATGTGTTTGCGTAATAGCTGTCCTTGAAGTAGTTTGCACTTAAAACCGTAGTGAATGATGTCTTGTCGTTGATAAGATTCTGGTAGCTTATCTCCGAAAAGAGGGTGTTCGGTTTGTCACCCTTCTCGTTTATTGCAGCATCATACATGTAGCCTGATATGGTATTAGTACCATAATTCCATATTGGGCGTACATCCTCAACGTTCTCTTCCACGGTGTTGCGGTTGTAGTGCTCAGACAGACGGAACTTGAGGGTGTGCTTGTCGTTCTTGTACTGCAATCCGAAGTCGGCAGTAAATGTGCGGTTGTTCACATTTGAGCTGCTTGACTTTGGCTCACCATCATGGTAGCTGCTGGCATCTTCTCCATAGCCGTAGTAAATAGCTTTGCCATAGTCGATTCTGTGCATGTAGATGCTTCTGTCGTTGTCAATGTCTTCCATGTCGGCACTTGCGCTTGCCCAGAGGGTGAGGTTGCCTTTCTTGTGGGTGAGAGAGGCAGAAGGGGAGTAGCTGGCATGTGTGTTGATATGGAACGAAGCGTTGCCATGAGTACCTTCTTCAGGTGTGCGGAGGATGATGTTGAGGTTGCCGAGTGAAGAGACTGTTATTCCGTCACGGTTGTCCGTGATGACCTCTATACGCTCTACCTGTGAGACGCGTGTGAGTGCGAGGATGTTGGACTCGTGACACTCAATGCCGTTGACGAGGATAGTATAGTCATTGTATGACATGCCGCCGAAGTTGCGTGTCATGGTCTCGAGTGCGCTCTTGAGAGTCTCGTCAGGTGCAAAGCCCATGCGGTCAAGGTAATAGGTCTTGACGTTGGCTGTTATTTCCATCATAGGGAGATTGTCGCAGGTCTTGTCCTGTGCAAGGGACGTTGTCGTTCCTACCAATAGGAGTGAAACGAGGGATGTTAGTCTTGTTATCTTCATTTTGTTATAGTTTATACTTAGTCCTGTTATGGACGGGTTCTTATTATATGCGAGTTCGAAATAAGGTGTTCAAGACAGACTATTGTATTCATAATCTGCTGTTTTTAAAATCTCCCACGGAGCCACGGAGAGCACAGAGAATCATTCTCCCAGGTTTTTATGAGCGCACGAAGGTCGCAAGTGCTCCAAAGAGAGCACGGAGGCCGTCCAGTACATATACATGTAACTTTTATCGTATGAGCGAGTCTGCTCTGTGAGCTCCAAGGAGCACAAGCGACCTCCGAGAACTCCTGTAAAATTAGCAAACTAAGTATAAAAACTCTGTGCTCTCCGTGGCTCCGTGGGAGAATAAGATAAAACTTTTATCTCGAACTGACGTTTATTATCAGTCGCAAAGGTAATACTTTTATTCGTATCGTGTGTTAAGATACGGAAGAAATAATTGCGTATCACACATTTTCTTTGCTACATTCTGTCTCATCGAGAAACAATCGTTCATACATTCCTAATAGAATCGATGCCTATCGTGTCAGTATAGGATTTGGAATGGCTATGAGGAGTAACAATTCAGATGACAGAATGAAGATTAGTTCTATATTATTTGTCAGCAATATTCTTTTTAACCACGAATTCCACGAATTTACACTAACTTTTCCTATACGCTTTGACTGCTTATGTATATTACACGAAGAATTGCTCGTGCAATTACTAATTTCACGAATCTTTTAAGCATGTCAATTGTCCGGATGGCATTCGTGCCATTCGCAGACAACACGAGTTGTCTTTGTGTAATAAAATCAGGAGGACTTGAAATTTCGTGTAAATTCGTGTAATTCGTGGTTGAAGAAATAGACAAAACAAGGGCACAGAAGGCAACGGACATGGTGGTCTGTTGCACTTTCTGTGCCCAAGAGTTTTATGATTTCAAGTCTCAAAATGTCAAATCTATGCGTTCCGAAAAATATGAAACACAAAGAATTTTTATGAAATTTTGCCGCCAAGCGGCCAGTTGGAAAAACAAAAGAAAACATAGGAAAACAAAAGAAAACCTGTTTTTTCTTGTTTTTGTTCTGTTTACTTCCCGCTGGTCAGTGAGAAAAGTTCTTAACTGTTTTTCTAATATGCACCTTAGTGCAAGTCTTATAGCCGTATAGGTCGGATAATTTTCTTTAATTTTCTAAATTTTCGTTCTAAGAGGAGAAATCTCCGAGAAGGTCTCTGTGGCCTCAGTGTCCTCTGTGTTGAGGAACATTGTCTCAGGATGCAAAGATTTGAGATTCTCTTAGATTACCTTCTCAAGCTCGGCAATGTTCTTCTTCACGTCTTCCTCGGTAATCTCGAAGTCGAGGAGTGAGCCTGAGAGATACTGGTCGTAAGCTGACATGTCGATGAGACCATGACCTGAGAGGTTGAAGAGGATAACCTTCTCCTCGCCCGATTCCTTGCATGCCTCAGCCTCACGTATTGCTGCAGCAATGGCATGACAGCTCTCTGGGGCTGGAATGATACCCTCAGCCTTGGCAAAGAGTGTTCCTGCCTTGAATGACTCAGACTGCTTGATGTCAACGGCTTCCATGAGTTTGTCCTTCAGCAACTGACTCACGATAACTCCAGCTCCATGATAACGGAGACCACCAGCATGAATGTTGGCTGGCATGAAGTTGTGACCGAGTGTGTACATAGGGAGGAGTGGGGTATAGCCTGCCACGTCTCCGAAGTCGTACTGGAACACTCCCTGTGTGAGCTTAGGACAGCTTGCTGGTTCTGCTGCCACGAAGCGTGTCTTCTTACCCTCAAGTATGTTGTGACGCATGAATGGGAACGAGATACCACCGAAGTTAGAACCACCACCGAAGCATCCGATGACTACATCTGGATATTCGCCTGCCATCTCCATCTGCTTCTCTGCCTCAAGACCTATGATGGTCTGGTGAAGAGTGACGTGGGAGAGTACTGAACCGAGGGTATATTTACAGTTAGGTGTGCTTACTGCAAGTTCTATTGCCTCTGAGATAGCCGTGCCGAGTGAGCCCTGGTTGTTAGGATCGTCGGTAAGTATCTTCTTA
>JAEEGL013995203.1_pt1 | contig 10291 bp, 10 predicted proteins | sample 9134231 | NCBI WGS metagenome assembly JAEEGL01 (sample SAMN16246548, study PRJNA631951) | gut metagenome | biome: gut microbiome; feature: rumen; material: fiber-attached | host: Bos | place: Iran: Karaj | collected 2018-10
AATTATCCATGCCTGCCGTTCGCCTGCAGGCGATGGAACAGATCAAGGATAACAGGACGAAAGAGGGTCGAAACACTTGATTTTTTACGATGCAAACCTCTCCTACGGCTATGAGATGAACGTCAGGAGGCTGCCGCCCGCTCCCTGCCGCACCATCGGAGAACTGGCCGCCGCGCTGGAGCGCTGCGGCATCCGGGGCGGCCTGGTGCGATCGCTGATGGCCGATATGGGCGGCGTCGTCGTGGGAAACGCGGCGCTGGCGGCGGATCTGAAAACGGTCGGCGCCGATCTTTACGGCATGTACACGCTCGTGCCCAGCTGCACCCGCGAGATCCCTGCGCCGGAGGAGCTGCCGGCAGTGCTCAGGCGCGACAAAATGCCGGTGCTGCGCCTGAATCCGGGCGAGCACCGCTTTCTGACCCGGCCCGGCGTGATCGCCGACTACCTGGCCGTCGCGGAGGCCGAAAAGATCCCGGTCATGCTGGATACGGCGTGCGGGCTGACGCTGGACAACTGCTGGGACTACATGGAGCGTTTCCCGAAGCTGACGGCGATCCTGGGCTACGTCAACATCTGGCCTGCCGACCGCTACTACAGGCCCTTCCTGGAGGCATTCCCGAATCTGCGCATGGAGCTTTCCCACATGATCACCGATCAGGGTCTCGAGGAGCTCGTGCGGCTCTACGGCGCGGGCCGGTTCCTGTTTGCCAGCCGTTTCCCGTCGATGTCGCCGGGCGGCGGGATGCTGCAGCTGCGCTGTGCGGAGATCAGCGAGGCCGACAAGGCGCGGATCGCCGGAGAGAATCTGCTTGAAATGATCGGGGAGGTGCTGACATGAGCTATCTCAATCGCGACAGCGCACTGGCGCAGGCGTTCTGGGAGAAGGGGTACGTCGAGGATTGCCCGATCTACGACTTCCACGGGCACATGCACGAGAACAACGGCTGCTATCTGCCGGCCGGCGAACCCGAACAGATGCTGCATACGATGCGGCGCGCGCATATCGACTCCTTCATCTTCTGCAGCCACCTGGCGCTCCATTCCGCGGAGATCGGCGAACGCGCCAATCTCGAGCCGGTGCGCAGATACGGCAAGCCTCTGCGCGCCTACCTGGGCGTCAAGAGCTACGACATAGACTGGGAGCGCGACCGCGCGGCGCTGGAGGAAAACCGGGACGTCTACGTCGGCTGCAAGTTCCTGCAGGATTATTTCGGCGTACCGCTGGAGGATCCCCGGCATACGCCGTACTGGGAGTACCTCAACGAGCACAGGATGCTGGCGCTGATGCACACCTGGGGCGGCAGCGCCGCGGACGGAGCGGACAACGTGCGCCGGATCGCCGAAACCTATCCGGACGTGCGGCTGATCTGCGGCCACTCCATCCACGGCGACTGGGGCAGCGCCGTCAAGCTGGCGCAGGACTTTCCGAACCTGTATCTGGAGCTGACCGCCGTCATGGACGAGCGGGGCGTCCTGGAGCGCTTTGTGCGGGAGGCGGGTTCGGAGAAGATCGTCTTCGGCACCGACTTGCCGTGGTTCTCCACCTTCTACTACGTCGGCGCGATCCTGGAGGCGGACATCACCGACGAGGACCGCCGCAACATCTTCTACCGCAACGGCCGGCGGCTTCTGGGGGAGACGACGTAAGACGCAAAAAGGGACTGCGAAAAGCCCCGAAAAAAACGAGGGCGCTGTGAAGAAAGGGAGCGATATCGCTCCCGGGCTTCACAGCCCCTCCGTTTTATTCGTTTTTTTCCTGAAGATCAGATCACGACTTCCCTTCCGAGGTCGGAGGAGTCGTAAAGCGCCTGCATGATCTCGGAGGAATGGATGATCTTGTGGATATCGGCGCGGTTGGGCTTGCCCGAGCGGACGCAGTCCAGGAAGGAGTCGATCTCCAGCTCGTACATATTGCGAATCTCGAAATCCGGGCGGTATTCCACCAGGGCGCCGTGCTCGGCGGTATAAAGCGTGAAGTGTCCGCCGTAATCGAGGCGCACTCCCGCCTTGTCGCCCATGAAGTCGATGAACATCTCGTTTTTGCCGATGTTCTGGGCCCAGGCGCCGTTGAGGGAGATCACCGGACCTTCGGTCCGGACCACGCCCACCACCGAATCGTCCACGTCGTAGGTCCCTTCGTAATCGGGAGGTCCCGCCCACATGCTCTTGTAGGTGTAGCTCCGCATGTCCCTGCCGAGCTTGGAGAAGGCGGTGCCGCTGACGGTCAGAGGCTTCGGATCGCCGGTGCAGTAAAGGATCAGATCGATGAAATGCACGCCCCAGTCGATCAGCGCGCCGCCGCCGGCGATGGCCTTGGTGGTGAAGGCGCCGCCGAGCCCCGGGATCGAGCGGTGGTTCCGGAAGGAGGCGTAGACGTGATAGACCTCGCCGAGCCTTCCCTCGTCGATATACTCCCTGATGCGCATGACGCTGTCGTGGAAACGGTTGCAGACGCCGATGTTCAGGATCCTGCCGGTCCTGTCGCAGGCCTCCAGCATCCGCTTCGCCTCCGGAAGGATGCGGGCCGCGGGCTTTTCGCACAGGACGTTCTTTCCCGCCTCCAGCGCGTCCACCGCGATCACCGAGTGCATGAAGTTGGGCGTGCAGACCGAGACCGCCTCCACCTCCGGGTCGGCCAGGACCTCGTGATAATCGGCGACGGCCCTGCCGACGCCGTATTTTTCCACGGCCGCGGCGGCCCGTTCGGGGATGATGTCGCAGAAATACCGGATCTCCGCCTTGTCGTTTTTCATATACGCCGGGATATGCGCGGAATTCGCGATGGTGCCGCAGCCGATCACTGCGACCTTGATCTTTTCCATGTCGAACCGTCCTTTCTTTCGGATAAATCCTCCGCCATCATGATAACAAACCGGCGGGAAAAAGTAAAGGGCGCGGTTGCGAAAAAAGGCGCCGTGTGCTAAAATAGTCCTGAAAACCGGCCGGGCTTTTCCGGTCCGCCACAAGGAGGAGGTCATGACCTTGCTGAAAACCGTTTCCACCCTCGATATCCCCGCGCTCCGCTTCGGCGAACGCGAAGCCATCCGGATGCTCGCGAAGGCGGGCTTCGACGGATGCGACTGGAGCATGTTCACCTATACCCGTCCCGATGGCTTCTTCAACCGCCCCGACTGGCGGGAGGAGGCAAAGGTCTTCAAGAAAATCGCCGACGAAAATCATATTCCCTTCCTGCAGGCGCACGCGCCCTTCCCCTCCGACGTGCCGGGAGACCCGGACGCCACCGCAAAGATCCGGGAATATCTCCTGCTTTCGCTGGAGGCCTGCTCCCTCGTGGAATGCCCCTACGTCATCATCCATCCGGTGGATTCCTTCCCCTCCGCCGTCGATCCCATGATGCGTGAGGAGGCTTATCGCCTGAACGTGGAATTCTACGGATCGCTGATCCCCCGCGCCAGGGAGCTCGGCGTCCGGATCTGTCTGGAAAACATGTTCGGCCACAACAGGCGCTACGACCGCATCGTCCCCCGCGGCTTCAGCACCGCCGAAGAGATGGCAAAATGCATCGACGAGCTTTCGGGCGGGATCGACGCCTGCCTGGACGTGGGACATGCGGTCCTGGTCAACGACACCATGGACCATATGGCGCGGGTCCTGGGGTCCCGTCTGAAGACCCTGCACGTGCATTCCAACGACGGCGTCCACGACCGGCACACCGCTCCTCTGGTGCATCCCATGGACTGGGAAAGCTTCGGCAAGGCCCTTTACGACATCGGATTCACCGGAGCAATCACGCTGGAGGCCGACAATTTCCTGGTGCCTCTGCCCGACGACATGATCCAGCTCGGACTGGAATTTCTCGCGGCCAACGCCCGGTACGTGGCAAGCCTCGTCAAGCCCTGAAGAAAGCGCCCCCGGGGACGGAAAAAGCGGACGGATCGGCTCCGTCCGCTTTTCGCATGCTTTGCATCCCGTTACGGCGCTTTCGTCTCCTCCGCCGTTTTTTCCTTCCGGTGACGGCAGAGCGCCTCGAAGGTCTCCTCGCTGATGACGTGCTCAATCCGGCAGGCGTCGGCCTCGGCCACCGCGGGATCGACCCCCAGCCCGCAGAGCACCTCGGTCAGAAGGAGGTGCCGCCGGTAGATCCTCCCGGCAGCCTCCTCGCCCTTTTCCGTCAGGGTCAGAAGGCCTTTCCGGTCCATCAGGACGTATCCGTCCTCTTTCAGGATGCCGACGGCGCGGCTGACCGAGGGTTTGGAAAAGCCCATGTGCTCGGCCACGTCCACCGAGCGGACCTGTCCCAGTTTTGCCCGGAGGAGCAGGATGGTTTCGAGATACATCTCTCCGGATTCCATGAGCGGCATCGTTTCTCTTCCTTTCTTTTTTCTTTCAGCATATCACAAATCCCCGGAAAAAGCAATCGGCGCGTTTTTTCGCCTCTTTCCGGTTGACAATCGCTCCTCCGGGGAGTATGATGAAACCGTACCCCGGCGCCCTGCGCGGTCCGGCGGGCAAATTCTGAGGAAAGCGAGCGTGTGGAAAATGGCGTTCAATCTCAAGGAAAAGATCGACGAAATCGTCGCGAAAATCAAAGGGAACCCCGATCTTCTGAAGAATTTTGACAAGGATCCGGTGAAAACGGTCGAATCGGTCGCCGGCGTGGATCTGCCCGACGATCAGATCAAGCCCCTGGTGGAAGGCGTCAAGGCCAAGCTCGGCAAGGTCGATCTCGGCGGGATCGTCGGCAAGGTCAAGGGACTCTTCTGATTTTTCAAAATGCGGGAGCCGGACGGGATCCGTCCGGCTCCTTTTCCGTTTTCCGCCGGCTCACCATTCGGCGGCGCAGCGGTTGAAGTTGACGATCAGTTCGTTCCCGAAGTCTTCCATGATCTCCAGATAGCAGACGGCGCTCTCCTCCCCGTCGAAGAATTGCAGTTCGTAAAGCGCGTAACCCCCCGGATCCCATCCGGCGTAATGGATACGGACCCGGAGAGGCGCGAAGTGATCGGAAAGCGTCTCCTCTGCGAACGATTTCATGCGTTCCACCGGCGGATGCTCATACCGGGCGGGCGTTTTCCCGTCCTGCATCCGGTACGGCAGATCCCGGATGATCGCGCGAAAGGCCAGCACCTCCTCGGTCACGTCGTCGATCACCAGCCACATCAGGTTGCCTTTGCCGTCGATGAACCGGCACCGCCAGACCACCGACGTGACGAATCCTTCTTTCGCGTTTCCCGTCCGCGCGTAATAGCTTTCGCTTTGAACCATGCCGACGTTTCCGAGCGCCAGATCGGCGTCCTCCTCGTCGTACCAGAGGCGGAGGAAAAGCCGGACGGTTTCCAGCGTGCTTTCCGGGAAGGAGAGGGTTTTCATCTCCTCCTCGGTGCGTGCGCCGATATGCGGATAAGGTCCGAGAAAAACGTTGTCCCCCGCCAGCTTCAGCTTTTCCAGCAGGGTCAGCTCGGGGCTGACGGCAAATTCTTCCCGCGCGATAAAGGCGTTTTCCCCTTCGTTCTGCCGCGCGACGCGTCCGTCTTCGATCCCGCGGACGATCCACGGCGCCGCAAGTCCCGCCGCCAGAGCCAGCGCCACCAGAGCGCCGTAAAGCACGCGGGAGCCGGCCCCGCTCCTTCTTTTCCTTTCAGTCATTCCGATCGTCCCCCTTCCCCGAAGGGCGGCCCCGTCCCGCCGCGAAGCGCGCGGTGACCAGGGTGCCCTTGCCGGGCTCGCTCCGGAAGCTGAGGCCGCCGTTATGCAGCTCCGCGATCCTTTCACACAGAGTCAGCCCGAGTCCCGCGCCGCCGTTTTTCCGGGAACGCGCCTTGTCGACCCGGTAGAACGCCTCGGTCAGATGCGCCAGCGCCTCCTCCGGGATGCCCGGCCCGTCGTCCCGCACCGAAAGCAGGAATCCGTCCTCCGTCATGTTCACCGCAAGCCGGATATGTCCGCCGCCGGTCAGCGCCCGCGCCGCGTTTTCCGCAAGATTCCCGAGAAGAGACAGGAAAAGCACGGCGTCCAGCATCGCCGTCCCCTCCTCGCACGCTTCGGTGAGCTCGATCCCCTTTTCCGCCGTCAGCGGAGCGTTCCGCTTCACGTAGTCCCGGACCAGCTCGCCGGGTCGGCAGGGCTCCAGCGAGAGCCCGTCCCGGCCGGCCACCAGAAGCTCCAGAAGCTTCGCCGATAGGCTCTCCAGCCGTTTCCCTTCGGAAAAAATCGTCCCTGCGGCGTCCTTCGCTTCCTCTCCCTCCAGCATGCCGGAGCGGATCAGATCGGCGTATCCGATCACCGAGGTCATGGGGGTCTTCATCTCGTGGGCGAAGTAGCCCATAAAGCGTTCTTTTTTCTCCGCTTCCTCCCGGGTGAGCTCCACGCTCTTTTCCACGCTTTCCGCCATATCGTTGAATTCCCGCGAAAGCGCGCCGATCTCGTCGTCGCCGCCCTCGGGCGCGCGGGCGGTGAGATCTCCCTGCGAAATGGCGCGGGACGCCCTGGACAGAGCCGCCATCGGCCGGGTCAGGAGCCTTGCGGCCAGCCAGGAGAAGACCGCCGCCAGAGAAGCGGTCAGAAGAAAGCTGAGAAGATAGATCCTTTCCTGCTCGGCGCGCAGATCGTAAACCTTCGAAACGTCGAAGGTCATCCCGAAAACCGGCGATCCGCCCGACGCGATCCTTCCGACCACGCGGATCTGTTCCTCGCCGCGCCGGTCCGCTTCCACCCGGAGATAGCAGCCCGGCCGGAGCGTATGCTCCGCATCGTCCCTGTCGCTCTCGTCCTTGCCCTTGCCCCAATGATAGAGCAGGACCCCGTTCTCTTCCCGCAGCCACATGCCCGACCAGGAGCTCGTCCCGCCGGAGGTGAACCGGCGCAGGATCACCGCGGGATTGGCCGTCCGGCTGTCGGCGGTGCCGGTGAGCGCCAGGGCGTCCGTCACCGTCCGGTAAGAGGCGAGCGCCGCTTCCTTTTCCCGTTCCAGGGAAACGCGGAAGGAGCTGTCCAGAAGCGCTCCCGCCCCCAGGGCGAAGAAAAGCGAAACGAGGATCACCGTCACCGCGGCGATCTTAAGGCGAAATTTCACGGTTCTTTTCCCTCCCCGGAGGCGCAGAGATAACCGATCCTGCTGACCGACCGGATCACGTCTTCCCAGCCGAGCTTTTTCCGCAGTCTCTGCACGTTCAGATCCACCACGCGGATCCCGCTTTCGGAATCATCTCCCCAGACCCGTTCGTAAATCGTATCCCGGTACAGAGCTTTATCCGGGTTCTCCAGGAAGAGGAGCAGAAGATCGTATTCTTTTTTGGTCAGATGCAGGATCTCCCCGTTCCGCCGGACCTCCCGGGAGCGCAGATCAACCCTGAGCCCCCGCGCTTCGAGCACGTCCCTGTTCCGTCCCGACCGGCGGAGCACCGCCTCCACCCGGGCCAGGAGCTCCGCGATCTCAAAGGGCTTTACGATGTAGTCGTCGGCGCCGAGCTTCAATCCCTTCACCCGGTCCCCGACGCTTCCCATCGCCGTCAGAAAGATCACCGGCGTCCCGATCGGGCCGGCGCTTTCCAGAAGCTCGAACCCGCTGACCTCCGGGAGCATCACGTCCAGAAGGATCAGGTCGAATCCGCTCTCCCGGATCCTGTCGTAAGCCTCCGCGCCGTCAAAGGCGCATTCGGTCTCGTAGCCGGCCTTGGTCAGGCTGATCCGGATCAGGTCGGAAATGGGGACTTCATCCTCCACGATCAGAATTTTCGCCATCGCGCGCCTCTCCTTTCCCCGCAGGATCGCTTTTTCCCTTTGCTTTTTTCATTATACCACAAAAATGTATCATTACGGTATCAAAAGTGTGAACGTTTTGTGAACGTGCGGATTTATTTTTCTTTTTTCCCTTATCCGCTTGCAACCTGTCCCGGGAAAGGGTATAATTCTGGTATCCGGAAAGAACGAAAAAAAGGAGAACGAACATGCGCGCGGAAGAAAGAATCGAAAAAGGGATCCTGTTCTGCCCCGGCGATCCCGAGCTGAAGGCCATCAAGCTCCGCTCCCACAATCTGTCCTGCGAATACAACCGCACCTTCGAGGATGAAACCGAAAAGCGGGCGGCGATCCTCCGGGATCTTTTCGCGGAATTCGGGGAAGGGAGCTTCATACAGGGGCCGATCTATATCCATTACGGAAAGCATACCCATATCGGGAAGCGCTTTTTCGGAAATTTCAATCTGACCATCCAGGACGACGCCCGGGTCACCATCGGCGACGACTGCAATTTCGGTCCCGGATGCGCCATCGTGACGCCGGTGCATCCCATGCTGCCCGGCGAGCGGCGTCTGGTCTATTATCCCGACGGCAGGCCGGTCCGCATGTGCTACGCGAAGCCCGTGACCATCGGAAGCGACTGCTGGTTCGGCGCGAACGTGGTGGTCTGCCCCGGCGTCACCGTCGGCGACGGCTGTGTGATCGGCGCGGGCAGCGTCGTCACCCGCGACGTCCCCGCCGGAAGCTTCGCCGCCGGCAATCCCTGCCGGGTGATCCGCACCCTTTCCGAAGAAGACAGCATGAAATACAAGCCGGAGGTCCTGGCCGAAATGCTGGTCGCCCCGCCGGAGGAAGACCGCGGCTGATCCGGGAAGAGCGGGCGATCCCCCGTCCGCCCCTTTTTCTCCGTCCCGCCGCCCGCGCCGGAAAGAATCCGTTTCTTTCCGGCGCGTTTTTTCTTCTCCTTCGCTTCTTCCCGCCGGAAAGGAAGGCCCTTCTCCCTTTTTCCGGCGCCCCGGTCCCGCCTGCGCTGCTTTCGACCCCGGTTTATTCTTTTCCGCCAATTCAAAGAGGCTCTTTTCGCGTTTTTTTCCCATATCGACGGCAAGCGAATCTTGCAATCTCATCCCGGGTGTGATATCATGATAGTAATTTCGGGTATTTTGCGGGAATCTTTCTGCAAAGGGCTTTGAAAGCGCCTTTCCCCGCCGATGCCCTATGGGAGGTAAACACATATGGAACTTGCATGGTATCTGATACTGTGCCTGGTCGTGCTGGCTCTCGCCTACGTGGTGTTCAACTACGTCAGGATCAAGAAGATGCCCGAGGGCACGCCCGACATGGTCGAGATGTCCGGTATCATCCGCAGCGGCGCCAACGCTTTCCTCAATTCCGAGTTCAACGCGATCGCCGTCGTCGGGGCCGTCATCGCCGTGGTCTTCACCCTGTTCGTTGAGGTCTCCAGCGGCGCGACCTTCCTGGTGGGAGCCGCGATGTCCAGCACGGTCTGCATCCTGGGCATGAAGAGCGCCACCTACGCCAACGTCCGCACCGCCAACAAGGCGCGGGAATCCATGAACATCGGCCAGACCGTGAAGGTCGCCCTCGCCGGCGGCAGCATCAGCGGTCTGTCGGTCCAGGCCCTCGGCATGCTGGGTCTCGTGGCGATCATTCTGGTCAGCGGCGGCATCGATCCGCACGCCGAAGGTCACGGCCTGCTCGCCAATCTGACCTGCAATCCCACCATCATGCGCATCACCACCTATTCTCTGGGCTGTTCGGTGGTGGCCATGTTCAACCGCGTGGCCGGCGGCAACTACACCAAGGCAGCCGACATCTCCTCCGATATCCTTGCCAAGCTCCGTCACGATCTGCCGGAGGACGACAGCCGCGTCCCGAACGTCATCGCCGACTTCATCGGCGACAACGTCAACGACATCGCGGGCAACTGCTCCGACCTTCTGGAAAGCTTCGTCGCCACCATCGCGGCCGCGATGATGATCGGCGTGACTCTGTTTAAGAACACCGGCGCCGCAAACGACGCCACCTTCAACGCCACCATCCTCTTCCCCGTCGTGCTGGCCGGCTGCGGCCTGCTCGGCTGCCTGATCGGGCTCGGCTTCGCCGCCATCCGCCGGATGGGCGACAATCCGTCCCGCGAGCTGAACCTCTCCTCCTGGATCTCGGCCGGTCTGACCATCGTGCTCGGCTTCTTCGCCTCGATGATCATCTTCCGCGGAGAGGGCGTCGCGCTTTACGAGGATTTCCGTCTCGGCTTCTGGTCCCCCTGGCTCTCCGCCACGCTGGGCATCCTGAGCGGCGTCGCCATCGGCGCCATCACCGAGTACTACACCAGCACCGATTTCAAGCCCACCCAGAAGCTCGCCGAGATCTCCACCGAAGGAGAGGCCTTCGTCATCACCAAGGGCGACGCCATCGGCTCCCGCTCCTGCCTCCTGCCCATCCTGATCATCGCCATCGCGCTGTTCATCTCGGGTAAGCTCTGCGGCACCTACGGCATCGCCATCGCCGCTCTGGGCATGCTGGCCTTCGTGGGCGCGACGGTCTCCATCGACGCCTTCGGCCCCATCGC
>JAEEGL015005116.1_pt1 | contig 10291 bp, 8 predicted proteins | sample 9134231 | NCBI WGS metagenome assembly JAEEGL01 (sample SAMN16246548, study PRJNA631951) | gut metagenome | biome: gut microbiome; feature: rumen; material: fiber-attached | host: Bos | place: Iran: Karaj | collected 2018-10
GAATACACCTATACCGTAGATGCAGTCAATGCATTAGGCTCTGTGATAGATGAGTTTGAAGGCTCTTTCACAACCCTTGGTGATATACCAACAGAGGCTGCTGAGACTTCTGCGAGTGATGCTGTAGTAACAGGCATTTACGACCTTGCAGGCCAGCCGGTCCTGGCAAGCACACCAGGACTGAAAATTTTCACATACTCAGACGGCACAGCCGTAAAGAGTTATTGATAGTTAGTTATAATGGCTTATAATCCAAGCTGTAGCCGCTCATTTGGGCGGCTACAATTTGTTTGGGCGTTGTTTCAAGATTTCCTTCTCTATGGTGGGCAGATATGCTACGAATTTTTCAAAACGAACTTTGCCCATTCGTTTGTAAAGTGCACGTCCCAGCTGATAGACTTTTGTTTGCAGCAACTCTGGCATATAACTGTTAGGGGATGTGTCTGCTTGTTGTGCATTCTCAATGGCATTAAGCATTAATGGCAGATATTTGATGTAGTAATAGCCACCTTTTTCTATCTTGTCGAGTTCTTGCTTGGCATCTTTTGCAGTCTGAATTCCAAGATCTGTCAAATCAGCCCGTTTGTGATACAGAAGCCATATTTCAATGCTAGGATTGCTGATGACCAGATGCCAGTTGTCTTTTTGGCTGCAGAATGTGTGGAGCTCTTTTATCTGTTCCTGTGGCCATCGGTCAACATCGATGACGCACCACAGCGAGTCTCCGTCATCAGCACTCAATTGATTATAGGCGACGTATGCTTTCACCTTTTCCAATACTTTTGACGGAGAAGATGCTTTTCGCTTTTCTTGGGCATCCTCTTCGTCTGAAATATCCGGCTCTATGATATCAACCTTGATACGGTCTATTCCGTCGAATAGTCTGAAATAATCAGGCTCACGCTCTGTGCCTTCTGTAGCTATGGCAAACAGGGAATAGTCGCGAACTTTTTCTTGAGGAACATCCCTCGTATAACCTCTCACCTTGAATCCCATATCATTCCCAGTTTAATTCGTTAAAGCGTACCAAGAAAGGGATGGCTCCAAAGCGCCCATTGAGGTATCCTTTTTCTAAATCCAAATCTGTACGAGGTTTGAATTCATCAAGTGTGTACAGATGTGTGTTCTGTGTCTCTCGGTCTTTCTCTGCAAACCAAATTTCGTCGTTACGGAATACATTCCCGTCAAGCAGACCAGCATCATGAGTGGTGAAAATCAGTTGCCCTTTCATATTCTTATCTGTGACAATTCTTGAAACAAGGGATCTCACCAATGTTGGATGAAGACTTCGGTCTAACTCGTCTATAACGTATGTGCAGGCTTCGCTCTTGACGCTCTGAACCATTGGCGCAAAATCAAAAATGCGCTGTGTCCCATCCGACTCCTCTTTTAGCTCAAAATCATATAGACTGTCATTGACTTTATGAAGGGCCTTGACACGGCGCACAAAGTATTTGTTACCCTCACGACGCATGCTAACGGTAAAGGCACCAGTATCTATCATCGCCTCCTCTGATCCTTCGGGAGAACGGGAGAGCCTTTTCACAATCCCATCCACACCTTGCACAAGTTCTGGCCATTCAGAGATACTTTGTTTGAAAGACTCAATATCCTCATCTTTGAGCGTCAGTTCATTAATGCCTAGATCCAATGCGGAGATGAGGGCTTCTGACTGTGACTTGAATCCTTCGTCAGAATACCTATTGTCAAAAATGGATGTCGAGCGGGTTTCGGGGAAGATTACATGCAACTTGGTGGTAAGCCATAAAAATGCATCTGTCATCTGGCTGTTTTTCACCACATCATGTTTCGATAGCATCAGCTCGTTGACTTTTAGCAGATTGTCTTCCAAAAGTGAGATTAGCAATTTATTTTTTGCCTCGTCCTTTTTGCTGCCGGCCAACTTAATCATCGTCTTACCTGTCTGTGCATCGTATTTCCGCTCAAACACACACACTGGTTTCTTTACGGTAGAATACAGCCATTCCTCCATGCAGAGATTGCCTCGATAACTTACCCCGTATGAATATTGGTCTGATTTAGTGCAAAATTCCACTTCAATGCCAACAGGCAATTTTGGATCATTGTATTTGTTGGCATCCCTAAAGGCCGTAGGGGGCAGACTGCCAATGGCAACCATTGCTTGGAGGCGGCCAAGGGCTTTAATCAGACATGATTTGCCAGCGCCATTGGCACCGTAAATCACTGCAGTGCGCAACACGTTGACTCCATGAGCTTGGTTATGAATATGCCAGTCCTTCCTTCTGACATTCGATGAAGGCAGCATATTGAATTCGGCTTCTTGTCCGTATGACCTAAAATTCGTCATTACTACTCTTACTAACATAGCATATAATATTGTTATTGGTGCAAAGTTACGAAAAAATCGTTGCAACCAGCATTAGCTTTGAAAAAATTTTGACCTTCACTAAAAGAAGTTAACACATTTGAGGAGGTTAAACTGATTTTCTTTACACAATCACTGATTAAGTTTACAGCTTTTTAAGGAATCTATCACTTATTGGTTTGGTGACCAAGCTAGGGAACAAGTTAGGGAACAGGCTAGGGAACAACCTACTCATTGGAAGATTCCGACTTTCCAATTTTCGTTGGAAACTTCCAATTTCCCATTGGAAACCGAGGGGGGAATATGTATATTTGCGAAAAATTCCTTACTTTTGAAGCTTAGAATCAAAACACGATATGACAAACCGATATGTGATTATAGTGGCGGCTGGCAAGGGTGTGAGGGTTGGAGGCCCTGTGCCCAAGCAGTTCCTGCCTCTTGACGGCAAGCCTGTGCTTATGCACACTATAGAGGCGTTCCGTGGCATTGCAAAGATAGTGTTAGTGCTGGGCAAGGATAATTTTGATTACTGGCGTGAGCTGTGCGGGCAGTATGGCTTTGAGGCGGAATGTACGCTTGTGGCTGGCGGAGCGGAGCGCTTTAACTCGGTTAAGAATGCCTTGGTCGCTATCCCCGATGATGCCATTGTAGGTGTTCATGACGGCGTGCGCCCGTTTGTGACTCCATCCGTGATAGAGGAGGCGTTCAAAACAGCAGAGGAGAAAGGAAGTGCAGTGCCAGTGGTTGACTGCACTGATTCTGTGCGCATTGTGTCAGAAGACGGAGGCTCAAACTCCCCCATTGACCGCAGCCGTGTAAAACTGGTGCAGACCCCGCAGGTGTTCCGCGCCTCCATACTAAAGCAGGCTTACGATGTGGAGTTCAGCCCCCTTTTCACAGATGACGCTTCAGTGGTGGAGCACGCAGGGCATAAGATTTACCTAACAAGGGGAGATATAAAGAACAAGAAAATAACGTATATAAGTGATATTAAATTTTAGGAGTGAAATTGTCAACTATCAACTCCCCCATAATGTATCTCCCCGGTGTGGGGCCTAAAAAGGCTCAGATACTGGAAAAGGAGTTAGAGATACTAACAATCTCTGACCTGATACACTATTTCCCGTACAGGTACATTGACCGCAGCAAGTTCTACAAGATACGTGAGATAGAGACTGCCACGGCATACGTGCAGGTAAAGGGCGTTATAAAGGGATTCCGCCAGATGGGTGAAGGCCGAGCCAAGCGTCTGGTGGCAATGTTCACTGACGGCGATGATTTCATAGAGCTGGTGTTTTTCAAGGGACTGAACTATATTCTTGACGCTTACCTGCTTGATACAGAGTATATAATATTTGGCAAGCCAAGCCTTTTCAACGGCAAGTTTTCATTCGTACACCCAGAGATAGAGAAACCTTCTCCAGACCGCATGACAGGCTTTATGCCACTGTACCACACATCGGAGAAGATGAAGAACCATTTTCTCAACTCCAAGGCCATTCAGAAACTGGTGCTCACCGCCTTGAAAAGTATTGACCGCAAGGAGATTAAGGAGACTCTGCCTCAGCATATTATAGACAAATATCACTTTCCTGGTGCTGGGGAGGCGCTTGTGACCGCCCATTTCCCCAAGGATATGCCTACGCTTGACAAGGCGCTGGCACGCCTCAAGTTTGAGGAGCTTTTCTACATTCAGCTTGCCATTTTGCGGCAGGCAAACCAGTTCCGCAGCAAGGCTATGGGGCACCCTTTCAGCACTATAGGCCACTATTTCAACACTTTCTACAAGGAGTGTCTGCCCTTTGACCTCACCGATGCGCAGAAACGTGTACTCCGTGAGATACGTGCTGACGTGCGCGGACCTGGTCAGATGAACCGCCTTCTGCAGGGTGATGTGGGTAGCGGCAAGACCATAGTGGCGCTACTCAGTATGCTTATGGCCATAGATAACGGCTATCAGGCGTGCATAGTGGCTCCAACCGAAATTCTTGCCACCCAGCATTATGAAAGCATGAGCAAGATGCTTGAGCCTCTGGGACTTGAAGTGCGTCTGCTTACTGGCTCCACACGTAAGAAGGAGCGTGAATATATTGCAGATGGGCTGACATCGGGGAGTCTGAAAATACTTGTGGGGACACACGCCGTGTTTGAAGACAAGGTGCAGTTTGCCAAGTTGGGCATTGTGATTATTGATGAGCAGCACCGCTTTGGAGTGGCACAGAGGGCCAAGCTGTGGGGTAAGAACATACGTCCGCCTCACGTGCTTGTAATGACCGCCACCCCTATTCCGCGCACCCTTGCAATGACCCTTTACGGAGATTTGGACGTGAGTGTGATAGACCAGCTCCCTCCCGGGCGCAAACCCATACAGACTGAGCATGTTTTTGATGAGAAGCGCCCTCAGCTGAACAACTTCCTGCGCAGGCAGATGGCGCAAGGCAGGCAGGTATATGTGGTCTATCCGCTTATAAAAGAGTCTGAGAAGTCTGATATGAAAGACCTTGAGAATGGCTTTGAGGCCATGAAGAACGTTTTTAAGGAGTTCACAGTGTGTATGGTTCACGGCAAGATGAAACCGGCGGAGAAGGAGGCTCAGATGCAGGAGTTTATAAGCGGAAGAGCCAATATGCTTGTTTCCACCACGGTGATAGAGGTGGGCGTGAACGTGCCTAACGCCACTGTCATGGTAATAGAGAACGCCGAGCGTTTCGGGCTCTCACAGCTGCACCAGCTGCGTGGCAGAGTGGGGCGTGGCGGAGACCAGTCATACTGCCTGCTGATAACCAAATACCAGATATCTTCTGACACGCGCAAGCGTATTGACATAATGACACAGACTACAAACGGCTTTGAGATAGCTGAGGCTGACCTGCGCCTGCGAGGCCCAGGTGACCTTGAAGGCACACTGCAGAGCGGTCTGCCGTTCAACCTACAAGTGGCAGACCTTAGCCGTGACGGCGCCCTGCTCACAATGGCACGTGATGAGGCTGAGCAAATCCTCACCTCAGACCCTATGCTCTCACAGCCACAGAACGCCCTGCTTCTCAACCAGCTCCACAGCAAAACCAAGAACGTAGTGAACTGGAGCTTTATTAGCTAAAATAGAGATATATTGGCGAGTTCAGTTAAAATTCGCTAACTTAGCGCACTATTTTCGTCGGTAAAAAAAGGTTATTGGTCTATACTTTTATATGAAAATAATTGTTAAATATTAAATTTGTTCCCTAATATGAAAAAAGTATTTGTTTTAACATGGGCAGTTGTAACGGCAACTGTGATGCTATGTGCCCAAAATGACAACACATTTCAGAATTGGACACTTGAGCAGTGTATGCAATATGCGCTTGACAATAACACAACCGTGTTAAAGTCTATCACCGCCAAGAGTTCTGCTGAACAGGACCTGCGCAAGTCAAAGGCTGCATTTGCTCCTACTGTTAGCGCCAGTACAAACCAAGGCTACACATACCGCAATATGCTTGGTCCTGACAATGAGTCTGTATATAATGCAAGCTACGGCATATCAGCAGGTATGACACTTTTTAACGGTGGCAGACTCACATACACCAAACGCCAGAACGATGTGCTGTTACAGGCAAGCCAGGAGGGTATTATGAGCACCAAGAAACAGCTGCAGAGTGATGTGCTTGAGGCATACCTCACCGTACTCTACAATAATGAAACCGTTAAGACCAACGAGAAGATTTACGAGCTTAGCAATGCTGAGTATGAGCGTTCCAAGATAATGTATGAGGTGGGAAAGATAACCAAAAGTGACTTGGCACAGGTGGCCACACAGTGGAGCCAGAACAAATTCAACCTCTCAAAGAGCCGCAACAGCCTGCGCACCGCAATCCTGTCACTTAAGCAGCTGCTTGAGATAGGAATTGATGTGGAGTTCAGCGTTGCAATACCTGAGATAAGCGATGATGAGGTACTTGCCCCGCTGCCAGGCATGATGGACATTTACCACACAGCCATGGAAACAATGCCAAGCATAAAGCAGGCGGAACTTAACATAAAGAGCGCCGAGATAGGAAAGAGAGTGGCACAAGGCAACTGGATGCCTACCGTATCACTCAATGCCGGTCTTAGCGGCAGCTACACCACAGCGAATGATATAAGTTTGGGCGAGCAGTTCAAGACAAGCCTCGGCCCTACCGCAGGCCTTGCAATAAACATACCTATCTATGACCAGCGCACAGCCAAGACAGCTGTCAACAAGGCAAAAATCAACATAGAGAACAACAAGATAGCCTACCAGCAGGCAGAGATGAAGATATCAAAAGATGTTGAGTCTCTGTACGTTGATGCGCTCAACGCACAAGACAACTATATTAACGCCACCGAGAAACTGGGATTTGCGCAAGATAGCTATGACCTTGTGGCTGAGCAGTACAATGTGGGCATGAAGAACACCGTGGAGCTGCTTACAGCAGAGAAGAACCTGTTCCAGGCCCAGCAGGAAGTGGTACAATGCCGCTATCAGGCAATCATCAGCATCCAGCTGCTGAATATTTTGCAGGATAAAGAGATACGAGTTGGAGTCAATTGAAAATGAAAAGAATATCATACATATTTTTAGCCGCAGCGGCACTGGTAAGTTGCAGCAAGCAGCCGTCTGTGGAGGACTCCTTTGAGACGCAGGTGGTGGAGAGGGCCACAATAACAAACAGCGTCACAGCCACAGGAAAAGTGGAGCCAGTTAACAGCGTGGACGTAGGTACACAGGTGTCAGGCATTATTAAGAAACTGTACGTTGACTACAACAGTGAGGTAAAAGCTGGTCAGGTCATTGCGGAGCTTGACAAGACCACACTTCAGGCGGAGCTGTTGTCATCACAGGCCAACTTGGAGTCCTGCAAGGCAGAGCTTAAATACCAGGAGGCCAACTACAACAGAATAAAGGAGCTGTACGGCCGCAAGGTTATCAGCGATGCAGATATGGAGCAGGCAGACTACTCATACTCCAAAGCCAAGGCGGCGTATTCCAAGGCGCAGTCAGACATGGTGAGAGTGAAGCAGAACCTGAGCTACGCCACCATATACTCCCCTATTGACGGCATAGTGCTCTACCGTGCTGTGGAGGAGGGTCAGACAGTGGCTTCAAGCTTCAACACCCCTACCCTCTTCACCATAGCCAAAGACCTTACGCAGATGCGTGTTATTGCAAATGTGGATGAGGCAGACATAGGCAGCGTAAAGGAGGGTCTTGACGTGGAGTTCAGCGTAGACGCCTTCCCAGATGAGGTTTTCAAGGGCAAAGTAAGCCAGGTTCGCCTGCAGGCAACCACCACATCAAACGTGGTTACCTACGAGGTGGTTATAACCGCAAACAATGATAAAATGAAGCTTATGCCTGGCATGACCGCCAACATAACCATTATAACAGCCAGAGCCGTTGACGCACTTTATGTTCCTGTCAAGGCATTGTCATTCCGCCCATCCATGGGAGAACCAAAGGAAAGACCGCGCAGAGACTCCATGCAGGTAGTGATGCCAGACAGCATAAAGGAGAAGATGCAGAAGTTCCATGACGCAAAGAAGGTGTTTGTAAAGGAGGGGAACATGATTCATCCTGTTATAGTGGAGACAGGTGTGAGTGACGGCACAAAGACGGAGATAAAGAGCGGACTTGCAGAGGGTGACACCATAGTCACAGCCCAGACCGGCGATGTGAAGTCCATGCCAAAACCCTCAGGACAGAAAAACAGTAATCCATTTATGCCACAGCGCCCGGGCGGAAGAAGAAGGTAACACACCCCGATGAAGGAGATAATAGAGATACACAACCTTAAACGTGACTTTATTGTAGGTGACGAGATTGTCCACGCACTGCGTGGAATATCATTCACCATACATGAGGGGGAGTTTGTAACCATAATGGGCACCAGCGGCAGCGGCAAATCAACCCTGCTTAACATATTAGGCTGCCTTGACCGCCCAACTGACGGGGAGTACATTCTTGACGGCAATGCAGTGAAAAGCATGAGCAAGAACGCCCTGGCGGAGCTGAGAAACAAGAAGATAGGGTTTGTATTCCAGTCATATAACCTGCTGTCACGCACCACGGCACTTGAGAATGTGGAGCTGCCGCTACTGTACAATGGTAACATCGGCCGTAAGGAGCGCAAAGAAAAGGCGGAGAAAGCTCTCATAGAGGTGGGTCTTAAAGAGCGTATGTATCACTTTTCAAACCAAATGTCAGGCGGACAGATGCAGCGTGTGGCAATAGCCCGTGCGCTTGTGAATGACCCTGTGATGATACTCGCTGATGAGGCCACAGGTAACCTTGACACCCACACATCGTTTGAGATTATAGCCCTGTTTCAGCGTCTGCATCGTGAGGGGAAAACAATTGTGTTTGTAACCCACAACCCAGAGCTTTCACAATACAGCAGCCGCACCATAACCCTGCGTGACGGACGTATTGTTGATGACACACGCAACCCGCAGATGCTTGACGCACAGAAAACACTTGAATCACTGCCAAAAGAAGAGTAATGAACTACGCCAACCTGTTCTACATAGCACTAAAAGCCATACGGAGCAATAAACTGCGTAGTTTCCTCACCATGCTTGGAATGATTATAGGCGTGTCTTCTGTAATAACCATGCTTGCCATAGGACAAGGTTCCAAGCGCAGCATAAAGGAGCAGATTTCTGAGATGGGCTCCAACATGATAATGATACGCCCCGGCGGTGGAATGAGAGGCGGAGTGCGTCAGAGCTCGTCTGATATGCAGACTCTCAAGCCGGAGGACTACACCGCCATTATAAGCGAGTGTCCGCACGTGGCAGCCTGCACGCCTCAGGTGAACTCAAGTGGTCAGATTGTTTTTGGCGCCAACAATGCTCCTGGCACAATATATGGTGTGAATGAGCAGTATCTTGACATACGCAGGTATAAGATTGCAGAGGGCTCCATTTTCACAGAACACGATGTTAAGACAGCCGCCAAGGTGGCTGTGGTGGGCAAGACCGTGGTTACAAACCTGTTCCCTGGCGGAGAAGACCCTATTGGCAAGGTGTTCCGCTTTAACAAAATACCAATGACCATAGTGGGAGTGTTAGAGTCAAAAGGCACAAACAGTATGGGTATGGACCAGGACGATGTGATACTTGCACCATACACTACCGTACAGAAGAGGCTCCTGTCCATAACGTACTTCCAGAGTCTGACAGCGTCCGCCACATCAGAGGCGGAATCTGACAAAGCCATAGCAGAGATACATTCAGTGCTGCGACGCAACCACAAGATAGCTGCCGGCGGTACTGATGACTACGAGATACGCTCACAGGAGGAGCTACTATCCACCATGAGCCAGACCACAGACATGATGACAATTCTGCTTGCCTGCATTGCAGGAATCTCTCTGCTTGTAGGCGGTATAGGTATTATGAACATTATGTTTGTGAGTGTTACTGAGCGAACCAAGGAAATAGGTCTGAGAATGTCAATAGGTGCCAAGGAACGCCACATAATGCTCCAGTTCCTTATTGAGGCCATTATGATAAGCATAACAGGAGGTGTGTTAGGAGTGATTTTAGGATTGGTGGCATCGTGGATAGTGGGGGCTGTGGTTGGCTGGCCAGTATATGTGCAACTATGGTCTGTGGTATTAGCATTTGCCGTCTGTACCGTGGCTGGAATATTCTTTGGCTGGTATCCCGCACAAAAGGCGGCTCGTTTAGACCCTATAGAGGCAATCAGATATGAGTAATAGCGTCATACCATTAAAGAGAAAGGAGTCATACTGCATAATTCATGTGGTATTCTGGATTATATACCTATGCTTCCCGTTCTTTATGTCATATCTTAGTGGTTTCAGTCTTACAACAGAGCGTTATCTTAGAATGTTGCCTGACTTGATGATATGCCCTCTTGTTTTCTATATCAACTACTTTTACCTGATAGACAGATTCCTGTTTCATAAGAACATA
>JAEEGL016215251.1_pt1 | contig 10291 bp, 9 predicted proteins | sample 9134231 | NCBI WGS metagenome assembly JAEEGL01 (sample SAMN16246548, study PRJNA631951) | gut metagenome | biome: gut microbiome; feature: rumen; material: fiber-attached | host: Bos | place: Iran: Karaj | collected 2018-10
ACTCAAAACCAAAATAGGGGGTCCGGGGGCTTCCCCCGGCTGCGCGGGGGTCGGTAGGGGGTGTGCGCAGTGGCACACCCCCTGCCCGCTGCGGCGCGTAGCCGCGAAAAAATGTGCTTACGGCGCAGCCGTCCAAAAAGAATATAGGAAAAGTATACTTTTACTGCATACTTTTGGTCGCGATCAGATCGACCCCTGTATCTGCGATATTATGCATAATAATATCGCCGATTTTAACGGGTGCAGTGGCATAGGTGCGTCGGATGGCGTCCATCACATCCATGATTTTGGCTTTGGGTATCTCGGTCGCTGTCTTGACCGAAACGCGCGCATAATGCCTGCCGTCGCTCGGAGTTTCGTCTTTATCGAGCACAGGCACTGAGCTCGTGACGATACGCATGGGGTTCACGACTTCACGGCGGGCATAATTGTCGCCGATTTTACACGAGTTACCTTTTACACCAATGACGGTGCCATTCTCGATATCGACGGTGATCTGGCATCCCATGGGGCAGCCGATACATGTGAGTTCTTTCGTTTCCATTGGGCTTCCTGTTTATTCGCTTTCGACTGCGATGGTGATGTTCTGGATGTTGCTGAACGACTGGAGCTGCGATTTTTTCAATACAGCCTGTTCCATTTCGTCCGGCGCCATGATGCGCTTTTTTTGATGCAGGATGCGGGTATCGTCGATATAGACGTTGATAAAGTGGTTCTGGAAAACATTGGCTACGCGGAAGCGCACGATGGTGCTTTCGGGCATGCGATCGATATTGATGGCTGTGGGCACGGTATAGCGGACGCCGCCTTTGGCTGTGACATGAACGACCGTATGATCGGCTTGATTGCTGGATTGGGTTGAAACGAAAGCTGCTGCGGCGCGACCAGCACGTCCGGCTTCTTCCGACACGAAATCGACCAGATCGTGGACGTGCAGCACATTGCCGCATGCAAAGATGCCGGGAATGCTTGTTTCGAAATTCTCGGCAACAAACGGTCCGTTGGTGATGGGATTGATATCGATGCCGACATTGCGCGACAATTCATTTTCGGGGATGAGCCCGGTCGAAAGCATGAGCGTATCGCAGTCGTAGTCGATTTCGGTTCCCGGAATTGGCTTATAGTGCGCATCGACTTTGGCAATGGTGACGCCTTCGACGCGCTGTTTGCCCCTGATATCGACGACGGTATGTGACAGCAGCAGGGGGATGTTGTAGTCGTTTAGACACTGGACGATATTGCGCTTCAGGCCGCCGGAATAGGGCATGAGCTCGGCGACACACAAGACTTTTGCGCCTTCGAGTGTCATGCGGCGCGCCATGATAAGGCCGATATCACCGCTGCCCAGAATCACGATGCGTTTGCCGGGCATATAGCCTTCGATATTGACCAGGCGCTGGGCTGTACCTGCCGAAAAAATGCCGGCGGGACGGAATCCGGGGATGTTCAGGGCGCCACGTGGACGTTCGCGGCATCCCATGGCCAGAATCACCGCACCGGCAGCAATGGACATCATACCATCCTGACGGTTCATCGCTGTGACTGTGCGGTCGGGGGCGATATCGAGCACCATGGTGTTGAGCTTGAATTCGATATTTCGTTCACGCACCTGATCGATAAAACGCGCGGCATATTCGGGCCCCGTGAGCTCCTCTTTGAATGTATGCAATCCAAAACCATTGTGAATGCACTGGTTCAGAATGCCGCCAAGCTCCGAATCGCGTTCGAGAATCAGAATGCGTTCACAGCCGGCATCCCGGGCTGCAACAGCAGCAGCCAGCCCCGCCGGTCCCCCGCCGACTATCACAACATCGTAAGAATTCATCTGGCAAAACCTCCCAACTTTGTCGCTATTTTATCGTGCACAGCGATTGCAGACAGGTTGAAGATTTTAACGGAATAACGGGAAACTGGCAAGCATTGCATTGTATGCGTGTGGGCGGGTGTGACGCTGCTCGCCCCAACAGACGCACTAACGGCCGAGTGCCGATAAGATCGACATAATTGTCGTATGCATCTAAAAAATATGCATGCATGGGACTTGCGAAAGCGTTTTGTGTGTTTGATATTATGCGGTCTGATGCCGGGATGGATCTTTCCCGGCAGAACTGAACTTTTATCAATTAAATTGGGAAATACGCATGGATTATAATTCAAACCCTATGCTCAAGAGCGGGATGAGGAAGATTAGCCTGATTCTGTTTGCCTGGCTGATACTCGAAATCACCTGTTTTATCGTTGTCGGTTATTTTATCGGTGGGTGGAATGTGTTCTGGATTCAGTTTGGTACGCTGATTCTGGGATATATCCTCAAGCCATCGAAGAATGCCCAGGCGATGGGGATGCTGCCGGGGCTTGGCGGTATGCCGTCTGGCCGAGGTATTGCCTCGACATTGCTGATGATTCCCGGATTTATTACCGATGTGATCGGGCTTTTGATGCTGATTCCGCCGGTGCGTCGTCTCGCGGTTGGATTGGTAACGCGCAAGATGATGTCCAAAGCGACCGGTGGTTTATTCGGACAGAACATGGGGAATATGTTCGGCCAGATGGATCCCGCGCTGTTCGAAAAGATGGCGCAGCAATACGGCAATCTGAATGGTGCTCAGGCGGCTTCGGCTGCGGGAACGCGCAAAAAGCAAAAGGCAAAGGTGCATAAGGATGTGATCGATGTGGATGCCGAAGTGCAGGGGCAAAAACGCAAAGAAACACATGCCGAGGTCGTGCGTCCAAAATCACAGCAGCCCAAAGCGCTGACCGAAGATATCATCGATGTGAATTACGAAATTGAACAATAAGCCCTTGAGTTTGCGTGGATAATCTGCAAGTAATACGGGCGCGTAGTTTTTGTTACGATGAGCTTTAATCCCGGAGGATCCATGCAACGCAACAAGTTGTTTTTGAGCTGTTTGGCAGCATCTGTCTGCGTTTTATGCGCTTCGTCTGCAATGGCAGAATTGCCATGCAGCTCGTTTAATCACACTGGATCATCAGATGATTTGGCCGAATCAATTGACGAAATCAGCGGTCTGGCGCTCAGCTATTCGAATCCGGAATATTTTTGGGCAATCAACGATTCGTATGGCGTGCCCGAGCTATTTTTGCTCAATCGCAAAGGCACGATTATGCGCATTTATCGTTTGCGCAACACGCCCAATATCGATTGGGAGGACATTGCGGTTGGTCCGTGTGAGCCCTGGGGCGAAAAACGCTGCATTTATATCGGCGATACAGGCAACAACCAGTTTTCGCGAGATAACCAGCGCGTGCTGGTCGTTGAAGAGCCCGATGTGTCGAAGGTAACGAGTGCGTCTGGTACAAAGATTAAAATCGAAACGCTGCATACCTGGGAAGTGAAATATCCAGCTTCGGACGAAGTGGCCGAATTGGCCAATCCCGATGCCGAATCGCTGATGGTCCATCCCATCAGCGGCGATATCTATATTGTATCAAAGCATTCCAGCGGCGGTGTTCAGCGTCTTTACCGAATGACGCGCGGTGGTGAACATGCCGGCGAACTCACATTGCTCGCCTCGTATTTGTTCAAGAGCGAATCAAGTCCGCTTGCCGTTATTCCGATGTTTAATGCGACGACATCGGCTGATTTCGCGCCCAATGGTCAACAATTTGCCGTGTTTACGTATGCCGCAGCTTATGAATATGATTTGGTAGCATACCCTGATATTGCCGAAGCATTCAAGCATCCGAACGAACGGTTTGCGAGCGTTGAGCTGCAGGGCGAATCGATTACATACGACAAAGACGGCAAATCGCTGGTGACGGCGGCCGAAGGCACAGGCGGCCCGGCGGTGATGGATTTTTTGGCGTGTGTTGCGAACAGCAATTATGCCGAACCCGATCCGATTGTGCCGCCCGATCCGCTGCCTGAGATCGAACCCGAGCCCGAGCCCATCTATGGCTGTATTCCAGAAGATTTCCACGAATATGACGATTCGTGTGAGGCCGATACGTGGTCGCATTGCGGATCGCACACCTCTAACTGCAAGAAAACCATTCCCAATTTGAGTGATGGAAAATGCGTGGAAAAACGATGCGTGGCGACGGAATGTAAGGATGACTATGTGCCATCCCCAACTGGTGATGCTTGCGTTTGTCCGGATAAATCGCATGAAATCGACGGCGGTTGTGAACTCGACAGCGTGGATAATTGCGGTGCACACGGTAATCTGTGCAGCAGTGTTATCAGTCGCTGGAGTGATGGTGAATGCAGCGAAAAACAATGCATCGTGACGGCATGTCAGGATGGTTTTGTGCCATCTTTTGCTGGTGATGACTGTGTGTGTGTCGCTGAGACCCACCATTTGAACGGTAATATTTGTGAGGCCGACAGCGTGGATAATTGCGGTGCACACGGCAATCTGTGCAGCGATGTCGTTGATAACTGGCAGGCTGGCGAATGCAGCGACAAACAATGCGTCGTTTCGGCATGTGCCAACGGTTTCGTGGTGTCCCAAAGCGGCGATGCATGCGATTGTCCGACCGAAACCCATCATTTGAACGGTGATGCATGTGAGGCGGATTCGCTCGAATATTGCGGTGCACACGATGTGAATTGTGCGCGTGATGTGAAGAACTGGCAGACAGGCGAATGCCGCAGTAAAAAATGTGTCGTTTCGGCATGTGCCAACGATTTTGTGCCGTCACAGAACGGCGATGCATGCATTTGTTCGACCGAAACCCATCATGTTTCCGGCGATGTTTGCGAGGCGGATTCGCTTGAAAACTGCGGTGAACACGGCGTGAACTGTGCGAATGCCATCGAACACTGGAATGTCGGCGAATGCCGCAGCAAGCAGTGCGTCGTGACTGCATGTGCGGAAGGCTACAATTTGTCGGATAATGCGTGTGTGAAGGCGACAGCGCCTGATCCCGTTAATCCGGATCCGATAGACCCGCAGAATCCAGCGCCAGCCGCCAGTAAGTCTGGCAGCGATTCGTGCAGTGCGATGCTGATGCATTCTGTGCCGACAGGCATGGGCGCCTTGTGGATGCTTGGCCTGGCGGGACTTTGGGGCATTCGCCGCCGCCGCAGACAGCCCTGACGTTTGGGTGCGCAGGCGCGCCGCGTATTGGCTTGCCAATAGCGGCGCAGGGGGCGCGGCGTAGCGAGCTGCAGAGACGCACGAACCGTGCGTCTCACAGCGAGGTAGACGCGTTGGGGGATGTGCCCCCGCTAAAAAAACACGCAAAAGATTGTCAAAAATGGTGTTTTTAGGTTAAAGTAAAAATCGTATTGCGTGCAGTGAAAATAGCTGTGCGTGATGCATCAGATTTTGAGCACTTTTTTTGGAACGACAGATTCATGGCGCATAAATCAGGAACAGGTCGGTACGTCTTAAAATTCATCTCTGGCAAGTATCAGGGAGGTGAATTTGCACTCGAAATGAACCAGGAGCTCATTATCGGGCGCAGCAGTGAGCTTGAGATGGTGCTGATAGAAGACATGGTGAGCCGTCATCATGCCAAGATTACGACGACCGAGGATGAAATCACGATCGAAGACCTGGGCAGCACGAACGGCACCTTTGTTAACGGCGAGAAGATAACCAAATGCAAGCTCAAAGAAGGCGATCGCATTCTGATTGGCACCTCGATAATCAAGCTTGTATTTGAAGAATTCGACGCGAGCCAGCCGCCACCGCCGCCCATGAGCTCGGTGCTTGCCGGCGAGGCGCATGTCGAAGTCGAAGAAAAACCGGTGCTGTCGCTCTCTTCGGGCGCGGCCAAACGCGTTGCTCAGCATGGCGCGACCAGCCACGGCAACACGCAGTCGGGCGTGCTTTCGGGCGTGATCGATCAGGTCCCGCTTCCCGATTTGCTGCAGCTTTTCGGCGCTTCAAAGAAAACCGGCGGCCTCTTCATCACGACACCTGCCGGCACCGAAGGCATCATCTATCTGCGCGAAGGGCGCGTTTATGGCGCTGTGATCAATCACAACTACGATGTCCCCGTCGAAAAATCGGTCTACCGCATCATGGCATGGACGTCTGGCAACTTCCTGCTTGATACGTCCGCTTCGTACGATTTCAAAGAGCCTATCAACGAAACCGTCGAATCGATGATGATGGAGTCGATGCGTATCATCGACGAAACGCACGCCATCGGTGACGATGTGCCGGCATACGACGCCATCTTCCGCATCGATATTCCCATCGTGCCAAAACTGCGCGACCTCAGCCCCGAGCAGCTCGACATCTTCCAGCTGGCACTCAACGAGGCCACGATGGAATACATTCTCAATAACAGCACGATGGACGATATCGAAACCACCAAGGCTGTGGTACATCTGCTGCGAAACAAATACATGGTTCTGGCCAATCCGGATTAATTCGAGATTTTTGGTTTTACAGGGCGCAGTGTTTGCGCCCTTTTTTTTATATAAAAAGGAGTTTTTGTATGGCACTCATCAAGGATATTCAGGAACAGGTCAAGGATGCGATGAAATCGCACGACGATCAGCGCCGCGACGCGCTTCGCCTGATTCTGAACGCGCTCAAAACCGAGGAAAAAGAAAAACGCGTTGAACTGACGCCCGAAATGGAAATCGCGATTCTGACCAGCGAAGCCAAGAAACGCCGCGAAGCCATCGAATCGTACGAAACCGCCGGCAGCCCCGAACGCGCCGAAAAAGAAAAATACGAACTCGCCCTCATCCAGAGCTTTTTGCCCGAAGCCCTGAGCGAAGATGAAGTCAAAAAAATTATCAACGAGCTCATCCAGGAACTCGGCATCAAGGAAAAGAAGGAAATGGGCAAGCTGATGAAGGCGCTCATGCCCAAGATTAAAGGGCGTTTCCCGGGCAACGAAGCCAAAAAACTCGTCGACGCCGTTTCGTTCGAATAATGTTGATGCAGGTGCGGCTATCTGCGATACGCCGCACGAGAGACGTTCCATGGAACGTCTCTGCTCGCCTATGCGCCACATGCGCATACGGCTCGCCTTTGCTCGCTATTGGCCTGCGGCCAATACGCTCACCGGTTTTTACAAAAATTGTGGCGATATTTCGGTAATTCAGGGATGACCTCAATTTAAGGATGAACACAAATGCCTAAAAAATATTTCGGAACCGATGGTATCCGTGGCCTTGCCAATGTCTTTCCCATGACGGTGGATGTGGCTTTGAACCTGGGAAAAGCGCTGGCTTCGGTGCTGCCCCGACGTGGCGCCGTGATTCGCGTGCTCATTGGCAAAGATACGCGTCGTTCCGGTTATATGTTTGAATCGGCCATCGCAGCCGGTATCAATTCGATGAACGGTGATGTGCTTTATACGGGCCCGATGCCGACGCCGGCCATTGCCCACCTCACCACGGCCATGCGCTGCGATGCCGGCGTGGTGATCAGTGCGTCACACAATCCTTATCAGGACAATGGCATCAAGATATTTGGTGCCGATGGATTCAAGCTTTCGGACGATCTCGAAGAAGCACTCGAGCGCTATCTGGACGATCCCGATTTGCTCACCGAACGCATGTCGCCCGATCACATCGGTCGTTCGCGCCGCATCGACGATGCCCAGGGGCGATACAATGCCTTTGTGAAATCGAATTTTGAACGCGATTTGTCGCTCGACGGGTTAAAGATTGTCGTCGACTGCGCCAATGGTGCTGCCTATAAAATCGCGCCCACCGTGCTCGAAGAACTTGGTGCTCGCGTGATTTCCACCGGTGTTGAGCCAAATGGCTACAATATCAACGATGGCGTCGGTGCGCTGCATCCGGAGCATTGCGCCGAGATGGTGAAGCTGTATGGTGCCAACCTTGGCATTACGCTGGATGGCGATGCCGATCGCCTCATTCTCATCGACGAAAAAGGCAACGAAATCGACGGAGATTTTATCATGGCGATGCTTGCCATCGATCTCAAGCAGAACCAGTTGCTGCGCGATAATATGGTGGTGACGACGGTGATGAGCAATCTGGGGCTGCATCAGGCTTTGCGTGCGAACGGCATCCAGTCGGTGCAGACAAAAGTCGGCGATCGCTATGTCGTCGAAGAGATGCGCGCGCACCGCTATTCGCTTGGTGGAGAGCAAAGCGGTCACATCGTGCTGCTCGACCATACGACGAGCGGCGATGGACTGCTCACCGCGCTGCGCGTATTGTCACTGATGCGCCGCCGCGAAAAACCGCTTTCGGAGCTCGCAGGCGTGATGCACAAACTCCCGCAGGTGCTCATCAATCGCAAGGTAAGCAAAAAGATTCCGCTCGAAGAATTGCCCAAATCATCTGCATTAATCGCTGAGATTTCTGGCAAATACGGCGACACAGGCCGCGTGCTGGTGCGGTATTCGGGAACCGAGGCAAAATGCCGCGTGATGCTCGAAGGCCCGGATAAATCGGCGCTCGAACGCGATGCACGCGAAATCGCCGATCTCATCGAGCAGGAAATTAATGCAAAAGCATAATGGGCTTATGGCTTATAGCTTATGGCTTATAGCTTATGGCTTATGGCTTATGGCTGGGGAGCCAGAGTACCTATGGTTTCAGGTTCTAAGCTCCAGGCTCTAAGCTCTTTGTTGCACCCATTCAGGGGGCCAATCACAAGCACCAAGCTCCAAGCTCCAAGATCCAAGCTCATGATGAGCACTGCGAAGCGGATTATTGGGCGCTTTGTGTATTCTGTGCCCGCTGTTTGGCAGCTTCGGCTTCAACCGCACGAATGTCTTCGAATTTGACCGAAATGCGGATGCTGTAGCTGCACAGCTGGTGCCGGTAATCCGGCATCATCAGTTCCTGCGGGATTTCGGGGGCCGGAATGTCGAGCGCTTCGGCAACTGGCGGCACATCGCAATGCCACTGGTGCGGCAGAATCTCGGTGATATATGCAGGCGCATCGTTTGTCTCAAGGCGCAGACTGAGGGTATCGGTGATATTGAGAGGTCTGCCTTGTCCATAGACCGCGAAAGTGTAGGGTTCACCCGGATTGATGCGCACCTGGCTCATGCTTCCCGAAGATTTGACCACCATCAGCGGTTCGCTCATAAAGAAGACTCGCGTATCCGGTGAATCTGTCTCGATCGTGATGGTGCCATACAACGCGTAGGGGTGATCCATCAGCGTTTTGAGCAGTGATTTGGTGCTGTCGGGCAGATCGGGCGCCAGGATTTCTGCATCGGTATCGAGCACAGCAATGTCGAAGCCGCGGGCAGCCTGAGCCAATGCCGGATTGTGTGTGAGCAAATGCTTTAGCATGCGGCGCTGTGGTGCACCTTCGACGGCCAGATTCTGTACAGCTTCGGCAAATTTTTCGCGGAAAACGATTTCGCGGAAGACCGTCCATTCGCATGGATCCGCATCCAGAATCTTCGGCAGCTGTGCGCATTCCGCGATGCGCGGCGACATATCGGGTTCGAGCACGATCTTTCGATAGACTTTTTGCAATGGATTGGCGCCCGGTTTGTTGGTCGGGAACCAGTCGTAATAGGCAACCGTTCGCGTGAGCGGCTTGAATCCTTAGGCTGCGAACGCAAATTTAAAGATGGTGTCTTCTTTTACCGGCAGATTGTTGATCCAGGTCGATTCGCGTGCGCGCAGCTCTGTGTAGCTGCCATCCTGAGAACGCGCATAGAGCGGTTTGCCGTCCATTGTGATGGCGACTGCCGGCGGAAATGAATCGAGAAATGCGATATCTGCATATTCGATGCGGTTTCGGCGGGCTTCTTCCTCGGCGATCTTGCGATCGTGCTCAGCGATGAACTGCGCTTCTTCCTGTGCGCGGATTTCGTACTGGAACCAGACCCACAGCAGTACACAGCCCGCGACTACGGCCAGCGATACCGCGATGATGATGAACGCTCTCAGACTAAAGCGTTTGCCTGCGGTTTCGTATTTTCCGCGGCTTTCTGCATCCTTGTCCAGACCGAACAGCATCCGAATGGCTTCGTGTTCGGCGGCGATTTCGTCTGCAGATATGCCGGTTTCTGCGTTATCAGGCTGTAATTTTGCGTCGTTTTCGGGTTGCTTGTCCATCGTTATCTCACCGCAATGGGCCGGGTTATTCGTTGAATGCAGTGTGCTGCGCAATGAGTTTGCACCAGACATTTGGCGGTGCAATATAATCCGCCGTTCCGCATAGATCAATGATCCATTATCACAGCTGGCCGGGCGGGTAACGATTCAGACCCCGGGGGCATGTAAAGTGAATAGTGAATAGTGAATAGTGAATAGGGAATAGTGAATAGTGAATAGGGAATAGTGAAGAGTGAAGAGTGAAGAGTGAATAGGGAATAGTGAAGAGTGAAGAGTGAAGAGTGAAGAGTGAATAGGAAA
>JAEEGL016717073.1_pt1 | contig 10291 bp, 8 predicted proteins | sample 9134231 | NCBI WGS metagenome assembly JAEEGL01 (sample SAMN16246548, study PRJNA631951) | gut metagenome | biome: gut microbiome; feature: rumen; material: fiber-attached | host: Bos | place: Iran: Karaj | collected 2018-10
CGTGCCGGTCATGGAAATATTGGCGGCGACCTGACCGGTCACGGAACCGATCAGACCGGAGGAAATGACCGCCACCTGGGCTCCGCCGGAACGTATCTTTCCGGAAACGGACATGGCCACGTTCATGATGCATTCCAGCGCGCCGAAGGAATCCAGCATCCCGCCGAAAATGGAAAAGAGGATGATCGTGTTGGCGGTGATCTGCCCCATCATGCCGAAAACGCCGGTAAAGTTGGTGGTGGAATAGGTGATCAGCCGCTTCACGGACAGGCCTCCGTGGTACAGGAAGCCGGGCAGCTTCGGCCCGAAGTATCCATACAGCAGAAACACCAGCACGATGATGGGGATGACTTTTCCCCAGGCGAGATAGGTGCCGATCAAAAACACCAGAAGGTAAATGGCGCCGGAGATGATCTGCCCCGGCGTGTAATTGCCCATCGCCTGCAGATACTGGTCGTGGTGGGCGTAAATAAACGCCGTATCCGCAATGATCGCCGCGATGCAGATCAGAGAAAGGATATTGACCGCCTTATCCTTCCTGCTGTCTGTATTAAGTTTGATCTTGGTCAGGAAGAGGATCACGAAGCACCCGGCGTAATGGATCATGATATGCCGGTAGGCGCTGGTCAGCATGTATCGGGCGCTGAAAAAATGATAGATCCCCATGAGGACGCCGATCACTTTTACGGCGGTTTCGATCCTTTCCCGGGACGAGCCCGCTTTCAGGGTAAGACTTGACATATCCTTGTCCTTTCATGAGAACCGCCTCTCCTATGACGGGAGAGGCGGTGGTTCAATGCTGTTTATTGACCGTAGATCGTGAAGGAGTCATCCCACAGTCCGGCTTCCTTCAGCGCTCTCGCGGCGCCGGGATGGAACGGGATCGACGGTACGCACACGCTCAGGGCATAATCCTTGAATACCGCCAGGTCCTTGGATATATTGCCCAGCGCATCCACATTCTCCAGGCAGGTCTTCACGAACTGGTAGACCGCTTCCTCATCGGCGCTGGCCGCAAACACGCACACGCCGGAGTTTCTGGCAGCGTATCTGACCTCGCCCTCGGGAATCGAGGCGTCGTTCTCGTGGGTCATGCCCTGATACGCAATACCGTTGTTGATCCCGTTGAGCTTCTGGCCGATCTCCTCGGACATGGGCAGGATCACGATGTCCCGGGTGGTGCACAGTTCGACCACGCCCGCAGCAGGCAGACCGTTGGCCCAGGAGCCGCAGGCAGCGTCCACACGGCCGTCCTTCAGCGCTTCCCAGGCGTCGCTCCAGCCGAAGTACTCGATCTTGACCTTATCGGTCAATTCGTAGCAGTCAAACAGGATCTTCATGACTTCCGCGGAAGCGGAGCCCTGCTGGGGGAAGGCCACAGTCTTGCCGGCCAGTTCCTCGTAGGTAGTGATGCCCTTGTCCTTGGTGGTGATAATGGGGAGCATCCAGGAGACGAAGCCGAAGCCTTGGGTCATGGCCTCCATGGGGATGGGGCCGCTGAAGGGAGCCTCGCCGTTCAGCGCCTGGATCAGGTTGATCGTTCCGGCGTATCCGCCTTCCAGTTCGCCGGAATTGATCAGGTTGATGATCTCCACGGCGCCGGTGGTGACAACGGTGGAGGTCTTGAGCTTGGTGTTTTGGTTCACCACAGCAGACATGGCCTCCAGCGCGGTGTTGGCGGTTCCGCCCACGGCGTCAGTGCCCAGCCGCATGACATAGCCGTCAACATTAGATGTGCTCTGCTGCGGCGCGGCGATGCTCTGAGCGGCTGCCGGCGCAGAAGAGTTTCCGGAGCATCCTGCCAGAGAAAGTACCATCAAGATGCTCAGTGCCAAACATAGTATTTTTTTCATTAGACATTTCCTCCTGTTCGATTATCAGTGGTTATTTCTGTTGAGCCGCTGCTCTTTTACATAAAAATCATATGCTAAAACGCTGTTCTTTTCAATAATTTTGTTGATGTTGCATAAATATTCTCTCTTTTGTTTATATTTTTTACCGAAAACATAACGGATTGACGGTCTTTATTTCAAGGAATCCGTCATTTTCAATAATTCACTCAACGTTGATTTGTTGATGTTTTTTCAGTTCCTCAGCCAACTGCCGATGACGAAAAAGGGACATGACCGCCGGCGAAACAGCCGGACAAATCATGTCCCTTTATTCTGCGCCAAAAGGCGCAGATACATGTATCGCAAGAACGAGTGTTCCCGCATGATCCTGTTTTTTGCCGGTTTCTTCTCCCTCGCTTACGACCCGGAGACTTCCGAGAGAAAACCTTTCCTGCAGATAGCGGACATTCTCCCGATGCTGGCCGATCATGGCGGAGAGTTCGCCGGGAGTGACAGACAGTGACACGTTGCTTCCCGGAGGGACCCGTGAAAGAAGTTCTTCCGCCTTCCTTCGCAGGATGCGGGAGCGCACCAGCTCCCCCAGAGCCGGATGATAGGCCCCGCCCACGGCTCCGCCTTCCGAAAGCTCGTCGGAGGGGTTCAGTCCCAGCCGGATCACCGGGATGCCGGCCGACGAAAAAAGCGGCAGTAGCTCGGCACAGAGCTCCACGGCGTCCTCCACGGTGTGCTCGACGTATGCTCCGCTGCGCCACATGGATTCCAGCGACGTATCCCGCACAACGACAGTCGGATAGATGCGTACCCCGTCCGGACGCAGAGTGATGATCTGTTCAGCCGTTTCCGTATCCAGCTTGGGACTGCTTTCCGGAAGGCCTGTCATCATCTGCAAAATCAGTTGAAATCCGAAGGCCTTCACAAGCCCGGCTGCTTTCACGGTGTCCTCCGAAGTGTGTCCCCGGGCGGAGGCCAGCAGCACCGAGTCGATCATGCTCTGCGCGCCCAGTTCAATCGTCACAACGCCGTATTTTTTCAGCCGTACCAGCGCATTTTCGTCTATGGCGTCGGGTCGTGTTGACACCCGGATGGCGGCGACGGCGCCTCTTTCCCGGGCTGGCTGAGCAGCGGCGAGCAGCGATTCCTGCTCTGAAGCAGGGATCGCTGTAAAGCTGCCGCCGTAAAAAGCCAGTTCATATCCCGCGCCGTCCGGCAAGGCCGAAAGCTCCTTGCCTACCGACTCCGCCGAAACGGGAAAAAGGCTGCCGGAAATGCGTTTCTGATTACAGAATACGCAGTTGTTCGGGCAGCCTGCATGGGGCACGAAAACGGGATAGATTCGACGTCGCGGCGTCACTTTTTCAGGGTCTCCAGGGCGTTCCGGGCGGCGGCCTGCTCGGCCTCCTTCTTGGTGTGCCCCGTACCCTCTCCCAGCGGTTCGCCGTTGAGCAGCACGCGCACGGAGAAGGTCTTGTCATGATCCGGCCCGGATTCGCCGGTCAGCTCATAGATCAGCACCTGGCCGCTCTGCCGCTGGACGAATTCCTGCAGCGCGGTCTTGAAATCGTTATAGCAATCCGGCTCCATGGGACCCAGATCGTCCAGCAGACAGCGATGGATCAACGCCGAGGCCGGGGCGATCCCGCCGTCGAGATAAATGGCGGCTATGACCGCCTCCACCGCGTCGGAAAGGATGGAGGGGCGCTCCCGGCCGCCGTTATGCTCCTCCCCTTTTCCCAGGCGGAGAGAACGGCCCAGATCCAGCTTCTGCGCCACGTGATAGAGCGACTGTTCACAGACCAGCTCAGCGCGGAGCCGGGTCATCCGGCCTTCCGGCATCTGGGGATAGTGCCGGTAAAGGTATTCCGCAACCGTGGTGCCCAGGACCGAATCCCCGAGAAATTCCAGCCGCTCGTTGCAGACCGGGCCCCGGGAACGGTTTTCATTGGCGTAGGAACTGTGGGTCAGCGCTGTTTCCAGCAGAGAGGGGTCCCGAAAGACGTAGCCGAGCTTGTTCTCCAGTGCGGTCACGGGATCATTCCTGGGTCGCGCGGGAAACGTAGTCGGCCAGGTCGCCCACGGTGTGGATGTTCATCAGTTCCTCTTCCGGCGTATCGGACAGGGAGAACTCCTCCTCCAGCGCCATGGTAAGCTCCACCACGTCCAGGGAATCGGCGCCAAGGTCCTCAATAAAGGACGTTTCCGCGGTGACGGTATCCTCGTCCACCATAAACTGCTCGGCAACCATGCTGATCACTTTTTCCAGTACCATAATCTTTATTCTCCTTCGTTAGAATTCAACCGCATATACGCGATGTTTTTCTCAATGCTTTCAATTACGCCGGCGTCGATATACCCGATGGTCTGCTTCACCGCGCTTCGTATGGCACGGGCGTCGGAAGAGCCGTGGGCCTTGATCACCGGCTTGGAGATGCCCAGCAGCGCCGTACCGCCAACTTCACTAGGGTCCAGCATGGCTTTCAGGCCGTAAACGTCCTTTTTGAGCATCAGCGCGGCAAGCTTGTTTTTGGTGTTCTTGTAGAAGATATCCTTCAGATAGTGCATCAGCACGCTGGCGGTGCCCTCGATGCTCTTGAGCAGGATGTTGCCGGAAAAACCGTCCGTGATGATCACGTCCACGCCGCCACGCATGGCGTCTCGGGCCTCCACGTTGCCGATAAAGTTGAGGCGGCCAGCCTCTTTGGCTTTGGAGAGCAGCTCGTATGTCTCCTTCTGCAGAGGCGTGCCCTTGGTCTCTTCCGCGCCGATATTCAGCAGACCGATCCGGGGCTCCTTGCAGCCCATGATCTCCTTGGCGTAGAAATTGCCCATATAGGCAAACTGAAGAAGATATTCCGCCGTGCATTCCACGTTGGCGCCGCAGTCGATGAGCAGCACGCCCTTCTGGCCGTTGGGCAGTACGGGCCCGAAGCAGGCCCGGCGAATGCCGCGGATCCGGCGGACGATCAGCGTGGCGCCGCTGAGGAGCGCGCCGGTGCTGCCCGCAGAGATCACAGCGTCCCCCTTGCCCTCGTGGAGCATGCGCAACGCCACAGACATGGAGGAATCGGGCTTCTTTCTGGTGGCGGTGCTGGGGTCGTCCTCCATGGAGATCACGTCCGGCGCCTCCACCACGGTCAGATGCTCCGTGCTCTCCCGGACGCCAAACTCCCGGAGACAGGCAAGGATCTCCTCGCTCCGTCCCACCAGGGAAATATCCGCGTCAAATTCCCGGGACGCTTCCAGCGCGCCCTTGACGATCTCACCGGGGGCGTTGTCGCCGCCCATGGCGTCGATCAATATACGCATTGCCACAGCTCACCCTCTCTGATCGCGTCGATCAGGCCCAGAGAACGGGCAGAGATCTCCGCGTTTTTATTTCTTTTACCTTTGACTCTGTAACCAAGCGGCTCAATGATGCCGAAATTCACGTTCATGGGCTGAAAATCCCCCACGCTGCCGTGGGAAACGTACAGGCTCAACGCGCCGATAGCCGTCTCCCGGGAGAAATCCACGGCGGGAAGGCCCAGCAGCCTGGCCGCAAGTTCCAGAGCAGCCAGCATACCGGACGCGCAGGATTCCACGTATCCCTCCACGCCGGTGATCTGTCCGGCAAAGGTGATCCTCGGTTCCACGATCAGCCGGTAATACCTGTCCAGCAGACCCGGAGACTGTAAATAGGTATTCCGGTGCATGACGCCGTAACGAACGAATTCCGCGTTTTTCAGCGCCGGGATCATGGAAAATACCCGCTTCTGCTCGCCGAAGGTCAGATGCGTCTGGAATCCGACCATATTATAAAGCGTCCCTTCGGCGTTGTCCTGCCGCAGCTGCACCACGGCGTAAGGCTCCGCGCCGGTGTGCGGGTCCCGCAGCCCCACGGGCTTCAAGGGACCGTAGCGCATGGTGTCCTCGCCCCGGCGGGCCATGACCTCCACAGGCATACAGCCCTCGAAAACGCCGCCGTCGTCAAAGCCGTGGACTTCCGCCTGCCGGGCGGAGCGAAGCTCCTGCCAAAAGGCCAGGTATTCCTCCTGCGTCATAGGGCAGTTGACGTAGTCCGCCGTGCCCTTGTCGTAGCGGGAAGCACGGAAGGCACTGTCCATGTCCACGCTTTCGATGGACACGATCGGCGCCACGGCGTCATAGAAATGCAGTCCCTCGCTGCCGGTGCGGTGCAGAATGGTATCGGCAAAAGCGTCGGATGTCAAAGGGCCTGTGGCGATGACGACCTGGCCGTCCGGGATCTCCGTGATCTCCCGCTCTTCAACTTCAATGAGAGGATGGGAGCGAATGCTCTCGGTAACGGCTTTCGCAAAGCCCTCCCGGTCCACTGCCAGCGCGCCGCCGGCGGCCACCCGGTGCTGATCGGCGCAGCGCATGACAAGACTGCCCAGACGGCGCAGTTCCTCTTTCAGCAGGCCCACGGCGTTGGAGAGCTCGTCGCTCCGCAGGGAGTTGGAGCAGACCAGCTCGGCAAACCAGGGAGAAACGTGCGCGGGAGTGCTTTTGCCGGGCCGCATTTCGATCAGACGTACCGGGATCCCCCGGATCGCCAGCTGCCAGGCGGCTTCCGAGCCGGCAAGACCGGCGCCCACAACGGTGACAGATTCCATTATTTCTTCTCTTTCGGCTTTTCCACGGTTTTGCCGGACGCGCCCTTGCGACGGTAGCCCCGCTTATCCTCGGGAACGAAGGCCTCGCAGTCCGGGTTGACGCAGAACGGTTTTCTGGCGCCCTTGCCGGAGAGTTTGAACATGCTCATGCCGCAGGAAGGACATTTATCCTTTACGGGCACGTCCCAGGTCATGAAGCCGCACTCCGCGCCTCGCTCGCAGGCGTAGTAAGCAAAGCCTTTTTTGGAGGTGCGTTTCAGAATGCGGCCGCCGCACTTGGGGCAGCTGCCGGGCATTTCCACCACGATGGGCTTGGTAAAGCTACATTCCGGGAAGCCCGGGCAGGCCAGGAAACGGCCGAACCGTCCGCTCTTGACCACCAGATGACGGCCGCAGACGTCGCAGATCTCGTCGGTCACCTCGTCGGGGACCTTCAGATGAACGCCCTCCAGATCGGATTCCGCCTTGGTGAGCTCCCGGTCAAAATCGCCGTAGAAATCCGTCAGAACGTTCTGCCAGGGGATCTTTCCCTGTTCGATCTGATCCAGTCGGCTCTCCATGTTGGCGGTGAATTTCATATCCACGATATCCGGGAAGCGCTCCTCCATAAGCTCGTTGATGACCTCGCCCAGGGAGGTGGGTTTGAGATACTTTCCCTCCTTGGCGACGTATTCACGGCCTGTGATGGTGCTGATGGTGGGTGCGTAGGTGGAGGGACGGCCGATGCCGTTCTCCTCCATGGCGCGGATCAGCGTGGCTTCCGTATACCGGGCGGGCGGCTCGGTGAACTTCTGTTCCTTGTCCAGCTTTTTCAGCTTGACGCTCTCCCCTTCCCGGAGGTCGGGAAGCGGCTTCTTCACGCCCTCTTCCTCGTCGTCGCCGTGGTCCTCGTAGACCGCGGTATAGCCCGGGAAACGTAGCGATGAATGATTTGCCTTGAAGCAGTGTCCGGCGCTGACAGCGTCGATCACCACGTTGTCGTACACGGCGTTGGACATCTGACTGGCGGTAAAACGCCCCCAGATCAGACGGTAGAGCCGGTACTGCTCGTTGGTCAGATCTTTTTTTACCCTCTCTGGCGTCAGATTCACGTCGCTGGGACGAATGGCCTCATGGGCGTCCTGCGCGCCGGCCTTGGTCTTGAAGCGGCGGGGCTTTCCGGGATAGTACTCCTCGCCGTAATGGCCGCGAATGAAGTTTCCTGCGGCATAAAGCGCTTCCTCGGAGAGACGAAGCGAGTCCGTTCTCATATAGGTGATCAGACCGATGGTGCCCTCGCCGGTGATATCCACGCCCTCATAGAGCTGCTGCGCGATGCTCATGGTGCGCCGGGGCGTCAGTCCCAGACGGCGGCTGGCCTCCTGCTGCAGCGTGGAGGTGATGAACGGAGGCGCGGGGCTCCGCTGACGCTCGCCGCGCTTGACGGAGGCGATCTCCCAGGGCGCCTTTTCCACGTCGGCGATGATGGCGTTGACCTCATCCTCGTTGTGGAGCTCCCGTTTCTTTTCCCCCTCGCCGAAATACCGGGCCACAAAAGTACCGGTCTTTTCCGTCCGGTTCAGGTGCGCATCCAGATGCCAGTATTCCTCCGGCTTGAAGTCACGGATCTCCCGCTCCCTGTCCACCACCATGCGGATGGCGGCGGACTGCACTCTTCCCGCGGAGAGACCGCGCCGGACCTTGCGCCAGAGCAGCGGGCTCAGCTTGTAGCCCACGATACGGTCCAGCACCCGCCGGGCCTGCTGGGCGTTCACCAGATCCATGTCGATGTCCCGGGGATGCGCGATGCTGTCCTGCACCACTTTTTTGGTGATCTCGTTAAAGGTCACCCGCCGGGCTTTTTCGTCCGGGATGTTCAAAAGCTCCTTGAGATGCCAGCTGATGGCCTCGCCTTCCCGGTCCGGGTCGGTGGCCAAATAGACGGTGGGAGCGGATCGGGAGCTCTTCTTCAGGTCCTCGATAACGTCCTTTCTTGCATCCACGGGGATATACTCCGGCGTAAAGCCGTGATCGATATCCACGCCCAGCTTGTTCTTGGGCAGGTCGCGCAGATGGCCCATGGAGGCGATCACCTTATAGCTTCCGCCCAGATATTTTTCAATGGTACGCGCCTTTGCCGGCGACTCGACGATCACAAGATTCTTTTTTGCCTGTGCCATAGAAACAAAAAACTTCCTTTAAGATAGAATGCTTTTTCAAAGCGTCAACTGAAACCGCTTTCCCGGCAGTGCCTTGACGGCGCCCCGGATGGAGAGCATGGTCAAGCCCGCCAGCACCTTGGCCGGGGTAAAACCCGTGGCTGCGATGATATCGTCCACGTGGGCGTCTCCTTTGACAAGACAGCGGAGCAGGGCCTTCTGGTCCTCCGAAAAGGGTTCAAGACGGCTTTCTAAGTCAATATAAGATATCGTTTCGGGCTTGTCAATCTTTGTTTTCCCTTCTTCCGTCCGTGTCTCCGGCGCCGGTACGGGTGTAAATACCACCGCGTCCGCGTGGATACGGCCGGAATAAAGCCCGATATACTCCTCCAGGATATCCATGCCGCAGGTCACGGCCTTGGCGCAGTCCCGGATCAGAGCGTTGGGGCCCGCGCTGTTGGGACTGTCGGCGTTCCCGGGCACGGCGAAGAGGTCTCTCCCCTGCTCCAGCGCCAGATTGGCGGTGATCAGCGCGCCGGAACGGACCGGCGCTTCCACCACGCAGGTCCCGCAGCTCAGGCCGCTGATGATCCTGTTCCTTTGGGGAAAGTTCTCCGGCTTGGTGGGATATCCCGGCGGGAACTCGCTGACGACTGCGCCGACACTTGCCGCGTCCGCGATCAGCGGCGCGTTCTGGGGCGGATAATCCACGTCGATGGCCGTTCCGAGAACGCCCACCACGGGGCCATCGGCAAGGAGAGCGCCCCTGGCTGCCGCCGCGTCCACGCCCAGCGCCAGTCCGGTGACAACGCATCCGCCGCAGGCGGTGATCTCCTGTCCCAGCTTCGTGGCCATTTTGATGCCATAGGGGCTGGCTTTTCGCGTGCCCACTACCGCAACGGCCGGAAGCTCATCCATAAAGGGAAGCTCGCCTCGAACGTACAGCACCGGCGGGGGATCGGGGATCTGCCGCAGACGATCCGGATAAGAAGCGTCCTGCATGGTGAGGATACGGATGTTCTTCCTGCGGCATGCCTCCAGAATGAATTCCACCCGATCCAGGTCCTTGTTCTTCAAAAGGGCCTTCTCTTTGGCGGTGAGCCCGGGTACGTCCTCATAGGCGCCCTCGGCGGCGTAGTACGCCTCCATAGGCCCGCCGAAATGATCGAAAAGATAACGAACGGCAATAGGCCGCAGCCCTTCCAGCGCCGTCAGCCATATCCAATAGCGAATCTGCGCCATAGGCACAGCTACCTCCCGTTTATGATTCGTTCACAGAGCTTCGCGGCCCATCTCCCACATCAGGATGGAAGCGGCAACGCCCGCGTTCAGCGATTCGCTGCCCGCCGTCATGGGGATGATGATCTTTTTTTCGCAAAGGGAGAGCATCTCACCGCTGAGTCCTTTTCCCTCGTTGCCCACAGCCACGGCGGCACGGGCAAAAGAAACTGTTCGGAGATCCTCCGCGTCGTCCGTCAGGGCCGCGCCGAAAAGCGTCAGTCTCCATTCCTGCAGACGATCCTTAAGCTCCGGAAGCGTCAGCGAAACTACTTTTTGCCGAAATACCGCGCCCATGGTGGCCCGCACCGTTTTGGGGTGATAAGGATCGGCACAGTTTCCGCACAGGATCACCAGCTCCGTACCCAGCGCCGCAGCCGTGCGAAGCACCGTTCCCACGTTCCCGGGGTCC
>JAEEGL010118228.1_pt1 | contig 10290 bp, 11 predicted proteins | sample 9134231 | NCBI WGS metagenome assembly JAEEGL01 (sample SAMN16246548, study PRJNA631951) | gut metagenome | biome: gut microbiome; feature: rumen; material: fiber-attached | host: Bos | place: Iran: Karaj | collected 2018-10
CCAGAATACATATGGAAATCCTTAGATAATAATCTAGATACCTTAGCAGCATAGCTCATATTACCTGATGCTTCCTTAATACCATAGATATTAGGATGCTTAGATAGCTTTTCTAGTGCAGTAATAGAAATACTCATACCTGTTCTACCAGGAACATTATACATAATTACTGGGCACTTTGATGCATCTGCTACTGCAGTAAAGTGCTTAATTAATCCACTTTCATTTGTCTTATTATAATAAGGTGTAATAACTAATACATAATCAGCGCCCATCTCTGAATACTTCTTACTCATAGCTACAGCCTTCTCAGTTTCATTTGAACCAGAACCAACGATTAATGGAACCCTCTTATTTACCTTCTTTACTGAGAATTCAACAATCTTAGCCTCCTCATCAAATGACAATGTAGATGCTTCACCGGTAGTACCTAAAATAACAATACCACCAGTATTATTATTAATATGATACTCAAGTAATCTACCTAGCTCGTCATAATTAACACTACCATCCTGATTGAATGGTGTTACAAGTGCAACAATACTTCCCTTTAACATTTTTATATTCCTCCTAGATTTCTCTTTCTAATAATTCATCTAATGTTTGTCTCTTTACTGCAAGCTTATCCTTGCCACCTTCAACGAATACAACTGCAGGAGTTAATGCCTTATTATAGTTACTGCTCATTGAATATCCATAGGCACCAGTTGTATAGGTAATTAATAAATCACCTGATTTTGCCTCTGGTAGCATTATATCCTCGATGATTAAATCACCTGATTCACAGCACTTACCAGCAACTGTCACCTTATTTACCTTAGGCTCATTCTCCTTACCGATTATATCAGCATCATATTTAGCCTGATATAATGCAGGTCTAATATTATCAGTCATACCACCATCGATAAAATAATACATCTTATTAGGTGTTTTCTTTATATATCCAATCTCATATAATGTATATCCGCATTCAGCAACGATACTTCTACCTGGCTCGATACATAGCTTTTGAATCTTTAGATTCTCCTTAGCTAGCTCCTCATGTGCAGTATTAATTAATGTTTGTGATACTACATCAAATGGAATAGGGCTATCCTCACTAGTATATCTAACACCGAAGCCACCACCAATATTTAAAATAAGTGGCTCACTAAAATCCTTAGCATATCCAATTAGCTTAACTAAAGCTGCTCTAAATGCCTCTAAATCAAATATTTGAGATCCAATATGAGAATGGAAGCCCTTGAATTTAATGAAATTAGAATTAGCAATTAATTCAAGCATCTTATTGTATTCTTCACTCTTATATAAAACACCAAATTTAGAATCTATATGTGATGTAACAATAAACTTATGTGTATGAGCAGAAACACCAGAATTAATTCTAATAATAATATTTACGTTCTTCTTTTTGTTATTAGCAATATCCTCAATTGCCTCAAGCTCCATAAAATTATCAACAACGATAATTCCAACATTATTACCAATTGCAAATTCAAGCTCTTCTCTAGTTTTATTATTACCATGGAAATAAATCTTACTAAAATCAAATTCAACCTTTTTAGCAGTATATAGCTCACCTAATGATACACAATCAAGTGACATACCCTTTTCCTTAGCTATTCTTAATACTTCCTTTACTGAAAATGCCTTAGAAGCATATAATACCTCAGTATCAAAATCATTTGATTTAAAGTAATTTAAATAACCATCCATATTTTTCTTTAAATGATCAATATCATAGATATAAAGTGGTGTACCATATTTCTTCTTTAAATCCATTACATCAACGTCTGCAATTCTCATAATAATTCCTCCTTAATATAATAAATAAAAGGGGTTCGAGACCCCTTATTATCACCAATAATAATTTATTTTTAATAACTTAGCGCCTCTACTAATCTCTTAGTAGGAGTGATATTGGTATTTCCAATATCCCCATAGCATAAATATGCCTATTTACCTATTCGGCAATGATTACCTTTCATATGTTTCATAGGATGCCTCCTCCACAGACTACTCATTTACATTGCTACCTCTAATATTTATTTTTATCTATTATAATACAAAGCTTATTGATTGTAAACAATTATAAATTAAATAAATTATTTTATATCCTTATATTTATATATACGGTAATATATGAATAAAAATAATATGCTTAATACTATTCCTACTAGCATAGCCTTGATATCTAGCTTTGAATTCATATTATCTATATATATAATAGGAATAAAATAAGAAAAAATTTCCTTTATACCCTTAATAGATGATATTACCTTTATGATTACAGATGTAAATAATACAGTCATGGGAATAAATATTGATTGGAATATTATAGATAATAATATTGATATAGATAATTCAAATATTATGCATATTAATAAATAAGGAATAATAATTATATTTTCTATTTCCATTTTATAGAGACTATATCTAAATAAAGGTATTATAAATAATATTAGTACCTCAAATAATATTAATGCTAATAATATTATCAATAATGATAATAGCTTTACTATTACTATATTCTTTCTTGGAATATAGGATATAAATAATGTATCAAAGGAATTAGAATTAATTATTATTTGAATTACAATAGCTGAAATAATAACACTATTGAATACCTGGATAATAAATATACCCTGCTCTAAATATCCTCTATGGATATCCTTATAGGATAATAAATAATCTGTATTAGGAAGCCAAGGATTAGATACTATAATTAAGAATAATGTCATTAGTAATAATGAACCAATTAATATTATTATTGTACCCTTTTGGAATATATAGGATATATATAAATTAATTAATGATTTAATATTATATTTATTCTTCATTTTTTCTTTTCTTCCTTTCTATTATTTCTTTATTTTTTACATCAAATATTCTAGGCTTTAAATCAGAATATAAATTCTTACCATGAAGGCTCATTATTACGATTGAACCATTCTTTATTTTTTCAGTAATTATGTTTTTAAATAGATGCTTAGCAAAATCATCTAATCCATCTATTGGCTCATCTAGTATGTAGCAATCCGCATCATTTGCAAGTATTTGGAGTAACCCTAGCTTTTGCTGGTTTCCCTTAGATAGCTCACCAATTCTTCTTTTGGGTATTTGATACATTCCTATTAGAGTAGAGGCTTCATTCTTTTTGCCATAAATTTCCAATATGCTTTCAACATAGGATATTACTGTCATTAGCTTAGGCATCGTATATTTATCTGGTAAATAGGATATGGTTATATCCTTTTCTATTTTTCCACTAGACTTAAATATAGTACCTGCAATTATTTTAAGTAATGTAGATTTACCACTACCATTGATACCCTGAAATATGTATAAGCCAGGCTTTGACATATCAATTGATACATGATCAAATATCACATCATTATATTTCTTTTCTAAATCGATAATCTTAAGCATATATTTCACCCTCCACTAGATAGTCCTTATATTTATTAAATTGTGGGTCTGTAGTCATGTAGGGGAATGAATCAAAATAATAAAATTTATCATCTAGCTTAGCTACGATATATCCTGACCTAGTTAAATAATTAGTATTATAGCCTATAGGTATAAACATCATTTTGTTTTTTATACCTAACACATATGAATCATTATCAAGCTTTGTTGGATTATAATTAGGCATAATATCTAATATATTAATTTCATTATCATATGATGTATTACCTTTAGTTTTAGATAGTATTCCTCTTACAAATCCACCAATTCTAAAATCTGACATATAATTATATTTTTTATTTAATGTTAGATTTATTCCTACTAGATTAAAATAATTATTATATGATGAATATGATCCTGATAATGAATCAAGTGTAAGCTTATCATAATAATTACTATTTAATAGAGAGAATGTTCCTAAATTTAAATTAATAGTACCACTACCATTAATTATTTCTAATATACATTTTTTACTATTTATTTCCTTATCAGTTAATTCAGGCATATCTGATTCAATCTTAATTAAATTAATATCAAAGCCATCATATACATTTACCTTTACATTTTCTAATGTGAAGCTTACTGTATCTAGTCTTAATGTATATGAGTTATATTCAGGATAAATAATCATTGGTCTATTAGCCTCAGAATAAATATTAAATACCATTCTTCTATTCTTCTCATATACTAATGATATGTTTTCCTTGATAGTATAATATTTATAATTTATAGCCTTACTATTACCATAAATAAATAAGCCTATTAGAGATAATACTAATGTAATATATAAAATAATTATTATCCTTTTCATTGGGCAAGGCTCCTTTTTTCTAATGCAGCATATTGTGATTCAAGTGTAACAAGCTCATAGGCGCCATATTCAGTTCGAATCCAGAATAAATATACCTCTGCCATTCCATTAGAAATTGTAAGATTTCCCTTTACTACTACCATATACTGGCTTAGTGGCTCTACGGTAATTGATAATGACTTTTTCTCCTTGACTGATTTAGTTGTAGAATTAGAATATTCAACATTAGCCTTCATTGCAGCCTCAGCCTTAACTTTACTCATTGAGCCTCCAAATGAGCTTGATATAGATCCTGATGATGAAAATGAAACCTTACTATTTGTTTCAACTGAATAATCTACATTAATATCAATTGGTGTTGAGCCCATATTTTCCATACATTCCTTTACGGATGCGATATATGTGGCCTTAACACTTTGGTTTTCTGGTATTATAACAACACCACCAATTATTGGACCTGTAGACCTTAATAGTATTTCCTCCTTTTCAACTTCGGTGAAATTTTTAATTAGCTTTCCACTGCTCATTATTATTTCCTGATAGGTTAAATAATCACAGGAGTCATCCTCTGCCTTAACCTCTAATGCTTCAGTGAAAAATAGAAAGCCTAAAAATAATAAAAAGCTGACTATAATCTTCTTCATTTTTGTGTCTCCTTTCAAATGTACATAAAATAATAGTCAGTTTTTTCAAAAATTTATCATTTATTTTTAACTTTTTTTAAAAAAAGTGTTAAATATAATTTTATATTTAATTTTTAGGATATTTTGGTATAATTATAAAGTGAGGTGTAAATTATGTCTAAGAACAAAAATGAATCAAAAAAAATGAGCCCAAGAGTAATCGTAAAGCTAGTTTTAATCATTGCAATACCTTGCTTAATTATCCTAGCTGTATTACTTGCAAGTGGCTTATCTTATATAAATGCTTATAATTCTTCAAAGGTTACTCCATACGCTCCAACAGTTACTAAAAATGATGATGGAACAGAAACTACAACAGATAAAATTTCAGGTATTTATTTAACTGATGTAGAAAGAATGGATGGTAAGGATTTTAAGCTATTCGATGTTACATTTGAAGCATCTAAATATAATGATAGAACTTCTGATAAGGTTCAATCAGTAACATTTAATGTATTAGTAAAGAAAAATGATAATAGCCCAGCAGATGTTACATATGTTAGTGGGTCTACTACTTATAATCTAAAGGCTGCAGTTGCCTTATGCTCAGATTGGGTAAATCTTAATTCATATTCTTCATCACTTACAAGTATGAAGATTGATGATACAGGAACAAAATCATTAACAGTATCTTGTCCTGTTCAATTCCCTGCATCAACTACTTCTTGCTGGCCAGTACCTGTAACAATTGAATCTCCTGATTGCTATCTATATTTATATTATAGAACTCTAGAGAAGGCTATTTATAAGGAGCATGCATATATTCTAAGATATACATATAATGAATACATGGTAGAAACAACTGAAGGCGGTATTCAAAGATAAGAGGATTTCAAATCCTCTTTTTTTTCGTCAAAAAAAGACCCAACAATAATTGGGTCTAGCAATATATAAAAAAAGCGCCTTAACCACATCATCCACTAGCTTAAGGCTGCTTCGATCAGGACCTGACCTGGTTCACTGTGAACAATTGATTAAGGACAAAAGTATTTTATCATAAACATAATGATAATGCAATTTAATTTTTGTTTCTTAAATCTCTAAAGAATGCTTTTATTAGCTCGCTACATTCTTCCTCTAATACACCACCAGATATATCTACCTGATGATTGTATTTAACATCAAATAAATTAAGTAGGCTTACATGAGCTCCGAATCTAGGATCCCTACATCCGTAGATAACCTTAGGGATTCTTGCATGAATAATCGCACCTGAGCACATTGTACAAGGCTCAAGTGTAATATACATAGTTGTATCTAAAAGTCGCCATGAATCAAGCTTCTTAGCGGCTTTTTCTATTGCAATAATTTCTGCGTGTGCAATTGGAGAATTCTTACTTTCTCTAAGGTTATGGCCACGTGCTATAATTTTACCATCGTAAACAATAACACATCCAATAGGCACCTCACCTAGAGCATAAGCCTTTTGTGCTTCCTTTAAAGCACATTTCATATAATAATTATTGGTCTTCATAAATTACTTTATGGCAATCACGGCATCTAGCCTCGTATGACTCCATTTCACCAACTAAAATTGTTGGGTCATTGAAATGAGCTGGCTCCCCATCGATAATTCTTTGAGTCATAGTAGCTTCCTTACCGCAGCATGAACAAATAGCTGTAAGCTTAGTTACACTGTCACTAATAGCCATTATTTCACCTGTAACCTTAAATGCTAAGCCTCTAAAGTCTCTATCTAGACCACCACAAATTACTCTAATACCCATAGATGCGTATTCAAGTAAATACTTGATTAATGATTCATCAAAGAATTGAACCTCATCGATAACGATTGCTTGAGTATCCTTCTTTAGATGACGTCTGATATCACTGCCATGGCTAATAGAGATAGCTGTTAATGATTTCTTGTTATGGCTTACTATTTCAGAAATAGAATATCTAGTATCAATGCTTGGCTTAAAAATAAGATATTTCTTATGAGCATATTCCATTCTTTTTACTCTTCTCATTAATTCCTCAGTTTTACCTGCGAACATTGGGCCAACGATACACTCAACCCAGCCCTTTTTACCTTCAACGTATTCCATAGCTATTCTTCTCCTTTTTTATCCGATTGAATCTGTCATTTCTAATTTAATTAGTCTATTTAATTCAACTGCATATTCCATTGGTAATTCCTTACTGAATGGTTCGATGAAGCCCATTACTATCATCTCTGTAGCCTCAGCCTCCGTAAGGCCTCTACTCATTAGATAGAATAATTGTTCCTCATTAACCTTAGATACTGTAGCCTCATGCTCGATATACATATCACCATTTTGACCACGGTTTGTAGGAATTGTATCTGATGTAGATTTCTCATCTAATATTAATGTATCACATTCGATATGGCTTCTCGCACCCAAAGCATTAGAACCTGCACTAGTTAAGCCACGGTAATTAACCTTACCTCCACCTCTACAAATACTCTTTGAAATAACTGTAGATGTAGAATACTTACCTAAATGAATCATTTTAGCACCAGTATCCTGAAGCTGTCCTTCTCCTGCAAAGGCGATAGATACTGTAGTACCCTTTGAATAATCACCCTTTAATACACAGGCAGGATATTTCATATTTAAGCCTGAACCAACATTACCATCAATCCACTCCATATGACCATAATCGTCTACAAGTGATCTCTTAGTAACTAGGTTAACGATATTATTAGACCAGTTTTGAACTGTTGAATATCTACAATGAGCATTTTTCTTTACATATATTTCAACTACAGCTGCGTGTAATGAATCCTTTGAATAAAGTGGAGCTGTACATCCTTCAACGTAATGGATATCAGCACCATCCTCAACGATGATTAATGTTCTTTCAAATTGACCCATTCTTTCGCTATTGATTCTGAAATATGATTGTACTGGCTTATCAAGCTTTACACCCTTAGGTACATAGATGAATGAGCCACCACTCCATACTGCACTATTTAGCGCAGCATATTTATTATCATTATATGAAACAATTTTACCAAAATATTCCTTTAATAAATCTGGATATTCTCTTAGAGCTGTATCAGTATCACAGAAAATAACTCCCTGCTCCTCAAGCTCCTTTAAATTATTATGATAAACAACCTCAGATTCAAATTGAGTTGATGAACCAGCCAAATATTTAGCCTCAGCCTCAGGTATACCTAGCTTATCGAAGGTATCTCTAATCTTTTCAGGAACATCCTCCCATTTCTTTTCTGTCTTTTCAGTAGATTTAATATAATAAGTATATTCATTAAAATCGATACCAGATAGATCAGGACCCCATTTAGGATTTTCTAGCTTTAGGAACGCATCATATGATTTAAGTCTAAATTCCTTCATCCAGTCAGGCTCACCCTTAGCATTAGAAATAAATTCTACTACCTCTCTTGATAAACCCTTTCCTGATGTTAAAACTGCCTTAGTATCAGTTTTAAATCCATACTTGTAATCTCCTACTATTTCATTAACATCACTTTTCGCCATTTTCCATCACCTCTTCGATTGCCTGTTCAATAGCTTTCCATGATAATGTTGCACATTTAATTCTAGCAGGGAATTGTCTAACTCCCATATATGCTAATGCTTCACCTAATGATTCCTCATCGATGTTATCATTACCCTTAACCATTTCATAAAAATCATTAATTATTTTTCTTGCTTCCTCGACTGTTTTACCAACTAAAACATCACTCATTACAGAAGCACTAGACATACTAATACTACAACCATGACCATCCTGGTTAATCTTTTCAATTACTCCATCCTTGATCTTGATTTCAACATTCATTTCATCACCACATGAAGGGTTATTTAAATGAACGAAATGGAAATCATCGCTTTTAGTTAATCCCTTATTCTTTGGATTCTTATAATTGTCCATTATAACTGTTCTATATAAAGTATTTAAATCCATACAATACTACCTCTAAAACTTTCCAAAAAAATCCTTGGCATCCTTAACTGCGTTAATGAATAAATCAATATCCTCTTCTCTATTATAAAAATAGAATGAGGCTCTAATAGTACCTATTGTTTTTAACCAAGAGGTAATTAGCTGAGCGCAGTGATGTCCAGCTCTAATACATACATTATTATTATCAAATACAGATGCGGCATCATGTGGGTGTACACCATTTATATTAAATGATATAATACCTGTTTCAGCATCCTTATTATAGATAACAACATCCTCAATTTGTGATAATCTTTCTACAGCAAGTGTTCTAAGCTTTCTTTCTCTTTCAACGATAAAATCAAAGCCTATTTCATTTATATATTCACATGCCTTAGCAAGACCGATAGCACCGGCAACATTAGGTGTACCAGTTTCAAACTTATATGGTGGAAGCTTATATGTTTGAGATGTAAGCTTTACGGTATCAGCCATATCTCCACCAAATTCAACTGGCTCCATTTTTTCAAGTAAATTATATTTACCATATAAAACACCAATTCCTGTAGGACCACACATTTTATGACCTGAGAATGATAGGAAATCACAATCTAGCTCTTTTACATCAACCTTCATATGTGGTACTGCCTGTGCACCATCAAGTGTTACGATAGCACCAACCTCATGAGCAAGCTTTATTATTTCTCTAATAGGGGTAATATATCCCATTACATTAGATACATAATTTATCGCAACAACCTTAGTTTTATTAGTTAATACAGTTTTAAAATTCTCAACTGTTATTCTTCCATCCTTATCAAGTGGAATATATTTAAGCTTAGCATTCTTAACCTTGCATACATTAAACCATGGCATATGAGATGAATGATGCTCAAGCTCAGTTGTAATAACCTCATCACCATCATTGATATTAACCATACCATAGCTTAAAGCTACTAAATTTAAGGCAGATGAAGCACCACGAGTAAATACTACCTCTTCAAATTTAGCACCAATAAAATTAGCTATTGTTGTTCTAGCCTCTTCATATTTATCAGTAGCCTGATAGCTTAATCTATATACACCTCTATGAACATTTACACCATAATTCTGATAATAATCATCTATTGCTCTAATAACCCTGTCAGGCTTTAGTGCCATAGCTGCATTATCTAAATATGCTAAATTTGGCTCATTCCTGAATATTTGGAATTCTTGCCTAATTTCATTTATATCCATTAAAATCCCACTTTTCTATTACTTTAATATAAGCTTATTAACTGATTCAGATATATTGTTCCTTAATTCCTCGTTAGGGATACCATCGACAAATGGTTTAACAATTCCCTGTAATATTAATAGGAATGCTTCATCCTTAGTTAATCCTCTACTCATTAGATAAAATAAATCCTCATCACTCATTTTACCTATTGAGGCACCATGATTTGC
>JAEEGL010352607.1_pt1 | contig 10290 bp, 6 predicted proteins | sample 9134231 | NCBI WGS metagenome assembly JAEEGL01 (sample SAMN16246548, study PRJNA631951) | gut metagenome | biome: gut microbiome; feature: rumen; material: fiber-attached | host: Bos | place: Iran: Karaj | collected 2018-10
AATGATAAGGGTTATATACCAGTAGATCACGGTAGCAGCCCCTTTTGATCTTACATCAAATACGAACGGGAATATTATGTCAACCGCAAACAATCCGCCCGCAAACAAAAGCGACAATATATTTCTGGGTCTGAAGCCTTCTTTTTTCATAAGCACAACGCCGCCGACAAGAAAGACAGGCACGAGCACCAGCGGATAAGCCACAAGGAGCAGCATCAAAAACAATATCAGCACATCCAGAAAAATATGGGCTAAAAAGTGTGACGAAAACCACTCGGGATTTTTTGCCGCCATATCAAACATAAACATACCAAAAAGCGCAACGGACAGCAGGAAGAAAAATCCGCTGTAGACCGTGCGCCGTTCGATCATCAGTATTGATACCCATAAACACACCGAAATCAGAAATAAAGCAAAAATCAATATGTCACCTTTTTACTTTGTTACACTGCCTTCTTCTTAAAGGAATTATACCACCCTGAAATATTTTCCGGAACTCCGTCGCTGACCCACTGCCTGAAGGCGTTCATAAATTCCGCCCTCGAATCCATCCCGGATCCGCTCTTTCCGCTTTTTCCGGAATTATCATTCCAGAAGGAGGTGAATTTCTGGTAAAGAGGGTCGTTTTCCATCCCGTATTTAAGCTCCGCTCCTCCTGCTACACCCTCAAGCATATCATCCCCTAGTTTTCTTGTATTATCTGTCATTACCGTAATCCTCCGTTTCAATCTTGTTAAGATTCCTCGATTCAGTCTTCTGCAATATAATACGAATCAAACGGTTCGATGGCAGTTTTAAGCGCAATTTTTTTATCCTTGTTTTCACTGTCATATTTCGTAACATCCGCCTCTACCATTTCTTTCATACTCTTAAGTATGGATTTATTCGTAATCACCGCAGGCAGCAGGAATTTATTTTCACTCTGTCTTATTATTTCGCCCTTCGGCGGAAGCTCCTTCTTAAGTATCCTGCAGAGTTCATCTATGGAGTCCCGACCCTCAAATATCAGAATATACTTATACTGTCTTTTTCCGGCGCTTACCATTCTTTTTAGGAATCCCAGATATTCCATGTTGTAAAAGCCCGATTCCTCATCCACGAATCTCCACCGGTTCATCTTAAAGAAATAAAGGAAGACTACAGCACAGGCAAAACATATTGAGCCTACGGAATACCAGGTTGTTAATGACACTATCACATTTAACAGGACAGGGATGATGATCGGCCAGCTCTTATAAAAAAAGAGCACCCTGTTCTTCTTGGAATATCTGTAGATTTCGTAGCCCGGATAAAGAAATCCTGCAAGCTGGAGTAACGACAACGCAAAAAACGGCTTAAAGCGTATGATATACAGATATTCGTCCACGGAAAACAGAAACCGCGTAAAAATATTAACAACAAGAGCCGCAAAAATGAGGAATGCCATAATATTCAGTATCTTATATCTTCGTTTAATGTGATCTTCATTCCTGTATATCTGATAATCAAGATGCGTTATCCACCTGCAGACAAAGAAAACCGTAAAAAGTGCCGAAACCGAATATAATATTACAGCAGCACTGCCGTACTTTTCGACATCCCTTCCCGTAAACACATAGCATGCCGCATTAAAAACCGTCAGAATAAGAACATTCACACACATCATAAAAAATGACCTGTCTTCAAAGTCTTTTCTGTTCCTGTTTCTGTCGGAAAGTGTTAAAAGACCAAGTATGAGGAGAAGTGCGGTCAAATCTGAAAAGACCGTCATGAGGGCTTCCGGTGTAAGCTTCATGTACCCCTCCTTTCCTCATAAAAGCTCCTGTTCATTTCGTCTATATGAACAAAAACAAGTATGACGGTATATACCATCACTCCGACCGGCATCAGCATGATCAATACAAGAACGAGAGGCAAAAGAACAAAGATAAGCAGCTTTTTGTTGGTTTTATACAAAACAGCAAGAATAAGGATCTCATAGATCATAGACACTGCTATTCCCGCAAAAAAGACCACGGTTTCCGGACCGTGACCAACATTATCCCCGAACTCTCCCTTTCTCACAAACATAAAAAAGCTCGTGATAAGAAGTATATCCGATATTCCTCCCACTATTCCCAAAAAAACCGCCCTTTTCTTTAAGAGCTCATCACTCCGGTGCTGTTTGTATTCAAAATACAGGATGAGCATTGCCGGGACCGCACGCAAAAAGAGATATGATATCAGTGAGAGAGTCTCCGAATATACATTGTCTCTCGTGGAAATCATAAACCCGACAAAATATTCGGCGGCATCAAAGAAGGCGGACACCATGAGACACAGAAGCATATAATAAAATATCCTGTCATCTCTTCTTCCCCTGTCCCTGTAGAGAGCGGTCTGGATAACCATTACCGTAAGGATGATAAAGGCTATCACATCCATCAGAAAAAAACCGCCGTCATACAGGGATATGTTAAAAGGCTCTATAAGCGGCCTTCCGGAGGCATAAGTCATACCTTCTCCCTCCTTTTTCCGTATAAAGCATCTTCTCCCTTATGTCCTGGAAACAGATAATCCGTAAGCTTTCTTGCCACAGTATCTATACGGGGTATTATGATCTGAGTATCGTCCGGATAATTTTCGATCGTCTTAAGTCCGGAAAAACGGATCATATTAAGCAGATCCTTATCCGGTTCGGCGCCGACATTTATAAGCAGTTCAACCTTAAGCCTTCCGGCTCCGGTTTTTCTTGCAAGAAAAAATCCCTCCACTCTTCCGTCGCTTTCGCTGCAGCACGAAATACTGCGCTCGTACCAGTCAACGGGAAGTTCGTTTAAATCATCCGTCATATCCCTGTTTCCGTGGAAGATACAGTTTAATATGCCGCGCTTAAAGGTTCTTTCATCCAGATCCGAAAGAGGATGGACATAGTCAGGAACATTCTTTTTCTTAAAAATAAACAGTTTCTTTAAATCCGCAACCGTGATGCAGATATCCCTGCCTTCCTGTTTTTTTGTGGCAAACCCCTGGGCATTGAATGCATCCTCCCTGCTTTCGAATTTATCAAACGGAAATTCAAAGCCGGTGGTATGCACCTTTTCTGCCGAAGAAAGCTTTCCGTATTCCTTAAAGAGCTCCTTTACATTGTCATCGGAAAAGAAGACCCACCTTAAGTATGATTTCGTCTCCCTGTCATCATCGTCAAGATTCTTAAGCTCCCAGATTGCCGCAGCCTTCGGAGTATCGCCTTCATCCTTTAACCCGACGGTTCTGAAGTAGCTGCGGCCGATGTTATCAGCCGCCTCCGGATCAAGGCATCCGGCGTACTGTATTGAATTTTCGGATGTTATTTTTTCGGCCGTCATTTTTTCAACCTTCTGTAGCTGCACTGTTACCCAGCCATTATTTTACCCGAGATTGATGATTATTTCCATTGTTTTTTTATAGCTTCGATGCTGTTATTTGTTTGAAATATGAGGTATAATAACGCAACCGGCTGTATTTGAACAGTTAAAATCCTATTCATAGTTATGGAGGAAATACTTATATGAAGGGGAATAAAAGATTATTTAAGAAGCGTCTGGCTCTTATCCTGAGTCTGATAATGAGCTTAAACACTGTACCCGCCTATGCTGACCCTGCATCGGTCATAAATACCGAGGCTGTGCCGCAGACGGCAGTATCGGGAGAAGAAACCGCACCGCAGACAGGCACACTGCCCGAAGCTCCGGCAGAAACGGTTTCCGTTGGGGAAACTCCGGGACAAGCCGCACCGGATGAAACGACCCCGGGACAAACCACACCGGATGCATCTGTTTCGGATCAGAACCCCTCACAAAATGAGGCTCCGGGTACGCAGGCTCCTGCAGAAGAAAATCCGGCAGGAAAAGCGTCTGAAAACACCGTTTCGGAGGACTCCGCTTCGGATAACAGCCTGTCTTCCGACTCTGTACCGGAGGACAATGCCCAAAGCGAAAACGCAGCCGGAAGAGGCGGTGGAACATCAGCTAATATGACCATCATGTGGTACATCGTCGGTTCGGATCTGGAACGCGAAAGCATGCAGGCTACCAAGGACATCATAGAGGTGATGCACGGGATCTCAAATGCAGATCTCGGCGGCAGGGACACATCGAGCGTAAATGTGATCGTGGAGACCGGAGGCATTAAGTTTTCCACAGACAGTGAGACAAGGAAAAAACAGGAAAAGGAACGCGAGGATACTTATAACTGGCTCCTGAAAAATATAAGACCGGAAAACAAGGGGAGACTTGAGTACCTTAAACCCAGGATCAAATGGTACGAGAACGAACGCTGGAAGCTTTCGGCAAATACTATCGAACCGGCAAATAATAACAACCCTGAAAGAAAAGATGTTATCATGACAGGCAACAGCCGCGACTATCCGGATGATCCCGTGGCCGAACTGGAAGATTTTGTCAGATCGACAATGGAATATTATCCTGCCCAAAATTACTGTCTGATGCTCTGGGATCACGGCGGCGGAGCAAAGGGAGGCTTTGCCGGAGACGAAAGGGCAAATAAGGATAACGGTTATGATTATATAACAGCCGATCAGATGCAGAAGTGCCTTCAGAATGTGCGGTCAAATCTGAAAAAAGACGGTTTTGAATTTAAGAAATTTTCATTTGTGAATTTTGATGCCTGCCAGATGGGAGGCCTTGAAACAGCGCTTGCGTTCTCGCCTTTTTCGGAATATCTTTTCGGCTCGGAGGACAATGTCGGAGGCGACGGAGAATTCTACACAAATTTCATAAATCAATTCTATTATTCCGACAGTGCATCCTATAATGATGCAAACAGGGCAAAGACCATTGAAACATACGGCAAAATCATGGTTGATGACATGATAGAGTTCTATGAAGATTCGGGCCGCGGCTCATCCACCATGGCTGTCATATCCCTGAATTCCATAGACAGGACGAATACAAAGCTGAATGACTTTGAAAGCCTTATAAAGAATGAGATGGAGGCAGCTCCTCTTGAAACATACCGGAATCTTTTATGGGCCGCTGAAAACAGCCGCTGTTTTTCCGGAGCAAATTCCGGCCTTATCGATCTTCGGACTTTTCTGGAAGCAGTGATCGAGGTTTATAACGATCCGGAAGATGATGAAATCCGGACTAAAGCAACCGAACTTCTTAACGAAGTAAAGGATAAAGACGGAAATTACAACAACGGAATAGTCCGCTATGAAAAGCATTCCTCCGGGGAGTACGGGGGAGTTAACACTCTCGGCGGACTGACGGTCTTCTTCCCTTTCAGGGACAATTATTACACTTATAAGTCCGACGGAAATGAATATGAAGTAAATAACTGGAAAGAATTTTATGACATATGTAAAAAGATGAATGAGCCCGGTTCAATACCCGCTGAGGCTCACATGCAGGTGGGAGGCGCCTTCTGTGCGATCCAGGCCATAGGATCACTTCTTATAAAGAATCTGGATAAAACCGACGCAGAGGTCAGCGAGGAAATGCGAAGCTTTGCTGAGGGTGATAAAGGAATTTTTAGCCAGTTCGGGCTGGACAATGAAATACAAAAATCCATAAAAAGCTTATATGGAGCAAATGCACCGGCTGATAAAAGCTTTATGCCCTACAGGCTTTCCGACAACGATCTTATCATAGAGACCATCATTTCCGACGACCATATCCGGTATGTAAATGATGTGGATATGGATAAGGATCTTCTGCTTGAAGGATATGATTACAAGGAACAGGCAGGATGGATCAGTGTCCGGGACTATCAGGCAACGAAAAACCGGGAACTGAATCTGGGCGTGATCCCGGCTTACGGTGATATCTATCCTGTCGGAGATGACAAGATACGCTACACCTTCAACAATTACAGGGATATGAAGTGGTTTGACATGAATGACTATCCCGCTGCCGTATATGACGCATGGACCATATCCGATAACGGCAGCTGGGATTATGAGGACGGAGATGTACTGGATCCGAATGAAAATGCGGTGGTGATGTTTCCTGCCAGGATGAGTAAGCCGGGCACCTATGATAATCCGGTCATACTTGCGGTTTCGTTTAATGCAGGTTCAAAAAATGTAAAGCCCTACGGATATTACAGAGTAAATCCCGACAGAAGGGAACTCAACCGCTTTGTCAGCTGGGATGCGGTAGAAGTATCAGCTAATTTCCAGCCTCTCTCCGACCTGGGTGAATTGATGCGGGGTTATGGCTCAGGCTACGATAAGTTTAAGACTGCTTATGCCGAAAGTATTTCAAAGGATCAGGTTTCCTTTAACAGACCTGACTGGAAGCTGGCGGATTATGTAAACCCGTCTGAAAACGGCTACATAAAGGACGCCAGAATATATTACTGTACGCGGGATATTTTCTGTTCCAGCTACTATCTCCATCAGGAGCTGGATAACAGGATCAAAGCTACTGTTGATGTTACGGTAAATGATGAAAATTATGATGTGGTTCATCAGATCGAAAAGGGACCTAAGTTTAATGATAGTTTAAGTATAAATCAGGCATTCTCCACAAAACATTATAATCTGTCCGCCTCATACAATTTCGTCGCAGTATATAACGCCTCTGACGGAAAGGAATACTCGGTATCGGATGGAGATCTGAAAGACCTGGAACCGGGAGTATATGAATTAAAGGCCGGAGCTGTGGATAAGGACGGTTATATGGACAGGGATTGTGTAATATCCGTTTCTGCCGACGGTTGTGTTGACACCTTAAGCAACAACGATTTTACCTTTGTTCCCGGAAAACCGTTCCAGCTTACGGTACTTGCGGAGGATAAGAGCCTGAACATAACTTCACGGGGCAAGGAGCTGCCCTGGGGTATATTCAAGACACTTGAAATTGATGACCTTGAAGATTATGTGCAGGTGAAGCAGGGTAATGTGGATCTTACAGGATCCTTAAGCGTCAGCTTTAATGTGTCCTGTAACGGAAAGAACTACAGACTGGAAAACGAAGAAGAATTTACGAGCTTAAGGAATTTAAGCCTCCTTCCCGGTGCAGTGCTTTCCTTCAACGCCAGCATAACGATGGAGGATGATATCGTAAGAACAACTGCTCCCGCTGAGATAAGGATCGGAAAGCAGCCCTTAAAGATCTACGGAGAAGGAATAACAACCGATCAGTTCACCAAAGAGAGACTGTACTGGCAAAAGAAGGAGCGTGAAAAAAATACGGTCAGTGCAGCCATATTGATGGGAGATGAGGAAACCTCAAGAGTTGTTCCGGGCACGGTTGCCGATGGTGAAAACCATAAACTCAGCCAGATACTTTCAGAAAACATCACATCGGTATATCTTGACCTTTCCAAAGTAAAGGGAAAAGGCGAATACAAGGATCTGCCCTTCGGCCCCGATAACGGAAGAGGATGGTACAGAGAGTTTAAGTCCGACGGATCAGACTTCAGTACGGAGTTTAATAAATACTTTACGATTGAATATCCCGATGACGCTGTGATCAAAACCTATACTGTGGAATCCTCCACTGAAGTCAGGTTCTTAAGTCTTAGGGACAATACCGAACTGGCAGAGGGAAGGATCGTATTTAACCGTCCCGATTATCTGCTGCAAAATAACAGCTACAGAGTATCCGATAATATCGTAAAGATCTCCGGAAGCCCTGTAAAGCAGTGGTATATGCGTATCGGAAACACTCAGAGAAGGGTTACGCTTTTTATGGACAGTAACAGCTATGAGTACACCGATATCGACGGAAAGGACAAGCTTCTTGTAATTTCAACAAACAAGGCTGACGAATGGGATTTCTATATTCCTGTCTTTGCCGAAGGACAGAGCGTGGACTTTTATGCGGATTACGAAGCAAACATTTCGAACGCCGAGGAAACCGGAAAGACTAAATTCAATATAACTGTATATCCGGTGGATCCTGTGGAATACACGGGTCTGCCCTGTGTAACTGCAGATTCTTCAAAAACAGGTTCAAGAATAATAAACCTTTATATTGAAGATACATCAGGAAACCGGCTGACAGAGGGTGTGGATTATACTGTATCCTATAAGAACAATAAAAATGCGGCAACTCCCGCAGATAAGAAAGCTCCCACTATGACGGTCAAAGGAAAGGGCAAAAAATACAAAGGATTAAAATGCGAGGTTAAATTTACGATACTTCCGGCAGACCTTATATTTGCCCCGATGACGGTTAATAAGAAATTTGCTCCCTTTACTTCAAAGGGAAAGATCAATGTCACGGCAAAACCTGTTTTAAGGAGCGGTATAAAAATTCCCGCATCACAGTATGAGATCGGATACCGGGATGAGTACGGTGATCCTGTATCCGCAGAAGCCATTAAAAATTACTACAAAGGGACTGAGGCTGTTCCGGTCGAAATCTTCGCAACCGCAATTAAGCCTGCAAAGGGAGTAGTCAACTACAGAACCGGAAGCACTACTGAAGGCACATTTGTTACAGGCTATCCTAAGGGCTCAACTGCAATGACGGTGAAGCTTAAATCTTCAAAAGAGGCATATGAGGCCGGAAAGATAATAAACACAGATGAGCTGGCAAAAGCCCGGATAAAGACCCTGAAGGTTAAAAAGACTGTCATTACGGCAGACAAGCTTAAACCTGTCAAAGCCTATTACGATTCAGGACTTACAAAGCCTGTAGGCGAAGACGGAAGCGTCCTTGACAGTGCCGGAAGCTATTATCTTGCCTTTGAGCTTAAAGATGAATTTAAGGCACAAAACAAGTGCTACACCGCAAAAGCGGTTAAGTATACCTTAACAGGAGCAAAGATCAATTCAAAGAGAGTTTCACTTGAAAAAGGAAACAAAACGGTACTGGCATATAAGGGTCCGGGCACATCATTATCCGTTGCTCTGATACCCGGAACAGATCCGAAGAAGGGATTCAATGCGGTAAGCGGAGGAAGCCTGTATCTGACATTCAGCCAGTGTGACGGCAGCACTTATTCCTGTACAGCAGGATATGAATCTGACGGAGAATTCGATTTCTACATAAAGAACGGCATGATAATTGTTACAGGTGTAGATAACGGTGCAAAAGGAAAATATTCTGTCAAAATAGAAGGAAGAGGCAGCTACACGGGAAGCTTCAAACAGACTTATACCGTAAAATAAAAGGATTCATCATTTTTAACTGTATCTGTCCAGGATCTGTGTGGATCCCGGACAGATACTTTTTTTAAAATACCCTTGACAGATCTTTGATATCAATTATAATAAATTTTGAACATATGAATATCTGTTCACATATAAATTTGAAGTCTATAATTATAAGGAGGACCAAAATGAAAAAAACTTATAAAATCGATGTGGACTGTGCAAACTGTGCAAACAAAATGGAAGATGCCGCAAAAAAGACCGAAGGAGTTAAAGATGCTTCAGTCAACTTCATGGGACTTAAGATGAGTGTCGAGTTCGAGGACGGAGCCGATGTTGACAGCGTAATGCAAAATGTCCTTAAAAACTGCAAAAAGGTTGAAGACGACTGTGAGATATATCTGTAAATTAACCTTTTGTCCTTATTTGAAAGGTTGTATCCATGAATAAGAAACAGAAAAAAATGCTCATCCGTATCATCATTGCAGCCGTACTGATGATCATCTTAAAAATTGCATATGCCTACCTTTCCGGTTCTATAAAGGAGCCTTTCTGGTTCATCCTTTATATGATCCCCTACCTGGTCGTCGGGTACGATATTCTCAAAAAGGCTTTTAAAGGCATAAAGAACAGGCAGGTTTTTGATGAAAACTTCCTTATGGCCATTGCCACGATCGGAGCCATCGCTGTTGCCCTTGTGGAAAAGAACGGCGACTATACCGAGGCTATTGCGGTCATGCTTTTTTATCAGACAGGCGAGCTGTTCCAAAGCTATGCCGTGGGAAAAAGCCGTAAGAACATCAGTGACCTTATGGACATCAGACCCGACTATGCAAACATCGAGGTTGACGGCAATCTCACACAGGTTGATCCGGATGAGGTAGAACCCGGTACCGTGATCGTAGTCCAGCCCGGCGAGAAGATCCCCATCGACGGGATCGTGGTTGAAGGCTGCACCACTCTTAATACCAGTGCCCTTACCGGCGAAAGCCTTCCGAGGGAGGTTAATAAGGATGATGAAGTCATAAGCGGCTGCATAAATCTGACCGGAATGATCCGTATAAAGACCACTAAGGAATTCGGTCAGTCTACGGTTTCGAAGGTTCTCGAGCTGGTGGAAAATTCCTCGTCGAGAAAATCCAAATCGGAGGATTTCATTTCACGATTCGCAAAATACTATACTCCGGCAGTATGCTTTTCCGCTTTGGCTCTTGCCATCCTTC
>JAEEGL010929479.1_pt1 | contig 10290 bp, 4 predicted proteins | sample 9134231 | NCBI WGS metagenome assembly JAEEGL01 (sample SAMN16246548, study PRJNA631951) | gut metagenome | biome: gut microbiome; feature: rumen; material: fiber-attached | host: Bos | place: Iran: Karaj | collected 2018-10
AGCGAGCAATCTCCCGCGAGCAACAGCGAGCAATCTCCCGCGAGCAACAGCGAGCAATCTCCCGCGAGCAACAGCGAGCAATCTCCCGCGAACGAACGCGAGCAACAAAAAAACAGCCGTTCTCACGGCTGTTTTTTTGTTCAGAAACCGATGCGTTTCGTTTCTTCCTCCGCGTACTGGAAATCCTTGTCGCCCATGGCGAGCGTGAAGTCCTCCACGGTCAGGCTTTCGCAGGGCTCGCCCGCCAGCTGGCATCTGAGCGCCGCCTTGCCCCAGGTGCGCTCGTAGAGATTCCGCACGAAACGGGCGTTGCCGAAATCCTTTTTCTCGTATAACGAGGCGGGCAAAGCGTCAAAATACTGCGTCACCGCGGCTCTGAACGCGTCGTCGTACTTAAAATCCTTATCGGCGAACCGGAAGAAGATCTCGGAAAGCTGCGCGCGGGTGTAGTTCGGGAAATGGATCAGGTACGGCATGCGGCTGGCAAGGCCGGGGTTGGCCTTCATCAGCGTTTCCATCTCGTCCGGGTAACCGGCGAAGATCACCAGCAGATCGCTGCGGTGGTTTTCCATGACGGCGATCAGCGTATCGATGGCCTCGATGCCGAAATCCTTTTTATCGTCCTCCTGGCGGAACAGCGAATAGGCCTCGTCGATGAACAGCACGCTGCCGTACGCGTCGCGGCAGACCGCGGCGGTCCTGGGGGCGGTATGGCCGATATAGCTGCCCACGAGATCGCGGCCCGCGTATTCAAAGAAGCCGCCGTTGCGCAGCACGCCGCGCTCGGCCAATATCTTGCCCATTATGCGCGCCACCGTGGTTTTGCCGGTGCCCGGCGCGCCTACGAAGCGCATATGGATGCAGGGATGCTCCATGCCGCCGCCTTTCGTGCTCGTTTCGATCTGCGCCAGCAGCTCCAGCACCTTCTCGCGGATGGGCTCGATGCCCACGAGGGCGTTCAGCTGCTCCATGCCCGGCGCGTCCGAAAACTGTTCCTCGCTTACCAGAGAACGGATATCCTCCCTGCGCACCACGGTATCCGTGCAGCCGCTGCGCGCGTTGGCAAGCTGCTTGTGATACAGGATATCGTACACCACGTTGATCACCGTATCGATGCCGTAAAAGCGGCCGTCGTTCTTTTCCTGGGCGATGCGGGCGTCAAACAGCGGCCAGGCCTCGTCCTCCATGGAAAAGCCTTTCTCGGAGAAGGTCTGCGCGGCGCACGCCCGCAGCTCCGCGGGGGAAAACGGCGCCACGGAGAAGGAGCGGACCGTCATCACGTCCGAGATCTCCGTTTCGATGCGCCTCAGCATGGGCTGCTCAACGTAAGGCACGCGGAAAAAGACGATGCTGTTCGCGGCCAACACGCTCAGTCTGCGCAGGATCCGGCGGAAGGACATATCGGAGATCTTATCGATCCAATCGGAAATATCCACGCACACCACGCGGTCGTACATGCTGCTGTAGTGCACCTCCTGCATCGCCGCGCGTACGACCTTATCCGGCTCCGCATCCCCGGACATGATCAGCCTGCATTCATAGGTGGGCCTTTCCTTGTCGTCGCACTGGAACAGCCCCAGCGCGATCACAAGATCGGCAAACGCCTTCAGATACGTGGAAAGACCGCAGCCGTCGTTGATGGCGATGAGGTAGCTTCTGCGCGTGAAGATCTCCGGGATATGGTTGTTCCGGATGCCGGGGGCCACGCTGGCGCATTCCTCCGCCAGCGCCTTGAACTCCTGCGCGCCGATCAGAGCGCGGATGCGCGCAAGCGCTTTTTCGGTTTTGTCCGCAGGCTCTCCCGGGCCGTCGCAGGGGACGATCTCCAGCCTGAAGTTCCGGTCCGCTTCCTCCGTCTGATATTTTTCTTTATGCAGCTCCAGGATCTCCGCGCGCAGCGCCTCGGGCGTTCTGCCCTCCGGCAGCGCCACGGTGCACTGCACCAGAAGCACGGCGACCGACAGGTCCGTAACCGTATACCGGTTCTGCAGCGTCTGCGCGATCCAGCGCGCGGGCTGGACCTCGTCGTTGATATGCGAGATGATCCAGCCGTTGGAATATTCGATTTTGATTCTGCAAAATTTCTGATCCATACGTTATCCTCCGAAGGTTCTCAGAACCCTATTTTTTTCTTTTCCGCCGCGTCGCTGAATTCCTTTTCCGCCGCCGCAAGGTTAAAGTCCTCCGCCGTGAGCGTATCACAGGGGAGATCCGCCAGCTGGCACCGGAGCGCCGCCTTGCCCCAGGTGCGCTCGTAGAGATTGCGCACGAAGCGGGCGTTGCCGAAGGCGGTATCCTCGATCACGGGCTGCGAAAGAGAATCGAAAAACCGCGTGACCGCCGCGCGGAAGGCGTCGTCAAACGAAAAATGCTTTTCGGCGAAGCGGAAATAGATCTCCGCCAGCTGCGCGCGCGTGTAATTGGGGAACTCGAGCTGATACGGCATGCGGCTCCGGAGGCCCGGGTTGGCCTCCATCAGCTTTTCCATTTCATCCGGGTAACCGGCAAAAATGACCAGAAGATCGCTGCGGTGGTTTTCCATTTCGGCGATCAGGGTATCGATGGCCTCCTGCCCGTAATCCGGCGAATCCTCGTTACCGGCGCGGTACAGCGTATAGGCCTCGTCCACAAACAGCACGCCGCCGTAAGCGTCCCGGCAGAGGGCGGCGGTTTTGGGCGCCGTCTGCCCCACGAAGCGGCCGCAGAATTCGCGCCCCGCGTGCTCGTAAAACACGCCGGTGCGCAGCACGCCGCGCTCCGCCAATATCCTGCCCATGATGCGCGCCACCGTGGTTTTGCCGGTGCCCGGCGCGCCCACGAAACGCATATGGATGCCGGGCCGGTCCGGCCCGCCGCTTTTCGCGGTGGTTTCGATCTGCGCCAGCAGCTCCATGATCCGTTGGCGGATGGCTTCCACGCCCACGAGCGCGTCCAGCTGCTCCATGCCCGAAGCCTCGGCAAACGGATCGTCCGGCACCAGCTCCGCGATATCCTCCCGGCGGATCTCGGTATCGTGCGCGCCGGTGCGGGCGTTGCTCAGGAGCTTCAGGTAGAGCATTTCGTGCACCACGTTGTTTACGGTATCGATGCCGTAAAAACGCCCGTCGTTTTTTTCGGCGGCAATGCGGGCGTCAAACACCGTCCAGGCCTCCGGCGTAACGCTGAAGTTCCGTTTGCTGAGCGTATTCCCGGCGTGCAGGCGCAGTTCCTCCGGCGAAAACGGGGCGATGGAGATCGCCTGTACCGTAAGCACGTCCGCAAGCTGGGCGCGGATGCGCTGCAGCACCGGCTGCTCCATGAACGGCACGCGGAAAAAGAATATGCACTGCAGCGACATCGCGTCGATGGTGCGCAGCACCCCGCGGAACACGGGATCCGTAAGGCGGTCCATCCATTCGGAAATATCGATGCAAACCACGCTCTGCGCAACCGATTTCAGCTCGTCCGTCAGACGGCGCACGGCGTAAGGCGCATCCGAATCCTTTTCGGGCATCGGCAGCTTCAGCTCCGCCACGGTTTTGCCCGTGGGGTCCGTAAGAAACAGCCCCAGAAACCTGATGAGATCCGCAAAGGCTTTTAAATAGGTGGTAAGGCCGCAGCCGTCGTTCACCGAAACCAGATACGCGCGGCGCAGAAAAACGTCCTTCAGGCCGTATTCCTTTACCCCGGCGGCCACGGTAACGCACTCCTCCGCCAGCGCCTTGAACTGCGGCGCGCCGATCAGGGAACGGATCTTCTCCAGCGCGGCGGAGACCCCGCTGTTCAGCACGGCGGTCACAGATTCGCCGTTCTCCCGCGTGACCGTGATGGTAACGACCAGAGTGGCGTCCGTAAGCTCGTAATGCTTTTCAAAGGCATAAAGAAGCGTTTTTACCAGCGCGGCTGCGGTTTCGTCGTCCGCCAGCCGGATCCTGCACCGGATGAAATTGACCTTCATGCTCACGTCCGAAACGGGACAGTGCAGCTTCAGCTGCGCCAGGATCCAATCCGCGGGCGAAGTCTCCGCGCCCACCCAGCGCCGGACCCATATAGCGGATAACCGGACGGTTACGTCGTATGTATTCTGCTCCATACCGCGCTCCCCTTTATTTCTTTTTTCTTTGATCGGCGGCTACCCATATTTTACATAATCCGACGCCGTTTTGCAAGGTTTTTCTTCGGCAAAAAAAGGTTGCATTTCGGGCGCGTTCATGCGATAATGAAAAAAAAACGGAAAATGCATACAAGGGAGGAGAATATGAAAAATCAGGACAGAAAACTGATCGTGCCGTGCATCATCGCGGCCGCAGCGATCGTGCTGGCGCTGCTTTTCGGCACGCTGATCGTGACCGAGCGCGGGACGGCAGGGGGAAACGTGAGCTGGTTCCTTACCGCAGGCGGCAGGCTGAAGGCCTCCGGCAGCGGCGCCACGGCGGACTATGACTTTACGAAAAACGACCCCTCCGTGTTTTACCACAAGAGCGTGGTGAAGGCGACGCTGGCCGAGGGCATTACGCGCATCGGGGACGAGGCGTTTTACGAGTGCTACAACATGCGCTCGATCTCCATTCCCGCCAGCGTGACCGAGATCGGCAGCAGCGCCTTCCGCGGCTGCGATAAGCTCGCTTCCATCCGCCTGCCCGAAAACGCGCACTTCGTTTACGCGAACGGCGCGCTGTATACAAAAGACGGCAAAACGCTGCTCTTCGTTTCGCCCAAAAAGAGCGGCAAGAGCTTTACCGTGCCCGCGGGCGTGGAGGTGATCGCCGAGGAGGCCTTTTACGGCTGCACCAGACTCACTTCCCTCACCCTGCCGGACAGCCTCAATACCATTGAACCCTACGCGTTCCACGGCTGTACGAACCTGAGTTCCGTTTCGCCCGGGGCGAACTTCGCCTTTGCGGACGGCGCGCTTTACAGCGCGGACAAAACCGAACTGATCATGCTGCTGCCCAAAGCCGGGATGACGGAATTCACCGTGCCCGGGAGCGTGGAAGGCATCGGGGACGAGGCCTTTTACGGCTGCAAAACGCTGACCGAAATCACGCTGCCCGATACGCTGACTTACCTCGGCGACGGGGCCTTCTGCGGCTGCACGGCGCTGGAGAGCATCAACCTGAACGGCAACGAGGCCTTCGTTTTTGAAAACGGCGCCCTGTACGACGCGGACAAAACCACGCTGATCGCGTACCTGCCCAAAACGGCGGCGGAGGAATTCGCCGTGCCGGAGAGCGTGACCGCCATCGCCCCCAAGGCTTTTTACGGCTGCAAGGCGATCGAGAAGCTGACGCTGCCGGGCGTGACGGAGATCGGCCCCTTCGCCTTTACCAACTGCAGCAGTCTGGAAGAACTCAGCTTCGGCGGCAGCGAAACCGCATGGCGCGCGCTGCTGGACGGAACCTATACCGGGCTGGTGGAGAATAAGGTAACGGTCAGCTGTAATTAAGGACACAGGGAACCGTGTTGAGTGTTGAGTTTTGAGAATTGAAAATTTATAATTAATAATTAAAAATTGCCGTTGCCGACGGTATACGGAAATAAAGGTACTACGCGAAGAAAAAGGCCTGCTACGTGCAGACCTTTTTTGATTTGTTTTTTATTGGCCACCGGATCCTGCAACTTGCAACCGCGCCGTGAACGGCAACGGATTTACGGATCATAGGTAAAATGAATATTGAACGAAAGGTTCACCTTGTGGATCGGGTAGCCGCCCTTCAGTTTCATTTCCCCTTTGATTTCTTCATACATATAGTAATCATGATCGCCGGTAAACATGATGTAAACGTCGCCTTCGCCGCGGTCCGTCACACTGATCTGATCGGCGGTGTAGTAATACTCCGCGCGGCGGTTGATCGGCGTGCCGAAATTGTCAACGGAGTATTCATTCGTCCACGTGATGGTACAGCTGCCGCTTGCGCCGTCCCACGAACAGTATTTGTACTTGCCGGTCATATGCACGGTGAGCCCCTCGCCGGAAAGCCGGATATCGAAGATGCGGTCGTCGTTTTTCTTATAGATCACCTTTGTGCCGGATTCCAGCAGCGCCGCTTCCGCGAGATCCATATACTCGGCGTGCTGGCGGTATGCCGGTTCCGCGGGCGTTACGCGCATCGGGAACCAGGAGCTATCCACGCCGGCCGGATAGTTTTCCTCCCGCGGCAGGTACACGCCCTGATCGCGCAGCCATTTATAGAAGTTTTCACGGCCCTTGATACCGTTGGTGACCCACTCGAACAGGGCGTCCGTGAGGAAGTCCTTATCCGTCATATAGCTCTTGCCCCGCTGGAACTTGCCGTCCAGCGTGAGCATTGCGCGCAGCATTTCGCGGATCTGGCGGAGGGAGTTGAGCCGTTCGGTATCGGAGGGATAATCGCCCAGGCTGTTGTACCAATAGTGGGTATCCATCAGCCCCATCCTGCGCCACTCGGCGGCGTCCCTTAAGAGCTCCTTTTTGGCGGCGGCGATCTTTTCCTCGTTCTTTGCCCGCTGCTCGAACTTTTTGCGCAGATCGGCGGAGGAAACGCCTCTGGAGCTCAGGCGGTGTGCCGCGCCGCGCAGCTGCATATAGACGATGTTCCATTCGTCGTCCGTAACGGAGGCGCCGCCCAGCTTCTTATAGACCTCGTACTGCTCGTTCATCATATCGTCGGTCCAGATGTCCGCCAGCTTATCCGTCAGGCTTGCGATCTTATCCGCGTAGTTCACGTAGGGGAACATATTCTTTTCTATATTCTTTACGATCTCGGTCAGGGCCGCCTTGTAATTGCCGTCCTTGACCGCCTGTTTCACGGCGACCGCGTGATCGCCCAGGGACTGGGTGAGGAACTCATCCTCCTCCTGCTTGAACAGCTTGCCGAGGAAGTATTCGCCCGCGTAATTGACGAGCTTGGCACGCAGCGTTTCGCCGTCGCCGTCCATAGTGGCGGTAAGGATCTCGCCGCGGGTATCAAGCGACAGAATGCTGCGTACGATGGCGCCGGCGTACTGATCCTTTGCCAGACCGCAGTCCTTGAGCATCTGGGCCAGCCCGGGCGTGAGATCCTCCTCGGAGATCCGGCGGATCTCCGACTGCGCGGCCGCGCGCTCCGCCCACAGATCCAGCAGCTGCGCATCCGAGAGCTTCGCCGCGCCGAACAGGCTGAAGTGCAGCGTGTTGAACCTGAGCTCTCCCTTGGCCCTTGCGGCGGCGTCCGGCAGGATGAAGAAGGGCTCGCCGGCGTCGTTAAAGACCACGCCCACGCAGTTCAGAAGATCTTCTTCCGCGGCGCCTGCTGCCACAGGCACGGTGACCGTATAATAATCGTCCAGGATCACGTGCTCTCTGCCGCCCGCCTTGACGGAAGAAAGATAGATCAGCTCATAATCGTCCGATTCATACGGTTTGCGGTCTTTGCCCTCAACGGCCGTGCTGAGGATCTCGTTTTCCCAAACGGGCTCCAGCGTTTGCAGACCCACGGCGTTGCGCAAAATCAGCCGGGCGTCCGCCGTGGTGATCTGGCCGTTCCGGTCCGCGTCCGCGTTTACGCACGCATCCGCCGAAAGCCGTTCCAGCCCGATGGCCGCGCGCAGCGCCAGACGGGCGTCCGCGGTCGTGATTTTGCCGTTGCCGTCCAGATCCCCGGTTTTCGGCGCGGGGGCAGCGGCCGTCCCTCCGCACAGCGGCAGAGAGGCCAGGCACAGCACAAGCGCCAGCAGAAGGGAAAGCACTCTTCTTTCGGTTTTACGCATATGAATTCCTCCTGTGAGTTTTTCCGATTTCATCTTACCATACCCGGCGGATCATTGTCAAGCAACGGCCCCGGGGGCGGGTTTTGCGTTTTTTCATTTTTAATTCTCAAAACTCAACACTGCCTGCTTGATCCTGAATGTCTTCACTTCAAAGGGCTTGAGGCACACGGTGAAGCCGTTCCCGGCAACCGGCACTTCCCTTTCGTTTTGCTCCATCAGGTTGGTTTCGTACACAAACGCGGGGGCGAAGGGCAGGGTGACGACGGCTTCGGTATGGCGGCGCTCCGTTTCGTTTACGCGAAGGATGAGCCCCTCGCCGTCCTGCGCGGCCTTGAAGGCCTCCAGCGTAACGTTAGGCGCGGAGACGCTGATAAAGGAGCGCGCGTCCGTTTCTCCCCTGCCGGTTTCGCAGTAAACCGCGGTGAGCGGCTGGTTGAGTTTTCGCGCTTCCCTGCTCACGTTTCCGTCGCTCCAGCTGCCCTTGTGTGGGTAAAGGCTGTAAACGAAATCCTGCGCGCCGATATCGCCCCTGGGATCCGGGCAGACGGGGCCGCGCATCAGCGTGATGCGCAAGAGGGAACCGGAAAAATCGTGCCCGTATTTGCAGTTATTGAGGATGGCGACGCCGTAATCCGATTCGCTGAGGTCTGCCCACTGGTGGGCGCAGCACTCGAACATGGCCGTCTCAAACGGGTCGTTGGCAAAGGTGGGGCGCTCCAGCGCGCCGTGCGCCACGTGGAAGGTGGAATACCGGGCGCGGAGATCCACCGGGAATTCGGCCTTGAGCACCTTTTCGCGCTCGTGCCAATCCGTGTGCGTGTTAAAATCCAGCCGCCTTGCGCCCGCGTACAGCGTATAGGTCTGGGTGATGACGGAATCGTGGTACCGCCGCGTGACCCTCACCGCGCCGCGCACGGGGCTTGATTCAACCACCTCCACGGCGGCCTCGTCCAAATAATCCATGTGGAGCTGATAGTCCTTTTCCAGATTCCAGGCGCTCTCGTGGATGGGCTTATCGTGGGAGATGCTCAGCCGGTTGCCGGGGCCGGTGAGGACTTCCCTGCCGTTTTCCTTATCGTACACGGAGGTGAGATCGCCGTTGGGCGCGATGCTTACGCGCAGGTATTCGTTTTCCAGCAGGTCCGGCGCAGCCGTAACGGCTTTCGCGGGAACGGGCGCCCCGGCGGTCAACGGGAAACGTTTGCAGCCCACGGCGGGCACGTTTTCGGCGATAAAGGTGAGCACGCCGTCTTTTACGCTGCCCTTTGCGCCCGCCACACCCGTGACGCCCGCGGGGACCGCCACGCTGACGGGACCGGACGCCGGCTGCGGCAGCAGGTTCCATACGACGACGCAGCTGCCGTCCGCCACTTCAGCGCTGAGAGTATGCAGGAGCTCTTCTTTGATGCCGCCGGCCTCGGCGCGGAAGGCGGCGTACTCGCTGCGGGTATTTTCAAACACCTCGTGAATGGAGGAGCCGGGCAGGATATCGTGGAACTGGTTGGTGAGCAGCACCCGCCAGAGGGCTTCGTATTTCTCTTTATCATAGCCGCCCGCAAGCACGCCCAGAAGCTCGATATCGCGCATCAGAAACTCGCCTTTGCGGTTGTTTTCCTTTACAAAGGCCTGGCTGGTGAAGGTGCCGCGGTGGTTTTCGTAATACATTTCGCCGTCCCACACGGGCAGCGCGTCCCATGCGCGTTCGGCGGCGCGGAAGAACTCCCCTGCCGTGCCGTTCTTTACCCGGGGCAGCCCGGGCAGCTTTTCGTAGCGGCGCAGCCGTTCAACCATGCGATAGGTGCAGCCGCCGCCCCCGTCGCCGTAGCCGAAGCAGCCGAGGGTCTCATCCACAAGATCGGCCTGCAGGTTCTTTTTGCGGACGTCGGTGACGTATTTCGCGTCCGCCTCGCCGTTGTAGCTCATTTTCTGCATATAGGCCAGCACCTCGTCTCCCGAATGGGAGCGCCAGCGGAACACCGACACCGGGAACTCGTTGGTATCGTTGTTGGTGAGCTTGGAGGTGAAGAAATACTTCATGCCGCTTCTTTTGATGATCTGCGGCAGCGCGGCGGTAAAGCCGAAGCAATCGGGCAGCCAGTAGATATCGCTGGAAACGCCGAACTCCTTTAAGAAGAATGCGCGTCCGTACAAAAGCTGGCGCACGAGGCTTTCGCCGGAGGCAAGGTTGGTATCGGCCTCCACCCACGTGTTGCCGGTGATTTCCCACTGCCCGGTGCGCACCTTTTCTTTGATGCGGGGCCACAGCTCGGGGTAATACTCTTTGATGAACCAATACACCGCCGCCTGACTCTGGGTGAAGTGGAAATCGGGGTAGACATCCATGAGGGCGAGGTTGTTCGAGAAGGTGCGGGCGCACTTGCGGGTGATCTCGTTCACCGTCCAGAGCCACGCCACGTCCAGATGGCTGTGCCCCGCCATGATCACGCCGCCGGGCAGCACGGACTCGATCTTGCCCAGCGCCTCCCAAAGCGCTTTTCTCGCCTTCGGCGCGTCGGCGTAAAAGCGGGCCTTGCCCTGATCGTAATCGGGGATATGGGCGGCCTTTTCCACCGCGTTGTAGAT
>JAEEGL011026565.1_pt1 | contig 10290 bp, 7 predicted proteins | sample 9134231 | NCBI WGS metagenome assembly JAEEGL01 (sample SAMN16246548, study PRJNA631951) | gut metagenome | biome: gut microbiome; feature: rumen; material: fiber-attached | host: Bos | place: Iran: Karaj | collected 2018-10
CCTTATCATCTTTAATATGCTTGGCTTCGAAGTGGTCGGTACATTCTATGATGATATGGATAAGCCAAAAAAGCAGATTCCACAAGCAATCATTCTTGGTGGTATTCTTATTGCAATTTTCTATATTCTTCCATCATTTGCTCTTGGTGTGGGTACCGAGTTCTCAGAAATCGCAACCGACACTGGGCTTCTAAATGCATGGCAAATCCTACTTTCAAATGCAGGATTTGGTGCAGCTGCTATCCAAGCAATCATTGTAACGGTTGGTGGCTTATTTATCGTAACATTAATCTCTAACGTTTCTTCATGGAACTTTGGCGTCTATTCTGTGATTGCTTACGCAGCAGAAGATGGTATGTTCCCTAAGTCTTGGAAGAAACGCAATAAAGACGGCGTACCATACATGGTAGGCGTTTGGACTGGTATCGTTGCAACTATTCTTGCTGTAGTAGGTATCGTAATTGCATACGTATTCCCAGAAGCCGAAGAACTCTCAAACATGTTCTGGGCATTCTTCTCACTCTCACTCGTATGTCTACTTCTATCGTACATTCCGATGTTTGCCGCATTTATCAAATTGCACAAAGCTGGCAAGCAAGTACAAAATGGTTACTGGCTAAAGATTGGTCCAGTTCTACGCTGGCTCATGGGTCTAGTACCACTACTACTACTCTTCATTTCACTATTCTTCACACTTGTTCCTGAATTTAGCATTGAAGCAATTCAAGACAATGCAACACTTCTAATTAGCTCTGGTGTATGTATTGTGATCGGCGAAGTAATGGTTGCGAATATGTGCAGAAAAGATCGTAAAAAGAAATTAGCTCGCAAACAAAAAGCAGCTTTGAAAGCTGGTAAATAATGAAACTTAGTACTACACCAAAGCAAGATGGTTTTTATATGCCATCTGAGCTTGCTCCACATAAGTGTACGTACCTGCTTTGGCCTGAGCGTCCAGACAACTGGCGCTCTGGCGCCAAGCCGGCGCAAAAAGCTTTTCGCCAAGTAGTAGAGACTATCGCAAAATATGAGCCGGTGGTACTTGGCGTAAATCAATCACAGTATTCTCACGTACTTGGTATGAACATGAAGAATGTCAAAGTCGTTGAGATTAGTAACAATGACTCTTGGATTCGCGATACTGGTGCAACTATGGTTGTGAATGGTAAAGGCGAAATGCGCGCAGTAGACTGGGGCTTCAATGGCTACGGCGGTCTATTTGATGGCATTTATTTCCCTTGGGATCTAGATGATATGATTGCATCAAAGATGGCAAATATCGAAGGCGTTGATAGATATCGCACTGATGATTTTGTGCTTGAGGGTGGTTCTATTCATTCTGACGGCGAAGGCACACTTCTTGTAACGGAAGAAACTTTGCTCGCCGAAGGTAGAAACCCAGGAAAGACCAAAGAGGAAATTGAAGATTTACTAAAAGAATATACTGGCGCAGAAAAAGTTTTGTGGCTCCCATATGGTGTATATAAAGATGAAGACACTAATGGTCACGTAGACAATATCTGTCAGTTTGTAGCACCTGGCAAAGTAGTGCTCGCATGGGAAGACAACGAGGAAGATCCTCAACATGAACGTTCACAAGCGGATTATGATTATCTCATGAATGAAACTGACGCACGCGGCAGGAAATTAGAGATTACTAAGATTCATGTTCCTAATGTTGTTACTATTACAAAAGAAGAATCAGAAGGTGTAGATGTAGTGGAAGGTACTTTCCCTCGTAATGAAGGTGATAGACTTCCTGCTTCATACATCAATTATTACAACTGTAATGGCGCGATCATCCTACCAATTTTTAACGATCCGCATGATGCAGAAGCTGTAACTACACTTAGCCGATTGTTCCCTGATCGTGTAATTGAACCGATCTATGCAAGAGAGATTTTGCTGGGCGGAGGCAATATACACTGTATTACACAACAGGTTCCTGAAGCATAAAAATGACCCCTTCGGGGGTCATTTTTATGCTATAATATGCTTATGGATAAGCTACAGTATGATGGGCCTGTGGTGCTCGCAGTTCTTGATGGCGTGGGTCTAGCTCCGGATGGACCTGGTAATGCTGTGTCTAGGGCTCGTACTGCTTTTCTTGGAAATGCCGCAAAAGACTATCTTCATGTAGCCTTGAATGCTTCTGGCGAAGCAGTCGGTCTTGTGCCTGGTCAAATGGGTAATTCTGAAGTTGGTCACAATACTATGGGCGCTGGGCGTGCTATTAAACAAGGCATTTCCAGAATTAATGAGGCATTTGATACTGGAGAAATTTTTGAATCTGAATCTTTTAAAAAGGCGGTATCCACAAAAGGTACTTTACATTTTGCTGGAATCTTTTCGGATGGTGGCGTACATAGCCATATTGACCATCTTAAAAAGATGATTGAAAAAGCCTATGAAGAAGGTGTGCGAAAGATTCGTGTTCACGCTGTGTTTGATGGGCGTGATGTTCCCCCTCAGTCTGAACCAAAGTTTATAAATGAGTTTGACGAGTTCGCTAAAAAGTTTGAAGATGCCGACATTATGATTGCTTCTGGTGGTGGCAGGATGACGACCGTTGCAGACCGCTACATGAGTGATTGGAGCATGGTAGAGCGTGGTTTTGATATGATGGTGTACGGAAAAGCGGATTTTTATTTTGAGTCGGCGGAGACGGGAATTAAGATTCTTCGAAGAAACGATCCGGAGATCCAAGATCAGTATTTACCTGCTTTTGTGGTTGTAGATAAAAATGATGAACCGGTAGGGAAAATCGAAAAAGGTGACAGTCTTATTTATTTTGATTTTCGTGCGGATCGTGCAATAGAAATTGCGATGGCGTTCACCTACTGGGATTTTCCGTATTTTGATCGCGGAGGATTTACTCCGGATGATGTGTATTTTGTAGGTATGACGGAATACAACTCTGATACGCATGTACCAGAACATCGTTTGATTGAGCCAATCGAGATTAAGGAGCCGCTAAATCAATTTTTGGGCAGCCGTGGCATTTCTGAATTAGCAGTTTCCGAAACTGTAAAGTTTGGGCATATTACTTATTATTTCAATGGGAATAGTTATGAAAAAGCAGACGGGGAAACATTTATTGAAGTGCCGTCTTATACGGAACCGTTCGAGACTCGTCCATGGATGAAGTGTGCAGAGATTACTGATGAAGTAGTAAAAAATATGGGTGATTATAAGTTTGTGAGAATTAATTTCCCTGGTGGCGATATGGTTGGCCACACGGCCGATGTAAATGCCACGATTGTTGCAATGGAAGCAATTGACATTTCCCTTGCTCGGATTGCTGAAAAAGTAGATGAACTTGGTGGCGTACTAGTTATTGTCGCGGATCATGGAAACGCTGAAGAGATCTTGGACGAAAACGGTGATAAGAAAACTGCCCATACGACGAACAAAGTTCCATGTATTATTTATGACAATACGAAGAATTGTAATAAGTATAAGCCAGCTGGCTTAGCAGAGCCTGGACTTTCTAATATTGCGGCTACAATTGCCACTCTTCTTGGCCAAAATGATTACCCGGAATCATGGGATAAATCATTAATAACTGTGTTATAATTTTGGTATTATGATTACGAAAGCAATTATCCCGGTAGCTGGCTGGGGAACCAGGCGCCTACCTATTACAAAGATTATCGAAAAATCAATGCTTCCTGTAGGCAATAGACCACTTGTGGACTATTCTGTACAAGAGCTTATTAAAGCTGGCGTAAAAGATATCTACATGGTAGTGTCAAATGTAGAACCTTGCCAGGTGCGTGCGTTTTACCGTGACAATCTAGCACTTAACCTTTATCTAAAGGAACGTGGCAAAGAAGATAAGCTCGAAAAAGCTAAGACTCTTCCTGACGATGTACAAATCCACTATGTAGCACAAGATCCATCTTCTAAGTATGGTACCGCTGTGCCTGTAGCAATGGTAGTAGAAGAATACCATATTAACGAGCCAGTATTTGTATTCATGGGCGACGATTTTATTTGGAACCCAAATGGCAAATCTGCTGCTGAATCTTTGCTTGAAGCGATCAAAGGCGAAGATGAATCTGCGCTTCTAGCTATCGACCATCCTGAAGAAGCTCTTCTAAATGGTGGCGCACTAACTATTGAAGACGAGAAGATCACAAAGATTACCGAAAAGCCAAAGCCAGAACAAGTTACTGGTCTTGCATCTGTAAGTAAATACATTCTTTCCCCATCTATGCTAAAAGAAATTGTAAAATATGTTCACGAAAATGACTTTGGTCCAACCGACCAAGAATATATGATTACCGATCCATTCGCAACCTATATTAATAATGGTGGCGTTTTCCGCGCAGCTCGTACTGATGGCGAATATCTAGATGGCGGTACAGTAGAAGGCTGGGTGCATGCAAACGATGTAGTTTGCAAAAAAGACTAATTCTCTTTTGCGAGTTGTTCTAGTTTACGAAAGTCGACTTTGTCGGCTTTCGTTTTTGGTAGCTCATCTAGGAAGATGATTTTTCGTGGGAGTTCGTAAGTTTTTAGCTCAACTCTGGTGTGGCCGATATTAAAAACCTCTGCTGCGGTTTTTGCGATGGCGCGGCGAGTATCGTTGTTTTTTGGGACACCATCTTTTAGGACGATGTAGGCGTAGGCTGCGGTTTCGTATTTTGTGTCTGGGCCTTTTACTACACAGCACGTTTCTACGAGTTCTGACCTAATGATGGCGGCTCTCACGAATTCGTAATAAACTTTGGCCGGAATATTATTGATGAAAAAATGAGAACGTCCTACAAGTGTAACGAATCCAGTTGGGCTGACCGAGGCAACGTCGCCCGTAGCAAGGAACCGTCTACGGCCAAAAACTTTGAATTTTTCTGCGTTGGTTTCTGGACGATTGTAGTATTCTGTGAGCATGTGTTTGCCAGTTACAAATAACTCACCGGTTTTGTTGAACCCAAGTTCTTCGCCGGTTTCTGGATCTATTATTACTGCGTGTACACCAGCTGGGATTTTTCCTACTGTGCCTGGATGGTAACTTTGGCCAACGGACGTAGACACTAGCCCTAGTACTTCGGCGAGACCGTAGCCATTACATAATACCGCTTTTGCGCCATGTTCTTTGAGAAGCGTAATGATTCTTTCGGCCACTTCTGGGTCTAATCTTTCTCCGCCAGATGCAAACATTTTGATGCTAGAAAGATCTATGTCTTTTGATAAATATTTGTCTAGTAAATCTACGAGTGCTGGTACACCAAAGACTGTATTTGGTTTTTTGCTAAAGTAATAGTCGAAATTTGTTTGGTCGATGTCTGGTGTCAAAATGACTTCGCCACCGCCTAGAATTGGGGACATAGTTGAAACCCATAGACCATACGGGTAATTAAACTTTACGAATTGCATCCAAGTGTGAATGTTTTTGTCCCACATTTTTACGCCTGAGGCGGTTTTGTTAAAAATGGCACCAGCGACTAGGCTTTTGTTTGTAAATAGCACTGGTTTTGGTCCGGACGTAGAGCCGGAAGTATAGGTAATGAGCGCCGGTTTGTTTGCAGAGAAATAATGTCTTGGTAAATGGCCCTTAAATTTTGCAGCGATTTTTTTGATGCTAGTTTTGCCTACAAAGAAACTATCGATATTCGTGGTGCCTTCTAGGTTGATGACGTTCTTTACGGATTTAGCTTCTTTTTTCAGCTCTTTGATTTTGCCCGACGACTTTTGGTAGGTGACAAGAAGTGGAGAATTGTAGTCTTTTAAGAACTGGAGGATTTGTGTGCGAGTGGATTTTTCGTCTACAAATGTGATAATAGCGCCAATGCGGTTGGCTGCCAGGAATAAAAGAATGCTTTCGTAGATTGGACGGCCGGTGGCGACTGTGATGATATCGCCGGTTTTGATGCCGAGTGCTAGTAAGGCTTTTTCTAGCGTGATAATGTCTTTTTTGATGGTTTTTCTGTTGATATTTACATCATTTTGGTTGATGGCGATGGATTTTTTGTGACCTAAACAAGAGATGTTAAATAAAGCAGCAATGCTGATAGGTGGGACGAGTGGATCGTGTTTTTGGTGTTTGATTTTTAACATATTACCTCTTTTGAAATTATAACATGAGGGAAATAAAATATGATATAATTAATTAAGCATAAGAAGAAAGGCAAATAAAATGAATCCAAATCAAGGTCCTGAAACTGGTGCATCTACACTTGGCGGTACTCCAGCAGCTTCAGCTGCTCCAGCTACCAACCCATTTGTATCAAAGGCTCCAGCAAACCCGGTTACACCAAATGTTCCTGAGGCTCCAGAGGCTCCAGCGGCTCCTGTTGCTCCAGAAAAACCAGCAAAGAAAAAATCCAACGCAGCACTTCTCGCCATGGTGCTTCTTGGTATTCTTGCTGTTGGCGGTATTAGCTTTGGCGTATGGGCATATATGAATGGCGAATCTCAACAGGCAAAGCTCAATAAGCAATTGAATGATCTTCGTACGCAGAACTCAGAGCTTCTAGAAAAGCTTAATAGTACGAATACCGACACTGATACTAACACGGATACCAATACTGATACCGATACAACACCGGTCAGTACCATGCAAACTATCACTATCACTGAATGGGGTCTAAACATCAAGCTTCCTAATACTTTGAAGGGTGTTGTTTACAGCAAGGGCGCTAACGGTGACAGCATTTATATCAATGGTTATATCGATAAAGGCCAAGGTGCTCCATCCTTTGCAGGTGCTCCTGGTGCTGATGGAAACAGCGCCGCATCTGTAGCATTATCTCGTAGCACTGGCGATTCAGATGAAGATCCTCAACTAACTATTGCAAATGCTAGCTTTAGCATTGGTGGTTACTACTATTGGGTAGAAGGCCCTCAGGTAGCATTCACTTCTAATGACAGCGAGGTCCAATGGGAAGTTGATAGTATGAATGCCATTATGACTGCTCTTCGCAATGTAGATAATTATTCTATAAAGTAGTTTTCTCTGTAAAAACGGTGAATTAGCACTCTTGCATAAAGAGTGCTAATTTGTTACAATGGGAGTATGCAGGAAGAATTTAGTGAAATAATGAACCGATTGTCTGAGAATGCGAGATTCGCTCTGCAAAAATCAGACTACTTTTCTAAACGATATAATAATGGATATATGGGCACCGAGCATTTGCTTCTCGGTATCCTTAGTATGGATATGTGCACTGGTGCAAAGCTTCTTCGCGAGGCTGGTGTAACCGTTGATGACGTAGAAAAATCTTTGAACAAAGTAGCTGTGGAAGTGCCAGGTTCTGACATGGCGATGATGTCGCTTTCTGAGTCTGTAATTCTTACTCTTCGCATGGCCCAAAACTATACACGTGAGCAAGGTCTTACCGTGATTGGTACAGAGCATGTGCTCTACGCGCTCCTTTCGCAGCCAAACTCTAGAGCTTCTTTGATTCTTGCTGGACTCAAAGTAGACTGTGAAAAGTTACTTGATGAAATTGAAGACTTGGTGGACGAACAAACCAAAGATGAAAAACTTAAGGCCGAAAAGGCTAAGTATGTAAAGAATTCTGGGCTAAAGTTTTTGAAACGTTATGGTAAAGATCTTACCGATGAGGCTAAAGCCGGCAAACTTGATACTGTGATCGGCCGCGAGAGCGAGATTGAACGTGTAGTAACTGTGCTTTCTCGCCGTACAAAATCTAATCCAATTCTTATTGGTGAGGCTGGTGTAGGCAAAACTGCAATTGTGGAAGGCCTTGCTACTAGGATTGTAAAAAATGAAGTGCCAGGAAATTTGATTGGTAAACATATTTACCAAGTGGATCTTAGCTCCGTGGTGGCAGGTACTAAATTCCGTGGTGAATTTGAGGAACGTATAAAGGGAATTATCGACGAAGCTACTGGTGATGATTCGATCCTACTTTTCATTGATGAAATTCACCTTCTTTGTGGTGCGGGATCTTCGGAAGGTTCGATGGATGCCGCAAATATTTTGAAGCCAGCTCTAGCACGTAATTCGATTAACTTAATTGGTGCAACTACTCTTGATGAGTATCGTAAGACCATAGAAAAGGACAAAGCGCTTTCACGTCGCTTCCAGACTGTGATGGTAGAAGAACCATCTGCAGCAGTAACTCTCAGGATTTTAAAGGGGATCAAGAACCATTATGAAAGCCATCATGGCGTAGTGATCCCGGACGAGGCGCTTGAAACTGCAATTACGATGAGTCAACGCTACATTAATGATAGATTTATGCCGGATAAAGTAATTGATATTATCGATGAGGCCTCGGCAATTTGTAAAGTCGCCGCAGATAAAAATGGTGGCGGTAAGTACAAGAAGATGAAAATTGAAAAATCAAATCTTGAACAAAAGATTTCTGATGCGGCTGATAAAGAAGATTATGAAAAAGCTGCAGAATACAAGACTGAGCTTGCTAAACTTGAACAGGAAATTAAGAAACTTGAAAAATCCGGTGTAAAGGAAACTGAGAATCCTAAGCTCACAGAAGAAAACCTCGCTACGGCAGTGTCGTTAAAGACTGGTATTCCAGTATCTAAAGTGCACGGTTCCGAAATGAAGATGTTGATGGGCCTAGAAGACCAACTAAAGGAAGCGGTGATCGGACAAGACGAAGCAGTAAAGGCTGTGGCAAAAGCCATTAGACGTGGCCGTAGCGGTATTGCGGATCCTCGTCGTCCAATTGGCTCTTTCCTATTTATGGGCCCAACTGGCGTTGGTAAAACTGAGCTTGCTCGCGTGATTGCTCGCGAAGTATTTGGCGGTGAAAATGCTCTAGTAAAGATTGACATGTCTGAGTTTGGTGAGAAACACAATGTGTCTAGACTCGTGGGCGCACCAGCTGGCTATATTGGCTATGATGATGGTGGCAAACTTACCGAAGCTGTTCGCAGAAAACCATATTCTGTAATTCTCTTTGATGAAATTGAAAAGGCTCATCCGGATGTGTTTAATCTCCTTCTTCAGATTCTTGAAGATGGTGTGCTTACTGATGGCCAAGGTAACAAGATCAAGTTTAATAATACAATCGTGATTTTGACGAGTAACCTAGGCTCGGCGGATATGTTCCGCGAATCAGAACTCGGCTTTACGGCAAAAACCGCTAAGGATAAAAAAGCTCTTGAGCAGGAATATGAGGAAAATAAAGAATACGCAATGAAGGCGCTTAGAAAAGTGATGCGCCCAGAGCTGATTAATCGTCTTGATAATATCTTAGTATTCCATGCTCTTACCCGCAAAAATGTGGAAAGAATCTTTGACAACCTTATTAATGATTTACGCAAGCGTCTTGCTACAAAGGGAATTGGCATCAAGATTGACGATAAGGCTAAAGATTATTTGATTGAAAGTGGCTATGACCCAAAGAATGGAGCAAGACCACTTCGTCGCAAGATTGAAGATGAAGTAGAATCGCTACTTTCTGAAGAAATCATTTCTGAGAATTTGAAGAAGGGAGATATCCCAGTTCTTAAACTTGAAAAAGGTAAACTAAAACTAGTAAAGGAGTAATATGAAAGACTATTTAGTACCTACTGTAGTAGAAGAAACAAACAAAGGGGAGCGTGCATACGATATCTATTCACGCCTTCTAAATGATCGTATTGTGTTTCTTGGTGAGGATGTAAATTCTCATACGGCAAATCTTGTTGTGGCACAGCTACTATATCTTGCGCACGAGGATCCAAAGAAGCCAATCAAACTTTATATCAATTCTCCAGGCGGCTCTGTTTATGATGGTCTCGCAATTATTGATACTATGAATTACATTGAGCCAGACGTAGAGACGATTGGTATTGGCCTTCAGGCTTCGATGGGCGCAATGCTTCTCTCTTCTGGTGCAAAAGGTAAAAGATACTGTCTTCCAAATGCACGTATTATGATTCATCAGCCATCTTCTGGTACTGAAGGCAAAATTACAGATCAGGAAATTATGCTTCGTGAAGGCGTGTTCTTAAAGAAGCGTCTTGCTGAGATTTTTGCCAAGAATACAGGGAAAACTTTGGCACAGGTAGAGAAGGATATGGATCGTGATAATTGGATGAGTGCTGAAGAAGCTAAGAAATATGGCATTATCGATGAGATAATTAAATAGTTTCACCTGTGGAAAACTTCCCGTATCTTGCGGGAAGTTTTTTGTTGCATTTAGCGTAAGCATATTGTATAATAAAATCACAATTAGGTCATAAACATAAAAAGGTAAAACAAAAATGCTCCACACTCATATTGTTTTGCAGAAGAGGATACATGTATCCGCTCTCGCGTCTTCTAGCCTTTTGGTGATTCTTTTGGCCTTAGCTTTCTTTCCAATA
>JAEEGL011384201.1_pt1 | contig 10290 bp, 13 predicted proteins | sample 9134231 | NCBI WGS metagenome assembly JAEEGL01 (sample SAMN16246548, study PRJNA631951) | gut metagenome | biome: gut microbiome; feature: rumen; material: fiber-attached | host: Bos | place: Iran: Karaj | collected 2018-10
AGGAGGCCGAGCACGCCGCCAAGTTTGCCGAGCTGCTGGGCGAGGTCGTGACCGACAGCACCAAGAAGAACCTGCAGATGCGCGTCGAAGCCGAGAACGGCGCCACCAAGGGCAAGACCGATCTGGCCAAGCTCTGCAAGAAGTACAACCTCGACGCCCTGCACGACACCATCCATGAGATGGCCCGCGACGAGGCCCGCCACGGCAAGGCCTTCAAGGGGCTGCTGGACAGGTACTTTGGCTGATAAAGGCGTCTGTTCTTCAGGCGTCACTGCGGAGAAGACGTGACCGGAGATGTTGATTTCCCGGCCTGGCCGCGGATAGATCGAAATGCTGCCGTATGATACGGGAACAGGGGTGTTTCGGCTTGTACACAAACATAGGGAAAAAGATAAAAACGCTGGCAAAGGTGTTATGCTGGCTGGCCTTCGCCGCCTGTCTGGTCGCTTTGGCCGCAGGCGCATATCAGGTTACGCACGGCTTCCGGTATAACGTCTATGTGGGAATCCTGATCATCGTGGGAGGCATCCCGCTCAGCTTCCTTATCTGCTGGATCGGCAGCTTTCTGCTGTACGGATTCGGCGAGATGATCGACAAGCTGGACGAGATCGAGCAGAACACCTGGGACGCGCTGAAGAAATGATCCGCGATCCGGCTCCGTCGTATCCGCTTCACTCCGGACGGGCGGACGGGCCTCCGCCGCGGCAGGGTCTTCGAGGTCTTCCCGGGAGAAATCCGGACGCAGGACAACCCCGCAACAAAAAAGAGTTTGCGAAAATCGCAAACTCTTTTTTGTATTTCTTTTTGTGTTTACTCCGTGAGCTCGGCCAGGATCAAGGCGGCGGCCTTGCCGTCACGCAGGAGCCGGAAGCTGCCGCGGAAGGCGTCCTCCGTTACGACGCCGCGTCCGGAGAGCGAGCGCAGGCCATCGGCGTCCATAACACTCAGGTCCAGACCGAAGCTGTCGTCATCGCGCGGGAGCGCCATGACAAGGCGTCCGGCACGCTCGGGGGCTTCCCAGACAAAGCTGCGCCCGCGATACTGCCCGTTCCCGTCCACATACAGCACCATGTGCAGCATGCCCTCCGGCAGGGCGCCGGTGTCGAGCGCATAGTCCAGCTCGTCCAGGCGATCCAGGAAGGCCTGGTAATCCTCGCCGTTGTCCAGGGTGCGGGAGATGCGCTCATCCCAGCGGAGCGCGCCGATCAGAGAGGCGGCAATGCGCTTCACCGCGGCGGCGTCGAGATCGACACGGAAGCTGTTGGGGCAGCGTTCGAGAATACCCTCTGCCTCGAGCAGCTCCTCCCCGACGCTCACGTCGTCCACACCGGACAGAATGAGATCACGGTATTCGCCCAACAGGGAAGTGAAGTTCTCCGAGGCGAGCAGCGGGAGGAAGGCCGCGTTCGCCTCCTGCTTCCCGGCGGCAAAGAGCGCCCAACTCTCCGGTTCGTCCTCCGCATTCAGCACGGCGCGGGCCTGCAGGTCCTCATCGAGCAGCGTGCTCATGCAGAAGCGGAGCAGCAGCCGCGCGTCGCCGCTCAGGAGCTGACCCGGCGCGTCCGCATCGGCGTCCCGGCAGGCGTCCCAGGTCCTGCACAGCGTGTCGAAGTGCGCATGCTCGGCCGCGCGCCAGGCCTCCAGCGGCGAGAGCTCGCCCGGTTCCTGCCCGGCCTGCGCGGCGCTGTCCGCGGGTTCAGGCTCTTCCGTGCCCGCTTCGGCCGCGGACGCAGCCTCCTCCGCCGGCTCCTCGGCCTGCTCCTCCGTCGGCGCCGCCTCCGCGGGCTCCGGCTCGGCGGGCTCCTGAGGCTCCTCAGCCGGAGAAGGTACGGACGCCTCGCCCTTGTCTCCGACAAAGAGACTGCGGATGCTGCTGAAGCTGAAATCGGGGAGATCGCCCCGGCCCTTGAGGTTCATGAAAATCAGGACGCAAGAGACGATCAGAACAAAGAGGATAACAAAGATCGTCCCCCACAGTCCCCCCTTTCTGCGTTTTTTCACAGGACTGCCGCAGGAGGGGCACTGCGTCTGGCCCCGATACAGTTCCTGACCGCATTTTGGACAACGCATAGGATCGCTCCTTTCGTATACACGCAAAATCAACGATATTATAGCATGTCCATCGTCATTCAACAAGTAGGAAAAAGAAGTGGACAAGAGAAGACATCTCGGCTATAATGGCAGCAGGAGGAGAGGGCGGCCTTCGTTCTCTCCGTATGAATTCCACAGGAACAGGAGGATGCGAGCATGCGCTACGTTTGCAATGTGTGCGGCTGGGTCTATGACGAGGAAGAGAAGGGCGTGAAGTGGGAGGATCTCCCCGAGGATTTCGCCTGCGAGCTCTGCGGTGTGGGCAAGGACGATTTCAGCCCTGAGGAGTAAGCTTCTTCGATTGGAAAACGGATGCGGTCCTCCCGCATCCGTTTTTCTGTCGGGACATCGAAAAACGCCCCCGGGTCCGTACGCCGTTGCATCAGGGCTGTGGGCGTGGTATGCCGGATTAAAAAAGGAGGCCTGTTTATGCTGCCGAAAGATCCTATGATCCTGCTGAGTTATGTAAACACAAAGCTGCGCGATGAATACGCTTCTCTGGAAGCGCTGTGCGAGGGACTGGAGCTGGACCGCGCGGCGCTGGAGGAGACGCTTGCGGCAGTCGGATATGCGTACCGGGAGGAACAGAATCGTTTCGTGTGAGACGCTGCAAGATAGGCTTGTGTTTTCCGGCTTTTTTTGCTAAAATACTTTTATTGGGGGTGAGTGGGATCGATACGCTGCAGAGGATTCTTGACGGGTTTGATTTCAGCTATCTGCTCAGCATCCTGCTGGGCCTGATCCCGTCGCTGCTGTGCATCACGCTGCATGAGCTGAGTCACGGCTATGTGGCTTACAGGCTCGGCGATCCTACGGCAAAGCTCGCCGGGCGGCTGACGCTCAATCCCCTCAAGCACCTCGACCCGATCGGCCTGCTCATGATGCTGGTGTTTCATGTCGGCTGGGCCAAGCCGGTCCCGGTAAACATGAACCGCTTCCGGAATCCGAAGCGCGGCATGGCTTTGACTGCCCTGGCCGGGCCCGCGAGCAATCTGATCCTTGCGGCGGTGTTCCTGTTCCTGTACGGCCTGTGCTTCCTTCCGCTCAGCAAGAGCGCCGCGGGCCGCTATTTTCTGAAGATGATCGATCTCACAGCCGTTATCAGTATCGGTCTCGGCATTTTCAACCTGCTCCCGATCCCGCCGCTGGACGGCTCGAAGATCCTGTTCTCTTTCCTGAGCGACGGGAGCTATCGCCTCCTGATGCGGTATGAGCGTTATGTCTCGCTTTTGCTTTTCGCTCTGGTCTGGGCGGGCGTGCTCGGCAAGCCCCTCTCCGCCGCGATCAACGGGGTGTACGGCGTCCTCTATCCGATGGCGCAGGGCGGTTTTTCGCTGGGCAGGATTTTGTTTAACCGTTGAGGATACATGGAAAATCCGAGTTTTCATTTGGAAGCGGTCGTGCGCGAGCGCGACGAGCTGCAGGATTTCGAGGGCCCGCTGAGCCTCATCCTGATGCTGCTGCAGAAAAACAAGATCGAGATCCGGGATCTTCGCATCGCCGATATCCTGGATCAATACCTCGCCTGGCTTGACGAGATGCAGCGCATGGATCTCGAAATCGCGAGCGAGTTTGTACAGATGGCCGCGCACCTGCTCTACCTCAAAACGCGCACCCTCCTGAGCGGGGACGAGGAGGTCTCCGAGCTGGAGGTGCTGCTGCAGTCGCTTGAGCAGCTGAAGGCCAAGGATGCCTTCGCCGCCATCCGGCAGGTGACGCCGGAGCTGAAAAAAGCCTCCGAGACGGGGCTTCTTTACTTCGCGAAGCTCCCAGAGCCTCTCCCGAAAGGCCGGCGGGAATATGAATACCGCCATGAACCGGTGGACCTGCTCCGGGCGCTCAGCGCCGTCTATTCCCGCGGCGTGCGCGCGCCGGAGGAAGCGGACGTGATCGCGCGCGTGCTCCCGCGGCGCATCACCTACAGCATCCGCGACAAGAGCCGGCAGATCCTCGCGACTCTCCGCGGCGGACCGTCGACGCTCCGGGCTCTCTACGAGACCTGTGCCTCCCGCTCCGAGGTGGTGGCGACCTTCGTATCGGTGCTGGAGATGTGCAGCCTCGGCAGCATTCGGATCGAGCGGCGCGGAGAGGATTACGTGGCGGAGTTCGTCGGCGGCGAGGTGGACGAGATCCTGGAAAAAATCGCGGACGAGTAAAAGGTGCTTATGGATATTGCGTCGGCCCTGGAGGCCATTTTGTTTGCGGCCGGGGAGAGCGTGCCGGTGGCGCGGCTGTCCCTGGTGATGAATACCGCGGAGGAGGATATCCTCCGGACGGCGGAGAAGCTTGCGGAGAGCTACCGCCGCGAGGGGCGCGGGATGCGCATCCTGCGGCTGGAGGACCGGCTGCAGATGTGCTCGGCTCCGGAATTTGCGCCTTTGATCACCAAAACCCTGGAACAGCGCCGTCCGCCCGCGCTCTCACAGCCCGCGCTGGAGACGCTTGCGATCGTGGCGTATTTCCAGCCGGTGACACGGGCGTATGTGGACCGTGTGCGCGGAGTGGACAGCTCCTATACCGTCGGCGCGCTGGCCGAGCGCGGGCTGATCGAGGTCTGCGGCAGGCTTGATGTTCCGGGCCGCCCGGCTCTCTTCCGCACGACGGATGTGTTCCTGCGTACCATGGGCATCGCCGAGCTCTCCGAGCTCCCTCCGCTGCCGGATATGACAAACGGCGAGGGTGTGGAGAAGCTCCGGCAAGCGATCGATGAACTGCAAAACGGCGTGACTCCCGGTCAGATCCGGCTGACGGAGCTGGACGGGACGGAAACGGCGCCGAAGGAGTGATGACAGTTGGTTGGCCTTATCATACTGGGGATCCTGATTGGTCTGATCGTGCTGATCCTGCTGATCCCGGTGGGCGCGGACCTCGGCTATGAGGACGGGAAGCTGCATGTCTCCGCGAAGGTGATGGGGATACTGCTTCAGCTCTATCCCAAACCGCCTCCCGATCCGAACAAGCCGCCCAAAAAGAAAAAGCCTAAAAAAGAAAAAAAGGAAAAGAAGGAGCCGAAGGAAGGCGAGGAGAAAGCCAAGAAAAAGCGCAAGCTGTCCTTTAACCGCGACGAGCTGCTCGAGCTGCTGAAGGTCGCGCTGCGCGGCTTCGGCAGGTTCGGGCGGAAATTCAAGGTGGACCGCTTTGTGCTGCGCTATCTCGCGGCGGGAGAGGATCCCTGCAACGTGGCCAGGACCTACGGCTGGGTGAACGCCGCGCTCTCGTCGCTTGCCCCGCTCTGCCGGGAGCGCTTTACGGTGCAGGACTGCGAGGTGCGTACGGATGTGGACTTCGCGGCCGAGCGAATGCATCTGGATCTCGGCATCGGCTTTTCGATCCGAATCGGACAGATCCTGGGGACCGTGTTCGGCATCGGCTTCGGCGCGCTGCGGATCCTGCTGCGCAGCAAGCGGCGGCAGAGACGCGAGAAAAAGCTCAACCCGCCTGAACAGACGGCCGGGACAGCGGCCGCGGCGGCAGACGACAAGAATAACGAAACGACAATAGATGGACCGGCACCGGTCGAGGAAAGGAAGAACGGCAATGGAAATTAACGAAATCAAGAATCCCATCGGCGAGCTCATGCAGACCACCATGGACAACGTGAAGAACATCCTCAAGGTGGATACGGTGGTGGGCGACCCCATCTACACCCCGGACGGGATCACGCTGGTCCCCATCTCCCAGATCAGCGTCGGTTTCGGCGGCGGCGGCGTGGAGTTCACGTCCAAAAAGGCGGGGACGGACCGGCCCTACGGCGGCGGCAACGCCACCGGCGTGAAGATCAATCCCATCGGCTTTCTCGTCATCAAGGACGGAGTGATCCGCATGATCAACGTCACGCCCCCGGCGAGCAACACCGTCGACCGTATCATCGATCTGGTGCCTGTGGTCATGGACAAGGTGGACGCCTTCATCGCCAAACAGAACGAGGGCAAATAAAACAGAGCGATCTGCGCATAATAAGCACTGCTCAGAAGGGCGGTGCTTATTATGCGAAAAGGAATCCTGCTGGGGCTGCTGCTCGCCGCCCTGATGCTCCTGCTGCCCGCTCCGCAGGCGCAGGCGGAGGACTGTCCGACGATCGGGGCGGCGTCCGCGCTCGTGATGAGCGCGGGAGGCGAGGTCGTCTATGAAAAGAACGCCGACGAGCGCGCGCAAATAGCGAGCACGACCAAGCTGCTCACAGCGCTTGTGACGGTCGAGGAGACGGAGCTCAACGGGGAGCTGGAGATCCTTCCGGAGTGGACGCAGACGGAGGGCTCCTCCATGTATCTGAAGGCGGGGGAGCGCTATACCGTCCGTGAACTGCTGGAAGGGCTGCTGCTCGCGTCCGGGAACGACGCGGCTGCGGCGCTGGCCTTCCATGTCGCGGGCGGGATCGAAGCTTTCGCGGAGCGGATGAACCGCAGGGCGCAGGAGCTCGGGATGATCGGCAGCCATTTCGTCAATCCGCACGGGCTGGATGAAGAAGGACATTACGGGACAGCCCGGGATCTGGCGCGCCTGATGGCCGCCTGCCTGCAGGACCGGCGGCTTGCTCCGCTCCTGGCGGAGAAGAGCGCCGAAATAAAGGGTCAGACTTATGTAAACCACAACAGGCTCCTCACGCTCTGTCCCGGCTGCATCGGCGGCAAGACAGGCTATACCGAGGCAGCCGGACGCTGCCTGGTAAGCTGCTGTGAGCGGGAGGGTACGCGCCTGATCTGTGTGACACTGAACGACCCGAACGACTGGGAGGACCATCAGGTCCTCTACAACTGGGCCTTTTCCCGCTATGCGACGCGGGATGTGACCGCCGGGCTCTCCTTTCTGATCCCGGTCCTGTCCGGCGACCGCAGCCTGCTTCCCGTTGAAGCGCGGCCGCTTCGGCTGTTCCTGCCGCGCACGGCGAGGATCACGCTGACCGCGCATCTGCCGCGCTTCGTGTTCGCGCCGGTGGAGGCGGGGGATCACGCCGGGACCGTGCAGATCTTCCGCGACGGCGAGCGGATCAACGAGGCGGAGCTGATTTTCAGCGAAGGAGCGGCTTTATCCGCGGGGAGACGATGAGCGAACGACTGCAAAAACGGATCGCCGCCGCGGGACTCATGTCCCGCCGGGCGGCGGAGGACTGCATCGCAGCGGGGCGCGTGACCGTGAACGGACGGATCGCGCGCCTGGGAGATCGGGCCGAGGCGGCGGATGAGATCCGTGTGGACGGAAAGCCGCTGCCCGACCTGACGGAAAAAGTTTACATAATACTGAACAAGCCGCGGGGCTATGTGACGACGCTGCAGGATGAGAAAGGCCGCCGGGATGTGACGCAGCTGCTGGACGGCCTTGGGACGCGCGTCTATCCGGTGGGGCGGCTGGACATGGACTCGGAGGGACTGCTGCTGCTGACCAACGACGGGGAACTGGCCAACGCGCTCATGCATCCCTCGCATGAGGTGAGCAAGCGCTATGAACTCCGGGTACGCGGTGCGGTCACGGAGACGGCGCTGGAGACGCTGCGGAGCCCGATGGAGCTCGACGGCTATGTGATCCGTCCGGCGCAGGTCGAGCTATTGGGGATGCTTCCGGACGGCGCGCGGCTCGCGGTCACGATCCACGAGGGGCGCAACCGGCAGGTGCGCCGGATGTGCGAGCAGGCCGGGCTTACGGTCCTGCGTCTGCGCCGCGTGAGCGAGGGGAGCCTGCGCCTCGGCGCGTTGAAGACAGGCTGCTGGCGGCCTCTGACGGAGGAGGAGCTTGCGGCGCTGCGGAGAGAGATATGGAAAGACTGAGGGAGACCGCTCTCGCGGTCATCGGCGGCGGTCCCGCGGGGCTGATGTGCGCGCTGACCGCGGCGGAGCGCGGGGTGCCGACGGTGCTGCTCGAGCCGAACCAGAAGCTGGGCCGGAAGCTGCGCATCACGGGCAAGGGCCGCTGCAACCTGACAAACAACTGCGACATCAAGACCTTCATGGCCAACATCCCCGGCGACGGACGCTTTCTGTACAGCGCGTTCAGCCGCTTCGGGACGGCGGAGGTCATGGCTTTTTTTGAAGCGAACGGCGTTCCGCTCAAAACGGAACGGGGCAGCCGGGTTTTCCCGGTCTCCGACAACGCCAACGATGTGGCCGACGCCCTGGCGCGCCTGGCGCGGGAACGGGGCGTGCGCGTGCTGCATACCGCGGCCCGGGAGATCCTGAGCTCCGACGGAGCGGTCTGCGGTGTGGTGACCGGGGAGGGGACGCTGCTCTGCCGGGCGGCGGCGGTCTGCACGGGAGGGCTGAGCTACCCGCTGACCGGGTCCACCGGCGCGGGCTATCGCTTTGCCGAGACGCTGGGACATACCGTGACGCCGCGCCGTCCCTCGCTCGTGCCGCTCGAGAGCGGCGACGGATACTGCGCCGAGATGCAGGGCTTCGCGCCGAAGAATGTGACGCTCTCGGCCTATGAGGACGGGAAGCTCATCTACCGCGAGCTGGGGGAGATGCTCTTCACCCATTTCGGCGTCTCCGGACCGCTGGTCCTTTCGGCCAGCGCCAAGATGCGTCGCATGGGCAGCGCGGCGTACCGCCTGCTGATCGACTTCAAACCCGGGCTTGACGAGCAGAAGCTCGACGCGCGCATCCTGCGTGACTTTGCGAAGTATGCCAACCGCGACTTCAAGAACGCGCTGGGCGATCTCGCAGGGCGCTCGATGATCCCGGTGCTGATGCGGCTCTCCGGGATCCCGGAGGACAAGCCCGTGCGGGAGATCACGCGCGAGGAGCGGCGCCGACTTGCCGGACTGCTCAAGGCCTTTCCGGTCTCGGTCTCGGGCTTTCGGCCGATCGACGAGGCCATCGTGACGGCGGGCGGCGTGAGCACGAGGGAGGTCAATCCCCGCACGATGGAATCCAAGCTCGTTTCGGGCCTGTATTTTGCAGGCGAGGTGCTGGATCTGGACGCCTATACAGGCGGCTTCAATCTGCAGATCGCCTGGTCCACCGGCTATGTGGCCGGTCAATCTGTGCTAAAGGAAGAATACGTATGAACGGACATATCGCGATCGCCATCGACGGCCCCTCCGGGGCCGGAAAGAGCAGCCTGGCGCGGCGCTGTGCCGCCGCCTTCGGCTTTGTATACGTGGACACCGGGGCCATCTACCGCACGGTGGGCCTTGCGGCGCTGCGCCGCGGGATCGACCGGCGCGATGAGGAGGCGGTCAGGGCGCTGCTCCCGGAGCTCGCCATCGAGATGCGCTACAACGACGCGGGCGAGCAGCGGATGTACCTCAACGGCGAGGACGTCTCGACGGAGATCCGCCTGCCGGAGGTGTCGATCTGCGCCTCCGATGTGTCGGCTCTGCCGGCCGTGCGCGCCTTTCTGCTGGAGATGCAGCGCAAAATGGCCCGCGAGCACGACGTCATCATGGACGGGCGCGACATCGGCACCGTGGTGCTGCCGGACGCGGAGCTCAAGATCTTTCTGACCGCGAGCGCCGAGGCCCGCGCGGAGCGCCGCCTGAAGGAGCTGCAGGGTAAGGGAGTCGAGGCGAGCTTTGAGGAGGTCCTGCGGGACATCCGCTACCGCGACGAGCAGGACTCCGGCCGCGCTGCCGCGCCGCTGAAGGCGGCGGAGGACGCGGTGCCGGTGGATACGACCGAGATCGATTTCGAGGCGAGCTTTCGTCTGCTCTGCTCGGTGATTGATGAGCGGCTGGGTCTGCAGCCGCGGGAGGAGCGGACATGAGAGAATTGCGCGTGGCGGAGAGCGCGGGCTTCTGCTTCGGCGTGCGGCGCTCGGTCGAGATGGCGGAAGCGCTGCTGGAGACGGGGCCCTGTCTGAGTCTCGGTCAGCTCATCCACAACGAGGACGCGGTGAAGGCCCTCTGCGCGAAGGGAATGCGCGTGATCGACTCGCCCGCCGAGGTGAAGCCGGGCGACCGGGTGCTGATCCGGGCCCACGGCGTGGCGGAGCGGGTCTACGATCAGCTGGCCTCCGCGGGCGCGGAGATCACCGACGCGACCTGTCCCAAGGTCAAGGCGATCCACACCATCGTCCGCCGTGCCCGCGAGGAGGGAAGCTTCGTCATCGTGATCGGGATGCGCCGTCACCCCGAGGTGGAGGCGATCTGCGGCTGGTGCGGGGAACACGCGGTTTTTGAGAATGGGCAGGAGTTACAGGAATGGCTGGATAATCATCCCATTTTTTGGGAAAAATCGATAAGGGTCGTGTCCCAAACCACGCAGA
>JAEEGL011435578.1_pt1 | contig 10290 bp, 14 predicted proteins | sample 9134231 | NCBI WGS metagenome assembly JAEEGL01 (sample SAMN16246548, study PRJNA631951) | gut metagenome | biome: gut microbiome; feature: rumen; material: fiber-attached | host: Bos | place: Iran: Karaj | collected 2018-10
TACTTGCTATTATACCACAATTTGCCGACTTTTGTCTATTTTTTTCTTAGATACGCCAAATAGTAACCACCACCGACGAGTACGGCCCCACCGATGATATTCCCAATCGTAACCGGAAGTAAATTCTCCACCAAGAACGATTGTACGGATAAACCAGCCGTTGCTGTACCACTGAACCAATTCATAAATAACCCCGCTGGCACATAATACATATTAGCGATTGAGTGTTCAAACCCACAGAGCACGAACAAGAATACTGGGAAAAACACTGCCGCAATTTTACCACCCACCGTCTTTGCGCCAAACGCCATCCAAACTGCAATACAAACTAGAAAATTACAAAGCACGCCCCTCAGCATCGCGACCGGAAAGCCCATACTCACCTTCGCACTCGCCGTCGCTACGACTGAATCCGAAATCGGATCGAGCACGCCACTAGAAGTGACAATGAGAGCCACAAGCAATGCGCCGATAAAGTTCCCAATAAACACAAACAACCAGTTCTTTAACAATCTAAGCGGTCCAATCTCCCGGCTAAGAAGCGCTGTCACCATCAAGCAGTTACCAGTAAATAATTCACTTCCCGCTACTACCACCATCGCAAGTCCAGCTGGAAAAATCAATGCGCCGGCAAGTTTTCCGGCATAAACATTTCCGAAAGTTGCACCCACTCCGGCAAGCGCAATAAATGCCCCTGCAAACATCCCTAGTAAAATCATTTTAAATATACTGAGATTTGCTTTCTTAATCCCAGCGCTCACCGCTTTTGTTGCTATTTCGTCTGGCATAAACCTCCTATTTGCCGATAATTTCTATCGTTTTTTGGTGAGACCTTCCACCCGACCGAATTTCAACACAGCTCTTCGCCACGTCATAATAATCTGCCAGCAAACGAACAAGCGCATCATTCGCTTCACCATCATGCGGTTTTTCCCGCAAATACACGGTGACACCCTCTGCTGCTTCCTCCACTAACGGACCCTTTTTCGATCCAGGCTTCACTAAAACTTTAATTAACATTACATCTATTATATAATAAACCAATGATTATTGGTGTATTTGATTCAGGAAGAGGCGGCACAACCGTCTCGGAAGCCATCACTAAGATGAATCGCGGTATTCATGTGATTTATGTTTCTGATGCCGAGCATTGCCCGTACGGCGAAAAAGACGACGAAACTCTCTATGGACTCGTTTCTAGAATCGTCCGGGGCTTCGTTAATGCTCACCTCGATATGGTTGTCATTGCCTGCAACACCGCTACCACTCGTTGTATTAAAAGACTCCGTGAAGATTTCCCGGACATGCCTTTTATCGGTACCGAACCAGCCGTAAAACTCGCCGCCAATTCCGATGCGAAAAAAATTCTCGTCCTCGCCACTCCCGGCACCATCCATTCCGAACGTCTCGAAGCACTGGTAAAAGACAATCAGAAAAAAGGTCAAACCATTGATCTCCTTGCCTGTCCTGGCCTTGCCGATACGATTGAATTTAATCTCGATGAAGATAATTCGAAAATCGAGCAAAAACTGGGCGAACTCTTAAAAGATACTGATAAAGACTACGATGCTATCGTCCTTGGCTGTACTCACTATTCATTAATTAAACCGATGATCCAAAAGTTTTTCCCTACTGCAAAACTCATTGACGGGAACGAAGGTATCGCGAGAAGAGTGGGTGCCATCGCCGAAGAAATCCGAAAAAGAGAAGCCTAAAAAAATCCCCCTTTTACAGGGGGATTTTTTGACAACCTGATTATTTCTTCTCAGCAAGCTTGTCGGTATTGCGCCAAATGCGGCAAAGAACCAAGATAAGTTCAAAGGCAAGGCGAAGCACGAGTGGGTAAAGGAGAAGCTGTTCGAAGAACGGCAACACACCACTACCACCAAGAAGGATAAGATTATTAATAGAAGTTAATACAAAGTAAATTACAAATGCATAGTAGAACATCTTTGCAAGTGCTTCGATGTGCATAGTCTTGAATGAAAGATAATCGCGTAGGCTCTTTGCAAAACCCTTGAAATCAGCTTTCGACTTCACGAATAGGAAGTAGATAAGGATAGCAGCAGCAATTGCAAGAATTGTCGCAACAATCGTCCAAATCTGAATACCTAAGATGGTATTGCTCGTGCTCGTATAAGAGCTATAAGCAGTATTCATTAATGATTGTAAGTCCATATTTTTTAATAACTCCTTTATTATTAATTAACTTAATAATACCATAAATAATTTTATTTTGTAAATAAATCTTATATAATAGTGCCATGAATAGAGTACCCCTGGCCGAACGCATGCGACCAACCAAATTATCAGAGGTTTTGGGCCAAAACGAGATTATTGGCGAAGGCAAAATTTTGACGGAAATCGTCAAAAAAGGCGAGCCAGTTAACCTGATTTTTTGGGGCCCACCGGGCACTGGTAAAACTACTCTCGCCCGCATACTTGCTAAAGAGTTTAAAGCCGACTTCGTTGAAATCTCCGCCGTTACCGCCGGCAAAAAAGACGTTGAAGAAGTTGTTGAACGCGCCAAAGTTAACTGGAATTTAAAAACTAGAACCGTACTCTTTGTAGACGAAATTCATCGTTTTAACAAAGCTCAGCAAGACGCCTTCTTGCCACACGTCGAATCTGGTTTAATCACCTTGATTGGCGCCACTACTGAGAACCCAAGTTTTGAAGTGATTTCGCCACTGCTTTCTCGTTCCCGCGTAGTTGTTATTAAAGGTCTTGATCGTGATTCCATTATCGAAGTTTTAAAGCGTGCCATCAAAGCCGAAAAAGCCACCAAACGCGTCACCAAAAAAGCCATTGAAATGATTGCCGATTTATCTGGTGGTGATGCTCGTTCTGCACTCGGCGATTTAGAACTGGCCCTTTCACTCGCCGAAAAAGTCGATGAGAAAGTGGTCGAAGAAGCCGCTGGTCGCAAGATGCCGGGTTACGACAAAAAAGGCGACAAACATTATGACACAATTTCGGCATTTATCAAGTCAATGCGCGGCTCCGACACTGACGCCGCCCTCTACTATCTCGCTCGCATGGTTCAAGCTGGTGAGGATCCGAAATTCATCGCTCGTCGCATGGTGATTTTTGCTTCGGAAGATATCGGCCTTGCCGGGAATGGCGCTCTTTCTCTTGCCACCGCCTGTTTCCAAGCCGTCGAACGCGTTGGCATGCCAGAATCCGGTTTGATTCTTGCTCACACCTGTATTGCACTAAGCAAATCTAAAAAAAATCGCGACTCCGCCGATGCCTGGTACAAGGCGATGGATCTCGCTCGCAAAGCACCAAACGAGCCAGTCCCAATCTGGCTTCGCAACGCTCCGACCAAACTCATGAAAGACCTCGGCTTTGGCAAAGGTCAAAAATGGGAATCCGGTTTCCACCTCAACAAAAACTATCTCCCAGACTCCATTAAAGACGAAAAGATTTTTAAAAGCACGGAAGTCAAATAAATATCTATCTATGCTATAATAATAGATATGAGTAAATTAGAGGATATAGTAAGTTTATGCAAGCGCCGTGGATTTATTTTTCCAGGGAGCGATGTCTATGGCGGTATGGCCGGTACGTGGGACTTTGGTCCACTCGGTGTTACGCTAAAAAAGAAAATAATGGATGCCTGGTGGGAGTTCTTCGTCGAGAACCGCGATGATATGTATGGCGTTGATGCTGCTATCATCATGAACCCAAGAACTTGGGTTGCTTCTGGTCACGTGGCCACTTTTGCCGACCCATTAGTCGAATGTAAAGAATGTAAATCCCGTTTTCGTGCTGACAAAATCGCTGATGGTATCACCGAATCCGTCACTACAGAAGAATTCTTAGCCACTCACACCAAATGTCCAGTCTGTGGTAAAGAAAACTGGGGTCCGATTCGCAAGTTTAATATGATGTTCTCTACTCACGTTGGTGCTGTGCTTCCGGAAGATACTTCCGAAAACAAAGAACTCGCCGAGAAATCAATTGCTTACCTTCGTCCAGAAACTGCTCAGGGCATTTTCACGAATTACAAAAATGTCGTTGATACGATTTACCCAAGCCTGCCATTTGGTATCGCTCAACAAGGTAAGGCTTTCCGCAACGAAATTTCGCCACGCGACTTTATCCTCCGCGACCGCGAATGTAGCCAGATGGAAATCGAATACTTCGTCGCGCCAAATACTTGGGAAGAAAACTTCGAAAAGATGCGCCAGCTTCAGCACGAATTTCTCGAAAAAATCGTTGGACTTCCGGCTAAAAATATCCACGAATACGACGTCCCAGCCGAAGATCGTGCTCACTATAGCAAGCGCACCACCGACTTCATGTTTGATTATCCAAATGGCGCAGAAGAACTCATGGGTCTTGCTTATCGCACTGACTTTGATTTATCAAACATTGCTCGCGAATCCGGCAAATCCATGGATTACCGCGACAAAGTTACTGGTGAAGTCTTTATCCCACACGTCATTGAACCTTCAATTGGCGTCGAACGTCTCTTCCTCGCCGTCCTCTCGACCGCTTATTCCGAAGATGAAATCAATGGTGAAAAGCGCGTCGTCTTGAAGCTCGCCGAAAACCTTGCGCCATATCGTTTCTGCGTTTCCCCACTTCTAAAGAACAAACCGGAACTCGTCGAAAAAGCGAAGACCGTTTATGACCAGCTTCGCAAGAAGTATGGCAACGTCACTTGGGATGATTCCGGCAACATCGGTAAGCGCTATCGCAAGCAAGATGAAATCGGTACGCCAAAGTGTGTCGTAATCGACTTCGACACTCTTGAAGATGACACTGTCACCGTACGTGACCGCGACACAACCGAGCAAACTCGTGTTAAAATCGCCGATTTGTAACTATTTATGGTAAAATAATATTAATAGGAGGTAAAATGACTGAAGAAGTTAGAGAAAAAAAGAAGTTAAATAAGAATTTGCTTATTGCAATCATCGGTGTAGTTGCTGCTGCGGTTACCGTATTGGTACTGGTATTAGTGCTTGGTCGTGGCGGTGGTGAATTAAATGAAAACTGGTTCAAATCTGATGGTTCCAAATTAGTCTTGACCATCGAATCAGACCCAACCATGGTCGCCGAGAACGAACAAACTCCAATTAATTCACATCTCGTCTATACCTATTCTGGCGAAACTGTTACTGGCCTCAAGGTCTACTATCAATATGAGAATCCAGTCAAAGCTAAAACTGCCTACGAAACGTTGCACGATTCCAACAACGGCCAATATAAAGATGTTCTCTTAGATGGTCGCTATGTTGTTCTCGTCGCTGTCGATTCTGAATATGAGCACCTTAAAGCATCCGACGTGAAGCAACAAATCGACTTCATGGAAATGATGAAAACCACTTCTTCTGATCCAGTCAGCGGTAGCGAACAAGCTCCGGACGAATCAGTTGAAGCCCCAGCTGAAGCTGAATAAAACAAAAAAATACTCCCCCAAAGGGAGTATTTTTTTATTCGCTAATTATTTATCTTCCCAGCGCTTAATGGCTGCAGCAATCACTTCCTTAGCTTCTTCGACGCCTTCAAAGCACTTCACTTCAGTCGTGCCTGGCTTCTTCAAATCCTTGTAGTGGTTGAAATGGAATTCAATTTGCTTCAAAGTCTGAGCTGGCAAATCTTTAAGTGAGTTGTAGCAATCGCCATTGTTGCGGTCATCAGCTGGTACGCAGATAATTTTATCATCAACTTCGCCACCATCCACGAATTTCATTACACCGAGGATTTTCGCCTTCATCCAAATGCCAGTCGTAAGTGGTTGATCGGTAATCATTAAAACATCAAGCTCATCGCCGTCTTCATCAATCGTTTGTGGAATAAAGCCGTAGTTGCATGGCTTTGCAAATGCCATTGGCTCAACACGATCGAGCATAAAGCAAGCGTGCTCGCGGTCCCATTCAATCTTGTGGTTTGAACCGGTTGGAATTTCAATTACGACGTTAAGTTCGCCTTTTTTGTAATCCCCTGGTGTCAAAACTTTATTAAAGTCTGCCATAATATCTCCTATGTTTTTATATAGGATATATTATAACATATTTTTTAGAATATTCAGTTTAGTTTTCGCTGAGCTCAACTGTGCCACCGGCCGCCGTCATACTGGCAATGCCTTCCTTTACCATCTCAGTAGTTAACTGATTGTATTGCGACGAATCTAGCTCAAAAACCACATATTTACCATGGAGCTTTTTCTTTAACGCCCAATTCTTATCTTCCATGGAAATATTATTATAGGCCGTTTTTGCTTCAGCCTTAGTGTCATAAGCAAAGAAAATTCTTACATTATTAATAGTATTACCAGTGTAATAATATACTACATGCGTAATATCCGGTTCGTATTCACCATCTTCAAACGATGCAATATCCCTATCCATTGAGAGCACCAACTTCATTGCATCGGATTTAAAGTACGAATTGTCAAGTTTATTAATGGCTTGGAGGTTCATACCTATACCGACCATTACAGCCACTAAAAGAAAGACACTCGTGATAATAAGTGCTACCGCAAAGTCCTCACGAAACTCCATTTTGCGCTTTGTTAATACGCCCATGCTTATATTTTAGCACAGTTTTTATTGTTTAGCGATAATTCTTGCAAATTTAAGTAATAACGGAGTAATTTTGTCGTAATCTTTTACTCTCGCCGCGATTTCTAATTTGTTTGTCATCATTAATCTCAGCATTTTGATTTCATCCACACCAAATTCGCCATTCTCTTTTTTACAAAAAGCCGACTCCGATACATCCCACACATAATTCTCATCCGGCGATAATTTCTCACCCTTCGCATCACGATACAAATTAATATCTTCGCCAGTTTCTTTCGTGAGATTAATTAAAAACCACGCTTCAACAAGCGCCGGACTCACTCCATCATTTAGAGCCTTCAGACTCTCGTCCGTAATCTCAAAGAATTTTGGCGAGTCTGAATGCTCTGCCGCTAAGCTAATCTTTTTTAAAACCATCGATGCGAGTTCCATCCGGTTATAATCCTTTAATAAAATCTCATAGAACCGGAGCATTTTTGCGCTCGTAATCGTGCCGAATTCACCCTTACCTTTATGGATAGTTAATTCTGCAAGTGAAAACATCTCTACGCCACCCGCGAGTTTCGATTTTTCTTTTCTTACACCCTTTGCAATCGCCGAAATCTTCCCGGCCGGCGTAATCAAATTGAGAATCCGATCCGCTTCGCCATAATTCGTTCGGCGCAGCACATAACTCTTAGTTTTAATCTCATTTTGCATAATACTTCACCAACGCTTTAATATCCTTTGGTGTCATGTCGTCTTTCGAAAGTACTTTCACCACGCCATACACCGACAAATCCTTATCCGATAAATCTAGCGACGTCACAATTACCACCGGAATTTTCGCCGTGTCATCATAAGAAATCATCTCATTTAAAAAAGTAAAGCCGTCCGGCCCATCGAGTAAAATATCGAGAAAGATTAATTTCGGGATATTCCCCTTGATAATCTCATTCATCGCTTCAATCGCATTTGAAAAAACCATCGCTCCACCAGCCGCGTTCGCAATACACTCGGACATTATTTCATCGTCATCAATCACAAAAATCATGCCCGCTCCTAAAACAAGCTCGCCTGCTTGGACTTCATTAAATCGACATAAAAGCTCGTCCCATCCCGATGACGAATCGCCCCCACCTCAGCATTCATATAACGTGAAAATCTCGACGCGATAAATAATCCGAGCCCAGACGAACCTGGACGCATCGCAATTGAAGTTGGCTTTTCTACGAATCCGCGATTCATTTCTCGCCACACGTCCGTTGGAAGTTCTGGTCCAAAATCTCTCACCACTACGCGCACGCGGTCATTTTTATCTTTTACCATAAGTTCCGAACGCGTTTCCGCCCCAGAATAGTGCATCGCATTGAGCAGGAAGTTATAAATCACACCATGGAGCAGCTCGCGATTTGCAATCACGAGTTGCGAGCGATTGGAATATTTAATCGAAAGATCTCTTTTATTAAACTTAAATAAGTGCATTAGCTCTCTCGTTACTTCGTCACAAATTGGACGCACGGCCACTGGTTCCATCATAAAGAGCCCATCTTCGAGTCTTCGCACCTTGGTTAGGTCATTGACTTGCCGAATCGCGCGTTCAGAAACACTCACCATTTCATCCCTGATTCGTTCGTCACTCGCACCCACACCTTCAAACGAGAGGGCTAATTGGCGTAGTACCGCGAGCGGAGCTTTGAGCTCATGCGCCGCTACCAAAATACCATCTACCTCCACATCCATATCTTGATTATAGCATACTAGGCATTGAAGGTGACTGAATCGAGAATCTTATTGAAGTCTGACTCAAAGAGAATCGAATCAGTTTGAAGAATCGCAGTTTTATCGCGAATCTTGAAGATAACGATGTAACCGCTAAACTCAGTGTTTGGAATCGTGCCAGTATACTTATTAGCCGAAGTGCCGTTCTTAAGAGTAATTGATTCGACTGACAAATTGGAATTTTTCTTCTCGAGTGCCTTCTGGTATTCTGCCACAACACTTTCGAAAGCCTTGTCACGGATTTTGACACGAAGACCATAAATCGAGTTCTTGCTGCTAGTTGATTCGACTTCGCCCGGATTGAGATATGCTTCAAAATCGCCCGAAGTCTTTAACAAATCACTCGCGATGTAAACACTCCAAGTCTTTGGATACTTAAAGGTAAGTTCACCATAATCTACCGGACCAGCAAAAGATTTGTATGGATATTTTTCGCGTTCTGCAAAATCTTTTTGATCCTTCTGGTATTGCTCGTCTTTTGCATCCGCCACTGCCACATCAATCTGGCTCTGGATATCAGTGCTAATCTCATTGTATTGATTCAAGAAGTAAATAAATAGACAAATAAATGCAATGGTCGTAAGACCAAGAATCACAATCACAATTGTCTTAATTAAACTATTTGGATCTCCATACTTTTTTGGCCCCACATCCGGCGGCAAAACTGGCTGCGGCGGCGTAATTGGAGATAAGACTGGTGATTGCATGACAGGTACATTTTGTTGTACTGGTGGCATCATTTGATTATCCATAAGTTTATTATACCATTATTTACTAAAATCTTCAGACAAAACTTCGATTTCGTTCTTTAATTCATTTAAATCTTTTTTAATATCGTTTGCAAGCGCCATCGCATCCTTGTAGCGTTCTGCCGACTCCTCTAGTTTAAAATCATCGGAATAGAACCAACTCGTCTTCTTGTCGAGTTCTTCCATCTTCTTATTTAGTGACATTTTTTCGCTCATGTATCTCCTTTATTTCGGCCATTATCTCTTTATCAAATGTTGTAATATTTACAACACTCCCTGGCGAAACTTTACCGGATAATATCGCATAGCCTTGTCGGAGGACCTTTTCCGGATTCAAGGCCTCCAGAATCTTCACTTTCTGGAACAACATATTATGATAAAAATCGATTTTTTGCTTAATGAATCTACGAATATTATCAAATGGCTGATCTACTCTCTCAAGCGCCGCATCAATCTTGTTATAAATAATCGATTCGGCTCGCGATACGGACATATCTACCGTATAGCCGACTGCTTCTCGGTCTGGCGTCAGCATCTCGGCTGCATTTGATGGCGTTGAAGCTCGCACGTCAGCCGCAAGGTCCGCTAGACTTTCATCGACTTCGTGTCCAATTCCCGTAATCACCGGAATCTTCGAAGCCGCAATTGCGCGCACTAATTCCTCGTCGTTAAAGCAAGACAAATCATCAGCCGAGCCACCACCACGCAAGATTGCAATTACTTGCACTTCCGACCGTTCATTGAAATATTTGAGCGCCCGAATAATTTGATCCGGTGCATCCATTCCCTGCACCTGCGTATGCGCCACCTGCACATGAATACCACCCCACCTCGCGTTCAAAATCTTCACAAAATCCGCGTAACCAGCCGCGCCCGTGCTCGAAATCACGCCAAGTTTCGTGAGATCTTTTGGCAGTTCGCGCTTTTTCTCTGGCGCAAACAAACCTTCGTCCGATAATTTCTTTTTTAGTAATTCAAATGCCTTCTTGATGCTACCATCGCCCACTGGCTTAATCGCCGAAACTGTAAATGAGAATTTTCCCCACTTCGTGACCTTTGGCACACCCCGCACTACGATTTTCATGCCATCCTCAAGTGGTACGCGGAGCTGGTAAATCGACATAAAACAAGAGATGCTTGATTCCTCATCCTTCAGATCAAAGAATACCCATTTACCTTGATTCACTTTATAGCTCGCGACCTCACCCACGAGTAAAGCACCTTCGTAGGCATATTCCAAA
>JAEEGL013106789.1_pt1 | contig 10290 bp, 10 predicted proteins | sample 9134231 | NCBI WGS metagenome assembly JAEEGL01 (sample SAMN16246548, study PRJNA631951) | gut metagenome | biome: gut microbiome; feature: rumen; material: fiber-attached | host: Bos | place: Iran: Karaj | collected 2018-10
GCCGCCCGTCAAACTCCTCTTTGACCATTCACCGGATGGTCAAAGCCGCTTCGCGGCCGGAGTTTGACCCCCTGCGAGGCATAATCCGCGGCAGCTTATGCAAACAAACACCGAGCAGAGGCGTTATACCTCTGCCCGATATTACTTCTGTATCATACAACCTGTTAATGAAAAGACTGTACTTTTTTATGCGTGTACCCGAAAATCCTTCCGCATTCTTCTGCGGTCCGCGTGTGCCGGAGCTCTGTTCAGATTCCCGTTTTCAGATAATACCGCCCTTTTTGAGTCTTTTCAAATTGGCGGTGCGGACCTTTTCGAGCGCCTCGATGCAGGCGGAAGCGCCCTTCTCAAGATACGTTTCGGCAAGCCCGTCGATCTCCTGCTCCTTCATAATTCTTTGGCTTGCGGGGCAATACTTAACGCCTCCGTCTTCAGCAAGCTTTTTCGCCCATTTCTCCGCTTCCGCGCCGTCTCCCGAAAGCAGGGCCTCGACGAAGATCCTGTATAAAAAGCTCTCCGAAATCATTCCGAGCTCCAAGCGCTGCTTTAACAAGGTCGTTCCGTATATGACCTCCCTGCAGGACCGAATGTCGGTAACTCTCTCGAGCGAAGGAAGAACGAGCTCCTCCAAAGGCAGGTTTGCCGTCTTCGTCGCGTGCACGCCGATCTCGTCATATATGCCTAATACGACGTTCGGATCGCTGCTCTTCTGCCAACAGTACTCGAACCGCGCCTCGATCCAGTAGGCAGGCCAGTCGTGCATGGGGAAGTACTTGTCCGTTAGCATGAGCGGACAGCAGACGGGCTGACAGCCGTAAAAAAGATTGATATCGCAGCCGTGTCTCACAACGAAGACGATGCTCGACACAAGTTCCCTTCCCTCCTCGCCGAAAACCATATGCCAGCGGAGCGGGGAGCCGCCGAACCTTTTATAGCCGTCCCTCTCAAGCTTTTCCGAATACCGCTCGTCGATATAGGCCGAAAGGCGTTCGTTAAGCGTTCTCGGGAAGGGAGCCTCCTCGAATTCCGCTTTCGGTACAAACCAAAACTCGCGGTAATAGTTTGTCTCGACTTCATCGCAAAGAGCCCTCTCCGGAAGATTTATGATCTCCGCGAGACTTTTTAAGCCTTCCTCGGCGAAGGTATACTCCCGGCTGAAGACCTCTTCAAACTGCCGTTCCGTACATTTCCATTTTTTCTTGCAGCACGAGACCCAGAAGGCGGGATCCGGAGTCGAATACTCCATCCCGGCATACGGTCTGTTTATAAAGGCCAGCGTCTTTTCTGCCCCGTTTTGAAGCTCTAAACGCGCAAAATCGCTGTCGACACAGGAGATCTTCAATAACGGCTCGCCATAATTGACCGCCAAGGCGGACGCGAACTCCTCCGCCGTCCCGCTTCCCGGCTCCAGAAGTTCGGAGTCCAGCATGAACCAGTCGTCGCTTCCGTCAATGAAGCAGACCTTGAAGCTCACTCCTTTGCCCCTCGCTCCGGGAACGTAGCCTATCGCCTCCGCCGCCGCGTTGATGCGTCTCGATGCCAATACGGAGTTTTTGCCGCGAATGAAATACCTTTCAAAGAATTGGCTCATATTGTTCCTCCTTATGTGATCATTTGATACGCGCGCCGTTTCGATCCGTTGCGTACGCTTATTATCCCGCAGTACTCAAAGCCGAAGCCTTCGAGGATATGGAGCATCGGCGCGTTGTCCTCGTGCGTGTCCGCCCGAAGGCCGAGGCCTTTTTCTTTCGCCTTTTCCGCGCAGTATTCGAGAACGGCCCTGCCGCATCCGTGCGCGTCCGTCCTCGAGGCGAGGCGGTGTATCGTAAGATACGGCTTATCGTCCTTCCACGCGCCGTCCTTTATCACCGCATAGGTCGGCTCCTCGCCCTCCGCGAGCACGAACACGGCGTCGATGCTTTCGCCTCTTTTCATCACATAAAGCCTTTTAAGCTCTATATCGCGCCGGAGCAGCTCCAGCCGCGGATATCTCTCCGGTCCCCACTGGGTCGGGTTGCCGTTGAGCGCCATGAACGCGCGCGCCTCTTCGTAAACGTCCGTTATCTCGCCGAGCTCCGAAGGCTCCGCAAGTTTTATCAGCCTTTTTTCCATATAGATCTCCGTGTTTTTTTATATGTTACCACAGGCTTCGCCGACAGGCAAGCGCCCGTCCTTCTTTTATTCGGCGAAAAGCCTCAATCATTTCGCGCGCTTTGCCGCATACGGCCCGTCCCCGGAGGGAAGAATACCGTTATAACCTTTCGGGAGCGTGAAGCATGGCAAAGACTACTGTAGAGATCTGCGGCATAAACACGAGCAGGCTGCCCCGCATGGACGCGAAGAGGAGCGAGGAGCTCCTGAAGCTCGTGAAAGAGGGCGACAAGGCCGCCCGCGAGGAGTTCATCGAGGGCAATCTGCGTCTCGTTTTATCGGTGATACAAAGGTTTTCCGGGCGGAGCGGCGGTCAGTCGGAATCCCCGGACGACCTCTTTCAGATAGGCTGCATAGGGCTTATAAAGGCCATTGATAATTTCGACGTATCGCACGGCGTCAGGTTCTCGACCTACGCAGTGCCGATGATAATTGGCGAGGTGCGCCGGTATCTCAGGGACAACAGCTCGATGCGCGTATCGCGTTCGATCAGGGATACCGCCTACCACGCCCTGCGCGAGAGGACGCGCCTCGAATACGAGCTCGGCAGGGAGCCCAAGCTCTCCGAGATCGCGGAAGCGCTCGGCGAGACCGAGGACGCGGTCGTTTTCGCGCTCGATGCGATAGCCGATCCGGTATCGCTCAACGAGCCCGTGTTCCGCGACGACGGCGACGCTGTTTTCATAGTCGACCAGGTGAAGGACGAAAAGGCCACGGAGGAGAGCTGGCTCAACTCCGTGGCCCTGAAGAACGGGCTCGATCATCTTTCCGAACGGGAAAGGCGCATTATTGAGATGCGCTTCTTCCTCGGACGCACCCAGACCGAGGTCGCAGGCGAGATCGGCATAAGCCAGGCGCAGGTCTCGCGCCTCGAAAAGCACGCCCTCGGTCAGATGAAGAAGTTCGTCTGACGGTTTTATTTCATCCTGCCCGTTACCGTGAGCACGGTCCTGCCGGGCACGACGGTCGTCTCGCCCGAGTCGCTGCGGGAAAAGCTCGCGGCGGGAACGGTTATTGCGCCCGCCGTCGTTTCGAACTCGCCAGTCGAAGCGTCGTAGGTATAGCCCGCGCCCTCTTCCATCGCCGCGTCGTTCAGCGTGACGGCGATATCCGAAAGCGCCGGGTCGAAGGTGTCCGCGAGCGTCACGGCGTCTTCCTCGTCGGCGGGGATATTGCCGCTGTTCTCGATCGTAAACGTGTAGGTGACGCTTCCGTTCTCCGAGACCGTGAGAGGCGTGAGCGCTTTGACGATCGAAAGCACGGGCTCCGAAGCCGCCGGGACCTCGGCGCTCGCCTCGATCGGTGAAACGCCCGCGCCGGTGACGGAAGCGGTGTTGACGATGGACGAGCCCTGCGCGAGCGGCGCAAAGCCGTTGACGTCGGTGTCGTAGATGATGAGGCTCGAGCCGTTCGCGGGAACAGTTATCCCCGTGAACTCGAGGCCGCCGTTTTCGGCGACGGAAACGCTCTCCTGCCTGACGCCGTCAAGGAACCATACCGCAGAGCCGGGCACGTAGGTGAGCGGAGCGTTCCCCCCTCCCGCGCCGAGATCGTCCGTGACGGTCACGCCCGTGACGGCGGAATCGCCGGAGTTGAGAAGGCTTATCACGTAAGTGATGCCGGAGCCCGCAGAATAAGCGGGCGAAAGCGCGGATTTCTCCGCTGTGAGCACGCCGACGATCTCGCCGGTGACAGTATTCGAAGAAGCAGTGACGCCGCGGTAGGTGAGCGTCGCCCTGTTAGTAAACGTTGCCATTTTGACCTCCGTATTGTGGATTGGGGGTATCCCCCCTTGTCCATAATATGCAGAGCGGGCAAGTCCGGGTTAAGGATTGAGTGAGAGAATAGAATAATACGGAGCAGGGGATAGATGACTTTGCTCCGGATCGTTCGTTATAGTTACCGCGGATTATGATTCGCAGATGCGGCCTCAGCGGCTTGGTCCATCTCGGTCTTGCGCCGATCACGGCGCGCCCCGCCGCGGCCTATGACAAATATGTCATAACGGCCGCTTGCCACTCGCTTCGCTCGTATGCAAACAAAGAGGACAGGTTTGCACCTGTCCTCTTTGTTTGGTCTGGGTGAGAAGATTCGAACTTCCGGCCTCTTGAACCCCCTTCAAGAACGCTACCAACCTGCGCTACACCCAGTCGCTCAATGCTTGAGTATTTTAGCACCTATGAATGGGATTGTCAACACATAAATTAAAGTATATTTGTATTCCGCTATACCACCTGGAACAGATAGAACTTCAGATAATCCGTCTCGCGGACGGTGGGCAGTATGGGATGATCCTTCGCCTGCTGGCGGGCTTCGATCTGCCGCAGCGTGACGGAAGCGTCGAACGCGGCCTCGTTCAGCATATGCCGGAACAGATCGTCGTACATGAAGTGCGAGCAGGAGCAGGTGGCGAGATAGCCGCCGCGCGGGAGTATGCGCATGGCCTTCGTGTTGATCTCCTTGTACCCGCGGTAGGCGTTTTTCGCGGTCGCCCCGGATTTGGTGAAGGCGGGCGGATCGAGAATAATGAGATCGTAGTCCTTCGTTTTTTTGTTCGCGAGCTCCGTGAGCAGATCGAACACGTCGGCGACAATAAAGTCGATCGCGAGCCCGTTCATTTCGGCGTTGGCCTTCGCAAGCTCAACGGCCTGCGCGGAAACGTCGACCGCCGTGACGCTCTTCGCGCCGCCGGCCTTTGCGTTGAGCGCGAAGGCTCCCGTATGCGTGAAGCAGTCGAGCACGTTAAGATCCTTCGCAATGCTTTTTACAGCCAGGCGGTTGTATTTCTGGTCGAGGAAGAAGCCCGTCTTCTGCCCGTTGAAATAGTCCACGTCGTACCTGATCCCGTTTTCCGTAATGACGGCGTGCCCGTTAAGATCGTCCCTGAGCCCGTCGGCTTTGAAGAAGCCCTTGTACTCCTCCATCCCCTCGAGCCTTCTGATCGGGACGTCGTTCCGCTCGTAAATCGCGTCGACCGTTTCGCCGAGCTCCCGGAGATATCCGGCGATAAGCGGGAAGATGATATGCTTCCTCACGTCGGTGCCGAGGCAGAGCGTCTGCGTGACGAGCACGCTCCCGAACCTGTCGACGGTAAGGCCGGGCATCCTGTCCGCTTCGCCGAATACGAGGCGGCAGTTTGAAAAATCGCCGCCCATTACCCGTCTGCGGTAATCTATCGCGTATCTTACCTGCCTCGCGTAGAACGCCTCGTCGAACCTGTCGTTTGCGTTGTCGGATATCACGCGCACGGTTATCTTCGAATTGTCGTTGACGTAGCCGGAGCCGAGGTAATTCCCCTTCGCGCCGCGCACGTCGACGATATCGCCGTTCTCATACGCGCCGATCCTGTCCGTAATCTCCTCGCCGAACACCCAGGGATGCCCGTTTTTGAGGCTCGTCTCCGCCTTTTTGGTCACGGTGAAAACCGGATAATTTCTTTCCATCGCCCTGCTCCCGAAAGTTTTTTAATATTTTAGCAAACGAAAAAGGGTTCGTCAATGAGCAAACCGCCCTTTGACGGACCCTGCAGGAGGAAAGATCGAAACTGTTATTTCATCATATTGCTGCCGGAGTTGTTCATATTCTGCTCGGCATAGGCGATCATGCGCTTGACCATCTCGCCGCCGATGGAACCGGCCTCGCGGGCGGTGATGTCGCCGTTGTAGCCCTGCTTGAGGCTGACGTTCATGGAGGACGCTACCTCGGTCTTGAACTGGTTAAGACGGCTCTTCATCTCACGGTTGCTGTTGCTGCTGCTCATGGTTCTTCTCCTTTCATGTTATTTCAAAGGCTCTTTACTTATTCATGTTCTGCTCGGCGTATGCGATCATGCGCTTGACCATTTCGCCGCCGACTGAGCCGGCTTCACGGGATGTAAGATCGCCGTTGTAGCCCTGCTTGAGATCAACGTTGATGGAGTTCGCGACCTCGGTCTTGAACTGCTCCATGGAATGCCTTGCCTCGGGCACTACCGCACGGTTTCTCCTTGCCATACCATTCACCTCCTTACGGTTTTTCAAAAAACGGCTTTTTCGGTCTTCGCCGTTCCGCGTTTATTTTGCGCAGAATATGACCGCATATGACAGGAAATTTTTGAAAATCGTATGCGGGGGCGGTTGACAAGACGGCATATTATACGGTAGAATACGGAGTATAACAGATTCGGAAAGGACTAATGATTTGACGATGAGACTCAGGTGACCCTAACGACGCCGTTTCCGGCCTGTAAAAAAGCAGGCTTTCTTTGCGTTGGGATCATCTGATCGTTTTTCGGGACTTAATATGCCCTTGATACGCCTTTTGGATGATCCCTTCTTGAAAAGATCAAGGAGGGTATTTTTATGCAAAAAACACTCGTCACCGCCGAAAACGTGACCGTTTCGTTCGACACGCGCACGCTTTTTCACATAGAAAAGATCGAAATACGCGAAGGAGACAGGATAGGTCTCGTCGGCATGAACGGCTCCGGCAAGACCACGCTTCTGGAGCTTTTGAGCGGAAAAACGAAGCCCGAGGAGGGAAGGATAACGATAAACTGCGAGCCCCGCTTTTTCCGCCAGCTTGCGGATAACGACGGCGCTGCCGCAGGTCTTCGGGAGCTCAGCCTCTTCGGGGTAAAGGATCTCGAGTCCGGCGGGACCGTCTCCGGCGGCGAGGGCACGAGGCTCCGATTAGCCGAGCTTTTCTGCGAGGAGAGCGCGCTCTATCTCATCGACGAGCCGACCTCCCATCTTGACGACGAGGGCGTGAAGTATCTCGGTCAAAGGCTATGGAGCGTCGGAACGTTCGTGCTCGTCAGCCACGACCGCGAGCTTCTGGACGCGCAGTGCGATTCGATTATCGAGATCGAAAACGGCGAGGTCAGGCTGTATCAGGGCAATTATTCCGCTTACGCCGAGCAGAAAAAGCGGGCGTTCGAGCGTGCGGAGTTCGAGTACGAGCAGTATTCGGACGAGATCGACCGTCTTTCGGCAGCTTACCGCGCGAAGAAGGAGCAGGCGAGGAACGCCGCGAGGAAGCCTTCAGGGATGTCCTCAAGCGAAGCGAAGGTCAGGGACTTTTCCTCCCAGCGAAGAAGTCCGAAGGGCAAGGCGAAGGGGCTCGAACGGAGCGCGGAGAACATCAAAATGCGCATGGAGCATCTGGAGGTCAAGGAAAAGCCCGTGGAGCTGAAGACCATACGCCCGGTTTTCAGCCTTACCGATCCTCCGCGAAATCCGATCATAATGGAAGCAGAGCGCCTTTCATTCGCCTATCCGAACGGCAGGGAGATATTCCGCGACGCGGTGTTCCGCCTGAAGCGCGGCTCGCGGACGGTGCTCCTCGGCGAGAACGGTTCGGGAAAAACGACGCTCATACGGCTCATCATCGAGGGACGGCTCGTACGCGTCGTGCCGAAGGCGAAGCTCGGGTATCTCAAGCAGGACCTTTCCGATCTCGACGAAGGACTGACCGTGCTGCAGTGCGCGAACGAAACGAGCGTGCAGTCGCCTTCGGTCGTGAGGAACGTGCTCGCAAGGCTGCTTTTTTCGGCAAGGGACATAGAAAAGCCCGTCGCCGTGCTCTCCGGCGGCGAGCGGGTGAGGCTCGCTTTCGCGAGGATATTCGTTTCCAACGCCAACGTGCTCGTGCTCGACGAGCCGACGAATTATCTCGATATCCCCTCCGTGGAGGCGATACAGGAGATGCTTGCGGAGTACGAAGGGACCATGCTCTTCGTTTCGCACGACAGGGCTTTCGTGAAGGCGGTCGCAACGGACGCGCTCGCGATCCGCGGCGGGAAGATCGTGTCGGTCGGGCTCGACGGATGAGCGGGTTTTTTACGGAGCAAGCTCGCCGAGAGCGGTATGATACCTCTCGTAGAATGCCCCGAAGCTCCCGCTTTCGATCGCCTCGCGTATCCTTGCCGTGAGATCGTTATAGAAATAAAGGTTGTGCAGTATGCAAAGACGCATCCCGAGACGCTCGTCGGCCTTGAGGAGATGGCGGATATATGCGCGCGAATAGCTCCTGCAGGCGGGACACGAGCAGCTTTCGGATATGGGCTTGCCGTCCAGTGCGTACCGCTCTGCAAGCAGACGCCTTCTGCCCTCCCAGGTATAGACGTTGCCGTGCTGCGCGCCCTTTAAGGGAAAGACGCAGTCGAAGAAATCGATCCCGCGGTAAACGCCCTCGACGATATTGACGGGAGTGCCGACTCCCATCAGATAGCGGGGCTTGTCCCCGGGCATCTCGGGACAGACCGCGTCGAGTATGCGGTACATATCCTCAGCCGACTCGCCCACCGAGAGCCCGCCTATCGCGTAGCCGGGCAGATCGAACGCGGCTATCTCGCGCATGTGGCGCACGCGGAGATCCTCGTAGGTGCCGCCCTGGTCTATGCCGAAAAGGAGCTGGCGGGGATTGACCGTATCGGGCAGCGAATCAAGTCTATCATGCTCGGCGACGCATCGCTCCAGCCAGCGGGTCGTACGCTCTATGCTCTTCTCGACGTAGGAATAGGGCGAAGGATTCTCTATGCACTCGTCGAAAGCCATGGCGATGGTCGAGCCGAGCTCCGACTGCACGCGCATGGACTCCTCCGGCCCCATGAACACCGTCCTGCCGTCGAGATAGGATGTGAAGCGAACTCCCTCCTCGGTTATCTTCCTGCGTTTCTTGAGCGAGAAGACCTGGAACCCGCCGCTGTCGGTGAGTATGGGCCCGTCCCAGTTCATGAATCTTTTAAGGCCGCCCAGTTTTTTTATGAGCTCCGATCCGGGGCGGAGATTAAGATGATACGTGTTTGAAAGCACGACCCGGCAGCCTATCCCACGAAGGTCGTCCGTCGATACGCCTCCCCTTACGGCGGCGGCGGTGGCGACGTTCATAAAGACGGGCGTCTCAATAACGCCGTCAGCCGTGACGAGCCTGCCGCGGCGCGCCTCTCCGTCCTTATTCAAAAGCGTAAAACCGTTCAAATCGAGATACCGTCCCGTTTTTTTCGATTATACCATCTTTTGCCCGAACAATGCAACCGCTTCCTTGAGGCTTGCTCCCGCGCCGAGCACCGAAGCCGCTTCGCGGAGGCGCGCTTCGTCGATCTCGGCGATCCTCTTCCCGCTCTCCACGACGCAAACGACGGCGTATCCGCCCGCGGGCAGAAGCTCCACGGCCTTTTTCAGCTTCGTTTCCGAAGCGATCGCCATTCCGCGCACGGGCAGCGCCGCACCGGACCTGATCCTTCGCCTTATCATGCCCCCGAGCGCCTGCTTTTCGCGCTCCGAGAAAGCGGCTGCGGGAAGGAAAACGCCCATTATCAGGAACGTGGGATTGAACGCGCCGTTCATTATCAAAAAGAGGAACGCCGCAAGGAACGCCGCTCCGGCGGCTGCGCCGAGAGCTCTCAGGACGATCGAAGCCGTCCTCCTCCCCCTTCCCGAGAACGCGGCGAAAACGAGCCTCCCGCCGTCGAGCGGCAGAGCGGGGAGCAGGTTCATGAGCGCTATCAGAAGATTGTACTCCGTGACACCCGCCTTCATGCTCCCGTATCGCGGGAAAACGCTTTCCAGAAGCGCCGAGAACGCCGCGAGAGAAAGGCTCGCGGCGGGACCCGCGGCGTATATCGCCGCCGCGTCTCCGAAAGCCGCGAGATCCGCGTCCATACGCGCAACGAATCCGAAGGGCTGTATCTCGACCGATCTGACGGGATATCCCAGCCTGTGGGCGGTCATCGCATGCGCCGCCTCGTGTACCGTGAGCGAGAGAAAGGCGACGGCGGTCATCCTGAGTCCGCCGAGCGCCAACGCCGCGGGCAGAAGGAGCATCACCAGAGGACTCATCCGTATCTCCGTCTCGCCGACCGAAAACAGCTTCATCAGCCTGCCGCGCCTATACCGAAGAGCGAAGCGGCGTCGAGCGGTCTGCCCGCGTGCCACGCCCGGACCGTAACGGTATCGTTCAGCGCGGTGCCGAGCTTCTGCCGCTGTTTGACGGGCTGACCGCGCTCCGCGCACAGCTCCGAAAGCCCGTAAACGGTTATCTCGATATCCCCGCCGACGCTCACCGTGACGTATTTACCGAGCTTCGGATCCTCTCCCTCCGCCGCGATCCTTCCCGCCAGCGGCGAGACGACGTCGCCGCCCGCTGCGGTCCTTATGA
>JAEEGL013432629.1_pt1 | contig 10290 bp, 9 predicted proteins | sample 9134231 | NCBI WGS metagenome assembly JAEEGL01 (sample SAMN16246548, study PRJNA631951) | gut metagenome | biome: gut microbiome; feature: rumen; material: fiber-attached | host: Bos | place: Iran: Karaj | collected 2018-10
ATCTATAGTCTTATCATCATTATCACTACTAAACTTACAACCTCTTATATCAACTCCAGTAAAATCTAGCCATGGGCTTATATATAATCCTTCAAAATTACTATTTCGTAAACATTTTTTATAAACAGTTTGGGGATTAAATGATAAATTGGTTCCTCTAAAGTCAATATTATCCATTTTAACATTATCAAAAGAAATTATCCTTTTATCATCTCTAAAAGTAAACGGATCTAAATCTATAATTCTTAATATAGGAATTAATTCAGGTCTTATTTCTAAATGATCATCAACATTAATAAAAATATTATTAAGAACTAATCTTCTAGTATTTTTTCTTTTTTCATATATTCTTTGAAGCGTATCAATACTTTCTTGTAGTTGCTTCATTGTTTTTTCTTCTAATTCTAATATCTCTTTTTCTTCTTGCTCAAGTTTCTTTCTCTTTTCTTCTTCTTCTCGAACTCTTCTTTCTTCTGCTAGTTTATCTTCAATTTCATCTTTTTTCCTAATATCTTCTGATACTATTTTATCTATTTCTTCCATACTTTTTAGAGAAAACTCATCAAAGGAAAGAATATTTTTAATTCCCTTATTAAGAGAAAATCTAATACCTTTGCCAAGATTTTTTTCTTCATAATATCTACTTATATCAAGAATTTTATCTTCATATATTAGATATACTTTGTTGTTTTTTTGATCTATAAGAAATGGATCCTTATTACTAAATTCAATATCATTTGTAAGTCCAACTGCTTTGTATTTATTAAGTGCTCGATCATAAATATATAATTTGTTATCTATATAGCCTAAAGATAATCTATAACTATAAATTCTAACTGGAGTAAAACTAACAGTAAATGATGTATAGCTGTTAGTACAAACATGCTTATTGCCAAAAAACTTCTTTTGTACTTTATAATCCAAAAACTCTTTAGTAATAGGGTATACTTGATTCTCAGCAGTAATAAAACTATTATTATGTGAGATATCTGACAAATATTTTACCCAATTTCTAAAAATATATTTTCCATCTTTGTTTATTACATTATACTTCTCATTTTTTTTAACTATTGCAAATCCATTAGATATATTTTTTGCAAAATCAAATGGTTGATTTTTATTTAAATATCCATTTTCTGTAAGTATGTAATATCTATCTGGAATTTGTTCAGACTTAAAGTTACTATAATATGACTCGTAATAGCATACACTAATACCATCAATAAATGGTCCAACATTTTCTCTATGAATAGGTGCAATTACTTTTTTATCTTTTTTTACCGCTCCATAAAATATGTAAAAACCTTCACCTAAATAATCTTCTTCACTACAACTATCAACTATTTCACCATTTTTTAATAAAACGTCCATAGTACGCTCATCATGACGAGGACCTACTTCTTTTGAGCAAATAGTGTAAACATCTTTTTTAGTCTTATCTTCAAATCTCTTAGAACCCAAATCAAATACTTCCTCATGAGTAAAATCAAAATCAAATATCAAGTCTAATTTCATTTTTAAATAGTCATAATATAGTTTTTCAACTCTTGCGTTCATATACTTACCTCTATATTATAATTATAACTTAAAATAAATAATTAGTATATTTAAACTAGATTGAAAAGTGTTTAATAAAGATTTATAATATATGTAGTGTGAGGAGTGAATTTATGAAGTTTTGTACAAACTGTGGAAACAAAATAAAAGAAGGGGAAAGTTTCTGTACAGCGTGTGGTTCTAAAGTTGCTGAAGATAAAGTGGAAAAAGTAGAAAAAGAAGAAAAAGTTGTTAAAGTAGCTAAAGAACCAAATAAAACAACAAATAAGGTTGAAAAAGAAAAAAAAGTTAACGAAGTAAAAAATAACAAAACAGAAAAGAAAGTTAAAGAAGTAAAAGAAGAGATAAAAGAAGAAGTAAAAGAAGAACCTGTTGTAGTTGAAAAAGTAATACAAGAACCAGTTAATTATAATAATCAACCTAGAGAACCTCTATATCAACAACCTTATATACCGAAGAAAAAAAATACAGGATTAATTGTATTTGTATCTATCTTGATTACTGCATTAGTAGCAGCAATAGTTGTTTTGGTAATATTAATAATTAATAAAAATAAAAGTGAAAAAGACGATAATAGCGGAAACAATAATAGCAATTATTCAGAAACAATAAATGATAATGATCAAGAAGAATACTTTGAACCAGTTGAAGAAGGTTTGGTAGGTACATGGACTAGAAAGGTATCTATCAAAAAAGGTGAAGTTCCAGTAGAAAGATATTATTCTGAATTTGAATTCAAGAAAAATGGTAATTTTACTTATTATTCATATGATATGAATGATAGAAGTAATAGAGTAGATATTAAAGGTACATATGAAGAACAAAAAGATAAAGTAATTATTGAATATGAATATGATGGTGAAGATCAATCTACTGAACTTTATATAAGCGATTATGGAGAAATGTGTGTAGGTGAAGAATCTTGTGAAGAGTACTTCATGAGAGCGGAACATGAATCAGAATTATCTTTTGATTATAATTATTATTATGGATATACACCAGAAGATGAAGAATACTACTATGATGAAGAAGAACTTGCAGTTCCATACATAACGCTTAATCAGTTCTATGATTTATTAGAAGATGAAGAATCTGCTATTGTTGTATTTACAAAAGAAGATTGCGCATATTGTGAACAATATGCTCCTGTAGTTGAAAAGTTAAAGAAGAATAAAATTTATGAAGTATATTATGTAGAAGTAGATTGGAATAATAAAGAATTTTCAGCACTTATTGAAGGAACACCAGCAACATTTATAATTAAAGATGGAGATGTTGTAAAGAAATTATTTGGATATCAAGAATATGATTATATTGATGATATATCATTTAAATTAGGTGTTTGGTAAAAAAAGTATTGACAAATAAAAAAAAAGTATTAAAATGAACTTAACACCGAAGAAATTTCATATAGAATTAAAAGGAGGGCCTTTTATGACTAAAGAAATTTTGAAAAAGAAAAAACTATTGGTTTCTTTGTTTGGTGGTTATATTTTGAGTGAAACGTATATTTGAATAAAATATACGTTTTTTTTCTACTCAAAATAAATAAGAATTTTTAAGGGAGGTATGGAATGAAAAAAATTCTTAGAATTGTTATTACAGGAGGACCATGTGGAGGGAAGACAACAGCCCTAGAGGAAATATCAAAAATATTTAGAACACAAGGATATACAGTATTCATAGTAAATGAGACTGCAACAGAATTAATTAATGATGGAGTAAAACCTTTTGGAAATACCGAAGATAAACTAGAATTAATAGATTTCCAAAAAATGGTTTTAGAAGCACAACTTGCTAAAGAAAAAATAAGAGACTATGCAGCTGAACATTGTAAAAATGAGAATGTAGTAATAATATATGACCGCGGAATACTTGATAACAGAGCATATTTAAAAGATGAAGAATTTAAAATGCTAATAGATGAAAAAGGAATAACTGAATCTGAAATATTAGCAAGATATGATCTTGTAATACACTTAGTAACTGCTGCAGATGGAAAGCCAGAGCATTATGATCTTAAAACAAACAAAGCAAGAACAGAAACAATAGAAGAGGCAATACAAAAAGATAGAAGAACAATGGAATCATGGAGTACTCATCCAAATCAAAAAATAGTAATAAACGATTGCTTATTCGATGAGAAAATACAAAAAGTTGGAAACATAATAAGAGGATTCCTAGGAGAGAATGAAGTATTAAATCAAGAAAAATATAAGATTCAAATAGATCAAATAGATTTAGTTGAACTTGCAAACAATCAATCAGTACATATGCTTAAAGAAGATATCTTAGAATTTGTAAAAAGCTATGGAGATGATGAAGATGAAATGTATAGAGAAAGTATAATAGCAGGTTCTAGCCACTATACATATACTAAAATCAAGTATAATAGTGATGGTACTAAAACAACAGTACATAAAAATGTATCAGAAGAAGAATTTAAAGAAAATCTATCAAGAATAGACGGAGAGCCAATAGCAAAAACAAGATACAATTTTATCTATAATGGAGAAAGATATAGACTAGACTTATATCACCAACCAGCTAGATTGACTACACTAGAAAGGGATGTAACAAAGAAAAATAGTCAAAAGCTACCAAAATTCATTACAGCTAAAGAAAATATTACAAATGATAGATTCTATAGTGATGCAAATATCTATCGAGTAATAAATGAATATAGAAGACAAACAAAAGAGGAAAGCAAACAGAAAAAATTAAATCTAGTATAATAATAACAAATGTCAAATAATGTAAAATTACTAATTATAATACCATATCCACCATTATATTTTTAATTATAAGAGAGTCATTTTATTCTCTTTTTTTCTATTTTATGATAAAATTTAAATAGAATAAGGAGGAAGGAAAATGGAAGAAAATAATAATCAAGTTAATGAACCAGTTGTAACTAATCCAACTATAGATAATCAAGCATCAGTTGTTGGAACAGTAGCACCTGTTGTACAAGCTCCAACAGTAGAAAATGCAGCTCCAGTAGTTCCTGAAGTAGCACCTGCAGTAGTAGAACAAACAACTCCAGTTGTAGAAAATGCTACACCTGTAGTACCAGTAGCACCAGTAGTAGAAACTTCAGTTCCACAAGAGACAAGTGTACCAACAGAAGTAACTCTTGCCCCAGATCAACCTGCAACTACTGAAACAGCACCAGTAACTGATCAACCTACAGCAACAGAAGAAACTCCAAAAGAAGAAAAGAAAAAGCCAAACATTATTTTAATTGCAGCGCTAGTTGCAGCAGTAGTATTAATAGGAGTAGGTGTATGCTTTGCATTGGGAATATTTGGTGGAGAAAAGAAAGAAGAAAAACCAAAAGAAGAAATTAAACCACCAGTAGTAAATCCACAAAAAGATGAAAATAAAATTGAAAATGTTGAAGTAAATATAGATACAACTCCTAGAAGTGGAGTAACTGCAAAAGATTTTAATGGAATTTATCAATCTGGTACAACAACATTAAAAGTCTATGCAATAAGAGATGATTATATTTTATTTGACCTTAATAGTACTTCAACAGGAGTACAAGGTTATGCTGAATATGGTGATGATAAAATATCAGGAACAGTATTTATTATGTATACATTTGAACTTTATAATGAAGGAATTGGACTTGAAACAGATAATGAAGAAATAACAGAAAGAACGTTCAAGAAGATGAAAGATTATACTATAAATGATTATTATGCAGATTACTATGGTGATGAAGCTTATTTAGATAGTGATTATAATGGACTATTTAAAAGTGACAAATGTGAATTTTACTCATATCAAGCAGATAAAGAGAAAGTCTTTTATGAAGCAGTTTGTTCAAAAGATACTGCTGATGAATATGGTTATGGTGGTTATCTTGAACTTGATGGTTCAAAGCCACTTGAAGATTCATTTTTTGAAGAGAAAAAAACATTCGATTTCAATGGTGACAGTTTAACAATCGTTGCCACTGGAGAATCTAATCAACAATTATCTGGAACTTATCAAAGAACAAAGAAATTGACTATTCAAGAAATAATTGACCATATACAAAGATAATAAAAAAAGAGCATAGCTCTTTTTATTTTGTTCCATAAATTCTATCTCCTGCATCACCAAGACCAGGTATGATATATTTATTATTATTTAACTTTTTATCTATATTAGCACAGAATATTTTAACATCTTTATGTTTTTCTGTAACTGCTTTTAATCCTTCTGGAGCAGCAATAATACATAAAAATTTAATTTTCTTAACACCTTTTGATTTTAACAAATCTATAGCATCAATTGCACTTCCACCAGTTGCAAGCATAGGATCTATTATTATTACTTCTCGTTTTTCTATATCTTTTGGAACTTTAAAGAAATAATTATGTGGTTCAAAAGTTTCTTCATCACGATACATTCCTATATGTCCAATTTTAGCATTTGGTATAACAGATATAACCCCATCAAGCATTCCCATACCAGCTCTTAAAATTGGTACAAATGCATACTTATCTTCATCTAATTTACCAGTTTTCATTTTTTCAATTGGTGTTTCAATTTCGGTTTCTACAAGTTTAGCATCACTCATTGCTTCATAACATAAGAACATTGCTATTTCAGATATTAATTCTCTAAATTCTTTTGTTCCAGTTTTTTTATCTCTTAATATAGCTAGTTTATGTTCAATTAATGGGTGATTCAATTCTATTACGTTTTTCATATTCCTCCGATTATTTTTTCTTAAGTTCTTCTTTTAATTCTTCCTTAATTTCCGTTTTTAATTCTTTTTTTAATTCATCTTTTAATCTGTAAACATTATATTTCTTTTTAGCAATAATATCATCAACTTCATCGTTATAATCAATTTCTCCAGGTAGTACTAAGTTTAGTATAATACCTATTATAGAAGCAAGGCTCATTCCTGAAATAGTTATAGATAAATCTCCACTAACTATTGAAATTGCAGCTCCTCCTAGTCCTAATACTAACATAGAACTTGCAACTATAACATTTTTTGAATCTTCAAAGTTAACTTGATTTCTTATTAATACTTTAAGACCATTTACTGCAATAAATCCATATAGCAATAATGAAACTCCTCCTAGCACTGCATTAGGTATAGTTCCAAAAAGTGCTGTAAATTTACCTAAGAAACTAATTAATATTGCGAATATTGCAGCTAATTTAATAACTTTTACAGAAGCAACTTTAGTCATTCCAACAACACTAGTATTTTCTCCATATGTAGTATTAGCAGGACCTCCTAAAGCTCCAGCAGCAAATGTTGCAATACCATCTCCTAATAATGTTCTATCAAGGCCTGGATCTTCAAGTAAATCTTTATTAATAATATTAGATAAAGATTTATGATCTCCGATATGTTCACAAAGTGTAACAAGTGCAACAGGAACAATAGTTAATAGGGCAGTAAAGTTAATTCCATAGTCTTTGAATGGTACAACAAAACTTGGAAATTGAAGCCAATCAGCATCTAATACAGGTTGGAAATCTACCATTCCAAAAATGCATGCTGTAATATAACCAAATAGTATTCCCATTAAGAATGGTATTATTTTGAAAAACCCTTTTGCAACTGTCATAAAACTTGCTGTTGTAATAAATGATACAAGAGCAACAACTAATACTTGCCAATCAAGTTCTGTACCAGCTGTTAGACCAATTGAGTCAATTGCTGTAGGTGCAAGTCCAAGTCCGATTATAATAATCATTGGTCCAATTATAACAGGTGGTAATAATTTGTCTATCCATGATTTACCAATTGCTTTAATAATAAGAGCAACAATTACATAGACAAGACCGACTGCCATTATTCCTGTCATAGCACCACTTATACCACCTTTAGTATACGCTGCAGCGATAGGTGCGATGAAAGCAAATGAGCTTCCTAAATATACAGGAGATTTTCCTTTAGTACATAAAGAATATATTAATGTACCAATACCACTAGCTGCTAAAGCAACTGGGATAGTTAAAACTTCTGCACCAGCAGCCTTATTTACCAATATTGGAACTAGAATAGTAGCACCAAACATTGCAAATAGATGCTGCAAAGCAAGAATAATACTTTTGCCTACTGGAGGCCATTCATTGACATCATATGTCAAATTGTTTTTTGTTTTCATTAAAACTCCTTTCTAGCGTAAAGATCAAAAAAAGAGTTAATTCAAAAAAATGAATTAACTCTTAAAAAACAAATTATTTGATTGAGAAAAATAAACACCCATAGAATAAATATTAATCGGATTATTTAATTTACGTAATGTTTCTCTTCCAATCATATCTCTACACCTTATATGCATAGTAATATATTTATAAAAAAAAATCAAGATATAATTTATTAAAAATAAAAATATGAATATCTAGAAATTGTAGTAAACTTTACAAAATAAGAGAAATATGGTATAATATAAGCCAATTTAGGGGTGGTATAAATGAGAACAATAAGAGCTTTATTTGGATTTACAATTGCTGTAGTTCTTGTATTTATTGGTGTAGGATTATTTTTATATGTAAGTAATTTAGAAACTGCAGAAATGAAAGTTAATGTTTTTGATAATGGAACTCTTTCATCAACTGGATGTGTTCCCGTTAGTGTTAATATAAATAGTGATAGTGCCATTGAATATTCTTTTGATGGTGGAATAAACTGGCAAAAAAACAATTATAGTACTTACTATAGAAATGGAGAATACGAAGTACTAGCAAGAAATAGTTCCAATAAAATAATAGCTAGAGAAAAAGTTATTATTAATACAATAGTAGATGGTTCTCCTCAAATAACATTAGATTTTGATAAAGAAATATCAAATAATAATTCTTTATTAGATGGTGTTGAAGTAATAGGGGAAGGTAATGATCTAGCATCAAAAATGAATGTTAGAGTTACAGATGAAACAAATGATTATGTGGTTGTTTCATATAGCATTAAGGATGACTATGGTAGAAACTGTTTAGTTATTGGAAAATTAGGTAAAAGTATAAAGTAATGTTAAAAACATTACTTTTTTTATTTATTTTTTTAAAATTTGATATAATGTTACTAGAGTAGGTGACAGTTATGAAAAGAATAAAATACTTATTAATAATACTATTAGCATTATTATTTATACCTAATGTATTTGCTAAAGAAAATGTTGAAATTGTTTCTATAGAAATGGAAACAAAAAGTGATAATGCTACAATTAATAATGCGCCAACATATAATGGCTTAATAATGAACTTTGACATATCTTTTAAAGAAAAAGATGATTATGTAAAATATAAAGTTACTGTAAAAAACAATACTAATACTGATTACATGATATCAGAAGATACTCCATTTAACATTTCAGAATACGTCACATATAAATATGAAACAAAAGACATATTAAAAGCCAATGAAGAAACTTCATTTTTTATAACTATATCTTATAGTAAAAAAATAGATGATTCTTTACTAGTAGATGATCATTATAATGAAAAAAATAACTTTGTTGTACAATTAAAAGATAATACTGGAGCTATAGTAATTCCAAATACATCAAAAGATATGAATATGGGATTAATAATATTTTTAACATTAATAGTAGTAGGTACAATAGTTTTACTAATAATAGATAATAAAAAAACTAAAAAAAATAAAATAGGAATATTAATATTATGCATATTAGCTATTCCTGTAATTGCATCAGCTGTAGAAGAACTAAAATTAACTGTTAATGTAGATGTTAACATAGAAAAAGGTTATAAAGTTGGATATTATTTTAACGGTAGATTTGTTTTTACAGAAGAACAGTATAATAATGTCGAGATGTTAGATGATTCTATATGCGCAAATATTTATCTAGAAGAACAATCTGAACATTATTATATATGTAGTAATGTAATTATGAGAGACAATAAATTGTATACTAAAGGAGAAGATGTAGAAACAAAAAAATTAACTCTCATGAATGCATTTGACGTTGATGATATGTGTGAAAAAATTGATGATGAAAACTATTTATGTCAAGATATAGGTTTTATTGATGAGACAACTTATGATAGTTGGTGTGTATATGGTAGCCTTGATTTTGAAAGTGAGATTTTTCTAGATTACTCTTATTTGGAGAGTGATGAAGAAATGATGGAAATAGATTCAATATGTTTATATGATGGAAGAAATACTGCCTTTAAAATGCCTAATCATAACTTATTATTTAGAATGATAATGATTGCATAAAAGAAAGAGAAATCTTTCTTTTTATTTATGATATAATTTTAATATACATTATGTGACCAATGATATTTATTTATTTTTTATTATTAAATATAATGTTCTTATATTAAAGGAGGAGATTATATGTTAGTAGTAAAAACTTATGAAGATGTTATTGAATTAGCAAAGAAAGGTGAATATGTATCATTTGATTTGTGTAATCTTAATTATTTAGATTACACTAAAGCAATAGACTTTATAAAAGGTTTAAAAATTGCTTTTAAAAGAATAACAAGAAGTAGATTTACATTTTTATATTAAGGAGAAATTATGAATTTATATGAGCAAAATGGAAATATCTTATATATTTTAAATGTTTTAAAGAAGTATTCTGATGAAGATCATATGCTACAAATAAATGATATTAAAGATTATATTAATGAATTATATGAAGTAGATATTGATCCAAGAACAATAAGAAGAAATATAAACTTATTAAAAGAAAAGTTTGATTATGATATTGTTACATGGAATGAAAATAGACAAGGTTA
>JAEEGL013802251.1_pt1 | contig 10290 bp, 9 predicted proteins | sample 9134231 | NCBI WGS metagenome assembly JAEEGL01 (sample SAMN16246548, study PRJNA631951) | gut metagenome | biome: gut microbiome; feature: rumen; material: fiber-attached | host: Bos | place: Iran: Karaj | collected 2018-10
ACTTCTTGATAAGCTCGACGGCGTATTCATAGTCCTTTTCGAAATAGTCGGAGCCGTAGAAGAACCTGTCGCCCCAGTCGAAGCCGAGCCAGTGGATATCCTCCTGTATGGCGTCAACGTACTCGGTATCCTCCTTGGCGGGGTTCGTGTCGTCCATTCGCAGGTTCGTTATGCCGCCGTATTTCTCGGCCGTTCCGAAATCGATGCACAGCGCCTTGCAGTGCCCGATGTGGAGATAGCCGTTCGGCTCGGGCGGGAAACGGGTGTGGACCTGCTTGCCGGCGAACTGACCGCCGGGAGCGATATCCTCCTCAATAAAGGCTTCTATAAAGTTCGAGGCTTTGGTGTTTTCCGCCATATCGCAGACTCCTTCACGGGAAATTGTTGAAATTATCAGCCTAAAAATTATAGCAAGACGGCACGCGCGTGTCAACGGAAACGTAAGCGGGCGGGCCCGATGACCGCCTGCTCGGGCGCAAAGGGAGTCCCGCGGATTTTGCGCGTGCGGAAATCGCGCGCCGTATTGTCTTTTCAAGAGAGGTATGTTATCATGATATTTGTAGCAATTTGTTGAAAAACACACGGCAGACCATATTTTTGTATTTGTGCGTAAGGAGAGCATCAAATGGTAACAGACAGCATTAAATTGATCGCGCAGAAGGACCCGGACATAGCTCGCGTCATAGAGCTCGAGCTCGGCAGACAGAGAGACAATATAGAGCTTATAGCCTCTGAAAATATAGTCAGCGAGGCGGTAATGGCGGCCGCGGGCTCTGTTCTCACCAACAAGTACGCCGAGGGTTATCCCGGCAAGAGATACTACGGCGGCTGCGTCTATGTCGACATGGCCGAGAGCTTAGCGATCGAGCGCGCCAAGGAGCTCTTCCACGCGCAGTTTGCAAACGTCCAGCCGCACAGCGGCTCGCAGGCGAACTACGCCGTGTATACCGCCCTGTGCAAACCCGGCGACACCGTGCTCGGCATGAACCTCGACCACGGCGGCCACCTTACCCACGGCAGCAGAGTCAACTTCTCCGGCAAGCTCTACAATATCGTGGCTTACGGTTCCGACCCCGTAACCGGCCTTATAGATTACGACGAGCTGCGCCGCGTCGCACTCGAGACGAAGCCGAAGATGATCATCGCCGGCGCCTCCGCCTATCCGCGCTATATAGACTTCAAGAAATTCAGCGAGATAGCCAGAGAGTGCGGCGCGTACCTCATGGTCGACATGGCGCACATCGCGGGCCTTGTCGCCGCGGGGCTCCATCCCGACCCGATGCCGTACGCCGACGTCGTCACAACGACGACGCACAAGACCCTGCGCGGCCCGCGCGGCGGTCTCATACTCACCAACGACGCAGACATCGCCAAGAAGATAAACAGCGCCATTTTCCCCGGCATACAGGGCGGCCCGCTCATGCACGTCATCGCGGCCAAGGCCGTCGCCTTCGGCGAGGCGCTCAAGCCCGAGTTCAAGGAATACCAGAAGCAGATAATCAAAAACGCGAAGGCGCTCGCCGATTCCCTCACCGCGAAGGGCCTCAAGCTCGTCACCGGCGGCACGGACAACCACCTGCTCCTGCTCGATCTGCGCGACGAGGCCATAAGCGGCCGTGAGCTCGAAGAGAGACTTGACAGCGTGCGCATAACCGCCAACAAGAACAAGATCCCCGGCGACACGAGGGGCGCTCTCGAGACCTCCGGCGTCCGCCTCGGCTCTCCCGCAGTCACGACCCGCGGCTTCAAAGAGGCCGATATGGCCGAGATCGGCGAACTTATCGCCCTCGCCGTGCGCGACTACGACGCGAAGAAGGACGAGATATACGCCCGCGTCGACGCGCTGTGCAAAAAATATCCCATCTACGAGTGATTTAACGGCAAAACAGGCGCCGGCGGTCCGTTTTTTGAACCGTCGGCGCTTTTTCCATGTTGACAAACCGCGGGCGATGCAATATACTTTGCACGATACGGCAAAAGACAGCGACGGGGAGGAGTACCCGACGATCGAAGGCTAAGAGAGGAAGCGGCCGGTGCAAGCTTTCCCTTCGGCGCGGAGAAGGTCGCCCCCGAGTCCCGGCCCCGAATATTCAAGGGCCGGCGGGTCCTCCCGTTACAGAGGTAAGAGCGCCGCGAAAGCGGAACTTGGGTGGTACCGCGCTTATCAGGCGCCCCGGGATGACCGGGGCTTTTTTATTTTCTGGGAGGTAATGGCATGAAAGAACTGCCGAAAGTGTACGAACCTAAACAGGTGGAGAGCAGGATATACGACTTCTGGCTCAAGGGGGGCTGGTTCCACACGGAGAGAGATCCGGAGAAAAAGCCCTTTACCATAGTTATCCCGCCTCCGAACGTAACGGGCCAGCTCCACCTTGGCCACGCGTTCGACAACACCATACAGGACCTGCTCATCCGCTGGAAGCGCATGAGCGGATACGCTGCCGAGTGGATGCCGGGCTACGACCATGCCGGCATAGCTACCCAGATAAAGGTCGAAGCGAATCTCCGCGAGAAGGGGCTCACGCGCTTCGATCTCGGCCGCGAGAAGTTTCTTGACGAGGTCTGGGCGTGGAAGAACAAATACGGCAACCGCATAGTCGAGCAGCTCAAGACCATGGGCTCCTCGTGCGACTGGGACAGGATCCGCTTCACGATGGACGACGTCTGCGCCAAGGCCGTGCGCGAAAACTTTGTCGATCTGTATGAAAGAGGCCTTATCTACAAGGCAAAGCGCATCATCAACTGGTGCCCGCACTGCACCACGGCTCTGTCCGACGCGGAGGTCGAGTATCAGGAGAAGCCCGGCTTCTTCTGGCACGTTCGCTACCCGATAGTCGAGCGCCCGGGAGAGTATGTCGTCGTCGCCACAACGCGGCCTGAGACCATGCTCGGCGACACCGGCGTCGCCGTCAACCCCAAGGACGAGAGATATACCGACATCGTCGGCCTGCACTGCACGCTCCCGCTTGTCGGACGCGAGATACCGATCGTCGCGGACGATTACGTCGATATGGAGTTCGGCACCGGCTGTGTCAAGATGACGCCCTGCCACGACCCGAACGACTTTGAAGTCGGCCAGCGCCACGATCTTGAGCAGGTGCTCATACTCGACGGCGAGGGCAAGATAATAAACGGCGGCAAGTATAACGGCATGGACCGCTACGAGTGCCGCAAGGCCATAGTCGCCGATCTCGAGGAACAGGGCTTCCTCGTCAAGATCGAGCCACACGTGCACAACGTCGGCACCTGCTACCGCTGCGGCTCCGACGTGGAGCCCCTTGCCAGCGACCAGTGGTTCGTGAGCATGAAGCCCCTCGCGGAGGAGGCTATCCGCGTCGTCGAAGAGGGCAAGGTCAAATTCGTGCCCGAGCGGTTCACGAAGAACTATATGAACTGGATGAAGAACCTGCGCGACTGGTGCATCTCGCGCCAGCTGTGGTGGGGCCATCAGATACCCGTCTGGTACTGCGCCGACTGCGGCCACCAGACCGTCAGCCGCGAGGATGCGACGTGCTGCGAAAAGTGCGGCAGCAAGAACATCACGCGCGACCCGGACGTGCTCGATACGTGGTTCAGCTCTGCCCTGTGGCCGTTCTCCACATTCGGCTGGCCGGAGAAGAACCCCGACCTCGACTATTTCTACCCGACGGACGTGCTCGTCACCGGCTACGATATAATCACCTTCTGGGTCAGCAGGATGATAACCATGGGCTGCGCGCAGATGAAGGAGATACCGTTCAAGACCGTCCTCATACACGGCCTTGTCCGCGACCCGCACGGCAAGAAGATGTCCAAGTCCGCCGGCAACGGCGTCGATCCCATAGAGATGATAGACCAGTTCGGCGCGGACGCTCTGCGCTTCAACCTCATCACCGGCAACTCCCCCGGAAATGATACGCGTTTCTATGTCGAGCGCTGCGGCGCCATGCGCAACTTCGCCAACAAGCTCTGGAACGCCGCGCGTTTCGTCATGATGAACCTCACTGTCGACAGGTGCGTGCGCCCCGAGCCGAAGGAAATAGAGGACAAGTGGATACTCAGCCAGCTCAACTCCCTCGTCAAAGAGGTCAATGAGAATCTCGAGCATTTTGAGCTCGGCGTCGCCGCGCAGAAGCTTTACGACTTCATCTGGAACGTCTACTGCGACTGGTATATCGAGATAACGAAGCCGCGTCTCCAGTCGGGCGATGTGAGCGCGCAGGAGTGCCTGCTCTACACGCTCGCCGAGCTTTTGAAGCTCCTTCACCCGTTCATGCCGTTCATAACGGAGGAGATATACCAGGCCCTGCCGCACGACAGCGAGGCGCTCATGATATGCTCTTTCCCGACCTACAGCGAGGAGCTGCGCTTCCCCGAGGAGGAGGCCGCCTTCGAGATGATAATGGACGCCGTCAAGGCCGTGCGCAGCCGCCGCGCCGAGATGAACGTGCCGCCGTCCCGCAAGCCGCACCTTACGATAGCGACAGACAAGCCCGCCGTGTTCGAGAGCGGCCGCGCGTATCTCTCCAAGCTCGCCTATGCCGGTGACATCGCCGTCACGGACAAGGCGCCGGAGGACACGAAGGGCCTCGTCACGGTCGTCACCAACGAGGCGAAGATATACATGCCGCTCGCCGAGCTTGTCGACGTTGAAAAAGAGCTCGAGCGCGCCGAGAAGAACCTCAAGACCGCGCAGTCCGATCTTGAAAAGGTCGAGGCGAAGCTCGCAAACGAGAATTTCGTCTCCCGCGCGCCTGAAAATGTCGTCGCGGCGGAGAGAGACCGCGCCGACAAGCTCCGCGCGCTCATCGAGAATCTCAAACAGACGGTGGAAGCGTTCAAATAAGCGGCGTTCGCCCGAAAGCGACGCAATATTCCGCGAAACAGTAATAAAATGCCCCTGTAACTTCGGTTACAGGGGCATTTTTTGTTGTCCGGAAAGGAGAAATGCAGATGAAGACCCAGACGAAGTTTCACGACGGGAAGATGACGGTGTGCTTTACGGGCGAGCTCGACCACCACGCCGCGAGGAGCGCCATGACGCAGATAGAGGACCGCATCGAGGCGTGGATGCCGCGCGACTGCGCCATAGACATGAGCGGCGTGAGCTTCATGGACTCATCGGGCATCGCCGTGATACTCAAGACGTACAGAAGGATGAACGAGACGGGCGGGCGTACGTGGGTCGAGAACGTGCCGAAGCAGCCGATGCACGTTATAGACGCCTCGGGCATAGACAGGCTCGTGCGCGTGACCGCGCTCGGAGAGGCGCGCTGAAAGGAGGGGTACATAGATGAGGGAACTTAACAGCATGAAGATCGAATTCCAGGGCCGCTCGGTGAACGAGGGGTTTGCACGCACGGCCGTCGCATGCTTTGCGGCCCAGCTCGACCCGACGCTCGACGAGCTCGGCGATATAAAGACAGCCGTGAGCGAGGCCGTGACGAACAGCATCGTACACGGCTATCCGGACAGCATCGGCAGGATATGCGTCAAGGCGCGCATACTGCCGGGAAACGTCCTTGAGATAACGGTCCGCGACTGGGGCGGCGGCATAGCGGATATCGAAAAGGCGCGCGAGCCGATGTTCACCACCGGCGGCGAGGAGAGGAGCGGCATGGGCTTCACGATAATGGAGAGCTTCACGGACAAGCTCACCGTCAGGTCGAAGCCCGGCGCGGGTACGACCGTAATCATGCGCAAAAAGATCTCCGCAAGGGCGGTGCGCAGATAATGGAGCGTACTCCCGCGGAGCTCCTTCTCGCCGCGCAGGGCGGCGACAGGGACGCGCTCGGCGAGATAGTGGAGAAGAACAGCGGTCTCATCTGGAGCGTCGCGCGCCGCTATTTCGGCCGCGGAGTCGAGGCGGACGATCTGTATCAGCTCGGCTGTCTCGGCTTTCTCAAGGCGGTGGACGGCTTCGACATGTCCTACGGCACGCAATTTTCCACCTACGCCGTGCCGAAGATATCGGGCGAGATACGCCGCTTTCTGCGCGACGACGGCGCCGTGAAGGTGAGCCGGAGCGTCAAGGAACGCGCGCAGATCATAAGGAATGCCCGCGGCGCGCTCGAGCAGAAAAACGGGCGCGAGCCGACGCTCTCCGAGCTTTCCGCGGAGACGGGCTTCACGCCGGAGGACATAGCCGCCTGCGAGACGGCGACCTCGTCCGCCGAGTCTCTCCAGCGGGAGACGGGAGAGGATGGCTTCACGCTCGAACAGGTACTCGGCGACGGCGGGCAGGAGGACAGGGTCGTCGAGCGCGTCGCTCTGCGCGAGGCGATAGATGCCCTGCCCGAGCGGGAACGTATGGTCATACTCCTGCGCTATTTCAGGGGCATGACGCAGGACGCATCCGCGCGCGTCATAGGGATATCGCAGGTGCAGGTGTCACGGCTCGAGCGCCGCGCCGTGGACAGGCTCAGAGAGCTCCTGGAGCTGTAGCGCCGGCCCCATCTGCTTGACAGCCTCGCCCGTGTGAAATTATAATGTACGGGTGTAAGGCTTTGCAGGAAGGACCGGTGCATATGGATTATTTTGCGGCGTCTCTCAAGAAGCACGCCGAGTGGAAGGGCAAATTCGAGACAGTGCCGAAAATGCCGCTCAAGACGAAGGAGGACCTGTCGCTCGCGTATACGCCCGGCGTCGCGCAGGCATGCCTGGCCATACAGGAGGACGTGTCGAAAAGCTATGAGCTCACCGGCCGCGGCAACCTCTGCGCCGTCGTGACGGACGGCACGGCAGTTCTCGGCCTCGGCGACATCGGGCCGGAGGCCGCCATGCCCGTCATGGAGGGAAAGTGCATCCTCTTCAAGGCGTTCGGCGGGGTCGACGCCCTGCCCATATGCCTCAAGACCAAGGATGTGGACGAGATAGTAAACGCCGTGTATCTCATGAGCGGGAGCTTCGGCGGCATAAATCTTGAGGATATATCCGCCCCGCGCTGCTTCGAGATAGAGCGGAAGCTCAAGGCCAGGTGCGACATCCCGATATTCCACGACGACCAGCACGGCACTGCCGTCGTAGTGCTCGCCGGCCTTACGAACGCGCTCAAGGTCGTGGGCAAGCCGATAGAGAGCGTGCGCGCCGTCATAAACGGCGCGGGAGCCGCCGGTACTGCCGTCGCTAAGCTTCTTCTCTCCGCCGGCGTGAAGGATGTCATAGCCTGTGACATCGCCGGTATCCTTGTTGCGGGCGACAAAAGGCTTGACGCCGCCAGGGCGGAGCTTGCGGAGATGACGAACAAAGGCAGGATCTCAGGCTCGCTCGCGGACGCCGCCAGGGGCGCCGACGTGCTCATAGGCGTTTCGGCCCCGGGCTCGTTCACAGAGGATATGATACGCTCCATGGCGAGAGACCCGATAGTTTTCGCCTGCGCGAACCCCACTCCGGAGATAGATCCCGCGCTTGCGCGCGCGGCCGGCGCGGCCGTTGTAGCGACGGGGCGCAGCGACTATCCGAATCAGGTAAACAATGTTCTCGCGTTCCCCGGCATCTTCCGCGGCGTGTTCGACGTGAGGGCCCGCGATATAAACGACGATATGAAGCTTGCCGCCGCCCGCGCGATAGCCGGCCTCATATCCGAGGACGAGCTCGGCGCGGACTGCGTCATACCGAGCCCGTTTGACGAGCGCGTAGCGCCCGCCGTTGCCGCGGCCGTAGCCGAGGCCGCGCGCCGGAGCGGAGCCGCGCCCGCGTCGAAGTGATGTGTTTTGTGTGAAAGGCGGTGCGCGATGGTGAACTTCAAGAGCTTAAAAACCGAATCCAAGCGGATAATACTCAGGGGCGGCAGGAACAGTCAGAACAGGGTCCTGACTGTGTCCGTGCTGTTCGTCGTCGTCACCTTCTTCCTCAGGATGCTCATGAGCAGGCTATGCGGGTACACGCAGTACGCTACGGACCTCTACAGCGCTATGTATAACGGCAGGGACATCGCGGCCGTGCCGTTTCCCGAGGTGTCGACGGTCGCGTGGGTGCTGACTGCGCTCGTAGGGCTCATGATAATGATGCTCGGCCTCGGCATAGAGGGATATTATCTCTCCGCGAGCCGCGGCGTCCGCGTGAAGGTCATAGACGTGTTCAACGTCTTCGAGCGCCCGATACGGGCGATCCTTCTTCAGGTCGTGCGCGGCGTTGTGATAAGCATCTGCCCTGCGATCGCCGCTGTACTGTGGACCGTGATCGCGACGCTCGGTATGATAACGATCCCTGTCGTCTGTATTTTGACTGCCTGCACCGTGCTTTTGATCGCGGCGGGCGTATTCTTGTTCTACAGGTACCGCATGGCCGTATTCGTAATGTTCGACAGGCCGGACCTCGGGGCGACAGGCTGTCTGCGCGAGTCCGCACGGATAATGAAGGGCAAAAAGTGGGAGCTTTTCAAGCTCGATCTGTCTTTCATCGGCTGGATACTCGTCGGGGAGCTCGCGAGCTTTCTCGTCGCGCCGTTTCTCGACGTGTGGATACTGCCCTACAGGGAGCTGACCTACGCGCAGTATTACGATACCCTCATCGGCCGGCCGTATGTGCCGACGCAGGAGGAAGCCCCCGAGCCGCAATAAAAGAAAAAAGCCCTCACAGGATCTGTGAGGGCTTTTTTATTATTCAGGGAATAGCATATCCCATACGCGCCTTGCCTCGTCAAACCTTCGCGCGTGCGCCGCGGCGGCCTCTGGCGTAAGGCATGCGTCTTTTTTCCGCGCGAAGCGCTCCTCGAGCGTCACGCTCTCCGTCCCGGCGACGAGCTTGTCCGCGAGATAGAGGAGCGCCGCCTCGTCGAGCGTCTTAAAATGTCCGTCGTGGTGCGCGCGGACTATTTCGGCCAGATCGCCGTACCCGCGCTCCCGCAGGAGTTCCGCCCCGCGCTCCGCGTGCTTCGGCCCCAGCCTGCATATATCATGCACGAGCGCGGCGGCTGTAAGCGCCTGCGTGTCCACCGTATAACCGAGGCTTTCGGCGCGCTCCGCGAGCTCGAGCGCCTTTTCGGCAACGGCCCGCTCGTGGTCTATTACGTTCTGCGGCGCGCCCGTGAGCGCGTGCAGAGCGGCTATTTCCTTTTCATCGGGTATCGCGGCGATGCTCATAAAGTCCTCCCTTTGCAAAGAAAACCCCCTGACAGTGTCAGGGGGCGTTTTATTCGTTTTAATATCACACGGCAACGCGCTTTGCGCCGAACCAGACGCGGGTGTAATAGGAGCTGTCGAGGCTCGAGGTGACAACGCCGACGCCGACGCCGGAGGCGTGAACGAACTGGTTGTTGCCTATGTATATGCCGACGTGCGTGACTCTGCTGCCGTTGGTGGAGAAGAAGACCAGATCGCCGGCCTGGAGCTCGCTCTTGTCGATGATGTAGCCATTATTCTTGTACTGCTGGGAGGCCGTGCGGCTGAGCGAGTATCCGAACTGGGAGTAGGTGTAGTACACGAGGCCGGAGCAGTCAAAGCCGTTCGACGGAGAGGCGCTTCCGTAAACGTAACGGGTGCCGACGAACTGCAGGGCGAAATTGGCGATCTGCACGCCCTTGGAGGAACCCGAGCCGGAAGAGGCAGTCTCGGCAGCGGGTCCGCCGGTGATGGTCATGAGGTCGGAGCGTATGTAGCCGTACCGCGTGCCGTAGCTCACCTTGTACCAGCCGTTGTTGATGCCGACGACCTTGAGAGCGCTGTCTCCGGAGAGAGTGGCGAGCTGCTCGGAATCGGTGCCGGGCGCTTCACGGAGGCGTACGCCGTCGGCAGTGATCTTGCCGGTGGCGGTGAAGTTCTCGGCCTGGAGTATAGAGGTGAGATACTCAGCCTTGACATAGCCGACCTTACCCTGATAATTCACGCTGCACCATTCGCCGGTGGGCTCTTCGAGCAGGACGACGATTTCGTTGTCCCACACCGTTCCGACTATGTCGAAAGAGAGGCCCGGTCCGGAGCGGATGTTCAGCTGTGTCGCCGAAACGGTCGCCGCGCCGTAGGCAAGCTCGCCTTCGGCATGTGCCGGAACGACCAGAGCGGAGATCAGGAGAACGACGGTGATCAATATTATAAAAAGTTTCTTAATGCGGTCCATTACAAAGATCCTTTGCTTTCGTTGTTAGTTGGTGCCAAGGGCTCTCGCGAGCCAGATGGACGCCACATCCATGGCGGAGTAAAGGCTGTCTTTCTCGGTCTTCTTTATGATGCGGTCGCGCGTCTTCACGTCGGGATCGGTCAGCTGAAGCTGGACGGATACCTTGTTCGCGACGTCGAGATCGTCGATCTTTTCCGTGCTGAGTATCTGCAGAAGGATTATGTATTTGTCGGCCATGCTTCCGTAATATATCAG
>JAEEGL014788465.1_pt1 | contig 10290 bp, 9 predicted proteins | sample 9134231 | NCBI WGS metagenome assembly JAEEGL01 (sample SAMN16246548, study PRJNA631951) | gut metagenome | biome: gut microbiome; feature: rumen; material: fiber-attached | host: Bos | place: Iran: Karaj | collected 2018-10
ATCAAATTTCTCTTTTATCCATCTGATCTTATCATTTTCAGAATGTTCATACAGTTCCTGTGTTATATACGGTGAAACCAGAGTTATATCAAACTGGAAGTTAAGAAGCGTGCGCACTCTTCTCTCCGCTATGGTTCCTCCTCCTATGACCAGAACTTCCAGTCCGTCAGAATCTACAAACATCGGAAAGTATCTTCTGTCCATCTCAAGATATCCTCTGTAGTCGTACCAGTGATGGAAATCCGAAATATATTTATTTATATATTTCTGAGCCTTGCTTATCTGTTCTTCTCTTAATTCCTGATCATGACCTCTGCTGATATCATCTATATCTTCAAGTGTAACTCCCGGCAGCTCTCCTATCGAAAATTCAATATCTCTGGGAACTGCCATGTCGATCATGAGATGAGGCATCCTGCTGAGTTTTCTTGCTTCTTCATATTTCAGTACGCAGTGGGGGCTGGCAGTCGCGCATATAACAGCATCACAGTTTTCCATGTGTGCGTATCTGTCATCATATTTTACGGCCTCAACTCCGTAAGGCACTATGCTCTCACCGTGGTGATACTGTCTGAGAGTCATCATTGTTTCTATCCCCTTTGACTGAAGAGATGATGCCACAGCTCTGCCAATAGTGCCGTTTCCTACAACAAGGGCAGTCCTGATATCTCCTTCATCGATCACTCTTCTTACAGCCTGATCCACAGTGGAATCATCATGTATATAAAGGTCAACTTCTGTGCGTATCTTTTTGCCGCATGATACGGCATTTCTGAACATTACGTTAAGTACCGGGTCTGCTGCCTTATGTTTTCTTGATGTTTTGATGGCATCCCTTACCTGACTTATTATCTGCGTATCTCCCCAGAGCTGTGATTCAGCTCCCGATGCAAGCAGACAGAGGTGTCTTATAGCCTTATCATTTCTCAGCACTCTGAAGAGGTGTGAATACCTGTCATATTCAAGTCCCATGGAGCTGATCAGGCTTTCAGTAGGATCTACATCCGCTCCTTCTCTAATAGATAAATATAACTCGGTCCTGTTACAGGTAGCTATAAGGACAGCGCCCAAAACGTCGTCATTTTTCAGATTATTGTATATCGGTTCTACATTATCCTGTGTACAGCTGAAAATTGCTCTTTCATCCACAGATGCTGAATTATAATCGATATACGCCATTACTATATTCATATAATAACCCTTTTAATTTTTCTTTCTCTTTTTTACAAAATAATTTATGATACCGCCGATGATCATAATGACCACCGCTACCTTAAGCACAAGGATAGCCGCTTCCTGAGGAACCTGTCGTCTGTTTGCTATAGTCTCCTCGTAGAAAGTAAGCTGATACTCTATTTCCAGGGGATCCCCCATGGCTGTGGTATCGCCGATCACGGTAATAGGCTTATCCATGGCAGTGATGGGTATGGTAAACGTTGAATTTGACCCATCTGTGGTCTCATTAAGGAACTTCTGTCCTCCGACTATCATATAATCATAGTTGGGACTTGACCAAAGTAGCCTTGCGTATGCTTTTCTGTCCTTTACTATGAACCAGGTGGGCGAGCTTACCGATGCCCTGCCTGAACCTCCTGTAAGGCCTACTTCAATACTGAAGGTACCGTCCTTGATGTTCACTTCAACGGGTTCCGTCGTTCCTGAAACAGCTCTGGATGAACGGGACGTCATATGTTCTTCCTTGGTATTTGTGCCGTACTTCTCATCATAAAGTTCTATGGCGTTTTCTATTACGTCATAATCCGGTATCTCATACTCAAGAGCATAAGTAGGAAGAGATGCGGCATCGAACAGAATGTGTCGTTCATACCATTTTTTGCGGTTATTACTGAAAGCGGAACAGCTGTATTCCTTGTTGAGAGCATCGATTTCAATATGAAACTTCGTAATACCCTCTGACGTATCGGGAAAGATATACTCTTTCAGATCTGCAGCAGCAGCTTCCTCGCCGGTACCCATGTATATGCATTTATAGCTGAGACTGTTAATAGAAAAATCTATGTCAAAGTGATCTTCTTTTACGGTGATCGTCGCGTCCTTTATCCTGAAATATGCGGAACTCGAAAGTCCGTCTATAGAATAGGTCCCTTCCTTAATGTCCTTAGGATAAATGGGAGTCATACCGTACTTCAGAACTGAACCTGAAGATAATGCCGAATTTGCTACGTCTTCATAGCCCACGGCCGCAAACCCTGATTCAATTGTAAATACCAGCACTATAAGAAGCAGACTTACTATTCTTAACAGCGCAAAAAAATTACTTTTCAGTTTCATGATAATATAAAATACTATTTGTTGCTTCCTTTGCATGGCGAACGAATATCTGCCTGATATCTTCATATTCCCCCATGCCCTTGACTACGCAGTCGACGGAGAATCCTTTGCTTAAGAACACAGACTTCCATGAATCCGGTTCGTCCCCTGCCAGGTCGTTTGTGGCGTGATCACCTGCGACAATGAGAAGAGGTGTAAGGATGACTTCGCGTTTTCCGGAGTTTTCAGCCTTGAAGATCACATCTTCAAGATCGGGTTCTGCTTCCACAGTTCCGACAAAAACATTGTCATATCCAAGTTCCCTGAAGGTATCTTCAAGTCTTACATAAACGTCGTTGGGTCCTCCGGGAGAACCGTGCCCCATAAGGACAAGGGCTCTGTCATGAAGATCGGGAAAATGTCTTGCCATGCATGATGCAGTCTCCCTGAAATCCTCATCAAAACTCAGAAGAGGAGCCCCTACGCTTACATTGTCAAATGCCGAGGCCTTCTTCTCTATGGCACTCATAACTTTGGCAAACTCCTCACCGGGGATGATATGAGTCGGCTGGACCAGCACGTCTGTAACCCCATCAGCTTTCATTCTTTCAAAAGCTTCATCCGGTCCATCTATATAAGTTCCGTCTCTTGACAATAATCTTTTTCTAATAAAGCCACTGGTCCAGGCTCTGTAATACTTCCTATCAGGGAAAGCTTTTGACAGATCCTCTTCTATGGCGTCTATGGTTTTTTCTCTGGTATCATTAAAAGTCGTACCAAAGCTTATTACAAGTAGTGCTTTCATAAATTACCCCTTATAGATTTTTCTTTTTGTATATAAATGCCACCGAAATCGCCGAGAAAACTATGAGATACGCAAAAAGAATTATGAATCCCGTGATCCCCGGTTCCATTCCTGCAGAAATGCTTCTTATCATGCCGCTGGCCTGTGAAAGAGGAAGCGCATTTATCACATATCTGAACATGCCCGGCATCTGGTCTGTAGAAAAGAAGGTATTGCACAGAAATGACATGGGCATAATGATATACGAGGTAAATCTCGGCGCATCCGTATAGCTCTTAGCCAGGAAGGACAACACCAGAGCTATAGTTGCAAATACCGTTCCGTTCAGGAACATGATGAATATAGATAATCCATTGAATATCAGTCCTGTTCTTATAGGCATTGTAAGAAGCAGGATAACGAAACCTGCGTAGAGTCCTCTGAGGCTTCCTCCTATTACCTGCCCTAATATGAACTGCCAGAGCGGTGTCGGTGATACCATGACCTGATCCAAAGCCTTCTCATAAAGTCTCTGGACGCTCATATTTTGAGCAACTGCACTGAAAGACCCGGACATGGTGGACATGGCCACTATCCCCGGTATCAGGAAGTTCAGATAAGGCTCACCGTGAGACGTTGTCTGTATTCCCAGTCCGAAGACTATGAGATACATGAGTGGCGAAATCATGGCAGCCAAAGTTATTTTATAGAAGTCCCTTCTGAACTCCCTCCATTTTTCCCATAAAACTGCAATGATTCCCATTACTTCTGATCTATTCTCCTTCCGATACGCTCTACGAATACGTCCTCAAGCGTGGTGTTTCTGAGCGTAGCATCTTCTGACACCCCGCTTAGATAATTGATAGCGTCCTCTCTCTTCGCAAAATACTTTGAATTGAGTTTATCATCTATGATCTGGTCTACCGCGAAAGGCCCAAGGGCTTTAATAAGGTTATCCGGCGTATCTATAACGTCAAACTTTCCCTTATTGATAAGGGCGACTCTGTCACAAAGAGACTGCGCCTCATCGATATAATGCGTAGTCAGAAGTATGGTTATCTTCTTAGCATGAAGCTGTCGCAGAAGCCCCCACATCTGGCGACGCGAAATGGCGTCCATTCCGGCCGTAGGCTCGTCAAGAAGCAGGATCTCAGGGTCTGTCATGAGAGCCCTGCAGATCATAAGCTTTCTTTTCATACCGCCTGACAGGTATCTGACGACTCTGTGGCGGTATTCGCTTAAGCCTACAAATTCAAGAAGTTCATCGCTCTTCTGCTTTATGACCTTCTTTGGAAGATAATAGAGCCTTCCCTGATACTCCATGACTTCGTCCATGGTCATATCCTGTCTCATGGAATACTCCTGAGTGATGACGCTTAACTTGCGCTTCTCCGCTGAAGCCTTGCGATCAAGCTTCTTTCCGTCTATCCGGATCTCTCCCTCTGAAGGAAGAAGAACAGTAGAAAGCATGCTTATGGTCGTAGTCTTCCCGGCTCCGTTAGGTCCCAGAAGTCCAAAAAACTCACCGGTCTCTATCTTCAGATCAATATGGTCGACAGCTGTGAAGTCGCCGAATTTTTTGGTTAAGTTAGTGATCTCGATCATTTATTATTTGCTTTCTTTAGCTATTATCAATGAGAAATAACCCGCTTCATCCGGGATCTCATCTACGCTCTGAAAAATCTTCTCTCCGGGCATGGTGCAGTTTTCGACAGCTTTGACATCTCGTCCTGAGCGCTTAAGCATATCCTTGATTTCCTTCATATGGCTCCCGGACTTCATCAGAACGTAGTTTCCGGGAAGACCGAGGTCATCGCCTATCTTATGGAGAGCAGGCATTACGTGAAGAGGTTCATTCCATTCACAAAGAGATACGTTAGCCCTTGCTGCAGCGGCACAGAATGATGTGATTCCTGGCACCAGTTCAGTCTCATAGCCGTCGGCCTCCATTATATGCTGAAGATATGAGAATGTACAGTAAATGGTGGAGTCTCCCAGAGTCAGGAATACTACGTTCTTTCCCTGATCCAGATAAGATTCTATGAGTTTAGCACCTTTTTCATGATTCCTTCTCTGTTCCTCAATGTCCATCACCATAGGCATATAGATCGGAACCAGTTCCTTTTCTGCCAGTTCAGGAACGGCCTGAACCGCTATTTTATATGCAACTGTTTCCTTTACGTCCTTACCAGGTACGCAAAAAACTTCATTCTCTTTAATAAACTTTACAGCCTTGAGCGTCATAAGATCCGGATCTCCGGGGCCTACGCCTACTCCTATAGCTTTTCCTTTCATTTCTTTTCTCCTTTTAACGCAAATAAGGACGTCAGTAACGGCGTCCTTACCGGATTTTATTTAATTATTCTGAAACTGATACTGTCAGTTTATATTCTATTTCATGTGGCTGACTCATTGCCGTGGTATCTCCAATTACATCGAAAGGTTCATTGAGTACCTTAACAGGAATTTCAAATACTGAGTTCCCTTCTTCATTTATGGGTAGATACTTTTCACCTTCAACGATCATATAATCGTAATTAGGGCTTGACCAGGTTACTGTGAGTGTCGCTGCACCATCAGCTACTACCAATTTAGCCGGGCTGTCAACAGAGGCTTTTCCTGTACCACCTTCAAGAGTCAGCTCAACGGAATATTCTCCAACTTCAAGATCCATTTCAGAACCGGCATGTATATCATCTCCCGGAACAGGATCTGTGACCTTTACTTTGTGGTCATACCATTTTCCCTTAGTACCTACGAGTGCACAATCAAATTCTTCATCGAGCGCAGGTACTGGAATGTCGAAGCCAAAAACCTCATCTTCCCAGCCATCCGGATATGTTACTTTATCCACTGTGGGCTGTAAAAGTTCTGCGCCTTCCTTCTGTGCGTCTTCAGCGGTTCCCGGGAAGAGATTTACGATCTTCTTTGACTGAAGGCTGACATGGATCGTCATCTGGCCGTCCTTAACTGTAAGAATACCTTTGTTATTATTTGCCTCATTTACGTGGAACATGGCGTGATCTGTAGTAAATGTTGCTACATATGTGCCGTCCTCAATTCCGGGATCACTAGTCCCGCTTTCTCCTCCGCCGCATGCGCTCATGCTAAAGACTATCGCTAAGATAAGCACAAATACGACAAATACCGCTTTTTTTCTTTTCATCCTTATTAATCCTTTTTTCTAAAATAAGACACTTGCCCCATCGGCAAGTCATGTCGATGGGGCATGGTTAAATGATTTTCTTATATTATCTGATTCTTACTGGATAACTGCTCCGGTATGAGCTACATAAATAGCTTGGATGTCAGCGATCCTGCCAAGACCTTCAATCTGACATGTTACGTTATCAGCTCCAAAGCCAGCTCCTGTATCTACAGGTGCATCTGCTCCTTCAACTTCGAATTCTCCTCCGTTAACGAAACCGTAGTACCATGTTCCTTCTTCATCTGCTGCCATGTCGTTGTTTGCGTGATCGCCTGCAACTACCATCATAGGACGAAGGATGATCTTAGTAAATCCAGCAGCCTCTACAGCCTTCTTTACTTCAGGAAGAGCTGTTTCAGCAGGGTTACCTTCTACTGTTCCTACGAATACATTCTTATAACCAAGTTCGTTCATCTGTGTCTGCATCTGGGTATAAGTGATAGCAGCTTCGTGAGAAGTACCATGTCCCATGAATACAATAGCTGTACCATCTTCTGCCAGAGCATCGATCGATTCAGCTCCAGCTACCTTTACAGCTTCTGCAACCATAGCCTTGGCTGCTGTTTCCTTGTCGGGATTGATGGAGCTTCCTGCTGTTCCTACTTCACCAAGAAGAGGTTCTGCAATTTTTACGGACTCGAACTTATCCTGAACAGCTTCTACTGATGCTACCAGTTCGTCATACTCTGCACCATGCATAAGATGTGTAGGCTGTATAACAAGATTCTTTACGCCGTTGTCTATAGCTCTCTGGAGAGCCTGTTCCATGTTGTCGATCTTTTCGCCATCACGAGCCTGAACGTGGTTGATGATTATCTGAGCTGTGAAAGCTCTTCTTACTGACCAGTCAGGATATGCTGCCTGGAGAGCCTTTTCAACTCCGCCGATATCTGTTGCACGGCTGTCATTGAATGAAGTACCAAAGCTTACAACGAGAAGTTCGTTTTCACCGATGTCATCCTGATTAAGAGGATCGTCAGCGGAAGCGTCGCCTGTATCATCTGCGAAATAACCGCCTTCCTCAACAAGTTCCTTCTGAGCATCTGTAAGTGCATCCCAAGCTGCTTTAGCTGCCTCGCACTGTGCATCTGTCTCGTCAGTTCTCTCCTGTACCTGGATAGCAGCGATGAGTTCGTCAACTGCTGCTGCAGCTGCTGCATCATCAACAGGTTCCTCTGCGGGCTCTTCTGCGGGTTCTTCTGCCTGTTCATCTGCAGGAGCGGGTTCATCTGATCCACCGCATCCTGTTGCAAGAACGGTAAAAGTGAATACCATAGCAAGAGTGAGGATAAGTACTAATAATTTTTTGAGATCTTTCATTTTTTCCTCCTAAAAAATATAAATGATTTTTTAGAATATAATAGGCCTTCGCCAAACGGAGCAAAGGCCTCATGAAGAATATCAAAAAATAATTCAATCAGTATTTACACCCGCCAGTTACTCGTGGCCGCGAATCTTATGATACGCAAGTTTCAGACAGGCAGGTCTCCTGGCTCGCAAATCATCATCTAGGCCGCCTTCCCAATTTCTCAGTGACATAATTGGCTTCGACTATCTGCATACAGTGACGAGTTCGCACAGGCATCACACCTGTTTCCCTATTATCCGAAGGATTTAACTTCGACACCTGTCCATATTATATTCCTCAGGTATTATAGCACAGTACAATTCTAACTTCAACAACAAAAAATATGCGCCAAAACTAATATATATTCTGGCCAGATCATACCCTTCAAAATTATTCATTTGCTTTTAACTCCAGTATAGGTTAAAATATAAACAAGTATGATATGGAGTCTTTATAATAATGAAAAATAAATTCTTATTCACAGTGATTGCATTGGCTTGCGGGCTGTATTTCGGATACAAGTTAACGAATAAACAGCTTTTAGCAATTATCGCATTGGCTTTGGTAGTAATAGCAGGCATATATACCTTCATCTATGATGCTATCCACCACTCTTTCCCCTGGACTAAGACAGCAGCTGCCAAACGGGCTGAAGAGAAGCTCAGGATCGAGAAAGCCAGAGCTAAAGAGGAAAGGATCAATTCCCGTAAGAATCGCAAGTGATCGAGAAAGGGTTGCCTGTCAGCCCCCCTCTTACACGAACAAGCGGCATTTTGCCGCTTGTTTTTTCTGTTTATTTATTCTTTTTATCCATCCTGTAGGCCGAATACAATATTCCTGCGGCTATTACGCAAAGCACTGCCACCAGCACCCATCCCTGATTATACGTATGACCAACCAGAAAATATCCCATAGTCACAGGTCCTATCATGCGCCCTGCTCCGTTAGTGAATTCATAAAGAGACTGGAATCTGGCTCTGTAATCTTCTTCTGCACGGGATCCGAGCAAAATACTGTTGTGCACAGATAATATAACTTCTCCGGCTGTCCATATAGGAGTAAGGATGTAAACGAGCCATACAAGTGAGATATCCTTTATGAAGGCGAAGCTTCCCATACCTATCATGAAAAGCACCGCTGCCCACATTATTACCAGGAATTCGTTTTTATTCTTGGACAGCCTGAGTATTACCGGCGACCATATCACGCAGAAGATCGAGTTAACGGCCCAGAGTCTGGCTACCCATTTGGAACTTATCTCAGCTCCGAAATAACCTGAGAACTGAAGCGGCATCATATAACTCACCTGCATATATGCATAACCGGTGAACACAGTAGCTATCAGGAACAGCACCAGAGGCTTGTCTCTGAATATAAGTGTGAACAGATTCCTTTTGCTGTCTGAAGGAAGTTTCACGTCTTTTTCGGTCTCAACATGCTGAACTATAGCCGGTTCAGGATTCTTCTCGGCCATTTTACTTGTCGGAACGTATTCATCCTTTACGAAAAGGCCAAGGAGAACTATGGTAACGACAGCAGCTATGCCCTGTCCCCAGAATATCCATTCAGTGTAATTATAGAATATGGCCCCGGCTATGACCTGCCCCATGGCATATCCAACGTTTATGCAAAGAAACAGCAGCGAGAAACTTTCCTCTCTCTTGCCTTCTCCCGTCTTATCGGTTATCATGGCGCCGATTATTGGGAAAAACATGCTGTAGCAGGTCATGACGATCACTTCAAAAAATATGACCACCAGATGCCTGACGTATATGCCGCCGAATAATAAAGCCAGAGCGTCGATGGACATTGCTATTATAATGATTTTTTTGCGTCCATATCGGTCTGATAACCTTCCTCCGAGAAGAGCGCCGAAGATATCGAACACCGCAAGCATTACCATGATATATCCCGTAGTGACTTCACTCAACCCCAGAACCGTTGTCATCAAAAGCGAATTCATGGAGAAGATGAACGCTCCCATGGCCGTGACGATCCTGGCAAAGCATATAATATAAACTTGTCTTGGCAGTCCCCTATACTGCTTGAGTATATTCATATAAACCTATTAAATAACCCCGGCATTATCTGAAACGCCGGGGTTTATAGTTATTATTTTTCAAAATATGAGATGAACTCACCGGCTCTGTCGTCTAATATCTCGTTGTCTTTCAGAGCGATCTCTCCATTTACTATCACGTAGTCGATCCCTTTATTGGGAAGGGTTATATCCTGGAATGTCGGTCCGTCGATGATAGTTTCAGGATCGAAGATGGTGATGTCAGCGTCAGCTCCAACGTGAATGTCGCCCTTTCTGTGTTCCATGTCCAGCCTCTTAGCCGGTTCCAGGGTTATCTTGCGGAGAGCTGTGATCAGATCCACTACCTTATCTTCTCTCACGTATTTGCCAAGAACTCTTGGGAAAGTTCCTGCAGCTCTTGGATGACCATTTCCGTTGGCGATTATACCGTCAGATGCTACCATTCCGTTGGGATTGGATATGGCAGCTGCGATCTCGTCTTCATTCATTACGAATGCTACTACCAGCATTTCGGGATAGTTTTTTCTGCAGTCGTCAAAGGTCTCTTTGGTGGCAAACTGATTCCTGTAAGGATCTGCTGTAAGAAGCAGATCGCAGTAATCCTTCTTCCAGCCTTCCAGACATCCAGGATCGAACAC
>JAEEGL014934104.1_pt1 | contig 10290 bp, 4 predicted proteins | sample 9134231 | NCBI WGS metagenome assembly JAEEGL01 (sample SAMN16246548, study PRJNA631951) | gut metagenome | biome: gut microbiome; feature: rumen; material: fiber-attached | host: Bos | place: Iran: Karaj | collected 2018-10
AAATGCTTGGAGATCAAAACGTTTTGGACGAACTTGGTATAGGTGTCATACGAGATGCGTATTCTGACATTCTGTTTCCTGGCATCTCTACACTTCAAACCAGAGCCAAATACTTTGTTTTAATACCACACCTTTTTCATACAGCAAAAAGACTGGCTGAAAAAGGTAAAATTCACAGCGGGAAAGAACTGCAGCAATGGATAAACGATAGTGAAGACAAATTGGCAGCATCGCTAACCAATAATTGTCCACCGGGCGAAACTGGCATTATTGGTAGCACTGCATATCGTAATAAACGTTCAGTTAAGGTTAAACCAAGTGCAATTTACTGGGCGGGACTAAGGACACTGGGCATTTTTAAGGGAGGGAGTATGAATCTTTCCGCTGCGTGTAAGATGACATATGCCGCGGCAAGACGTAAAGCAGAGACAGAGATTATTATAGATGGAGAGAGTTTCGATGATCCTACAGCTTTAGATCAAGGGAGTGCTTTGTTTTTGTCCGTTCCGAATGCCGACTATGAAAAAAACGTGACGATGGACCTGACTGTAGAAGAGGCAAAATTCCTCAGCGAGTGTATTCAACGCTCGTCTAATACCTCCGGTAGCCTCTTGGCTTTTTTAGTCAAGCATGGGAATATCAGCAAAGATTTCAAGTCAATTCCGGTTGATTTGTTGCCTGACGCACTCAGAAGGGATTGTCTTCTGGCAAGAGACTTCTCGCGTTTTATCTATGGCGCACATATCAGGTATAACGTGATATATTCTGAATATACAGACCAAGATATGATAAACAGATTCAATACATGGCAAGACGATTTTCTATCAGAGCCTTTTGAACTTGAACATATTCTGAAACGTGTCACTTGCTCGTCTGACCTGGCCGCGTTCTGCTGTTCCTTTTTGGATGACGTGAGGAAAAACGATACGGCAGCGATGGACAATTTGATTATTAGTCGAGAAAAACAGGTAAAGCGTGACCGTTCCAAACTGCGAAAGCCGAAAGAGTATCGCTATGACCCTAATCATCCGATTCATATGTATGAGCTTGATTATCGATATGGCAGAGCACGCGTAATTATCCAAGATATCTTAAATGGATTGGGGGGCGAGACGCATGTTTGATCTGGCTAATGATCGCCTGAGTTACAGCGAACTGCTTCGTCCCGATGCTGGATATACTCTCGATTTTGCTGTTGGGATGACATATTCCTTGGATTTAGAAGCCCTTCTGGGCGTTCCGGTTTCATTGGGACTGCTAGATGATGCAGATGAAGGGAATCTTAGAAGTCCGCTTTATATTCTTGAAGCAATTCGAAAAAGTGCTGATCGAATAGCGCTTTTTTGTAATGCCGGAGGGATTAAGCTACCTGACAATATCCAGATTGTTTACTCGTTGCTCGAGAATAGCGTCTTTCAAGTAAAGCCTAAAAATAATGGCAACTTTCATCCTAAGATCTGGGTCTTAAAATACAGTCGGGAAGGAAGCCCGGCTTATATCAAATTGTTAGTTATGAGTCGTAATCTTACGTTTGACAGCAGTATAGATATTTCTGCTGCATTAAGAGGAACCATAGAAGCGGAAACCTCTGAGAAGAATCGTCCGTTGGCAGATTTGCTGAATTACATATCAAAATTTGCAGGTAATAAAAAATCATTAATCGTCTCCTTAGCGGAAGATGTTTTGAAGGTGAATGCCTTTGAGGTCAGTTCGCCTTTTGATGATTATGATTTCTTTCCTTTGGGTATTCCAGGATATAGTGGTAAAGATTTCCCTCTGTTTGATTCAAAGATCGATATGTTTGCCGTCTCACCATTTCTAAGCGATGAAACAATTCAGAGAATGACAGATTTCAAAGGGAATAAAAGTTTAATTACCCGTAAAAGTTCCGTGACACCGACTGTTATGAAATCGTTTGATCATGTGTATGTCACAAAGGATATTCTGAGTGACAACGAATATGGAGCAAAGCAGGATATCCACGCTAAAATTTACTATACTACTACCCCAAACGGCAATTACCTTTATCTTGGGTCGGCAAACGCATCACAAAACGCATTCAATTATAATGTTGAATGCTTGTTGCGCTTGCGCTACAAGCTTTGGCATATGGGATACCGTTCATTTTCTTCCGATATCATTCCCACGGAAAACTGTCCATATGAAGAGTTGGTTGAGATTCCGGAGTTTCAGGCGGAAGATAATCGAAAAAAAGAAATAGATAAAGCTCTTCGGGAAGCCGTATATGCCATAAAACGGGCCGCTGTTTCCGCAGATGGAGAGCAGTATTCTGTGGCCGTGTTCACACGCCCGATGAAGACCAAGGAACGTATCATGATCGCACCACTACAGCGATCGGAATTGCTGCATCCTATAGAAGAGGAAATCCATTTTACAGGGATGCTTTTAAAAGAACTGAGCGAATTCTATGTACTCAGTCTGAATTCACAGAAGCTGATTGTGAAAATACCAACCAGAGAAATGCCGAAAGATAGAGATCAAGAAATTTATCGTAGTATTATCGATTCAACCCCAAAATTTTTGAGCTATCTGTCTTTCGTCCTTTCTGGAGATTTGTTGGAGGCTGCTGGCGGGACAGCAGATATGGCGGAGGCGCTCCTTCAAGCGAATGGCACATACTTGACCGGGAAGGCCAATGCGGCTATTTATGAGCAAATGCTGCGAGTTTTCCATCGGAATCCTGCGAAGCTCAAAGGCATTTCAGACATGATTCTCCGATTGGATCCTAATGTCGTTGGTCATGAATTTCTTGAAATGTATTCCCAATTCGAAGAGGCAAGAAAGAAGGTGCGCAAATGAGCCAGGATTATATACTTGCAGATTTTCAACAGTGCACCGCTGACAGAATATTTGAAGTATTTCGTAGTGGACAAAAGCGTGTGCTGCTTGCTGATGAAGTTGGACTTGGCAAGACTATAGTTGCACGCGAAGTTGTAAAACGAGTCAGTAAATGGCATGAAACAGAGCTTCATGACGACCACTTTAAAGTAGTATATATTTGTTCCAACATAAGCATTGCCAGTCAGAATGCGCAAAAACTCGGTATTGAAGATCAGTTAAATGTGTCTGAAAGCCGCCTTTCTATGCAGCACCTCAAAATCTATGAAAGCGCCGGGAAAGGCCATGCTTATGAACAGCTGATTCCATTAACACCAGCCACATCATTTTCAATGATATCTGGTTGCGGTAATCAGGCAGAGCGTGCGCTTATGCTTGCCCACTTGAAGAGGTTACCTGCATTTGAAGGATATGAAGAGAAGCTGTGCCGTCTCCTTGCTTATGATGCAGAGAAGGGGTGGAGTTGGTATGTGGATAATTATGAAAATAAAGTCGACGTCTGCGGACAAAATGGCAGCAACTATCTGGAGGACATGTCAGTTGCTTTGACGGAGAAGTTCGCCGAACAGCCAGATCTTGTTCCTGCTATCAAAGCAAACTGTGACTCAACAGATACAGATCGCCGGGGGAAGAGTCGGCTGCTTATCAATAGACTTCGTATGATATTTGCAGAAATCAGTCTGACAAAGCTTGAGCCCGATCTCGTAATTATGGATGAGTTCCAGCGATTCCGTGATCTAATCGCGCCAGTTAAAAATTCAGAGGAAAAACTGCTCAGCCAAAAGTTTCTCGAGGACACCGGCATTAAAGTGCTGTTGTTGTCGGCTACTCCATATAAACAGTATTCAACACTAGAAGAAATAGCAGAAAACAAATCTTCTGATCACTATCATGAATTCCTGGAAGTTATGAATTTTCTGTTCTATGATGATATTAAATGCAGGTCATTCCGGACTGTTTGGAAGGATTACTCATCATCGCTCTGTGAAATCAGCAACGGTTCATTTACACTATTGGTCGCACGGAAAAACAAAGCTGAAGATATTCTATACCAAGCGATATGCCGTACAGAACGATTTAACACCGGTATCATTGATGATAATGGAGTTAGAGAAATCCGCATTTCTTCCGGCGATGTGTTTTCTTATGATGCAATGCAATCTCTGCTGGATGCTGTTATCAAGCAAAGTCAAAAAGAAATACGTTGGAGAAATGTACCTGTTGATTATGTGAAATCGGCTCCGTATTTGCTTTCTTTTATGGAAAACTATCAGCTGAAAAAACAGATTCGTGATTTCTGTCTGGATCACCCTGAGTTTTCGATTAAGGAATACGCCGCAGAAAAATACCTCCTGCTCAAACGTGAGTCAATCCATATTTATAGACCGATTTCTTCATATAATGCCCGTCTTCAGTATTTAAAAGATCAAGTATTTACAGACGGTCAGATGAGATCGGAAATGTTACTGTGGGTACCAGCGTCAAGACCGTATTATCGCGATTGCGGAGTGTTTGAACGAAACAAAGGTTTTTCCAAAGTCCTGGTTTTTTCCTCCTGGGAAATGGTGCCACGAATGATTTCAGTTATGCTCTCATATGAGTCTGAACGCCTTACAATTGGAAAATTGTTTAACAACGCCAAGAGTCATCGTTGGCGTGGATACTTTGTAAACAAGGGTAAAGCTGAGCGTAGATTTGGAATCGGCCGCCTTCAAAGAGAAGCGGAGGATATTGTCTGCTTTGTATCGCCGATACTCGCAAACCTTTATTGTCCTGAAGATTATCTTGGTATAGACTTGAAAAATCTGCGAAAAGAGATTAAGACCAAGCTTCTTCCGCTGCTAGAGGACCTAAAGAAGACAAGGCAGCTTACGGAAGATCCGAGAACTGGCGCGATAGACCTCATGGAGTGTATTAGAGCGTTGGACGGAGACCTTAATGCGAACCCGACCAGGATTCATCCGGACGCAGCTGATTGGATGACTGAGATGGTGATCGGTTCGCCTGCAATCTGTGCATATCGAATGCTGCTTCATGGCATGCCGGAAGACGCAGATAAATGTTCAAAGTATGCAAGTGCGATTTCAAAAGAAATCTTTGTCAGCATGTTTAACAAGGCAGAGAGTTCTGCAATATTGGATCTCCTTTATGGGCAAGGGAAAGATGACGATGCATATTATCGTGATGTTTTCAGATACTGTACTGAAGGAAACCTACAGGCTGTACTGGATGAGTTCGCACATATCCTGAATGCGCGGGGTGACGATTTAGTGAGGGCTATGATTGACAGCGTATCAGATACGGTATCTCTACCGATCGACACGCTGGAATCATTCCCTGGCCAGAAAAAAAGAACTATGATGCGAAGCCATTACGCCGTTGGATACTATAATGCGAAAGTTAGTGATGAGGTTGTGGCCCGTGTTGATAGGATCCGGAAAGCGTTTAATTCACCATTCCGTCCGTTTGTTCTTTCGACAACATCGATAGGACAAGAAGGGTTGGACTTCCATTACTACTGCCGTAAGGTAATGCATTGGAATCTGCCCTCAAATCCAATTGACCTTGAGCAAAGAGAAGGCAGGGTTAATCGGTTTAAGTGCCTGGCTGTTCGGCAGAATATTGCACGTCTTTATGGAAATGAATATACATGGGAGGAAATGTTCTCACGTGCTTCAAAAGAACTAAAAGGAGAATACCCTGATCTGGTACCGTGCTGGTGTTTGCCGGATCTTGCCGGAGATTCAATCAAAATAGAACGGATTGTTCCTATGTACCCTTTCAGTCAGGATAAATTGCGGTACGATCGGATAATCAAGATCCTGTCTCTGTACAGATTGACTCTTGGACAACCGCGACAGGAAGAAGTGATTTCACTCCTGGATAAAGAGCTGGCTCAAGGTCAAGCTGAAAAATTGTATATGAATTTGAGTCCGTTCTATCATGCCCAATCTTAACCATTTACGAATCGAGGCGTAAGCATAATGAGTTCACATTCGTTGACGACACTGCCCACCGGGGCGCCCGGATTGACCGATCGGACCTGCCCGGGCATTGGCCCCAGTCTCCGGCAGAAGCAGAAAACATTGGACAAGTACACGGCGATGCTGAAGGACTTGTCCACGCTGCCGGTATCGTTCGTGTACGACGGCACGGCGTACCGCGGCCTTGACACTAAAGCGGGCGGCCCGTTCACGGAAAAGGCGCGCAGCTCTGCCGCTTCTGCGGACGGCCGGAAGATTTCGACTACGGTGGAACTTGCGTTCAGGGACAGGCTGGCGTTGACGCTGGAGGCGGCAATATATCCGGACTACTGCGCTTACGAGTGGACGGTCTATTTCGAAAACCGGGGCAACAAGAACTCGGCGATCCTGGAGCAGCTCCGGTGCGCGGATATGGTGTTCGAAGGGGATGCGCCGGTGCTTAAGGGCATCTACGGCGACGGCGGCGTCAACAACGGCTGCCCCTACGAGCCTTACGAGCTCGATTTTTCCGAGCGGAAAACGACACATATGACGCCGGAGACCGGCCGCTCCACCTACAATTACTTTCCGTATTTCAATTTGCAGTACGGCGACGGCGGCACTTTCGTTGCCATCGGCTGGCCGATAATGTGGGGGGCAACGTTTGAAAAAATTGACGCCCCTGCCGGGCTTAAGTTCATTGCCGGCCAGGAACATTTCTGCGCGTATATTGCCCCCGGGGAAAGGATCCGCACGCCTATGACGGTGCTGCTGGATTACGAGGGGCGGGACGATGATATTGCCGCCAACCTGTGGCGCCACTGGTTTATTGACTGCAACATGCGCAAGCCCGGCGGCGCGCGGTTCGAACCTAATATTTCGGGCTGCACCTCCGGGATGTACGCCGAAATGGTTGGCGCCAACGAAGCCAATCAGCTGGCGGCGATCCGCACCTATCTTGACCACGGCGTGCCGCTGACGTACTGGTGGATGGACGCGGGCTGGTATTTCGAGTACGGCGACAAGTCCCTGGACGTGTGGCTGCCCACGGGCACCTGGATGGTGGATACGAAGCGGTTCCCTACGAAATTCAAGGCGATCAGTGATTTTGCGGCGGAGCACGGCATGAAAACGCTCCTCTGGTTCGAGCCCGAAGTGGTGCGGCTGGAGGAGCGCCTGCGGGATAAACAGAACGGTATCCCGGCGAAGTATATGCTTGACGGCATGCTGGCCAATATGGGCGATCCGGAGTTCGTGGACTGGATGGCGGATCGGGTGTCCGGCATCATCACCGAGGGCGGCATTTCGCTGTACCGGCAGGATTACGGCATCAATCCGGCGGGCAATTTCCTGGCTCAGAACACGGAGGGCCGCGAGGGGATCGTGGAAAACAAATATGCGCAGGGCTATTATTCGTACTGGGACAAGCTGATCCGGCGCTTCCCGAATATGATGATCGATTCCTGCGCCGCCGGGGGAGGCCGCAACGACATTGAAAGCATGCGCCGGGCGGTGCCGCTGCATAAGACGGATCACGATTATTCTAACACCGAGGACAAGCAGAGCATGAACCTGGCGCTGTTCGCCTGGTTCCCTTATTTTGGCTCGAACCTGGTGGGCGGGAGCGTGGATCCGTACATTCTGCGCAGCAACTATACGCCCTGGCTCAATGTCTGCCTCGACATAAACTCCGGCGCCCTCGACTGGGGCGAACTAAGTACTTATTTGCATGAGTGGACGGATCTTTACGGCTCTATAGACGGCGGCTCGATCTACAGTGATTATTACGCGCTCACGGGCTGGTCAAGGGGCAAGACCGACTGGCGCGGCTGGGAGTTTTATTCGCCGGAGACAGGCGCGGGTTATTTCCAGCTGTTCCGCCCGGACAACGCAGAGGCCCCTGCGTACCACGTCTGCCTCAAAGGGCTGGACGCGGCGTCAATATACGTCGTGCGTAGCGTTGACAACGGCGCTGAGGTGCGCGCCAACGGCGAAGTAGTATGCGCCGCCGGTGCCGCGCCAAGCGCCTCCGGCGAGGTGATACGTGCCTCCGGCGCCGCGCTTATGGCGGATGGATTTTATGTGGAATTGCCTGCGCACGGAGCCGGATTGTATGTTTTCGGGGTGGAGTATTGAAAAAACCACGCCCTTGCGCTATAGTATTGTCAAAGAATTCATTGCCCGCACAACGATTTAAAGATCGATCAAAGGGAAAATCCGAAAGGATCGTGGGAAACATGAAGAAATTGACGCCGAAACTGATTATCAGACTGATAACGATCAGCCTGCTGTTTCCCGTGCTGTTTACAGGGCTGTTGACCGGGAAAGCAGAAGCCAGGAGTGCTGAACCCGAACAGTACGGCGGAATTGACGGCCTGGGCCGGATCATCACCGACAGCGGCGACACGGCACGGCCGAAAAAGACCAGATACGTAGGAATGTTCTTCTGGGACTGGCACAGCTTCTTCAGTTCTCAGCCGGCCATGAACATCACCCAGATCATATCGGAACACCCTGAAGCCGCCAACGATTTCAGACACGAGGCCTGGGGGAAGCGGGAAAGCGGAGCGCCATACTTCTGGAACGAACCTATATATGGTTACTACTCCTCGCTGGACGAATACGTGCTGAGAAAACAGGCGGAACTGCTTGCCGACGCCGGAGTTGACGTGCTATTCTTCGACTGCACCAACGGAACCAACACGTTCATGTCCGAATACAAAGTGATCGTCCGGGTCTTCGAAGCAGCCCGGGAGCAGGGCGTAAACGTGCCGAAACTGGCATTCATGCTGAACATAAATCCCAATACACTGTACGACAACAACCCCAACGAACTGCGGCAGATCTACCGCCAGATATACAAAAAAGACATCGGAAAAGACCTGTGGTTTTACTGGGAAGGGAAGCCGCTGGTATTATCGCCCGCCGACTGCCTTGACCCGGAAAAGGACAATGAAATACTGGATTATTTCACGTTCCGGCGCAGCGACGACTCATTCTTTACCGCCGATACGGACATCGGGGACAATATCTGGGGCTGGCTTTCCGTATATCCTCAGACCCGCTACGGCGTGCGGCCCGACGGTTCGGTGGAGGAGATGGCCGTGGGCGTGGCCCAGAATGCTAACGAGTTCGGCATGAAGGGCTCGGCGGATCAGAAGTACGGCCTGACGGCAATGAACGACCCGCGGGGCACCGTGCACGGCCGGGCGTTTACCGAAGGGAATTACTCATATACATATAAAACTGACGGCGGCAACGTCATGGTGAGCGGAGACACGAAAGACGCGCTGCTGTACGGTCTCAACTTCCAGCAGCAGTGGGACAGAGCCATTGAGATCGATCCGGACATCGTTTTCATCACTGGCTGGAACGAATGGATCGCAGGCCGCTGGGATGAATGGGGCGGCGGAGATGCTATAACCAAGAACGCGTTTCCGGACGAGTACACTGACGAGTTCAGCCGGGACATCGAGCCTTCCAAGGGTATCCTGAAGGACTATTATTACTACCAGCTGGTGACCAATATAAGGCGCTACAAAGGTGCGGCGGAAACGAAGCTATATCCTGAAAAACATACGATAGATATTGCCGGGGCGCTGAACCAGTGGGATGCTGCGGAGGCGGAGTATATTCATTATTCGGGCAATACTCCGGCACGGAAGTATTCCGGATACAGGGGTATAAAATTCGACTCCGACACCATGCGGAATGACATTGTCAGCGCGAAGGTCGCTTACGACGACGATAATATATTTTTCCTGGTGAAGACCGCCGAAAAATTGACCGCCAGCGACGGAAACGCCTGGATGCGGCTGCTTATCCGTACCCGTTCCGGCGGCGATACCTGGGAAGGCTTCGATTTCATCGTAAACCGGACGTCTCCCGGGGCGCCTGACGCGAGCGGGCTGGGCAATGCGGTGCTGGAGCGGAGCACCGGCGGCTGGAACTGGGAAAAAGTTGGCGACATCCGGTACCGCGTGGACAACGACACGCTCCAGCTGGAGATACCGCGCTCGCTGCTGGGCTTTGCCAACAAGGCCGTTGACTTGGAATTCAAGTGGTCGGACAACATGCAGACCGACGGCGATATTATGGATTTCTACCTCTCCGGAGACGTTGCCCCCGGAGGCCGGTTCACGTTCCTGTTCCGCACGGAAGCGCAGACCGATCCCGGACCTGACGCCACGCCCGTGACTACGCCGGACAACGGAAATAAAAGCGATATTGACAACCCCTCGGGCGGCAATATAAAATTCCCGTTGTATGCATGGCTCGGCATCGGCGCGGCGGTGGCGGCGCTGGGTGCATTGGCCGCAGTACTGATCATTAACAAAAAGAAGAAAAGCAATTAAAAACCTATGGAGGAATCAACTATGAAAAAATTGCTTGCAGCTATACTTGTATGTGCTTTGACCATCTCCTGCTTCAGCATGTTCGGCATTTTCGCCGAAGAAGCGGCGGAGGA
>JAEEGL015023849.1_pt1 | contig 10290 bp, 8 predicted proteins | sample 9134231 | NCBI WGS metagenome assembly JAEEGL01 (sample SAMN16246548, study PRJNA631951) | gut metagenome | biome: gut microbiome; feature: rumen; material: fiber-attached | host: Bos | place: Iran: Karaj | collected 2018-10
CTGCAGCAAATATTCCGTGGACTATATCTTTATCGGAAGCTGCGAATATGAGAAATACCTTCCGGACGGTATGGATGCGGAACTGTTAAAGAGTCTGGGAGAGGTAGTTTATGACGGCGGCGGGATCGAGCCGGTGTATATCATAAAGCTTTAGAAGGGGAGGAGGCAGCTATGGCAAAGTATGATTTCCTGATAGTCGGAGCGGGACTGTACGGAGCGGTCTTCGCAAGGGAAGCGCTCGATGCGGGCAGGAGAGTGCTGGTGATCGACAGGAGAAAGCATATCGGGGGAAACGCATATACGGAAGAGACAGAGGGAATACAGGTACATAAGTACGGCGCACATATCTTTCATACTTCCGATAAAAAGGTATGGGAGTATGTGAACCGTTTTGCGGATTTCAACAACTTTATCTTAAGTCCGGTCGCCGTATATAAGGATGAGGTATATAATCTTCCCTTCAATATGAATACCTTCTCGAAGCTCTGGAAGATCAGGACTCCTGAGGAGGCGAAGCAGATCATAGCTTCGCAGGTCGGGGAAGCCGGGATCACCGAGCCGGCCAATCTGGAGGAGCAGGCACTGATGATGGTGGGCAGGGACATCTATGAAAAGCTTATAAAGGGCTATACCAGAAAACAGTGGGGACGCGAGTGCAGCGAACTTCCGGCTTTTATAATCAGGCGTCTCCCCGTGCGCTTTGAATACGACAATAATTATTTCAATGACAGATATCAGGGCATACCCATCGGCGGTTATACGGCCATGATCGAAAAGATGCTCGCGGGCGCGGAGCTGGAACTGAAGACGGATTTCCTTGCCGGCAGGGAACGTTACGAAGCCCTTGCCGACAGGATAGTCTACAGCGGCATGATAGATGAGTATTTCGGATACAGCTTCGGCGAGCTGGAGTACAGGGGGCTTGAGTTTGAGACCAGCGTGCTTGATATGGAAAACTATCAGGGCAATGCGGTGGTAAATTATACGGAATACGAGATCCCCTATACCAGGATAATCGAGCACAAGCATTTTGAACTGAAATGCAGGGGGAATGAGAGACTGCCGAAGACCGTGATAACAAAGGAGTATCCGCACAGCTGGAAAAAGGGAGATGAGCCTTATTATCCGGTAAACGATGAGAAGAACAATGCACTGTATAAAAGATACAGGGAGCTCGCGGGAAAAGAGGGCAGGGTGATCTTCGGAGGAAGACTCGGCGCCTACCGTTATCTGGATATGGATAAAGTGATAGAAATGGCCATGAAGGACTGCCGGGAAGCCTTATATCGGAAATTATTACATTGAAGCACATAGATATTGTGGTATAATATAAAAGTGTATGCCCTGATAGCGGACTGAGTCGGAGGGATCGAGATGACTATAAACGGAAGGAAGATAGGTGAAGGCGGTCCGGCTTATATAATAGCCGAGATGTCAGCAAACCATGCGGGGGACAAGTCGCGTGCGATAGAGATAATACATGCGGCTAAGGAAGCGGGAGCAGACTGTGTAAAGATACAGACCTATACCCCGGACACCATAACCCTGAAATGTGATAATCCCTATTTTACGATAAAGAGCGGCACCTGGGAAAAGCAGAATCTCTACGAGTTGTACGGGAAGGCTTATACTCCCTGGGAATGGCAGCCTGAGCTGAAAGAAGAGGCGGATAAGCTGGGACTGGATTTCTTCTCGACTCCGTTTGATAAGACTGCGGTTGATTTCCTTGAAGAAATGGGCGTGTCTTCGTATAAGATAGCCTCCTTTGAAGTGACGGATATACCGCTCATAAAAGAAGTGGCGAAGACGGGAAAGCCCATCATCATGTCCATAGGCATGGCTACAAAGGAAGAAGTAGACGAAGCTGTAGCGGCTGTAAGGGAATGCGGTAATGATTCGCTTGCGCTTTTGAAATGCTGCAGCGTATACCCGGCGATACCGGATGATATGAATCTGAGGATGATACCGAAACTCAAGGAGATGTATTCCCTGCCTGCAGGTCTGTCGGACCATTCCATGGGACATACCGCAGCGCTTACCGCAGTTGCGATAGGGGCGGATATCATCGAAAAGCATTTCTGCATCAGCAGAAAGATAGAGAATCCCGATGCCTCTTTCTCGATGGAGGCCGGGGAATTTGCCGAAATGGTGAAAGCCATAAGGGATGCGGAGAGGGCTCTGGGAAAGCCGGAGTTTACGCTTTCTGAGGAGGAGAAGTCCTCCAGGACGCTCCGAAAATCCATTTTTGTATCAGCGGATATAAAGAAGGGTGATATATTAAGCCGCGAAAACATAAGGGTGGTAAGGCCCGGCGCAGGCCTGCATCCCAGGTATTACGAGAAGCTCCTGGGACTTAAGGCAAGCAGGGATATAGCCTTCGGCACACCTTTTGCTGCAGACATGGCGGAGGGATTCGAAGCGTGAAGCTTTATATCCGTACGGAAGCAAATGCGATAACGGCAGGCGGTCATATGATGCGCTGCCTTGCGATAGCAGCCGAAGCAAAGAGACTCGGGGAAGACTGCGTATTTATCACGGCAGAAGAAGGCTCGGCAAAGCTGCCCGCCGCCAGGGGTTTCGAGACCATAGTACTTAACAGGGATTTTAAGGATCTGGATGGTGAGATACCGTACATGAAGGAACTGATAAGAAGCCGCGGCATAGAGCGGCTGCTCATCGACAGCTACTATGTGACTCCTTCATATATGAGCAGCCTGAATAAGGAATGCGCTGTCGCCTATATCGATGATCTTCATGAACGGATATGGGACTGTTCGTTCATCATCAACTATTCCGTATATGCGGCGGACTATGATTATGAAAAAGAATATCCGCAGGCAGTAAAACTGCTGGGCTGCGATTATGTCCCTTTAAGGAGCATATACAGGGAAGCCGGGCGCAAAGCCGTGAGGGAGAAGGCCGAAAAGATACTGGTCCTGTCCGGGGCGGCTGACCCTGAACACTTTCTGCTGAAGCTGGCAGAGTATATCAAAGCAAAGCCCGATACTTTCGGATACACGCTGATAGCCGGGCGTTTTAACGAAGACAGAGAAAAGCTGGAAGGGCTCGCTGCGGAAACGGAAAGGCTGAGGATACTCGGGCCGCAGCCGGATCTGAAGGAGGCCCTTTCGGAGGCTGATATGGTGGTATGCGCCGGCGGCGTGACCATGTACGAGACCGCGGCTGTCGGAACACCGGGAATAAGCTATATCTCGGCCGATAACCAGCTGGGAAACGCGAAGGGTTTTGACAGGCTCGGACTGATAGCTTTTTCGGGAGATATCAGGAAGGACTATTCATATAAAGCTCTGCATGAAGAGATAGTTTCACTGGGCGGAGACTTTGAAAGAAGAAAGAGGATCTCGGAAGCGCTGCAGAGACTTGCCGACGGCCGTGGGGCCGAAAGGCTGGCAGGTATACTTACGGGGGCTGAATCATGAAACTGTCGGTGATAGTACCGGTCTATAATATGGCGGCAGGCAATAAGCTGAACTTCTGTCTGGATTCGCTGATGAACCAGACCCTTGAGGATATGGAAGTGATCGCGGTGGATGATGCTTCCGTCGATGATTCGGCAGAGATACTGAAGACTTACGAAGAAAAATATCCCGGCAGATTCAGAGCCGTGTATTCCAAAGTAAACCGCCGTCAGGGCGGAGCAAGGAATCTGGGACTTCAGGAAAGCTCTGCCGAATGGGTGGGTTTCGTTGACAGTGATGATTTCGTTGCGCCGGATATGTACGCAAAGCTTCTTGCCAGAGCTGAGGAGAGCGGCGCCGATATGGTGGGCTGCGATTATACGATAGTTGAGAAACAGAGCTTTGAACCAGGCAAAAACGTAGAAAATAACAGCGCCGACCAGACCGGTGTGCTGGATGAGGCAAAGCACAAAAGCCACATATTAAAGAACGGCAGCATGGTGGTCAAGATATATCTGAGGTCAGTGATAGAGCAGAATAAGCTGACTTTTCCGGAAGGGATATTTTACGAGGATAACTGCGCAGCACCGCTGTGGTCCTTATATTTCAGCCACTTTGAGAGGGTTGATGAAGCCCTGTATTACTACCTGCAGATACCGGAGTCTACCACCCATCATGTAAGCTTTGAAAAATGTGCCGACAGGATGAAGACCATGGAACTGCTGCTTGAGCAGTGCAGGAGCAGAGGGATATCCGAAAGCTATAAAGACGAGATACTGATGCGTGTCACCGAACTCGGCTATGTCAACACCCTGTTCTCCTATATGTACGGGGGCAGGCACAGGAGCATGAAAAATTGCGGGATCATCAGGGACTACATCAGAAGGATATATCCGGAGTTCAGGGATAATCCCTATTATAAGGAACGGGTGAATGAGGAATACAAAAAGTTCATAGACCTGCAGCAGCGTTCTAATTTCTGCTTTTTTGTTTATTATGTCGCGCTGCATGCTTACAGAAAGGTGATAAAGAGGATCAGAGGTGGAAAATAAAAAGAGGCTTGCCGTGATCACCGCAAGGGGCGGCAGTAAAAGAATACCGAAAAAGAATATAAAGGACTTCCTCGGAAAGCCCATAATCAGCTATTCCATAGAGACAGCCATCGGCAGCGGTATTTTTGATGAGGTGATGGTCTCGACGGACAGTAAGGAGATCGCGGAGCTTGCGGAAAGCTACGGTGCAAAAGTTCCTTTTATGAGGAGTGAAAAGGCTGCCGATGATCACGCGACCACGGCTGAGGTACTGAAAGAAGTGGTGGAGGAGTATGAGAAGAGAGGCATGTTCTTTGATGAACTCTGCTGTATCTATCCCACGGCTCCTTTTATCAGACCTGAGGATCTGAAGGAGGCCCTTAAGCTTCTGGAGGATACGGACGCGGATACGGTCATGAGCGTGGTACGTTTTTCTTTTCCCCCGAGACGCGCGCTGCTGATGCGTGAGGGCAGGCTTATTGCACATTATCCCGAGGATCAGCTGAAGCGTTCCCAGGATCTGGAAGCGGAATATCACGACTGCGGACAGTTTTATTTCCTTAAGCTTGAGTCATTTAAGGAGCAGCAGGCGGTGGTGATGAAGAACACCGCAGGCATAGAGATGGATGAAAGAAGGGTTCAGGACATCGATACCGAAGAAGACTGGGCGATGGCCGAACTTAAATATAAGATGTTAACGGAGCAGGGCAGATGAGTTATTTTTTAAGGACAGTAAGAGATTATGATGCAAAGCTTCTGTATAAATGGGCTAATGATCCGGATACGCGGGCTGCATCATTTAAGCAGGATGAGATAAAGTGGGAGGAGCATGTTAAATGGCTTAAAGACCTTCTTGCCGATGAGGACAGGGACATCTTCATATGCATGGATTTCCTTTCTCCCATAGGTGTTGTACGTACCGCAAAAGATGAGAAGGACGAAAAGAAAGGCATTATCAGTTATCAGGTATCCCCTGACATGAGAGGACGCGGCATAGGCGTTAAGATGCTGAGACTCCTTGAGGCTAAGGAGAAGGAAAAATATACGGTGCTTCGCGGCGAAGTAAAGCCGGACAACGAACACTCGATAAACATCTTTAAGAAGCTTGGCTACGAACAGGTCTCTGCCGACGAAGAAAAGCTGGTATTTGAGAAAGATATCAGTAAAGAGCCGGAAAAGCAGAGCTATGACAGGCCCTACAGGGAGCCCCAGTTTGAGATAATGAGAGTCGTTGCCATGCTGATGGTGATTGCTCTCCATTACCAGATCATGGGAGGACGCTTAAGCAAGGCGCCTACAGGGCTCGGTTTCATCGACTGGCTCGTGGAAGCTCTGTGCATAGTGAGCGTCAATCTCTATGTGATGATAAGCGGTTACTTCCTGACCGAGAAGAGCTTCTCCGTAAGGAAATGCATAAGGCTCTGGGCCCAGGTATTTTTCTACAGCGTGTTCATCTGGGTATTCATGATGATAGTCGGTGCCGCCGGAGTAAATGAGTATTTCTCTTTTAAAGACGGCATATACATCAATGTTTACGATATCCAGGCCATGCTCTTCCCGGTGATCAACAGGCATTACTGGTATGCCACGGTTTATATAGTATTCTATATATTCTCACCTCTTTTGGCTGCAGGCGTGAACAGGCTGAAGGAACGGCAGCTTAAGTGGATGCTGATACTGCTCATAGCGCTCTTGAGTATCCCCAAGTCCCTGCTGCCCGTGGAGTTTCCTATAGATGATTACGGTTACAGTGTTACCTGGTTCATCGTCCTGTTCATGATAGCCAATTATATCAGACGTTTCGGCATACGTTTCTTTGAGAAGAAGAGCCGTGCGCTTATCGTATATTTTCTGAGCGCCCTGATGATAGTGGCTGCGGAAGGCCTGGCTATCGCCATAAGGGGCCCCCAGCCGGAAAGATACTACTACACGACACCGATACATTACAACTTCATCTTTGTGATAACCGGCTCCGTGGCCCTGTTCTGCTTCTTTAAAAACCTGAAGATAAAGAATACGGATCTGACCTCATTCCTGGTATGGATAGCGCCTTATACCTTCGGTGTATATCTGCTCCATACCCACAGACTGGTGATGGACAAGTGGCCCATATGGCTGTGGCTGGGAGGAGACTACGGTGCTCTCAGACCCTTCCATATGATCTTCTGCGTGATGCTGATCTTCTGTATAGGCATCTTTATCGATATCATGCGTAACCGCCTGTTCATACTGCTGGAGCGTTTTCTCGACTGGTGCATGAGCTTCTATTATTCAAAGAAGGAAGTCTTTGACTATCTGATAACCGGCTTCCTTACCACTGTGATCTGCTGGGTGGCATATGCGATCTTTGATGACATTATCTTTAAAAATATGGAGGAACTCTTAAGAGTAAACTTAAGCGATGCGATCTCCTGGTTCATAGCCTTTGTGTTTGCTTACGTTGTGAACAGAAGCTTTGTGTTCCACAGCGACAAACATGGCTTTAAGGATATCACAAAAGAGTTTATTGCCTTCGGCGGAGCAAGGATATCCACACTTATAATCGAATTGGTACTGCTTAATATTCTGGTAGGATTCATGCATGTAAATGAGAAGCTTTCAAAATATCTGATCTGCAGTATCGTAGTGATAATACTGAACTATATATTCAGCAAACTGTTTGTTTTCAAAAAGAAGGATCAGACTGCGGATGAAAAAGATTGAACTGAAGGGAAAGACCATACTTGTGACCGGGGCGGCGGGATTTATCGGTGCCCATCTGGTGATGCGCCTTCTGAAGGAAGAAGAGGCACGCATCATAGGTCTTGATAATCTGAATGATTATTATGATGTGTCGTTAAAGAAGCACAGGCTGGAACTGATAGAGAAGGCAGCGGAAGAAGCTGCCGGCAGCTGGATATTCGAAGAGGGCAGCATCAGCGACCGCGAAAAGCTGAAGGAGATATTTGAGACTTATGATCCCGCGGTGGTCGTGAACCTGGCAGCCCAGGCCGGAGTCAGGTATTCCATAAGCAATCCCGATCCATACATAGATACCAATATCAACGGTTTCTACTACATACTTGAGGAATGCAGAAGGGCAAAGACGGAAGGGAAGAGCTTTGAGTATCTTGTATATGCTTCCAGTTCTTCGATCTACGGCGATAATATGAACATACCCTACAGGGTGGAGGATCCGGCGGAACATCCCGTATCCCTTTATGCGGCGACTAAAAAGTCCAACGAACTTATGGCCCACGCCTATTCAAAGCTGTACGGCCTGGCTGTGACCGGGTTAAGGTTTTTTACCGTATACGGTCCCGCAGGACGTCCGGACATGGCATATTTCGGCTTTACCAACAGGCTCATTGACGGCGGCGTCATAGACATCTTCAATTACGGCAACTGCAAAAGAGATTTTACTTACGTGGACGATGTGACCAAAGGTGTGAGCCTGGTGATGAAAAAGGCACCGGAAGAAAAAGAAGGACAGCCGGCTTACGCACTTTACAACATAGGAAACAGTTCGCCGGTGGATCTTATGGAATTCATAAACATACTCGGGGAAGAACTTATCAAAGCCGGAGTGCTTCCGGGAGACTTTGATATGAAGGAGCATCAGAGACTGCTCCCGATGCAGCCCGGGGACGTGCCTGTTACTTATGCTGATACTTCGGCCCTGGAGCGGGACTACGGATACAGACCCTCCACGGATCTGCGGACAGGCTTAAGGGAATTTGCGGAATGGTATAAGAGGTATTATTTCAAGTGACGCTTTTCGGGAAGATCAGAAAAAAACTGCCGTTGATCTGTACCGTTCTCCTTGCGCTCTTCGCTTTTATCGGGGTGTGTGAAGGGGCTGATCTGACAGACAGTACATACAGCATGGGTAATTACGAGAGCTTCTACACCCTTCAGGGCGACTGGCTTTATGCTACCTATCTTTCCAATCTTATCGGTTTCATCATTTTCCGCATAAGCGGAGGAAGATTCCTTGTCTTCAGTATCATTACACGTCTGATACCCGCCGCCTGTGCGGTCTTTGTTTTACACGGCTTAAAAAAGCAGATACCCTTTCCGGTACTTTTCCTCGGAGAGATATTTGCGCTGGGTTTATGCTGGTGCCCCACGGTGATACTGTACCACTATCTTTCCTACACCGCTTTTACCCTGGCAGCTGTACTGCTGCTTACCGCGGATGATGAGAAAAAGAAGAGATATTTCTTTGCGGGACTGATACTGGGGATGGCACTGCTTGCAAGGATCTCGAATCTGGTCTACTGTGCCCTGATATTCTTTGTCATCTATGCGGATGCTGCGGAAGGTAAAAAGAATGAGATCCTTAAGGATATACTGAAGTGTGTCGCAGGATATATAAGCGGTGTGGTGCTCGCACTTCTGATGCTGCTGATATCCAGGCTGGCGGCAGGAGAGAGTATTGCTCAGTCTGCAGGCGGCATAGCAGAAGCCTTCGGCTGGGCGGCAGACCTGCTTGCCGGAGACGGAGAGAGCAACGGCGGATACGGCATGGGGGATATGATAAAGCTCATTGCCGATGCCTATGTCTTCGCGGCAAAGAGGGCGGTATTCATGCTGCTTGGACTCACAGCCGGAACGGTCATGTTCATGATAAAAAAGGATGCTTTTGTTAAACTTAAGAAGATCCTGTATATGTGCGGAGTAGCCCTGCTCTTTATATACTATTACAAGCGCGGGGTCATAACCGTGAGCTATTATAACAACGGCAGCATATACGGAGTATGCGGCATATTCATACTGATCATGGCCATAGTATTTATCACGGTCCTTGTGCATAAGGATATACAGCTTAAAGAAAAGAAGCTGGCCTGCGCAGCACTCATAGTGCTGCTGGTGGCGCCGCTGGGTACCAACAATCATTTTTACGCGCTGATCAATCAGATGTTTTTCATGGCTCCGGCCTGCGTGTTCTTAAGCATCCGGCTCATGAGACTTTATAAGGGAAAGGCTTTTGCTTTTCCTTTTACGGCAATGATGATATCCTTCTTCGTGCTGCTCCTGTTCCAGAGCGTGATGTTCCATTTTACCTATGCTTTCGGAGACGGAGAGGACGGGGTGAAGCGTGTGTACCGCATTGAGAATGAAGGCAGGCTCAAGGGCATGAAGACAAACTGGAAGAGAGGCGCTGCCATAGATGCGCTGATGAAAGCCGCAGAGGGTACGGAGGGGAAGCTGATAAGCTACGGCAATCTGCCGGGGCTGTATTATGTGCTGGATAAGGAACCAGCACTGTCAACACTCTGGCCGGATCTGGACAGTTTTTCCTATGAGGATATGAAAGCCGATATAGACAGCTTTGCTGCAACAGGTGAAGATGCGATGCTGATAATACGCAGCGAGCTGGCGGATGAAAGCGACGGAAAATACAGGCTTATAAAAGAATTTATAGATGAAAAAGGCTATGTTGAGGGATATAATGGAGATGATTATATAATGTATCTGCCCGGAGGTGTGAGATGAGGATAAACTTTAATGTACCGCCCTGCGCGGAAAATGCCATCGAATACATAAAGGAGTGCATAGCTGCGGAAAAGATCTGCGGGGACGGTGCTTTTACAAAAAAATGCAACAGCTGGTTTGAGGAAAGGACGAAATCCGCAAAATGCCTTCTGACCACTTCCTGTACCCATGCAACGGAAATGGCGGCTATGCTCTGTGATATAAAGGAAGGGGACGAGGTGATAATGCCCTCGTATACCTTTGTTTCAACCGCGGATGCCTTTGTGCTGAGGGGGGCTAAGGCGGTGTTTGTGGATATCAGACCCGATACCATGAATATCGATGAGAACAAGATCGAGGATGCCATTACCGATAAGACAAAG
>JAEEGL016097487.1_pt1 | contig 10290 bp, 8 predicted proteins | sample 9134231 | NCBI WGS metagenome assembly JAEEGL01 (sample SAMN16246548, study PRJNA631951) | gut metagenome | biome: gut microbiome; feature: rumen; material: fiber-attached | host: Bos | place: Iran: Karaj | collected 2018-10
AACAGGAATCCGTGCATATTCCTCTATCAGATATTCGCCAACCAAACCTGCGTGCCACGAAGTACCACAAGCCACAATGATTATACGGTCGGCGTTGTCGAATTTCTCGAATACGTTATACAAGCCGCCAAGGAACACATGTGGAGGATTTTTTTGCGCACGACCACGGAACGTGTCCATAATCGCACTTGGCTGCTCAAAAATTTCCTTCAACATAAAATGGTCGTAACCACCTTTTTCAATTCCTTCTATATCAAGTTCAAGTTCCTGAATGACAGGAGTTAGCGTATCATTTTTAATTGTTTTCAGCGACAATTCATTTTTCGTGATTGTAGCCATTTCCGAATCATTCAGATAAATGATTCGTTTAGTATGCTCCACAATCGGAGTTGCATCCGAAGCAACGAAATATTCCCCATCGCCCACGCCAATCACAAGCGGACTACCTTTGCGGGCAACAATCAGTTTGTCCATTTCGTCGGCACAAATCACAACCAATCCATATGCCCCCTGAACATCAAGCAAAGCAAGACGCACAGCCACTTCGGCAGAAATTTTTCCTTTACCTTTTTGGTAAATAAATTCAATATAATTTGCTATAACTTCGGTGTCGGTTTCGCTTTTAAACGTATAATTCTTTGTCGTTAGTTTCTTTTTGAGTGAATTATAATTTTCGATAATTCCGTTGTGGATTACCGTGAATTTTCCATTCATCGAAGTATGTGGATGGGCGTTCACGTCGTTTGGCTCGCCATGAGTAGCCCAGCGGGTGTGTCCCATACCGATGTTTCCCGAGGTATTCTTTCCTTCAAGATATGATTCCAAATCGGCAACCTTGCCCTGTTTTTTATATACCGTCGTCTGTCCATCTTGAACCAAGGCGATTCCCGCTGAATCATAACCTCTATATTCCAGACGTTTTAAACCCGTCAACACTATCGGATAAGCATCCTTACTGCCGATGTAACCAACTATCCCACACATAATTATTTCGTGTATGTAATTATCAATTTTAACTTATCTGTCTGTGTTCCATCCAAAATGAACCCATTTCCGTATGCGTTATTTTCTGGAACTGCTATTTCATACGAATACTCGTCAGATTTCTTCGTGTCGTTCAGCAATGTCAACAAGAAACTATGCAGATTAAATGTATAATCCGTGCTATCCTTTGTTGACGACATTGTGGAGTAGAGCAAATTTCTCTCTTTGTCATAAATCCTCAAGTTCAGCGGCAAGTAATTCGACCATGAATCACGGGTTTTTAGAGGTAATTTCAACGTTGCAATATTGATTACCATTAAACTGTCGCGCCAACTGTCGATTCCATCAAGAGAAAGTTTTGCTTTGAGACTGTGCAGTCCCTGAACATATCCCACATTCGATTTATTACCAATGGCAGACGAGACCTCAGACGAATAATCTTGATAAAACACATTGATAGCCTGAAGATAAATCTGACTCGGGTCCGTAGTCAACGGTTCATTGTATTTCTGCGGAGACGGAGCAAATACGAGACTGTCGGTTGAACCGTCCGAAGCCTTCACGTACAGCGTTATTTCTGGAACACAGTGACTTATAGTCGAACCTGCGTCATTGAATTTATCCCCCTGAGTTGTCACATAAATCCCTTTAAAAGTTTTTATGAATAAAGAATCAAAATATTGAATGGAAGAATCCGCATCGTAGCACAGCTTAACCTTGCCGAACAAGTCTGCGGCAAACTCGTCGCTCATTTTTTTCTGATATGTAGAGGAAACATTATTATACGCAGGATAATCAATCTGCAAAATTTCTTTTTTATTCGACAGACACGTAGGAATCGTTGATTTTTCGTTATACGCCGCACATTCGTCTACTGTTATGTCAGACTCAATTTCGTAGACCGAAAACGACTGTCCTTTAGTTGTATCGCCGAATACGTAATTTTTCGACTTCGACAGACGGAAACACACGGAGTCCAAAGCATAGCCATCCAACGAGGATTCAAGCATTGCACGTAAGTACATTCGTGTAACAAAGCCCGCACGCGATTTCCCAATCACATCGTCGTTGTTTTCACCCAACATATACATTATGAGCGTAGAACGAACACTATCGTCGGCTATGGTTGTAAACGAGATTGTCGTTGAAGTACTGTCGACAAACGTATGTAGCATATCGGTATCGTGCAACATATCAATACCGATAGTCTGGTTATCTTTTTCACACGAGACGAACAATGCCGTCAAGAGACAAAAGAGAACTAAGCATTTTTGAAATTTCATATCGTTATTCTTCTTCGATGTCAGGCAACAAACTGTCGTAAAAGTCAGAATATGCGTCCACATAATTTTCCTGACCTTGATATGGCAAAATCACCTTACCTTTATCCTTACAATATTGCAGCAAGTCTTTATTGATATTTTCTTCGCCCAGAATAATTCCTTCCGACTGGTCAATAGCCAATTTGTTCAAATTCAGCCAATCAGCCTTTTCTTTTATTGATACAATGTCTTCGGAAGTGATGCCGTCGAAATGAATTTTGTTGGCAAAATCCTTCGAAAACGGAGTTTCAAATCCATTATTATATAAGGAATACACAACCCTTGCATTTGCGAACAACGGGTCTTCATAGAATGTTTTCTTCAAATACAATGGCAACAACGATGTAAACCAACCGTGACAATGAACAATATCGGGAGCCCAGCGAAGCTTTTTCACAGTTTCCAACACGCCACGTGCAAAGAAAATCATTCTATCTTCGTTATCATCGAACTCTTTTCCGTTTTCGTCGGTAAATAGAGCCTTGCGACGGAAAAACTCATCGTTGTCGATAAAGTACACCTGCAAACGGGCTTGCTGTATCGACGCAACTTTTATAATCAACGGATGATCCGTGTCGTCTATAATTAAATTCATTCCCGAAAGACGGATAACTTCGTGCAATTGGTTACGGCGTTCGTTAACCAAACCGTAACGAGGCATAAAACAACGTATCTCCTTGCCTTTCTCTTGAATATACTGCGGCAAATACCTGCTTTTTAGCGACATTTCTGTGTCGGGCAGATATTTTGCCATCTCTTGGGAAACATAAAGGACTCTTGCTTTCTTCATCGCATAAAAATTTCGTATGCAAAATTATAAAAAATTTTCCGTGAATTTTTATATAATTTTCAAAAAAACTCAAAGAGATGATTCCAAATCTTTACAAACAAAACTTCCGCAATATATTTTTGATTGACTCGGCACCGACTTTTGCGACGACATCTTCTGTAATTTCATAAAAAGCAAAAGCATCAACATCGTCCATTGCATGAATTCCCTGCAAAGTTTCCACCTCGACCTCAAAAACCAAATCGCAGGTAAAATATACTATGCCTCCATATAAATAGGTGTTTGGGAACGAGCCGAGGTATGTCATATTGGTTACTGACAAGCCGAGTTCCTCCTTTATTTCGCGTCTCACAGCATTTTCAGCCGACTCCAACGGGTCGACGAATCCGCCGGGCAAATCCAGCGTCCCTTCGCCTGGCTCGAAGGCACGACGCGTCAGTAATACACGTCCGTTTTCATCTCTAATAATCACTGCGACTGCCGTAGCTGCATTGAAATAATACACGAAACCACAACTATCACATTTACAAGCCTTTTCGCCATATTTTACAAACGAGTTCGCCCCACAACGAGGACAAAATTTCATAATATGTTGAGGATATTTATCGTCGTTCATTTTTCCCCTTTTTTCCATGTTTTTGATTCGTGCCATGAAATGGTTTGTACCAGAAAAAGAACGACTTCTGTCGATCTTTTTCCTCTTTCGACCTTGCAGTATAAACAGGTTTCAACGTGTATGGGTCGACACCAGTGTAATACATCACCGTCGACAATGTCATCGGCGTGGGCGTGAAATCTTGCACTTGTTCAGGCATAACTTTAAGCTTGCGAAGTCGTTGCTCCAACATTCGCATGTCCTGCGCCGAACAGCCTGGATGCGAAGAAATGAAATACGGAATAATCTGCTGCCGCAAACCATATTTTTGATTCAACTCGTCGAATAGGTCTTTGAACTTTTCAAACAACGAGAATGAGGTTTTTCTCATCATTCTCAGAACCGAATCTTCGGTATGTTCAGGAGCGACTTTCAACCGTCCCGAAACGTGTTTTCGCACCAATTGCGACACGTACTCTTTCTCGCCTTCCGCCCCTTGTAACAAATCGTAACGAATACCGCTTCCTATTGTCAAATGCTTTATTCCTTCGATTTTTTCTGCTTTCTTATACAAGTTCAGCAAGCGCACATGACTGTCGTTCAAGTTTTTGCATTTGTTCGGGAACAGACACGACGGGCGTTTGCAGACATGACACAAATCTTGATTCTTTCCGTGCATTCCGTACATATTTGCCGAGGGAGCACCCAAATCAGTAATATGACCTTTAAATTGCGGCTGACTGGCTATTTGCCTCAATTCACGCAAAATCGACTCCTCACTCCTACTTGAAATAAATTTTCCCTGATGTGCCGAAATCGTACAGAAACTGCATGCGCCAAAACATCCCCTATGAATCGTCACAGAATCTTTTATCATTTCGAACGCAGGAATCGGCGGTTTCTTGGCATATCGAGAATGTGGCAGACGGGAATACGGCAAAGCATACACCGTATCGAGTTCCTCTGTCGTCATTTGAAAATCCGGTTCGTTGACCACCACATAATTGTCGCCGAAACGCTGTGCTATTTTCTCAGCCCGCCACGCATTCGACTGTTCTTCTATGATTCTAAAATTTTTGGCATCGAGAATCTTATTTTTCAAACAATCTTCGTAAGAATAAAGCTCCACAGGCTTCTTCGCACAGTTTTCCAAGGTTGTGGCAAGATATGCCGTCTGAGGGATTTCTGTCAGGTCAGAAATTTTCTTTCCTTCGTTCAAAGCCTTCGCAATGGCAACAATCGGTCGTTCTCCCATGCCATAAATCAACATATCGGCCTTGCTGTCAATCAAAATTGACGGCTTATACGAGTCCGACCAATAATCATAATGGGAAAACCGTCGTAGCGAAGCTTCTATGCCACCCAAAACAACAGGAACATCAGGATACAAATTTTTCAGTATCCTCGAATAAACCGTTGTTGCATAATCTGGACGTTGTCCTGCAATTCCTCCGGGCGTATACGCATCGTTGGAACGAAGCCGTTTAGTCGACGTGTAATGATTCACCATGGAATCCATACTTCCCGAATTAACGCCAAAAAACAAACGTGGAGTTCCAAGCTTCTTAAAATCACGTAAATCGTCACGCCAATTCGGCTGCGGCACAACAGCAACGCGGTAGCCGGCATGTTCCAACACGCGCGAGATTATCGCCGTTCCAAAAGAAGGATGGTCTATATAAGCGTCGCCCGTAATCATAATTACGTCAACATAGTCCCATCCGAGACGTTCCATTTCCTTTTTTGATGTAGGTAACTCCATGTTTACAAATACGATACAATTATAGCAAAAAAAGTCACACTATCTAAACGAGCAACGAAAAAAAGTACGTACATTTGGACAATCATTTCAGTATGGATTTACTTTCTGTCATACGCTCGATTTTACATTCGGAAAACATTGTTGCAATTCCGGGCATAGGCACGTTCAAGTCAGCCTATCAGCCGGCACGTCTGATAAAATCGGAACAAATCACATTCAAACCGCCACAGACAGTTATTTCTTTTTCCAAAGAATGCGAAAATGATATGCTGACTGCTCACATTGCACAAATCTGTAAATGTACGGAACAGGAAGCAAACTCGCAGATTGAGACATTTGTTTTGCACTTCAAACAAACGATGGAAGAAAAAAAATCCGTCTCTTTAAAAGGCATCGGGACATTTCTCGAAAACGGTGATTTTGAACCAGACACATCTCCCGAAACATCACCAGAGACATTCGGATTAAGCGAATTTTCTTTTGACAAACTGTCGGACGCAGAAAAAAAAAAGATAGACAACGCCCCAAGAAAATAGTCCTTTCCGTTATTAAAACCATATTTATTTCCATACCAATTTTTTTCGGATTATTTCTTATACCATATATTCTTCGTATTCAACAAAATACAGATTTAGCTACACTGTTTCGTGAAACTGACACCACCATCAATTTTGAATCTCCCGAATTGCCCATACCACAAGATACAACGCAGATTCAATCAATAAAAGATTCTACGGAACAATTATAGCGCATTGTGTATTCAAAAACGAATTTTCTTTGAATATTCTCTTGCTACCATTGAAAATATTACTTATTATTGACAAAAATATGGTATGGAATAAAAATGGTAAAAATGAAGATGCATTTTTTTATAAAACTATTATCAGTACTGTTTTTATCGTTTGCAATAACAAGTTGCGAGAAAGTTTCTGAAGATCCATATTCCGAAGAGGACAACATTGAGGAAGAAATTGATCCGTTAGAACTTGTGAACCAATATTTTACACAAGAACAGCAAGACATGGCAAACACGGCAAAGGACGTCTCATATTTAACCGACGAGGAAAAATTAGTGATATTTTATTGTAACCTCGCCCGGCTCGATGGTCGGACATTCTCCGACGCACTGCTTAACCTACGAAATACGGAAGACACCTGCGAAAAATCGCTCGTTGAGACTCTTGACACGACAAAAGACATTCCACTACTGTACCCCAACGAACAATTGAGCAAAGCAGCTGCTGCTCATGCAAGCGACATTGGTACAAACGGATTAGTACAACACGAATCCTCTGATGGGACAAAACCACTCGACAGAATAAGCCAATATTACCAAGGAAATGCAACTGCTGAAAATATTGCGGCAGGCACTAACAAAGCATTTTACATTGTCCGTCAACTCCTTATAGACCAAGATGTTCCCACTTACGGACATCGGAGAAACATTCTATCTTCAAAATACAATAGAATTGGTATCGCTATACACGAACACACCAAATACAAATACTGTTGCGTGCAGGACTTCGCTGACGATAAAGGGGAAGCGATAAATTAAGGTTATTCCTTATTTATCTATGAGACAGACTCTTTGCAATTTTAAAAATCGTAATAGAAATTATTCAGATTGGTTCTAAATCCGACGAAATACATCCACTGATTCTTGTCGTCGTGAACATCGCACTTTTGGGTGCGATTCGTCACACCAAGCGAAATTGTCATATTTGACTTTGGATTCAACATATACGAAACAGTGAAATCCTTATAGGTTATGACATTTTTATCGGCTCCGACACCGATTTTATTATCGTATTCCTGCGTGCGTGTCTGATACAATTTGAAAATGTCACCGCCATAATTTGTGCCCGTCGTGTCGGCGCCGTACACCATGTATGAATATCTCGCATCGAAAAAGAAGCGTTTCAAACTATATCGCAAGAACGAAACAGATTCATAGAAGTTCGATCCTCGCGGATGCGCCAATGGCTGACCAGCATGGGCATAATTTTGGGAATACGTAAAATGCGAATAGATAAACGGTCGCACGTAATTAAACTCTGTTTGAAAATCCAAATTTTTCACACCAGCTATATCAAACGTCTTGTAACCTGCTTGAAGTCCATATTTACTGCCCCACCATCCGCTGTGTTTCTTAAATTCACTGAACTTAAACTCGTCAAGAATGGCTTGTCCGTAAAACACATGATTTTTCCAAAGCGTCAGTTTTCCTGTCAAACCCATCAAACAATTGTCTGGCGAACCGATCGAAAACTCAACTGGACGAAGGAAAATGCAGGGATTTATATAATTAAATTCAAACCCACGGTGCGTTCCGAGTGTATCATCGCCCCAGTTAATGGTTTCAAAAAACGCAATATTCAACCATTTGGTAACAGACCAATCAAGGTAGTGCATCACATTCCACTTTTTAGGATAGCGAGTGTTTCCTAAATGTCCCTTGTCAAGATAATACTGCTGCGACCACATCATGACATATTTCAAATGCCAGACGTTGGTGGTAATTTTAAAATACGGATAATTCTGTGCGTTGTCAGACAAAATAAGCGAACGATAGCCGTCGCCTATAAAATTTTTCCCATGTCCCAATTGAAAACGGAAATAATCATTAGGGATATACGAAACAAAGCCTTCGGCATACGCATAATCCAATCCGCCGTTTTCACCAAACGCCTTTCCTCGACTGATGCCAGGAATAGTGTTATGACCGAGTTCCTTTATTCTATCACGTCTGTAATCGGTGAAATTCGATTGAATTTCGTGAAAAGCAGAATAGAAATACACCTTGTCGGTAATATTTCCGTTCACGAACACTCCCCTATCGTTTATCCACCCTAAATCCTCATTATTGTCGCCATTGTGCTGCGAAAGCTCAAAATTAAATGTAGGATTGATATTAAAATTGAACACATTTGAACGAAAACGAACCCAGTCGTTGTTCAGGAAATGATTGACGTATTTGTTTTTACATTCTTTAACATAGAGCGTGTCAATATTCACAATCTTATTGACTTCAGTCATATCGTACGGCTTGACCGAGGTGTGAAAGCGGTTCTCGGAATTGTACAGATAGCGGTCGTAAGGTTGGAACGACGCATTTTGATGAACGCTGTTGTCCTGTGCAAATCCAGTCCAAGCAAAAGAAAGGAGTAGTAGGAATAGCAGTAACTTATTGTCCATCACGCATTACCATTGTTTTGATGGTTTTTAGGATAATCATAAAATCCAATCCTATAGACCATGTATCAATATATTGTAAATCCAGTTTCATCCATTGCTCAAACGGGATTTTATTTCGTCCCGAGACCTGCCAAATGCACGTTATTCCCGGTTTCATAGAGAGACGGCGATTTTGCCATGTCTTGTATTGCTTAACCTCGTCGGGAAGTGGTGGACGCGGGCCAACAACAGACATATCGCCCTTCAACACGTTGAAGAACTGCGGAAGTTCGTCAATACTTGCTCGGCGGATAATTTTTCCAACGCGTGTGATACGTTTATCATTCTTAACCTTGAATACGGGACCTTCCTGTTCGTTTTCATTTTTCATTGATTCGAGCATTTGTTCCGCCCCATCGCACATGCTTCGGAATTTGTACAATTTAAATTCACGCCCACGCAAACCGACACGTTTCTGCGAAAAGAATACAGGACCTTTGCTGTCAATCTTTATACAGACTGCTATTATTAAGAAAAACGGCAGCAAGCACAATAACACACAAAAAGAGAATACCTTGTCGAATACGAGTTTCAAAAGCATATTCACCGACTGCTTCGGCGTATTTTGGAACGTGAAATACGGAGTTTCTCCCAAATAATAAATTTCTGATTTGGTATGTGCCATTGCCATAATCTGCGACGACATACGGAACGTGACGCCTAATTCCAAACACAAATACACCAAATCGCTGATTCTTTTCTTGTCGATGTCCGACATACAATAATATAATTCGTCAATCGGTTGAGAGACCAAACAGTCCTGAACCTCGTTCGGATTATACACAGGATAAATATTTTCGTATTTTAGGATAATTTCGGTATCGTCGGAGACAATTCCTTTAATTTTGTAACCCCAAAATGAATTTGTTTCAATTTTATTGATAAATGCAGTCACATTCTTGTCACCATAGACAAGGATATTACTCAAATAATGTCCTTTTGCTCGTTTCCGTTTAACATAAATATATATGGATATTATGAAGCAATACAGGAACAAAAAGTCACTCGCAACAAAAACGAACAAGAAACTTCTGTCAATCGATAGATTAAATATGAATATTATAAAGATAAGTCCTAAAAGTCCGCATGCCAACGCGGTCAGATAATGAAGTAAAATGTAGGAAAACGGATTGATTTTGTAAACTTTCGACAAATCAAGTCTTTTCAACAAAACAACCCACAACAGAATCATACATCCGCACAAGAAGGCAAAATCTCTCTGAAGAATCCACGAATGGTACATACAAACATACACAACAAAATACATCAAAACACTAATCACCAATTCGGCAATCGTTATGAGTATATTTGTTAATGACTTTTGTGTAGACATCGTATATTTAAAAGTTGTTTTTTGCTGAAGATTTTATAAAAAAAGCGGGAATTAAAAAATCCCCGCTTTGTAATGAATTGGTGATATTATTTAGAAATAACACGAGCCATTTCACAAACTTTGTTTGAATATCCCCATTCGTTGTCGTACCAAGAAACAACTTTAACGAAAGTAGGATCCAATTGGATACCAGCTTTAGCGTCAAAGATAGAAGTACGAGCATCGTTACGGAAGTCAGTTGAAACAACTGCATCTTCAGTGTAACCAAGG